>Ga0193743_1001891_pt1 | contig 15108 bp, 11 predicted proteins | sample L2c2metaG_FD_143038 | JGI IMG/M metagenome (GOLD analysis project Ga0193743, IMG submission 143038) | Soil microbial communities from a riparian zone of the East river system, Colorado, United States - L2c2 | ecosystem: Environmental > Terrestrial > Soil > Riparian zone | place: USA: East River...
AGGCCGGGGACCTGATGGTCGTCTCCTACGGTGGCACAGGAACGGTGTACAGCTTCAAGCCGGACGCTCTGGACGAAGAGGTCACGCTGCTGAAGCCCGAGAAGGCCGAGCCGCGCGCGGGGATGACCGCGGTGCTTCCGTTGAACTACTGGCGCAACGAGAACGACTTCGTGAAGTGGGTTCCGGTCGCGAGGCAGTATCAGTACGTCTCTCCGGACAGGACCACGTTTCTTCCTGCCGGGGAGGACTTCGTGACTGGACAGCTTTATTACGGCACGAAGATGGCCGACGTGCTCCGCGCCTTCGGTTTGGGGAAGGCGGTGGAGGGCAAGCCGTTCTACGTAAGCGACGAGAGCATGCAGAAGACGTACTCCGCCGAGGTGGGCCCGGACGGGACCCTGAAGGACGTGAAGCTGTTTGCTGAGAGCGGCGGCGAGAGTGTTGCCCAGGATGCGGCGGGCAATGTCTACATCGCGGCGGGTCAGGTGTATGTCTACAACCCTTCGGGCCAGCTGATCGATACGATCGAGGTTCCGGAGCGGCCGATCAACCTTATATTCGGTGGCAAGGATGGCCGGACGCTGTACATCCTGGCACGAACCTCGCTCTACAGTATTGAGGTGCGGCAGTAGGGACGCCCCTCCCCCCGCATTTTGCGCAAAGTCTTGAATATAAATAGCTTAGGTCCGGACCTAGCCTGCAAAGTATTGATTGTAAGCGATTTGCCACTAACTCATTGCTAATCAGTAATATAGCTGCATAGCAAATATTTCGTTTCGCCTTAAATTCTCCTAATCACTACTCGCTCTGATTACTACTCGCTCTGATATGGTTCTGCAATGCTCCCGACAATGACCCACACAGAAGTCGCCGACACGCTCGAAGCATTCATCAATGATCAGGGAGGACAATGGGACTGGGACGACTACATATCGGCTACGATATTTTCCGATCCCTATCTACAAGAAGTTCAAGCTCGCATGGTCCACCTCAGCGATGAGTTCCCTGCTGAAAAGGGACGTGGATACTGTTCCCCCGAGGGGATAGACGTCATTCGCGGCTACATTGAGGATCTGAGAAAACTAGCAGCAGCGACTAAAGCTTTGGGTTAGGCAAGTATGTTTATGTCTTTGCCGAATGAATTTGGTTTCAGACCCTACCTCTATTGTAACTAGCGAAGGCTAACTTATCGGCAACTGTAAGGTGCTGTATCTGTTCCGGTTAGGGGTTTCGGGGCTTGACAACGAACTTATCGGCCCAGGGTGAGGTCGATGAGGGCGAGAGCATTTGGCTCAAGGTTCAGGGTTAGCTGGTGGTTCTGAAGATGGGTCTCCTCGGGTGAAGGCAGGGCGGTGGCGCGGTTGAGCTGCTCGACCTGCTGCGGGGTTGGGTAGTCGGGTTTGCCGATCTTCGCGTATTCGGGGAGGACGTTGCCGTGCTCGTTGTCGACGCGCTGGATGGTGGCAGTAGCGTTCGCAGGAAGTCCCTGGAAGTTGAGAGTCACGGTGCGGGTTTTGCCGTTGCGGAGGGATTCGGGATCGGGATCGACGAGGTTCCAGAGGGCGATCTTCAGGTGGCCGTCGGAGGTTTTCGTGACGATGATGTCGGATGACGCGTTGGCGACGCGCCTGTCGCCGAGCTGGTGGAGCAGGGCGAAGCCGTAGTAGCTGGGCTTGTTGATGCCGAACTCGGCGCGCAGGCCGAACTGGCCGATGAAGGGGCGTGGGCCGGGACCGCCTTCTTCAAAGACGTCGGAGAAGGTCCAGAAGGACATCATATCGACGAGGCCGTCGCACTGACGAACGGTGTTGGCGAGCGCGGGGCCGACGTAGGTGGTATCGCGGGACTGGTTGTGGCCGGGGACGTTCCACTCGGTCCAGAAGAGCGGCATGGTGGGCTTGCCGGCGGCCTTCATCTGGCCGCGGACCATGGCGATGGCGCGGCAGACGCGCTGGTCCATGGAGAGATCCTTGGGCACGCTCGGGTCGTCAGGGAACATGTTTTCGACGGTGTCGTCGGCGTAACCGTGGCTGGAGACGAAGTCGACGGGAACGTTGTTTTCCGCGGTGTGCTTGAGGAAGGCCGGGACCCACTGGGCGGCCGCAGTTGCGGGACCTCCGACGCGGAGGCGAGGGCTGACGGCCTTGAGGTCGCGCGCGGTGTGGTCGTAGAGCTCGAAGTAGCTTCGCTGACTGGGGACGCCACCCCAGAAGTCGATGTTGGGCTCGTTCCAGACCTCGAAGTACCACTGGGAGACCTCATCGATGCCGTAGCGCGAGACCAGGTTTTTTGCGAAGGCGGCGATGAGGCCATCCCATTTTTCCATGGATTTGGGCGGGGAGACGTTTTGCTTGTACCAGAAGGGGTGAAGGGCGTCGGGGTTGAAGGCTAGCTTCTTGGGCATGAAGCTGATCTCGACGACGGGGCGCACGCCGTGACTAAGCAGGTTGTCGTAGATCTGGTTGACGTAGGCGAAGTTGTAGACGGGATTGCCGTGCTCGTCCTCGTTGTAAACGCCGAGCTCGTCGTGGAGGATGGCGTGGAAGCGGACGTACTTGAAATCAGTAATCTGTTTCACGGCCGTGAGGTCGTTGAGGTAGCTCTGGCGGAGGACGAGGGCGGCTCGGCCGGAGCCGAACATCTCCTCCCAGAAGTGAGGGAAGGGAGTGGTGGGGGCATTGGCGTTGATGGGGATGGCCTGTTGCGCAGAGAGAGGCAGAGCGCATGCGAAGAGCAAGAGGGCTTTCAGGTGGTGAGGGCGAGTCATTTTTGTGTTCCTGCTTTTGTGAGACGAAGAAAGGAGCGCCAGGGAGGGCGCTCCTTTCTTTCGAGTTGAATGAGTGGATGAGTTAGAAGTTGAAGCGGGCCTGGAATTCAATGGTTCGTGAAGCGAGGGCCGTTTTGCCTTGGCCGAAGGTTGCACTGGTGATCAGAGTGTTGTCATCCCCTGTGTTGAAGGGAGTGATGTTGGTCTGGTTGAAGATGTTGAAGAACATGGCGCGGACGGTGAGGCCGGCGTTCTCGCCGAAGATTGTGTTCTTTGGGATACCGAAGGTCTTCTGAGCATCCATGTCGGTATCAAAGTAGTTGGGGCCATGAAGGCTGTTACGTCCGACGCCTGGAGGCGGGGGGGTGCCGAGGGTGGGATAGGTGGGCACGGCGAAGTAGGCCAGGCCACCGTTGGGGAACTGTCCGCCGGTGCGCTTGAAGGTGTCATTGCCGGTATCGCCCGTGCCTCTTGCGATCTGGGCTCCGGGGCGAAGGTTGCAATAACCACTGCCGACGTAGACGACATTGCAGTTGGTGTTCGCGTAGATCGGAGTCCAGGGGAAGCCAGTGTGATACTGCACGATGCCGCTGAGCTGGAAGCCCCCGAAGATTCCTTCCATCAGGCGGTTATGAGGGAAGAACTTCGGTGCATAGGTTCCGAAGAGCTTGACGTTGTGGGTGACGTCATAGTCGGCGCGACTATATGCGAAGCGGTTGTCATATGGATATTGATCGATGTAGTAGTCCTGCGAGGCGGTATCCATGATCTTGCCGTATCGATACTGGCCATTGAGGGAGAAGTTGTGACCGAAGTCGTGTCGGATCTCAGCCAGAAAAGCGTGAGAGCTGGCGGAGGCATCGTTGGAGTAGTAGTTGAAGGAGCTGATTGAAGGATTCAGGTTGGGATAGTAAATCCAGTTGAGGTTGTTCTGCCGTGTGTAGTGACGGGAGAGGCTACCCTGGTAACCGAGACTGAGAACCCAGCGTGAAGCGAGGGCATACTCCACGCCGAGAGACAGCTTGTATGTGAGAGGAGTGGGGAGGTTCTGCTGAATCGCGTTGATGGCGAGAGGAGCTCCTCCTACTGGCAAGCCATTGGGACCGAAGGTTGCAATCGCCGCGGGGTTGGAGGGATAGCCGTTGATATCGGTGGGACTTGCGGAGGCGGCGTACTGAACGCCAGGGCAGTTGGTAAGAGTTATGTCGGTGCAGACGGCATTTACTCCGGTGACCAGGGGTGGGTTAGAGCGACCATTCAGCGTGACGGCCTGCTGCATACGGTTGTAGGCAATGCCGAAACCTCCACGGACCACAGCGAGGTGGTTGGAGGAGGGATTGATGGAGTAAGCGAAGCCGAACTGTGGTCCCCAGTTATTCGGGCTGGTCTGGGTAAGATCGCCGCCGACTTTCATGGTGACGCCGGTCAGAGTCTGAGCGCCGGTGCCAAGGATGGGATTGCTGATGTTTCCGTTCTTCTCTGTGGTTGGGGTGAAGTACTCGTAGCGCATGCCGAGGTTGACGGTCAGATTGGCGTTGACGCGCCAATCGTCCTGGACGTAACCGGCGAAGATATAGGAACGGATGTACTTGGTCGCAGAGGTCGGAGTACCGGTGCGTGGGTCGTAGTTGCCAGTCAACAGCCTAGGCTTATCGTTTGCAAACTCCCACAGGTTGCGGAAGGTGTAGACGGGAATCGCGGCACCCGATTGTGAATCATTGTCGAGCTCGCGATAGCCGTCGAAGCCTATGCGGATGTTGTGCGAGCGCCAGGTCTTGGTGACGGTGTCGCGGATGTTATAGGTTGTCTGGGCAAAGTTGCCGGGGCCGGGTGCGCCGAAGTATTGGAAGTCGTTGGTGTTGATTCCGCCCATCGTATCGAGCTTGCCCTGAGGGAGACCGAAGGGTTCCTGGGGATTGGAGGTGATCTCGTTGAAGTGCCAACGGACTGCATTGAGACGGAATTCGTTCAGCATTGTCGGGGTGAAGATGTGATTCCAGAGCGCGGCGTGCGAGTAGGCTAGACGATCGGAGTTCCACAGGTTTGCGGTCCTGTTGGGACCATTGAAGGAGGTCGTCGAAGTTGGAACCCAATAGATAGTGTAGGCGATCAGGTCGCGTGGATTGAGCTGCCAATCGAGGCGTCCATTGAACTGTTGATAGGTGCTGGTGCTTGGATTCACGGTGTTGGCAAGGAAAGCATCAGGACTGCCGTCGAAACCTCCACCTATGCCGGGAGCGTTATTGCTGACGTAGGAAGGATCGGCGGTTCCAAGAGGTGTGGCAAGAGGCGACCCTAAGTCGAGAGCGGTTCCTCCGTTGTAAGGAACGGTATGGCAGTAAGCCGCAGGGAGATTAACGAAAGCGCAGTTTGAGGTGTTGGCGACCGAAGCGTAATTTACGCTTTCGCCAGGGTAGCCTGCGACCGCAGCTGAGACACCGCCCTGTTTTCTTTGCGCGACGAGCTGGTCGAACTCCGGTGTCTCATACCATTTTGTCGCCTGCGTGCGTCCGCTGCTGCGAAGCTCTTCATAAGAGAAGAAGAAGAAGATGTGATTCTTCCAGACAGGTCCACCGATGCTGCCGCCAAGCTGGTTGAAGCGGTTGTTGTCGCGCTGCAGCTGATTTTTATCTCCCTCAGAGCCGGGACCGTTCCATCGCTGATAAGCATCGAGGCCCGGACGGTGCAACTTGAAAAAGGCGCTGCCGTGAAAGTCGTTCGTCCCATTTTTGGAGACGATAAGTACCTGAGCACCGCTGTTGCGACCGTTGGTCGCGTCGTACGGGCTGGTCTGAGTCTGAACCTCTTTGACGGATTCCTGGTTTGGGGTGATGACGGCGCCTCCGCCCCATGCGAGGGAGTTTACCTGGCTGCCATCGATCTGGAAGGAGTTGCCGGAGGTGCGAACGCCATTGGCCTGAGTCTGGGCTCGATTTTCGACGGCAAAGATGCTGGCGGAGCCTCCGCTTGCGCTGCTTCCACCGATACCGCCATTCCCGGGAAGAGAGTAGCTTCCGCCGCCCGCTTGCTGTGAGCCATCGCCGAGGGAACCGGGAGAAAGGCGGAGGAGCTGGTAGGGGTCGCGGTTCGAGGAAGGGAGCGATTGCAGCTGCTGGGCCGTGATGGTGCCGGAGATAGTTGCCGTTGCCGTGTTGATGGCGGGCGCTGTGTCGGTGACGGTGATGGATTGCTGTGCTCCTGCCGCATCGAGCGAGATGCTGAGGGCCTGCATGGTCTCGCCGGAGATGTTGATGTTGTCGACGGTCTTGGTGGCGAAGCCCTGAGCTTCAACGGTAACGGTGTAGAGAGCTGGCGCGAGGCGGTTGAAGGTGTAGTTTCCGGCTCCGTCGGTGGTGCCCTTCTGGGTCTGGTTGGTCTCTTTATCGACGATGGTGATCGAGGCTCCGGGGACGACGGCTCCTGTGGGATCGGTCACGGTGCCTTGAAGGCCTGCTCGATATTGCGCGTAAACGGATCTTGCCGGAAGAAGCAATGTGGCGAAGATGAAGAGGAGGAAGGCGAGATGCCTGCTCGGAGGGGAGGTGGACTGCGTTTTCATCACGGCTCCTGAAATGGAGCGGTCCTGCGTGCGTGAACCGATGCTCCGGGTTGGTCTGGTTTGTGTCGATGGAGAGTGTCGAAAAGAAGCACTCGCCGAATCGACCAAGGGCCCATTTCCGCTGTGCGCGGTTATTGAAACTTTCCAAACCCGAGAGAACCTATCGAAAGATAGGAGCAAGACCAAGCTGTGCAAAATGAAGCAGATATCCACGAGTTGCTCGATGGCGGTCCTGCACTACGAGCGCATCATGGAATACTTCCACAACAACAGATGCAGAAATTAATGGTGAGGTAATACAGTCGGTTGATTTTTTCTTTCGGGGAACCCGAAAAAGTACACCCGAACAATGCCTTATCGGCAGCAGCGGAAGCCGATGTTGGAGGCGGAGCTGTCGGGAGTATTGGAGCTTCTGGCGGCTACGCGATAACGATTGCAGTACGATTTGTGGCAGAGGAAGGAACCGCCCTTCATCACGCGCGAGGTTCCGGAGAGTGGGCCGGCGGGGTTGTCGCGGCTGGCGGTGAGGTGATGTTCGGTGCTGAACCAGTCGGCACACCACTCCCACGCGTTGCCGGTGATGGAGTAGATGCCGAAGTCGTTGGGAGGGAATGCATCGACGGGGCAGGTTCCGGTGTAGCCGTCTTCGCCGGTGTCGAGGTGGGGGAACTCGCCCTGCCAGATGTTGCAGCGATGTTCTCCGTCGGGTCTCAGCCTGTCTCCCCAGGGATAGAGCTTCTGCACCAGACCTCCGCGAGCAGCGTATTCCCACTCGGCCTCTGTCGGAAGCCGTTGCCCACTCCAGTGGCAGAAGGCCTGGGCATCGTTCCAGGAGATGTGCACGACGGGATAGTTGCCGCGTCCGGTGAGATTGGATCCCGGTCCTTCGGGCGCGTTCCAGCTTGCGCCAGGAACCTTGCACCACCATGGCGCGGCGGCCACGGTGTCTTCGACGAGATCCTTAAAACGGGATTTGGAGATATGTGCCCAGAAGACGAACGACCAGCCGAAGACCTCAGCCTCGGTCTTGTGGCCTGTGGAGTCGACGAACTGCCGAAAGAGATCGTTGGTGACTGGATAGCGATCGATCAGGAAGGGATCAACTGTGACCTCGCGGACCGGGCCTTCACCATCCAGTGGGAAAGCCTCCGCGTAGTCGGTTCCCATGAGGAAGGAGCCTCCGGGCAGGGAGATCATGCGGTCGAGAAAGCCTGAGGGCAAATGCGGAGATGCGGCAGCGATTCCAGAGCCTGAGTTCGAGAGATCCGCTCGTTGCGATGAAGGCGCGCAGCAAGCTTTCTCGGGCTTCGTCTCTGTCTGATTGGGGGTCGTCATTGCGTTTCTCTTCCCTACACCGAGTCTAACGCGCTTGAGCGTCAGGCGCTGGCGGGGATCCGCGCTGTGAAGACAGAGCCCTGTCCGGGCTGACTTGTAACTGTGATCGATCCACCATGAGCTTCTACGATAGCCCGGCTGATGGCGAGTCCCATTCCTGTTCCCGAGGTTCCGCTGGCCTGCGAGCGCGCGCGATAGAAGCGCTCGAAGATCAGAGTTTGCTCGGAGGGATCGATTCCCATTCCGCGGTCGGCCACGCTGATCGCGAGAGAATCCGGCTGCTTTTCTGCGGAGACGGTGATCGGTGTCCCAGGTTTGGAGTATTTGGCAGCGTTCTCCAGCAGGTTGCCGAGGACCTTCTGCATGAGCGTGGGATCGGCGCGGACCTCGAGCTTGTTGTCGACCTCGATGTGCAGGGGATGCTTCTCTTCCACCCAGGAGAAGGTCTCGCGGACCTCCTGAATCAGATCGAGCACGTTTACACTTCCGAAGTGCATCTGCACCTGTTGCGCGTCCAGTTGCGCCATCTCGACTGCCTCGGAGACGAGCCGGTTGAGCCGGTCGCTCTCCTCGTCGATGATCGTCAGCAGCTCGTGCCTGTCCTGGGGAGAGAGATCACCGGCAAGGAGCGTTGTTGCCGCCCCCTTGATGGAGGTGAGCGGTGTCCGCAACTCGTGGGTGATGGAGTCGATCATCAGGGCGCGAAGCCGCTCGCTTTCTTTGGCAGCCTCTCCTCGCGTGACCTTCTCGAGTGCCTGTGCGCGGTCGATGGCGATAGAGATGAGCCCGCCGACGGCATCGGCCGATTCCATGGAGAGAGAGGCGCCCCGCAGCAGAAAGAGCCCGACGGGGCGAACGCCGGAACGAAGCGGAATCTCGACTTCATCTCCTTCGACGGTCGTGCTTGGCAGTGAGGTCGCCAGATGACGGAGATGGGGAAACTCGACTTCGCTGACGGTGTCCGGGCCAGCCTGGTAGACGCGGTCTCCCTCGAGGAGATAGAGCATGCCGTATCGCGCGCTCGTCACCCCGGCTACGGCGGAGGGCAGCGAGCTCAGCAGAATGGAGACGCTTTCGGATTGCAGGAGCTCGCGGCTGAGACGGAGCAGGACCTCCAGCTCGCGCTGGCGGCAGCGGGCGTCATCGGCCTCGTCGCGGGCCTTCTGTGACAGGCGGCTGGCGATGATGGAGGTGGTAAGGAAGGCAAAGAGCGCGAGCCAGTTCTGCGAGTCGGCGATGGTGAAGGTGTCGAGCGGAGGAAGAAAAAAGAAGTTGTAAGCTGCCGTCGCGAATACCGAGATGACGACTGCGTAGCGCAGCCCCCACTCGGTAGCCAGGAGAAGGATGAGCAGCAACAGAGTCAGAGCGACGGTGGTTGGATTAACATGAAGCCATCGCTTATATACGAGTACAATTCCGGCGAGAGCGCCAAAAGCCAACGTCCATCGAGTGACTGAAAGTGCGCGGCGCGAATCCATGGAGGCATTGTACGGCTTGGCTACGTTCAGTAAATCACCGGAAGACTGGCTGCAGAGCGCGGAGATAGAGAAGCAGAGAGGCCGCTTCAAGGTATTTCTCGGCTATGCGCCTGGCGTTGGAAAGACCTTCAGCATGCTCAGCGAGGGCATACGCCGGCGCAGCCGGGGAGAAGATGTCGTGATCGGCATCGTCGAGACTCACGGCAGGAGCGGTACGGCCGAGTTGGCGGCGAAGCTGGAGCAGGTGCCGCGCCGCGAGATCGAGTACAAGGGGACGCCGTTTACCGAGATGGATGTTGACGTCATCCTGTCGCGGATGCCGCAGGTTGTGCTGATCGACGAGCTTGCCCATACGAACATCGAGGGGAGCCGCTTCGCGAAGCGGTACGAGGATGTCCTGTTCCTGCTGGAGAACAAGATCGATGTTCTGAGCACGGTGAACATTCAGCATGTGGAGAGTCTGGCGCCGCGCGTGCAGTCGCTTACCGGTATAGGCGTTCGTGAGCTGGTGCCGGACTGGGTGCTGGACCGCGCCGATGAGATCGTCATCAGTGACCTGACTCCCGAGGCGCTGGTGACGCGAATGAGGCGGGGCGATATCTACCCTATGGAGCGGGTAGAGCGTTCGCTTTCAAACTTCTTCCGGAGAGGCAACCTGATCGCTCTTCGCGAGATGGCGCTGCAGCGCGTGACTCGCGCGGTCGATCGCAATCTGGACGACTATGTGAGGCGCAAAAACCTTGGGGCTCACTGGACGGTCTCGGAGAAGATTGCTGTATGCATCAGCTCGAGCCCACAGGCGCGCGACCTGATCGCCCGTGGAGCGCGGATAGCGGAGGCTCTGAATGCGGAGCTTTACGTGCTTCATGTGGACAGCGCACGCGACGAGCGGCCGGAACGGAAGCGTACGCTTGAATCGAGCCTGCAGTTTGCGAGAAACCTTGGCGCTTCGATTGTGGCGTTGAACGGAACCGATACGGCGCGGGTTACAGCCGAGTTTGTGAGGGAGAACCGGATTACCCAGGCGATTGTGGGGCGCTCGGCAACACACGGCCTTCGCAGCTACTTCTACTACCTTGCGATTCAGAAGTTCATGTCGGAGGCCCCGCATGTGGACCTTCATATCGTCACCCAGGAGAAACATTGAAACGCATTCTTGTCGTCGATGATGAGCCGCAGATCAAACGCATGCTGCGTACCTCGCTGCAGAGCAGTGGATATGAGGTGTTGCAGGCGGCGAACGGGTTGGAGGCATTGACCCAGTTTGAGAGTCACAAGCCGGACCTGATCATTACGGATCTTGCGATGCCCGAGATGAACGGCCTGGAGCTTACGCAGGCCATCCGGCGCATGGCGTCGACGCCGATCATCGTCCTGAGTGTCCGCGATACGGATGCGATGAAGGTGAACGCCCTGGACGAGGGCGCGGACGATTATCTGACCAAGCCCTTCAGCATGTCGGAGCTGCTGGCGCGTGTGCGTGCGCACATACGCCGCATCCCCGAGCCGCAGTTGCAGGCATCGCGCCTGGAGCTCGGCGACTTCGTCATCGACGCGGATGCCCATACGGCCTCCGTGCAGGGCACAGCTGTTCATCTGACACCCAAGGAGTTCGCGCTGCTGCTGCTCTTTGCCCGTTCTCCCGGCCGTGTGCTCACGCACAAGGTTCTTCTTCGCTCCATCTGGGGGCCTGCGGGAGCGCAGCAGCCGGAGTATCTCCGGGTTCTTGTCGCCGGTCTTCGCAAGAAGATCGAACGCGGCGAAGGCCCGAAGTATATTCAAAGCGAGCCCTGGGTCGGCTACCGCTTTCAGCCCGTGGCGGAGAGCGAAGAGCCGATGAAACCATGAAACTTACAACTTCTTAACGGCTTCTCTACAGACTTTCTATGGCCTTCGGAGCTTCAATAAGGCTTGAGATGAAGACGTTTCCTCTGTTGTTATCATTGCTGGCGTTTATCGGATTTGCCGCTTCTCTCGGAGCGCAGGTTCCGGCTTCGCCGCTCACTCTATCGCAGCGCGATGCCGGGATTCGCGAGCTGCATAAAGACTTCGTCGTGAACCACACGCAGAAAGAGCAGCTGCCGGCAGAGAGTTGTTTTCGGCGGTATTACCGTGAGGTATGCTCTGCCGCATAACCGGAACGTGGGCGTGTGGGCCGGGTATTTCGACGATCGCGGCGATGACCTGTTCCCCGGAAAGGCGGCTCGAAGAGGGCACGTTCGTCGCCGATCATCTGTTCCTTCCGGGGATCCTTGCGCGTGCGGAGTATCGCCGCGACTTTTTCAATCAACGCTTCTTCCTCACCAATACCGTCGGCCCGCTCTCCAAGGCGCAGGACACGGCCACGCTGGGCCTGATGTATGGGTGGGGCACGAAGCAAGGCCACTGGTAGCGGAGGTTTTTCATGCTCGATGTCGTCGCTATTCTCTCGTTTGTTGTCCTGTTCTCGCTGTCCGTGTTCTATGTGTACGGCTGCGAGAACCTGAAAGGAAAACGTAAATGACACTCAATCTTTTACTGCTCGCGATCTCGATCGCTCTGCTGGTTTACCTGGTCTATGCGCTGCTGCGTCCGGAGAAGTTCTGATGTCTCTCAACGGTTGGCTCCAAATTGCTGTCTTTATCGCGACGGTCCTTCTGCTGGCGAAGCCGATGGGCGGCTATCTTACGCGTGTGTTTGAGCGCCGCAGGACCTTTCTTGACCCTGTGCTCGTTCCCTGCGAACGGCTTCTCTATCGCCTGACAGGAGTGAATCCTGAAGAGGAGATGCGCTGGACGCAGTATGCAGTCGCGATGTTGATCTTCAGCGCTGCTACGCTGCTGCTGACCTACATCGTCGAGCGCCTTCAGAACCTGCTGCCGCTCAATCCGCAGCACCTGCCCGGGGTCGAATCGGCACTCGCGCTGAATACGGCGATCTCGTTCACGACGAACACGAACTGGCAGAGCTACGTTCCTGAGTCCACAATGAGCTATCTCACGCAGATGCTCGGGCTTGCAACGCACAACTTCTGGTCGGCGGCGGTTGGAATTGCGCTGGCGATTGCGTTCATCCGCGGCATCTCCAGAAGAGAGGCCAATACGCTGGGAAACTTCTGGGTGGACCTTACGCGGGCCACGCTGTGGGTCCTGCTGCCCATCTCAACTGTCCTTGCGCTGGCGCTCGTCTCCCAGGGAGTCGTGCAGAATCTCCGTCCCTACGACACGGTAAAGCTTGTCGAGCCGCAGAAAGTGACGGATGCGCACGGCACCGTCACCACCGTCGCCACGCAGACCATCGCGCAAGGGCCGGTCGCCTCGCAGGAGGCGATTAAGATGCTCGGCACCAACGGTGGTGGCTTCTTCAACGGGAACAGTGCACACCCGTTCGAAAATCCGACACCGCTGTCGAACTTCCTGCAGATGCTGGCGATCTTTCTTATCCCCGCCGGACTTACGGTGACACTGGGCCAGATGGTCGGTTCGCCGAAGCATGGCTGGGCCGTGCTGGGGGCGATGGTCGTCTTGTGGTTTGCCGGAACGACCACCTGTTATTGGGCGGAGTCGCAGGCCAACCCTCTGATGCACGGCGTCGATCAGCATGTCTCGTCGCTTCAGGCCGGTGGGAACATGGAGGGGAAAGAGGTTCGCTTCGGAGTCGCGAACTCCGCTCTCTTCGCGACCGTGACGACGGATGCAAGCTGCGGCGCGGTCAACAGCGCGCATGACAGCTACATGCCGCTGGGCGGTCTTGTGCCGATGGCCAACATCCTTCTCGGTGAGATCGTCTTCGGCGGCGTCGGTGCCGGGATGTATGGCATGCTCGTCTTTGTGGTCGCTTCCGTCTTCATCGCGGGCCTGATGGTAGGCCGCACGCCGGAGTATCTGGGAAAGAAGATCGAAGCCTACGACGTGCAGATGTCCATGCTCTATCTGCTTATCTTTCCGCTGATCATTCTTGGCTTCTCCTCAGTTTCGGTGCTTATGCCGAACCTTGGGTTGAGCAGCCTTACCAACCACGGTCCTCATGGTCTCAGCGAGATTCTCTACGCCTACACCTCGGCCACGGGAAACAACGGTTCTGCCTTCGCCGGCCTGAGTGCGAACACGCACTGGTACAACTACTCGCTCGGCGCGGCGATGTTCTTCGGTAGGTTCATGATGATCATCCCGATGCTGGCGGTGGCAGGCAACCTTGCGCGCAAGAAGATCGTGCCGGCCTCGGCGGGAACCTTCCCCGTGACCACGCCTCTGTTTACGGTGCTGCTTATCGGAGTCATTCTGATCGTCGGAGCGCTCACCTTTTTCCCGGTGCTTTCTTTAGGCCCGGTCCTCGAACATCTTTTACTGCGTGCTGGACACGCGTTCTAAGGCGAGACAAGGAGACCAAAATGCCCTCGCAATCCCATCGCCGTTCTGTCTTTGACGCTAAAATCGTCCGCCGCGCCTGTTTCGACGCGCTGGCGAAGCTGAACCCGCGTCTGATGATGCGCAATCCTGTCATGTTCGTTGTCGAGATCGGCAGCGTTCTAACGTCCGCACTCCTCGTGCGGAATCTTGTGGCACACGAGGGCCATCTGGGGTTCGATCTTCAGATCACGCTCTGGCTCTGGTTCACCGTGCTGTTCGCCAACTTTGCCGAGGCGATGGCCGAAGGCCGGGGCAAGGCGCAGGCTGACGCTCTACGGTTGGCAAAGTCGGAGACGACCGCGTACCGCATCGTAAAGGGAAGCGTTCAGGAATGCCCCAGTTCGCAGCTTCGTGTCGATGACGTTGTGCGCGTCACGGCCGGGCAGATGATCCCCGGCGACGGCGAGGTCATCGAAGGCGTCGCCTCGGTGGATGAGTCGGCGATTACGGGTGAGTCCGCGCCGGTGATTCGCGAAGCCGGCGGCGACCGCTCCGCCTGCACTGGAGGAACGCGTGTGCTGTCGGATGTCATCACGGTCCGTATCACCTCGAACCCCGGAGAGACCTTTCTCGATCGCATGATCGCTCTGGTCGAAGGCGCCGAGCGCCAGAAGACTCCGAACGAGATTGCGCTGAACATCCTGCTGGCAGGGTTGACCATCATCTTTCTTCTGGCGGTTGTCACGCTCCAGCCGTTTGCCACTTACTCCGGAGCGCCTCAGACGGTCTTTGTTCTGACCGCGCTACTGGTCTGTCTGATTCCCACGACTATCGGTGGTCTTCTCTCGGCGATCGGCATCGCCGGTATGGACCGGCTGGTACAGCACAATGTGCTGGCGACCTCGGGCCGTGCGGTCGAGGCCGCCGGCGACGTCAACACGCTTCTGCTCGATAAGACCGGGACCATCACCATCGGCAATCGCCAGGCCTCGGAGTTTATCGCCGCGCCGGGCGTTACGGAGCAGGCTCTGGCTGACGCAGCCCAGCTCTCTTCGTTGGCCGACGAGACGCCCGAAGGGCGCTCGATCGTTGTGCTGGCCAAGGAGAAGTACAACCTGCGCGGCCGCGACCTCGCTCCTCTCAACGCGGAGTTCGTGCCCTTCTCGGCCACGACACGCATGAGCGGCATCGAGGTGGAGGGTCGAAGCATCCGCAAGGGCGCCGTTGATGCCATCGCGCAGTATCTGGAACAGTACGGATCGGGGATGCCCGTTGAAGTTCGCGGCTCGGTCGAGACGGTTGCGAAGAGTGGCGGAACTCCGCTTGTGGTCGCCGAAAACGGTCGCGCCCTCGGCGTCATCCACCTGAAGGATGTAGTGAAGGGGGGCATGCGCGAGCGCTTCGATCAGCTTCGCGCCATGGGCATCCGCACCGTCATGATCACGGGAGACAATCCCCTGACCGCGGCTGCTATCGCGCGCGAGGCGGGAGTCGACGACTTCCTCGCCGAGGCGAAGCCGAAGGACAAGATGGATCTGATTAAGCGGGAACAGGCGAGTGGCAAGCTGGTCGCCATGACCGGCGATGGAACCAACGACGCTCCTGCTCTGGCGCAGGCCGATGTAGGTGTGGCCATGAACT
>Ga0193743_1001892_pt1 | contig 15105 bp, 15 predicted proteins | sample L2c2metaG_FD_143038 | JGI IMG/M metagenome (GOLD analysis project Ga0193743, IMG submission 143038) | Soil microbial communities from a riparian zone of the East river system, Colorado, United States - L2c2 | ecosystem: Environmental > Terrestrial > Soil > Riparian zone | place: USA: East River...
CTGCATGATGAGGTCGAGAGTATTATGTAATGTCACGCAAATTAATAGCGGTGTCGAGGACCCTCAATACCTGTCAGATTTTAGGTTCTCTTGGCAAAAACAGACCTGAGCCTGCTCGCCAACCGTACCCGGTTTAACGTTACTGTCATTTTGGTTGCAAACTCTTTGATTTATACGCCTGATGTTTCTTCCTTTTCATTCGGACTGCCTTGTGGGTAAAGAAGACATTTTCCTAGTATTAAGCTGTCAATAGATTCTGAGCAACCTATAGCCAAGGAGCTTCAGACGTCAAGTAGACATGCCAAGACTGGTTTCAATTCTATGGTGTTTTAATATATATATATATATATATATCGAAAAAGGCCTTTATTCTCATTCCGCAGTATACGATATCCTGCGGACGGTTCCTTGACCTTCATGACCGGTGATATGTACAATAAAACCGTGACTGCAGCTATGCTGCCATGGGTGGGTTTATCAACGGGTGTACCGAAAGGTTGCCCCAAAGGGGGTTATGATAAGCACCCACCGGTACTCACCACATAAGTCACGACGTGTGCCAAGGTACTGTTTATCGTTCAAATTTTCTCAGAAATGTCAATAGTCTGAAATCGGACCGTCACCGCAGTGCTTACTTACAACATTGTCAACGGCATTGTAAATTTGGGCATTGTTAGACTTTTATTAAATCCTTTTTCGATGGGTACAAGGGTTAGTGTCATGTATGATATACAGTTCATTATTATTATTTAGTTTGCCCACCTTCTTCGACCCATTGGAGTCCGGAATCAGTTCTGAATTCCGGATCAACCCCTTCAAACCCCGACCCGCCCCTCGTCCCTAATTGTAAGCACGGAATACAGTATGTATTTCAATTCAAGTGACGTCGAACCGTAGTTATGTATGGAGTTTGAGCGTCATCAAGACATATAATTCAAGGTTCCGATGATCGGCACATAATAGACGAACCTGAGCGTCAAACGTCATGATGACTCTATTCGCGCAATTGTCCCGATGGCTTGAAATCATGCATAGGAATGACAACAATATTGATATAGCTAGAGAGAAGAAGAAGTAGCGTACACAACTCCGCTAGAACTGTCACATATTAGATACATATTCTTGAGAATGTGATCGATTGCGGCAAAGAGAACTTATGGGCTCTAGAAGCATTTATCGGCATTTTTGCTTACGGATGAGAAGAGCAAAGATAAGGATGGAAAAAGGGGAGTTTGAATGGGGTTGCATGGTACCGGAGATGGGTCGACAATCCGTTCCAATTGGACCCTGTCGTATCCTCAATTCTTAAAAGTTCAGAAATAAATGCCCAAAATGGACTATATCCGTGATAGACTTTCAAAAGTCCGACTTGAAAAGCTTGAACCCCAGCCTGTCGTGCTGTTACTACTCCTGAATTGCAAAGTGCCTACAAGTACACGATACGGGGAAGCGGACTAACAAACTCAACAAGCACTGATTAAGAACTGAGGATGACTTTATTTCCTGAACAATATAGTACCCCCGTCGAACTAGTTATTGACAATATAAGGTTTGAAAAAGTATGTGTCCCTACGAATGTCGACGCTGAGAGTCATGCGCCTTATCTCGGGTATCGTTGATGAACAATAGAATTTGGCTGTGGTCGGAGATTGAAAGTTGTAAGGGGAGGTTGATTGGTTATCCCCTGTTAACCTGATCCCACCACCAGCCATTCCTATCCTCCTTCCCCGCTGGCAACCATGACTTCAGTGGCAGGCCGCAAAAAGTCTATAATATCGACCTCGGGTCTTCATATCGATACAAACACAAATCCGAATACCCTTCTCAACAAGGCCGCTTCCCAGTCCACATCTCTCTATCAGCAATGCTCGTCACTCAAATCTCGTCTCATGCGCATACGCGGATTTCCACCTTATTTCGCTCTCGCTTCTCCTCAAGACTCACGGCAGTCCACAGACCCTGTCACTCAACTCTGGGATCTCTTCTCATTAGGCACACCACTCTGCTACATATTCGACAGCCTACCGGCAGACGCAGGTTTCGATAAAATCAACAACAACTCTGAATTCAACCAGGATAAATATGAAGCAAACCCAGATCGTGCTAAGAAGCATGCCATTGCGCTCTTCGCAATGAAAATTCGGAAGGAAGAGGTAATGCAAGCTATCCCCGGCTGTGAACCCTTCACCGTTACCGATCTTTGGGACCGCAATTCAACCGACGGTTTTGTAAAGGTACGTTCCAGCTTATGTGCAATTTATGCCACGGAGTGTTTCATGGTTCCGATGGCAGGTTATTAATACTGTTACCGCCATCGTCGATCACCTATCACCAGATGCATTCGAGAACCCACCTTCTTCTCCTCCCACTATCTCGAGTAGTGTCTCATTTGATTCTCTGGCCGATACTCTTGTTTCACTACCCACCAATGCTAAGGAATCAGAGCGGGACCATGTCATCAAGGAAATCTTGGATACCGAACGTAAATATGTTCAGGATCTCGAGATAATGCAGGTGTGTATGTTCCTCTGCTACTTTTTTATTTCCCGCCGACACGGGAAAAATTCATAGAAATACTCGAATGCCCTTTCACAATCAAACTTGATGGACCAGGACACCATCCATCTTCTATTCCCTAATCTCAACAAACTTCTCAATTTTCAACGCAAATTCCTCATCCGGCTGGAAAGCACGGGTGAATTGCCTTGGAAGGATCAGCGATGGGGTCAACTGTTCCTCGAAAATGTGAGTCACCTTGGCCAGCCTATGTGCCTCTTTCGGGCTTCCCATTGTACCCGCTGACGCCGCGCTTCTTCACTTCTTCATGACTGATTGTTCCCTTCTAGGAAAACGAATTCATTGTTTATGAACCCTATTGCGCTAATTATATCAACGCTATGGATATTATGCTAGCCAACGAACAGAATCTAGTTGTAAGTCTTTCCTCACAACTCCCTCAACTGCCATCTCCCTGACAACTTCGTGTTTCCGGTAAACTCCGGTACTGACCAAATATCTGTCAATAGCCCCTCGACCATCTGATCAAGTTCAAGGGCGAGCTGCCTGGTATGCTAATCAAACCAATCCAGCGCATCTGTAAATATCCTCTTCTTCTCAAGGTATGTCAACGGTCCAGTTAAAAAAAACTGTTATCACGTTATCAACACTTGCGTAGGAATTGATCAAACCATGCTCGCCGGATACTTATCCATACTACGAAGAATTGAAGTATGGCCAAGAAGCGACGAAACGTATCGCCGATAAGATCAACGAAGCTCAACGCCGTGCTGAGAATGAGCAAACAGTCAAAAGTCTCCATGCCCGAGTCAGCGACTGGAAAGGCCATCATCTCGAGAACTTTGGCGAGCTCCTGTTGGACGACGTCTTTGTCGTGACCAAATCAGAAATCGACCGGGAATATCATGTATTCCTATTCGAGAAGATCATTCTCTGCTGCAAGGAAGCGCTTACACAGCCTACCAAAGGCGGTAGGGGAGCCAACAAGAATAGCGCGCTCCTGAAGAAACAATTTCCTTCTCCACCGCTGACACTGCCTGGTGGCAATGGCAAAACCCACAAAAACACTCCTTTATTGTTGAAAGGACGTATTTTCTTAGGCAATGTCACACAAGCTGTTTCTGTGCCTGCAGAGGCATCGGCAAGTGAGTACATCCTTATTCTAAGTTAATTCACAAGATATCAAGGTACTAATAACTAATTTCGAAGCTACTGGCGTACCGCCTCATTTCCCACTTGCTGTATGGTGGAAAGGCGACGACGATTTAGAATTTTTCACCCTGCGCTGCCGCAGAGAGGATCAGATGCGCCAATGGGAGGCACAAATCAACCGCCTCATCAAAGAGGTGGCTCGCAGAAGAGGTTCAGAACGTGTCGGTTCTGGTATCTCTCGCATTCTCTCCGCCAACAGCGCCAACCCTCAGCCCCAAGTGCGAATCCCTAACGGATCACAATACTCTCACAGCGCCCCAATGTCTGTCTATTCTCAATCATCCGCGACTTCCACCAGCACGACCATGCGCAGTCGTCTCAATACTAATAATGGCTATGAGGAATATAACTCGGTTACAGGCGTGTATGGTTCTGGACCGCAGGGCTATCCGTCGCACGATGGCTTCGACATGGAGCCGGATGAAGATGATCTCGAAGACTACCCTCCTTCCTTCCCCTATGCAGCCTCTGGTCGCGGGACGCCTATTGGGTCTCGCAAAACGCCAAACTCGCTCAGTATGCCCCCGGAACGCGAATCAATTGTGGGATACGAGAGACAGCGAGCGCAGACAGAAGGCACAGATGGTGCAGTTTTGGCGAAATGGAGAAATGGAAATGGTCTACCGCCCATGCCAGCTACGTCCGTGATATCTCCGGATGGTTCAGTGAGGTCCGTCACCCCTCGCATGAACTCCAACGTGAGTATCAGCAGCGCGGCCAGTTACGCCTCCGATACAAGCTTCGGAAGTAGTTCCTCCAATCAGGCGACTCGTCCTCCACTGCGCAGCCAATTTAGCTCAAACCATCTAAAAAGTGGTTATGAGAGTCCAAACGGGTTTGGCAGTTCAAATACTGTTTATCGCAGTGGTCGCTCTCCTACGCCCAACCTGAGCAGTAGTAGTAACCCCGCCGTTAATGGTCTGACCGCCCCTCCATTGAACCGCTCACGAAGTACAAGCCAGCCCGGCACTTATGTTCCTCCAGTGAGGGCGATTCCTCCTGTACCAAACGGGTCTCCACATTGGAGTCAAGATGATCGCGCATCGACCAGAGCGCCTAATAGCAAGCGAGGCAGCGGCTCCAGTCAGTCAACTGCCGAAAGCTCGGATTATTCCCCCAACAGTTCATCTCCTATCACACCATTCGGTTCTAGTGATTCTTCCTTGGGTGGAGTAGGCATCCAAAATTCGCATGGTTATATTGATCGCAGTATCACTGGGCTTTCGCCTCCCGTAAAGGTCAAAGTCCATTTCCATGAAGACATATTTGTTATCCAAGTGCCACGCACCACGGAATATGGCGATTTGGTGGAGAAGGTGGGACGGAAGATTCGCTTATGTGGACCTCGACGGGACGATGGGCCATTGCGAGTGAAGTACAGAGATGAAGATGGCGATATGGTGTCTCTAGGTTCAACAGAGGACGTTCAGATGGCGTTCGAGGCGTACCGACCGGGAGGACAGGTTACGCTTTTCGTCACATGATTCTTCGGGCTCTTTTTTCTTCGTTCTCCTATCACCGCAATCGCAATCATGATATCCTGAACTCATTCAAATCTAATCCCACATTTGCTTATTCGCTTCACTATCTCCCACCCAAAATTCACCAATTTCCCACGTTGTCTCTTGCATCTTTCAAATCTCATCATGGAGACCATCATCATTTCTCAGTCAATTTTGTTCTTGGATTATTTCCTGGTCCCCATGCACTCTCTTCTCATGTATTACCGGTTTACCGGCCTTGCCCCCTCCCTCCCTTGATCTGTCATTCGATCCCTTCGATTCCTTTCTGACACCAAGTAGTTATTATAAGTCGCTCCTTTTAGTGCATTATTCACTGCCACTCCTTAGCACGTTACTTCTTTCCTCTTCTCTCACTCTCTCTGTCTGTCTACGTATCTACTTTTTATTTCGGATCCCTTCTCCCAGGATTTTTTTTGTTTTTTGCCTTGGCAAGGCCGTCTTGCGTACATTCATGGAGGAATCATTTCTTATGTAATAATATTAATAGAGACCTACTACAACAAAAGATACATTTAGAGGCTACAATTTTAAGGCTCGCGGTTACGATGAGTTACCGTGGTCCCTCGTGCCCATCCGGTAGTAGGCATTAATTCCAATTAAATCCTGATGGGACAGCACAGAGATGGCGCCATCAATTTATTGATTCGGACGAAGCAAAGCACCGATTACCGAAAATGGTTGATTCGCGAGACTACTCCAGACCTCTCCCTGGTACTCCACTGATCCTGTAATAAAAAAGCCACAACGGGTTATAGAATGTAAATATAAATGCCCTGGTCCTGGTAGCCCCAGAATCGATCAGAAGTGATATGAAAATACTTAGCAGATGGAGGAACCATTCGCCACTATTCGCCAGTGTTGATCAGTTGTGATCTTGTGAAAATAAATAAATATGGTTGACACTCACATTCACTCACACAGTGGTCTCTGCAGGAAACGGTCTTCAAGTCAGAAGAATTTCACGTCCGGGAATTCTAAGGGTGAAAGTGGGAGCACAACAAGAGGAACGCGATGAAAATAAAAAAATTGTCCACTGCACCTAGTAGAACGCCAGTAGTGCACTCGTTTGAAAGGAAAGTACATAATAGTATAACCGAGTTGGCTCAGTGCTGATTCGGTGCAATCTCATTAAGGTGGAAACTCGGGAGAGACCAGGATCGATCTGCAAAGGAAAATGATGAACAGAATGAGATTAAACCGTCGCCCAGTATGTACCACCATCGAGGAGCAAGCACCAAGTCGCAATGATCTGATGTTTAGATGAACGATACAGCAAGACGAGCCAGATCAACTGATACGCCATCGATAAGAAAAGGCTCCTGACTGAAACCCGAAGAGATAAACCGAGATGATGATTGCACCATACATGAGCTCCCTGTTGAAGAGGAATGTAAAATGCCTGGTTACTGAATAAGGAGTACCTGATATCTATGATATGCGCATGTGCAAAGGGATGTGAATCCTAAGACATGATGCAGGTGCTATTGATATCGGGCCAATATGGACCAAAAAAATGCTTCGATGGTAGAATATTCAAGGCAAGAAAGAGGCGTCCGATAAACAATGTTTAGCTTCCACCTACAGACAAAGGAAAATATCATGATCCAAAGCGAACCCACCACCCCAGCGGTCCTTAATAGACCCATGCTGTCGTCAAATATGAAGAAAATTATAACTCACTATGTCAAAAATTGAAGTTCTGCTGATGTGATCTGCAGAACATTCTGCGCAACCCGGCAATGAAGCAAATCATATTTTACAAGTTGCAGGTCAAAGTGGATGTTAGAAAAGTCGGATAGTTGAAAAGTCGGATAGTTTGTTCAAATACATGGCTCACTGGCAGCAAGACTTGCCATTCTTTAGAGCTTTCCACCTTCGGAGGACGTCAGAGTAGCTAGACAACTGACACGACAAAGTGTCTAGTGAGGATCTGATTGGCTGGTTGGAGACATGAAGTGCCGCCCGAAGATTAAGACAGGTATATCCAGACAAGCTTCCAAGTGTGACGCGGGAGTGATATGCACCATAAAATTTGATACATCCTTAGCCCGAGATCCGCTTTGAAAATAACATTTCGCGGGGACCAAATGGTCAATATCACTTCAATATCAAGCAGAGTGTCATTTGAACATTAACATTGCGAAATGAAGGTAGTGCCGATCAAGCCAATCTCCTGGGCAGTTTTCAAGGACGCTGATGAAGTTCAAAAGCTTGATCAATTTGTGTGACAGTGACCTACGAAGAAAAGACGCTACAATTAGAACCTTTAATGTACATGACTACCCGTGTATAAAACCATTACTGCTACAGTATTTTTCTATCTCATTTTTTACCATGATGCGTGCTGAACAAAAGTCCAAAATTACTACAAGCCCGTACTGTCCGTGATGCTGACCAGATCAAATAAAAGGGAAGAGAAGGACACAGGCATATACTTGTTGCGAGGAGAGCCGGAGCAGCGCCTTTCTTACAACGCATCCGGAGAAATATCTCCAAGAGCACTCATGTCGAAGTTTTCAAAGTTGCTCACGACACTGAACGCACTCGCTGATTTGATATCATCTCCAAACTCCGATCTAGAATCGATATTTTCCTGTATGTCAATGAGCAATCAGTAATTAAACACGAAATAAAAAAAATAGATTCGGATACGTACATCGAAGTAATGACGCAAGACACTCCGCGGAGCTGAACATGGATAAAATGCGTCAGCCAGTCCAAGAAACCGTTTTTTTTAGAGCAAAACAAAGATTCACTTCTGGGTGTCTTCGGCAAACGACAATTGACTCCGCTCTGGAGAATATGGTACGCCACAAGACCGGACCAACCAGTTTGGTGCGACGCGCCGAGTCCTCTGCCATTGTCGGCGTGGAAGTACTGTAACGTAGGGAGGAAATTTCAAAGTCCATGAGCTCTTGATAACGTGGGACAGAATAGAAAAGAGAAGAATTGAAACCTACTTCGTAGAACCAAACATAGTCACGGAAATGAGGATCGAAATCAAGCCTGGCATTGCCTCCATTTGTAGCTCGACGACCGTGCATATCTCGGCCAAATATGTGGATAATCCGATGCTGTATTTCTTCCGCGACAGCCACAAGATTCATATAATCTCCACTTCCCGTAGGACATTCTACCTAAAAGTAAGGAAGTATATCAAAACTGCGCACCATGAGAAGATGTTCAACCAGATATACTTGGAGATCGTCGCCGTAGTACTGATAGAATCGTTGCAGACTCTCAATCAGCAAGAAGTTGGTGGCGAGCCCTGTTAACAAAGAAGATAAGGAGAGAAGCTGTTCAACCCAACAACGAACCCGCAGCTTTTAGCGAAATCAAAACTCACAAATCGGACCTCGCCAATTTGAATTCCCACCAAACATGCTGGACTTGGAATCACCCGGCCAATAGCCGACTTCATAACGTTGGCCATGTACATCCATTCCCCATGGATGTTCTTGATGAAGTTTTGACAACCTGAAGGAAAAAATCAGCAACTCGTACTTGGCGGGAAAAACCTAAGGGTTTCGGAGCAGAAGTAAAGCCAATAGAAATGCTTACGATCGAATCCCATGCTCGCCCAAGAATTCATTTTCATCCAACATCTTCTCCAAGATCTTTACAAGCCTTTCCTTACTAGCCAAAGCCAAAAGCCTCCGTTGTTCTTTCCCACCGACTTAAAAAAAGACATAGTATCAGCAATGTGCAAGAAAGGGAAAACAGGTACATTATCGTGAAAAATGCACCTTTCATGTTGGCCATATTCCTCGCTGAAACCTCTGGCCTATTGTTAATAAACCACTCCATTCTTTTCTTAAATCCAGGGAATTTATTCAATACAGCTGGTTCCAGTACCAAGGTCCCATATAGCGGTATTAATCCCACTAGGCTGCGGACTGGGAGTTGGACAGAGTGTCCCGGACCGAAAACAATGGCGTCATAATACATTCCATCTTGTTCGTTCCACAATGATGCCTCGTGGTCTCCTTCCGGGAAAGTCATAGCATCCGCGATGAAGATGAAGTGCTAAAGGGGAAAAATTGTTAGACAGCAGCGCAATATCAACACAGCGCTTGCTCACCTCAAAGAATTTAGAAGCGATGTCCTCGTAGACTGGATTGTGCTTGGCCAATTCTAATGCTATACTTAACCTTTCAAAAAAAATGAGTTCGGAACAAACACAAGAAGAAAAAAAAAATACATGTTCAAGCAATAAAACGCCATCCAAGCAGTTCCATCGGCCTGACGCAAGGCCCCGCCAGTCGGCAGAGGCTCTGAACGATTGAATGCACCGATATTATCAAGTCCCAAGAAGCCACCCTCGAAAACATTGTTTCCGCCTTGGTCTTTACGATTAACCCACCTGTCATTCAATTTTTAGCATTATGGCCAAGTGAAAAAAAAGACGATACATACCATGTAAAATTTAGCAACAATTTTTGGAATACTCTCTCTAAAAAGGGTAAATCCTCTCTACCATGAAGTCTGCGTTCAATCTTGAAAATCCTAAAGGTGGCCCTGGGGTAAAATTAGATCAAATCCAAAACGGAGCTTATGGGCATTCACATACCAGGCATGAACTGGAGGGTTGACATCGCTGAAGTTCCATTCATATGCGGGTATCTGACCATCGGGTTTCATATACCATTCTCGAGTCAATAAATCCAACTGCTTCTTAGCAAATGCTGGATCGACAACTGCAAGCGGTAGGCAATGAAATGCGGTATCCCAAGCCGCAAAGAAAGGATATTCCCATCTAAACAACAAAAAATAAACGGAGATGAGTAAGATATATGCGCAATTGAATATCATGGAAAAACTCGCTTGTCAGGCATAGATAGGATATCTTCGATATGCATATGACGCCATTCCTACATATCGGGTCGAATCAGCTGTCAGACCTGGAGGTTTCCAACAAGACCTTACTCGATTTCTAACAAACTTTCTATTAGGCGGTGGGGGTGGTTGCGCCGGATCACCCTCCAACCACTCTTTCTGCACAAATCGATAGAACTGTTTCATCCAAAGCATCCCACCAAACGCTTGCCTCATAATCTGCTTCAAATCGTCGCTAATCGGGCCAAATATGAGTGACCCATAAAACTCATCAGCCTCCTGCCTCCTCTCTTCTACCACATCGTCGAAAATTACTTCATCTTCCAGGCTGAGATCTTTACCGATCCGAGATGGCGTGAGTTTGAGTCGGACAACCGCGCATCCGCCATGACCAGGCACATCATGGAAAGTATAATGAGCAGCGGCTTTTGTACCTTTTTTTTCGGGGTTGACGAAGGAAGGTGTGGAAGGGTAAGGCGTGCAAGGACCTTCTTCAAGGAGATCAGGTTTTTCAGCACCGAATAAAGATGCAGTCCTAGAACGAATCCGAGGCGAGAAGAATGCTTCAGGTTGAGAATCAGATGCAGGAGGACGATGGGATGGGATGATATGATCATGAAACGCGTCCTTCACGTAGAGGGTATCGTTTGTCCCTCCATATAATCGACTGAAATTCGTGTTATTTTCAGTGAACAGAAGTTCTGGCTGAACTTCTGCCTCGGAGCCCACCTCAAATTCATTTGTGGGTCCAACAGGTGGCGGAGATGGGAGGCAGTACAGATGTGTTTTGCCGAGAGTCGGATGACGCACAGTTATACATCTCATGTTATCGTTTCCACGGATAGAACCCGAAAGACTGGGCATCGGAGGTTTTTCCAAAGGCCATGACCAGGTATTAGGAAACCAGAGTTGCGGGATGACGTGCAGAGTAGCTGGATCAGGTCCTCGATTGTAAGAGGTAATGCGAACATAAAGATTTTCGGGATCATCTTCATCTTTTGCATACTATCGGGACGGATTAGTTGTTTTCGTATGAATAGGGAAATAATCAATCCAACCTCGACAAATACGTCCCAGTAGCGATCGTCATCGAACGCGTCGCTGTCTAGAATTTCATACTCTGCGACTTCACGACTCCTGGCTTGATTTTCCGTGACCAGATCTTCGTAGGGATATCGGCGTTGAGGATACTTGTACAGAAATTTCATGTATGAATGTGTCGGCGTCGAATCAAGGTAATAGTAGAGTTCTTTCACGTCCTCGCCATGGTTTCCTTGGTGGCCAGTGACACCGAATAGGCGTTCTTTAAGAATGGGATCCTCTCCATTCCAGAGAGACAAGGCAAGGCATAGACGTTGGTGATTGTCAGAAATACCGGCGATACCATCCTCCCCCCATCTGTACGCTCTGGATCTTGCATGGGCATGAGGGAAGTGGCTCCAAGCATCACCATCAGCCGAGTAGTCCTCTCGAACAGTAGCCTAAATTCACATGAAAAGCATGTTTTAGTCAATGAATAGCAGATGCGATCTACAAGATCAACTCGCCCATTGCCTGTCACTGAGATATGGACCCCATCTTTTCCAATGCTTTTCGCGTTTATCATCTTCTCTGAGACGAAACTTTTCCGCACCCTTGTACTCATCGCCCAGTTGTCGGGCGAGGCGTTCACGATAGGGACGCATCTGTGGCATAGCCTCTATGAAAGTATTGTCGGCAGCATCATGTCTAGGCGATGAATCTGTTGTCTTTCTCGCAGGAAATGTGGGTGTTGCCTGTGGTTTAGGTATGTTAATGGTCAAGGGTGTTGGAGGATCGACTCTCTCCTGGATTGAAGTGTCATCGGATTGAAGAGGGATGGTAGAGGGCGTTTGTTTTCTGCCAAAGAGCTTATCCTGCACTTTTTTGACAGAATTGGAGGCCATTATAGCTGAATCGCGGTCAACCTCAGGAGCTATATATATGTCACAATCGATGGACGCGTGACGTCACTATACGTGCTTCCCATCAGTGATGCTGATGATGTCACCCCGCTTATATTTATATAGGCATTGTTAGAAAGAGACTGCGATGCAAAGTTTCAAAGTGGACTCGAAGCTGATCACGGACGGGCAGAAAATTGGAGGCGAAATCCCGGTGGGTAGTAATAATGACCTAGCATGGATTAATGTTGGGATTGCTTTAGCTTTCATCCTTCTTGATGTTGGCGTCTCGACGGTCTTCAGGTTGGGAATCGGATGTTCCCTTCTTATTGCGGCTTTGCGATGCATTGGTCAATTGGCTGTGGTTGCAACAATTCTACAAAGGGTGTTTGAGACTAGGAGTCCCTGGCTTGTTGCTCTTATTTGCTGTCAGTCTGTTTATTCAATTTGACGCTCTGGACTCTCATTGTTTTGAGTCTTTAGTCGTTTTGAATTTTTTGGGGACTTTCGAGACAGGTAGGTCAAACCTGATAAGTTTGTTTGACCAGCCACGACTGACTCCTCCTTCTCCAGTTATAAATAAGTCTTCTAGACGATTTCATCATATGGTATGCTAACTTTGCTCCAAAGTTCAGTTCTCTGTCTTATTCATTTTTTTCAAAAAAAAGTTCCCTGCTGTGTTGATTGCAATGCTTGGTTCAACTATACCGATCTCAATCATTGGTACCAAGTTCGCGATGTCTGTTAATCCATTCTGGACCCCTATTCAATTTAGTAAGGCTGATGCCTTAACGGGCTCAATTTCAATTCAGTATCAAATGCTGACGCGTCATTCTACACAGTCCCTATAGTTGGCATGCTTTGCGGTGCATCCGTGTCAGGAATAGTTGTGGCTGTTAGCTACATCCTCAGGGAATTCCAGTATGTTCAATATGATTTTGGTTTAATATTCCTGCAATGGGATTTTCTAGGGAGAATAGGGATAAAATCGAAATTTATCTCGCTTTCGGAGCAACCAGGGTAGAGGCTTGCAGGCCTATTGCGACTCAAGCCCTAAAACTAGCGCTTATGCCTTCCATTAACAGCATGAGGTAAAATTCTCGTCGCTTATCTTTTATGCCATGAGCTCTGATGGCTCTTTCCACCTGACATAGTGTTCTAGGAATCATCGCTATCCCAGGAATGATGACAGGAGCTATCCTCGGGGGATCATCCGTCCACCAAGCAGCCAAGCTGCAAATGATCATCATGTTCATGATAACAGCCAGCACGGTACTCGCTTCGGTGTTCATAACTTTTGCTGCCATATCAGTGGTGGTGGATCTAGAGCATCGGATCAGGAGTGACCTCATTGATGATAGAAGGCCTGCCATATACCGGGTGAAGGATTGGCATGTTGGGGAGTTTTCGGCTAGCCTTTCGAAATCATTCAAGTGGAGGACCACTCGAGCCCGTGAGTCGGACCCGGGGGAGAATGAGAGATTGTTGGGGTAAAAGTACTATCCAACAAACTCTTTACTTAGATCTTCGAATTAGAATATCTATATACCTACTTCTGCTGATAGCTCCCGATGTTCTCAGGCGCTGGTTTCACTGGGAAATCTTGAATAAGTAACGTTGACTTGTACGAGACAATTTGATCAGGCGGTGGCAATCTTAAGTACTTGCTTGCAAAGTTGCTACTTGCAATCACAACCCACTCATCACAATGTCAAAGCATATTTTACCGCACGCCTTACGTATTCCAGCAATCAACAAACTACAAGGGAAACGTATCATATTGGCATCCAACAGCCCAAGGCGAAAAGAGATCTTACAGACTTTTGTGCGTGGAAAACTGCGCCATCTTTTTTTTTTCACCCCTCTGTTAGCTACGAAGAAAAAAAAAGCTCACTATTACAGCTCGCAAACACATTGAATACAATTTTTAGGGTATTGCTCCTGATATCGTACCCTCAACATTCGAGGAAGACCTGGATGTCAGCGAATTTCCCGAGGTTCATGAATATCCTGTGGCGACTGCGACTCATAAAGCGGTCCAAGTGTACGAGAAATTAGTGGTGAGGTCATTTGGCTTTTTTTTTTTTCATCAATGGTCCTTATCTGCTTTATGAAGAAAGAAAACCCTGACGATGCTCCTGATCTTGTAATCGCCGGTGTGTGTTTTATTCTCATTATCGAAAGCGAATTTATACCGTTTATTTAATCTGGATTCTTCCCTTTCAGCCGATACCGTTGTCTTTACGCATGCTCAGCCTATCACATCGGACATGGCGTACTCCATGCTACCAGAAGTTAACCAGGAATTACTGGAAAAGCCTTCATCGAAGGAAGACAATTTACGGATGTTATTGGACTTGAATGGTGGGGTGTGCGAGGTTGTCACTGGCGTTGTCGTCGGTACGGTATTCTATTATTTTATTATCATTATCCTGGGTGTGATTATTCCTGAACATCTAAAACCAATGTCTTCCAGTGTACCCTATCCTCGTGGCTCCGGGCTACGACGTAAAGTTCGTCCTCTGTCTACCCCTCAAGTTGGTTGATATTGAACTCTTTTTTATTATTGTTAGATCCATAGATGAACGAACGCTCGTCTACTTTGCGGATAACCCAAGACATATTATCGAAGCCTACATTGAGAGCGGCGAAGGTATCGATCGTGCAGGGGGTTTTGCCATCCAGGTGTGATTTCCTGTTGCCCAAAAATTTCCTATTTACTGACAACGTTTCGTTTTGATTTACAAGGGGCTTGGTGGAATTCTGGTGCGAAAGATTGAGGGCGACTATAATAATGTCGTTGGGTTTCCTGCAGCTTCTTTTTTCAAGCTTTTGGATCTATTGGTAGATGAAGATCCTGATTTTCTTGACTTGTAGACCTTTATTATATAGCCTGAAAGGGTGTAGGGTGGATATGCAGAAAAATAAATGATTATTCGAGGCAGGCAGCCATTCAGCTACCGGGTAAGGAGATAGATGCATTGGATTAGGAGGGGTTACTAAAGTACGTCCGTCCTACTTGACTGGCTATAAACTATAAGTAGTTTCAAGTTTACATGCGAGATTCTTTTTTTTTTTTTTTATCAATATATTAT
>Ga0193743_1001893_pt1 | contig 15102 bp, 19 predicted proteins | sample L2c2metaG_FD_143038 | JGI IMG/M metagenome (GOLD analysis project Ga0193743, IMG submission 143038) | Soil microbial communities from a riparian zone of the East river system, Colorado, United States - L2c2 | ecosystem: Environmental > Terrestrial > Soil > Riparian zone | place: USA: East River...
TATTGCTAATAAAGATTGTCTAAAGAGTACAATCGTCTATGCTAGGTTTATATAGTAAAGTAAGCATGTAAGTAGTAAGGCGAACATGCATAAGTCATAAGTAAAGCATGCTGCAAGCATGAGATGCACAGCATCGGAAATGAGTGGCGTGCATAAGCCGTGTGTAACACATGTCTAAAACATGTAAGTAATATCCAAAGTATGCGTCTAGCACATGTTGAAGAAATGTAAAGAAACATAAGATCATCTGTTAGATAAGATCATCTGTCAGATAAGATATGATCAAAAGATAAGATCAAAAGATATGATCAAGAGATCAAGAGATCATTGTTCCTATAAGATAAGATCCAAAGTATAGTTCAAAGAAAAAGAGTGTGTGAAGGAATAAAAATCATAACAGCTAGTAAGTTTCACCCCCTTCCTTGTTACTTTTTCTGCTGAACATAAGCAGCTACAGGCCAATGGGTGTCACCATCATCAACTCCACCCTCAATCTAATCTTTGTAGACAGGTTGGCTGCTGTGGAAGCACTCAGCTCAATGCTCAACAGTCTTATATCATTCAGAACTGATAACAAAACCCCTGATGATCTGCATTTCTGGAAAAGCACCAGCACTTCCTCAATTACACTGAACAATTTCCTTGACTTTGTCATCCAACCCTTTGTTGCCACTTTGCTCATCAGTGATGATCTGAGAATAACCAAAATGGAAGCAGAAAAAACCCATGTTACAAGCAGGAAATATGGGCTCAAATTCAATTTTGAAACTGACGACAGTCAAGTTGATAATATCACAATGAAGAAAGGTAAATTTTGTTTTATTAGATGACAACAATTGAACTAACATTTGCATAGGGAAAAAGTGTTCCTGGACAGTTTCACCAAAAGGAGATTGTAAGAACCTATTGTCATCAGGAATGTAGCTCTAACTTGTTTGCGTAGGCTGTGAATGCATCTCCAGGCCTGGGTCCTTCAACAACAGCATTCAGAAATGGTGAACACACTTTACCAACAGCTATCTCATTAGATGATTGCCCTCCGGTAATACCTTTCCTCTTAGTACCTTTAATAACTTTGGGCTTATTACTTGAGTAGCCTGCACCTGAAAATTGTTGCTCGACATGCCAGAAACAGAAGGATTAGACTGTCCACGTGTTGGGCCAGCCCTAGGTGGCCAAGGTTTTTGATGTTGGCCCAGCCCTCACAGGGCCAGGGCCAGACAGGGCTGAGCCCTTGGCCTGAGGGCCAGATCAGAGTCAGCCCCAATTTTTTACCTTGTGAATAATCTACATTACTGAATACTATAAAACTTAAGAGTAAAAATTTATAAATACAAACCTATAAAAACAATTATTCATTAGTAGTGAGGAAAGTATAAATGTGAACTTATAAAAAAATCATTAGTCATGTAATGGCAATACAAATCGATACATGAATACCAGTATGATGTGGCCTGACATGGCCATTCAAGGAGGGAGTTAGTGCAAAAAATGCAGTGAGACATCTTGGTGGGGAGGAAGGCTTGGAGTTGGAAAACCTAACAAGATGAAAAAACAGTCAATCTACAAAAGAAGACCTGATCCTGGAAGCTATGATCGCTAGCTTTCAAACACACTCTTGAACATCAAGAATGACTAAATATTAGGAAAGAACAAACCTTGACAAATTCATCTGGCCTCCTACATCTCCCATGCCTTGTCCTACCTTGAATTGATCAAATAAATTAGTGAAATGAACCCTGATAAAATAATGATACAACTGTTAGCTTTCAAACAGCTAGGACACATTTTGTAAATCAGCTAAAACAAACACACATCGTGCATTTGGGCTTAAACAAAAAGACTCACCAAAAAAGACAGTTGACCGTTGTTGCTGCTTGTGAAATGTGGTGGTAGAGGGATAGTCACAGTTGTGACATGTTGAAAAATAGTGAAGAAAAGTGAAAAAACAAACTGTCATGGTCCGTGCTCAGTCATGTTCTTTCCGAAGAACAATCAAAGAACGGCTCTGACAGAGTCTCCGATGATGGCCGCCTCACCATTGTTCAGTGCCACCTTTACCACCAGCCACCCTCTTCAGCCTTATATTGGAGCTCCATTGGAATACTTCCCCTACTCCAATACCACCAATAAACCTGCATTCTTATCATTGCCATTACCAACCAGCACCATGTGCTATCTACCGCAGCACAACCAGAGCCCACCATGCTCCACACACGTTCCATGTCTCAGGCCAATCATATCACACATGCACCAGTTCTCGAGGTCATGGGTCTTGGTCGCCACAAGGACTTGTGAGGATTTGAGTCAGCATCCTTTGGCACCCTTCAGAGTACAAGTCTTTCTGTTATATGTTCCATTCTAAACCATATGCTCTCCTAACTATCTCCTTATATGTTCATGTCTTTCTCTGTATAAATACTCCAATTTGTTGTATGTATTTTGCTAGTTCAAATATCAACTTAGCAACCTACATCTCCTAACTCGCTCTCGTCTGCCTTAAGCTTCTTCTCGGCTCGACTCCGGACTCTCCTACTCTGTCCCAACCTCCGAAATTCGAGGCATCCATCAAGAGAGCGGCGCAACCTACAAGTTGAAGCCAACACCTCGCATGACTTCGGACCCGACATCTCCGTCCGAAATCTGAGCTTAACACAAACAAACCAAATTTGAGTGGCTGGCCCAGGGTCGGTCTGGCCCGACCCTACTGACCCTGGGCCAGAACATACCTGGCCTGGCCCTCTAGGGTGGCCAGGGCCAGCTAAAATACCCTGGCCCGGCCCCTGGACAGTCTAAGAAGGATTGTCATTAACAGGTATATTGAAGGTTAGTTTGTACAGTAGTCTAGGCATTGTGTAATTTTCCTGCTCTCTAAACACCAGAATCCGGGTCAATATGTCGTGTAATAATACTGCTTTGTATGACAGGAAATAAGAGTGCTTTTTAAACACCAGAATATGTCATGTAATCCTGCTTCGTATGACAAGAAATAAGGGTGCTTTCGAAACATTAGAATCCAGTCCTTTGACACATGAGACTGGATTGCTTTCAGAAGCAGCTTGAGCAGATGCCCCTTTCTCATTTACTCAAACTGCCTGGGGGTCACCTGTTTCTGATGTCCTTGGGGGGCTATGGGGATACTCCTTGAATACATCTGTAATTACTGCTTTCAAGATAGCTAAAATTGATGTTCTAGCTGGCAAGTGATACACTAGCCTCCATAGGTACCAATACTTACCGTTTTTTCGATCAATTTCTCCTGGGTAGAATTACTGCCCGGCAAAGCACGAGTATGGACACTTGGGATGTTGCATTTTCTGCTGCTTCAGGAGAAGCCCAATTAACCGTCTTTACTAACTATAGTGAAGCTCAGTCACTTACAAAAACCGATGGTCGCTAATACCACCTGCAGGGACTAATGGTCACTGATACCAACATGTCAGACATCGCAGGTGTACCTACTGGGACTGAGTACTGAGTGCTGACAGATACAAGCTAGTAAGTGGGTATATTCTGCGGTACACAAGCCTATCACTATATATTAGGGCCGTTAGCGGCGTCGGTCCCGATTGGTGAACTGTCGTGTTTCCGACACACATACAAAACAACCAAGAAACTTTCCATTTCCACATTATTAACACAAAAAAAAAGGATAATACTGTCTCGATCCTTGCTAGAAAGTGAGAAAAATGGAAAATTCCGTGTAAGTATGCGATGATATATATTTTATTGACAGCAAGACAAAAAAAAAAAAAATTGACGAGTTTAAAGAAGAGGGTAAAAAATTGACAAAAAGAGAGATATGATCATAATCGTACGGAGTTATGCATTCGTTTGGCTTAAATGGTATTTTTCCCAAGTTCCTTCGTATTGCCTCTCTGATCTTGAAAGTTGTCGTTCATTGAGTGCATTCATCGTCATTCGTAGTCGTATCAACCCACTGAGAGGCCACTCTAATCGTTTCCTTCAAAGGTGGATCCTAGTAAGCGTCATGATAGAGAGTAGTAGATCCCCGATCTCGGAGAACCTATCCAAAAAAAAACCCAAAAGCACAAGTTCAATACGCCAAACTGTGCCGTCGAATGTCTTCGATGGCAGTCACAGCCACCACCGCTGCGTTCCTTTTCGGTAACGCTTTCCTCCTTCCTTCAACGTTTACCCAATTACCTGATCCAGAACCAGATCCTGAACTTCCTCTTCCACCAGCGTACTCTGCATCAGCATCTGCACCCTCACTGTCTGAATCACTTAACAGAAGCTGAGGTCTTGATTTCTTTCGTTTGGTGGTCTGGGACACTGACGAGGATGAAGAGGAAGAGGCTGCGACTGTTGCGGTGGTACTGGTGGTATTGGTGGATAACGAAGAAGTCGTGGAGCCACTCGTCCGCGTCGGTGGCCCAGGTGAGTACATCGCTGCAGCAGATCCAGGACGGGAAGCAGGAAGTGCGAAGTGCTCTGGGTTGATGTAATCCCCATTGACTCCACGAAGCAGCAGAGGTGCGACAGAGGCCGGAACGAGCCCTGAATGTGAAGGCGGTGGGGATGGAGCAACCTCAAGAGAGGAACGAGGTTCGGTATCGGCATCTGCTTCATTTCCCTCCATGCCATCAGGGGGTTTGTACGTCGTAGTTGACATCACAGCTGCAGCTGAAGACCTTTTCTTTGGTCTGGGTGGCTCGCTGGAGCCAGATGCCAGGTCAGGTTTTCGCATCTTCCTGTACGTTTCGAGATTGTAACATGAAGGATAATGGGGGAACATATAACGTACGTGTTGAGTTTGGGTTCGGCATAATTCACACTTTTCCTTGTTCTTCGTTCTCGACCACCAGTTGTTGCATCGGTTTCGGAAGAATTTGCAAGAGCTGGACTTGAAGAGCCATTAGAATGAGGTAGTGAACCTGATGGGGAAGCGGGACGAAGGAACTGTCGATTTGACGCAGCTTCAAGCGGCGCGTCAGCCTCGGTTTGTTCATACACTAGAAAAATCGTTATTAAGTGGTCGGTTCGCCGAGGACTTTATGAACACACCATTGTTGTCGATGGGCTGCAAAGCAGTCCGAGGTGCGGAGACATCCTTTTGCTTAAATCTAGCACCCTCAAAACCACCTTCTTCTCGCGGTCTCTTCTTCTCTCTGGGGCGTACTACAGTTTCAACCGTCCTATCTTTCTCGCTTTCTGACTCTCGCTGCTCCTTCGCTTTGCCTTTTCGTTTCTCTCTCTTGGCAAGTCTTTCGTCTTCTACACCTGGTTCAAGTATGTGCACCTCAAGAGTGCCATGCACAGTTGCAAATTCTTCTTCCTCCTCTGCTAGTCCAGCTTCTAGTCGAATGGGAGAGCCAAAAGCAGGACTCCCACCACGGGCTGGTAACGGTAGTTTGGACGCGGAGAGCCGGGGTTTTGATTTCGACTTTTTACGAGGTGGTGTCGTTTGCTTTGGGTTCTCTTCTGACGATGACGGGCTTGGCTCTTCATCTTCATATATTCCTGGGATGTTTGGTGGTCGGGCGATGCGATTGAATTGGAGTGAAGTGGGACTTGTATTGACATTCAAGATAGGTCGGCGGGCTCGTGGAGAAGGTGGAGTAGGTGGAGTATCAACCACATGCTTAATGTTATAAGACTCCCGGAGATAAGTGAGGTGCCTCGTGAGGTTCTGCGACTAGGGGACTATCAGGGGGTGGCACACTCAATAGTGAAGTAAACAGGACTGACCGCAGCTTCTGCGTCGGCCATGACTTTTCGCGATTTTTCACGCTCGCGTTTAAGCTGGGCTGTCAACGCGATCTCGGATGCCCGCAACCGGAGATTTTCAACATAGAGCATGGATATTTGAGCATTGAGCTCCTCGATACGGACACTAAGTGTCGAATTAAGCCTATCATGAACGTTCGGTCAGCATTGGCGTTATTTTTATAACATTAAAACATGGCACTACTTTGTAATATGTTTATTGGCGAGAAGGAATTTCTTTTTGACTGAAATGGATGCCACAGAGCGTCAAACTCATGGTAGAAGTGAAATAGGATGTAACTCACAGTTTTCGAACTCAAATAGGGCATCATTCTGCCTCGCTGCACCCGTCGATGCACGCGACTCCCTCCTACTCATGGTGGTCACCGGTGGACTGCTGTGATAACTGGAAACAATGCGGGGGATAGGGACATTCAAGATCAAACAGGTGACATTAGAATGAACAAGACAAGCAATTGATCACGTGCTCCTTATCATTTTGACCCTGACTTAATTATAAGACAATTTATTTCATTGTACATACTCGTAACGTAGCTACTTACCGGAAGCGCAGACAGGATTCCTTTATCGATGGCTTTAGTGCTGCCTCTGGACTTGAGGCACCATTGCTAGTCTAGAAGTAGGTCTATACTGGTATATCAGCACCCAATTGATCGGAAACGAACGATACTGCGGACCTCCGATATTAATGAAATTAAGTCACAGTGGAAGTCAGCTCATATCAGGGTGGAACCTCACACAATCGTCTACTGTCGACCTTTTTCATATCCCATAGCTCGAGCCATCTACCGACTTGGTGCAGTGGGTAATTGCATACCAAAACCCATAGGTTGCTCGTTCAAATTGCAGTGATGCTCCACTGTGGTGAATGAGTACCTCTAGGAGTCGTGATGCACCACCACGCGCTGAAAATAAAATTTTAAACTTTTTTTTGTACCTCGAAAACACCACTTCTATGGCTACTAAACTGCTCGAAATCCCTAAGATACGGGTTTTTAAATTCACAGAAAAAATCAAGACTCAAACTTGATGCGAACAAGCTAGTTAGTGTCACGAAGCTGGAACCTTTTGGTATATCATTCACATCTATGTCAGAAGCAATGCTATCGCTAAGGACGAGGAGATCCTAGGTCGTAGTTCTCATTTTTCGGAAGGGTGCTGGGGGTAAGTCCATACGATTACGATCATTCTTCAGAAGCAAGCAACATGGAATGAACTCCCGTTGATGGTCTGGTGCACCAGACGATATCAAACAATATAATATCAACTCCGATCTGAAAATGCCTGAAAACCGACAGTCCCAAACCTAGGCTCCTGACCAGCCATTACCTTTCGAACTCCTCTGCACCTCCAGGTAACGGCTGGGTCGGAGTCCCAGATCATGGGACAAAATCGGCGATGACCCTGAAAATGGCCTAGAAATGCAGAAATTTCCCTCCCCAATGGTTCATTTTTTGCCAGAAATCCGCAAAATGGACAAAATCCAATTTGACCGGCGACGTTCGGCATCGCCGCTATTCTCCGATATCTGTAGGTGAGAGCGGAGTTGATTCTCACTGGGGATGAATCGATGAATTCTGATGGTCAAACGTCAAAACCCTGCCGTCATTGGGCTCCCGTCAATGCTATTCGGTTGATGAGTGAAACACTGGTGCTTGAATTTGGCATCCCCAGGCTATTTCTCAAATGTTTGGCTATTTCAAGGCTTTTATCTTCGGAATGTTGCAGTGGACTGCAGCTGGAGCGTCAAACATGGTCATATCAAACAAAGTTATAAGTCCAGATGGGTTTAGTCGATCGTGCGTTGGCCCACACATGATGATTTAAGCTCGTGCAGGCAGTGCTAATCGTACGACCCTCCTAGGACAGTGCTGGCCGGTGGTACCTTTCCTGGCCCAGTCATAAAAGGATACAAAGGCGATATATTTCAAATCAACGTAGTAAACCTTTTAGAAGATGATACGATGCTAAAAACCACCAGTGTGGTGAGTACTTCAACTATAGCTAGGCAAGATCATGGTTTACCATTCGTATTAATGGTCATACCAACAGCACTGGCATGGAATATTTCAACGGAGTTCGAGCTGGGCAGACGGGTTGTCATTTGTCACGCAATGTCCCATCATACCGGGGAACTCGTTTTTGTACGATTTTCATGTACCACATCAAGCGGGAACGTTCTGGTACCATTCGCATGACTGTAAGTCACGCGTCCATGATAAAGTACCATCAATAATTCGCTAAATTTTCACACTAGCAACACAATATTGTGATGGACTTCGAGGTGCTCTCATTGTCTACGACCGGTATGATCCCCATCGATCTCTCTATGATATCGACGATGGTGAGAACCTTGAATAAAATGTCTTGCATAGTATCTCATCAACCAATTTCGCAGAGTCTACTATCATAACCTTATCGGATTGGTAGAGGTTATTTCACAAGTGTTCAAAGCGTAGATTTGACAGTTAAATTACAGGTATCATAACACTGCCCTCAGTGCCAAGGGTCAAGCGCCTCCAATCGCAAATTCGACCCTTATTAACGGAAAAGGTCGTTTCCCTGGCGGTCCGTCCATCCCATTGGCCATCATCGAGGTACAACAATTTAAACGCTATCGCTTGCGTATTATTTCCATGTCTTGTGATCCCAACTTCATATTCTCCATCGACGGCCACGAATTACTCGTGATTGAAGCTGATGGAGAGAATACCGAACCTCTTCCCGTGGACTCTCTCCAAATCTTTTCAGGTCAACGGTATTCAGCCATATTAGTTGCGAATAATACTGTGCAAAACTATTGGATCAGATCGGAACCCAATGTCCCTCGAGCCCCATCTGGTTTTGAGGGTGGCATTAATTCTGCAATCTTGAGGTATATTGGTGCACCCGCAATTGATCCGTCGACGTTCCAGAACTCAATGACACGCCCCCTTCGGGAGATTGACTTACATCCCTTTCATAATCCTCGTGCTCCTGGACGTCCTTGGTTGGGAGGTGCGGACATGGAGCTGAGTATCTTTTATGAGTTCGACTTCGTCGCTCAGAAATACAAGTTGAATGGGGTGTCCTGGGAGTCACCTACGGTTCCTGTCCTTCTGCAGATTTTGAGCGGCGCAAAGGCACCGGAAGATATCCTTCCAAAAGGGTCGATCTATGCGTTGCCTCCAAACAAAATCATTCAGATCTCCTTATCTGGGAAGGGAGAAGGTAACGTGAGTTCCTAGTATTCTGTTTATCATGTATCATTTACATACATACCCATGTCAGCATCCTTTCCATCTTCACGGAGTACGTGTTTCGCGTTGATGAGTTATTCTATACTCTTCTGACTAATTTGCCTCAGCATGCCTTTTCAGTCGTTCGGAGTGCTGGAAGTGTTGATTACAACTTTTTATCCCCTGTCAGGAGAGATACAGTCAACACCGGGATTGGAAATGACAATGTCACGATCCGATTCGTGACGGATAATGCAGGACCTTGGTTTCTGCATTGGCAAGTTTGTGACTCTGACTATAGTCAGCTCCACTGACACTGAATCTAGCCACATTGACTGGCATTTAGATCTGTGAGTATTTTACTTTTCATCAGACCTGTTGTGGAAATTAAACGTCTCTCTTCCCTGTTTGCTTGTTTGTACAGTGGCTTAGCCATAGTCTTCGCTGAAGATGTCGCGAGTATCGCTCGGGATGACCCACCACCCCCTGGTACGTCTCGAGGCCAAGGGTTTCGTCGATCTCATGTAGTTAATGACATATTTTTAAGAATCCTGGAAACAACTCTGCCCTTCTTACGATGCTTTCATGTCACATTCAAAGGCGTAGAGATTTAAAGGCATATCTCGCAACATTTTTGATGTGCACGTTGAGCAGCGAGCACCTAAAATAACTGTCATAATCATAGTGTAGAAATGATATGCACGTAACCACGAATGACATTTTGCAAGTAAAATCTTTTTCTGTTCATAGATTGGTCACCTGATTCACGTGATTGAATTTATTTGTCCGATCCAAACATCAAAAAAAATCCAGTCGAAAAAGACTTCCAGCTCACTTGGCCAAACTTTTCTCTCTCTCTTCTAGTTTCCAATCCTTTTTCTAAAATGGTATGCGACATAATATCAAAGTATAATCAACTAGACTTACACGTTTTTGAAGGCTGCTCAGGCCACCTTCAAATCTATCAAAGCGGTTGTCCCTCTTTTGGACAGAATTTTGGTTCAACGATTCAAACCAGAGACGGTTCGTTCGTTCCCTTACACTTTTCTAATGGTCATAAAAGAACAAACTCCATCTTACTACTACATTTTAATTAGAAAACTGCCACGGGTATCTTCTTGCCCACATCTGCCACGACTAGCCCCCTACCAGAGGCAACCGTTATTGCCGTAGGACCCGGTGCTCCCAATAAGGATGGTACAATTATTCCAACTCAAGTGAAAACTGGAGATCGTGTTCTATTACCTGGATGGGGTGGTAATTCTATTAAAGTCGGAGAAGAGGTGCGTTCGTTTTGGGGAACCAGGTGATGATTCACTTATGACGTTGCCACGCATGTTTTAGGAATACTATCTCTTCAAGGATTCAGAAATCCTTGCCAAGATCAAGGAGTAGACTTGTTTCTCAAGGCATACGAATGTCAGAGTCCTTGTAGCTTGACTTGGCATGAATCTGAGGTGGGTTTGGTGGAGAAAAAAATATTATTGAGAATTACATTTCAGTTGTATTGGCCGAAAAATAATTGAACAGCTTCCCAAAAAAAAATTCTCGAATTCAAACGAGATCGGAAACATGCTTGATCTCCCCTTCTGCCGCTTTCTTTGCTACATCCTCCGTTAACAAGTTCACAGTTCCAAATTGCCCACCACATCCAGTTGTGTCAGTCATCCACGGATAAATGGATGAGCCAATGCTTCCCGAGGAGTAATCCTACGGCTAGGATCGAGTGTCAAGCACTTGTCAAGTAGCTCAGTGAACGAAGTCATTAGCTTCATTTCTTCGTCATTGAGCTTAACGGAGCTCGGCGGCATCAGGCGTGCCCTCAAGTCTCTAGTTGGTTTGGAGATATGAACTTTCCTGACGACATCCTGTGGGGAAAAGAAAAACACGTAAGAATGGGCAGTAGGCAAGGAAACCATTCAGTGACTGACATTACCGGTTATCCGATCTTTTTCCACACTCTCAAATCCACCCATTTCGTCGAAATAAACGTCACCAAACTTCGCCTTCTTGATCATCTTGCTGTTAAATCTTCCTTTGAGCTCCATCATCAAGAGGAGCATATGATTGTTCGAACGACCTGGAAACAGTATTTTGCCTGTGTAGAGTTCGTACAGAGTGCAACCAATGGACCATACATCCAGGGATGAATCATATGGAGCACCTAAAACTGAAAACAAAAAAAGATCAGTTTGTAAGGTATGGGTGGAAAAAGACCGCACGCAACTGATTTCCGGTGCTCGATAAAATCTGCTGACAAGATAAGGAGTGATGTCATTCTCAGAAGCATCCGAGGCAGAGCCAAGGTCGCATAACTTGAGCACGGTTTTCTGTTCGTTTACCTAGTATGATAGTCAGATAGTGATGAGAGATTGAAATAATAATGCGAACCAAGATATTATCAGGCTTGATATCAGCGTGCATGATATTCGTTTTCCGTAACAGGCTCAACGAAAGGAAAAGTTGATGGGAATATGCACGCACGGCCCGAATGTTAAGACCAACATCCTTTCCGAAACGCTTGACAACTTCCCGAAGATTCATACTGAACAAAGCGAACGATTAGCGACAAAGAATAGATTCTCAAAGATCAGCGCCTCACCTCATAGACTCAAATACCAGACAAAGATGTCCACGATGCTCAAATGTTCTTTCCAGGCGAACGATGTGTTTTTTGTCGTCAGGATCAACTTGTCTCAATTTATTAAGAATCTGAACCTCCTTTAAGCCAGCGCGATACCTGAGGAGACAATGTTAAAAAAAGGCTAAATCAAACAAAGCAAGAACTTACATGGACTCTTGACATCGAATTATTTTTATTGCGACTTCCCGACCGAGATCGCCAGCGTCGCCTTGCAAGATGCGTGCCCGGACGACATTCGCAAACATGCCTTTCCCCAGAGAAGAAAATACTTGATAGCGGCCGCCGTCCAATTGCTCACCGAGAATTACGCTATAATACCCTTCCGGATCAGCAGCGGAGTCAAGTGTGGCAGTAGTTATTAGAGCAGGTGCTAATGGTTTCTGATTACCAGAGAAAAGAAAATGGTCAGATATCCAGAGACCCATACCAATGAACAAAGCTTACGATAAGTTTCTTGTTTTTTTTGACTTTCTTATCGGAACTAGCGACGGCAAACATATCTTCCACGTCCTCCTCTTCTTCGATTTCTTCATCTATGATTCCAACTTTTGGAACTTTATCTCCGAAACGTTTGTGTTCGTCCTCTCGACGATCTAAACTGGGGTCATAATCGGCCGCAGAAACTTGTTCTCCACCTGCATTTTCAGTACGAGACCCCCCTTCTTGTTCGCCATCTTTGGCAAGAGCAAAATCATGTGGTGTAGGAGATACAGAGGCAGAGTCTCGATTATCTGACGGCGCACAAAAAGGATTAAAAAACCACGAGCAAGATGAATAAGGAACTACTGACTTGGTCTGGTAGCAGTGGACATTTGAATGTCTGTTGAAAATGTTGAACCGTTGGCCTCGAGGGTCTGTGATACATGATTAGAAACGGACAACGAAGGGGTAGGCGGTTGGGCCGCACTGCTAGGCCCTGGGCTGGGGCTGATGCTAGTGTTAACACTGGCGGCACCTGTATATTTAGCGAGGATGGCCTGACGTTTCGCCCGGCGTGCAGCAAGAATGTCTTCCACCGGTGGCGGTGAAGGTGGTAAATCAAGTTCCATCTCGACGACAGTCGACTCCGTAATTATGGTCTGGGCGTTAGAGAGGGGGTGCACAGGCTCTTTCGCCAGTGAAAGTGGTGAATGACTGCGGGGTGAGATTCTAGAAGATGAAAAGATCACAGTCAGATACAGGAATTTGGTCGAATTGTTTTGGTCTTACGATACTTACTCGCCTTCCTCTTTCTCATCCTCAACCCGATGCGACGATGAATGCGACCCAGCAGGTTCCTCTCGTCGGCGATCGGTTCTCCCCAGATCACGATCGTCCCTCGGATACCTATCATAGTGATCACTGGTCCTTCTATAATCCGCTTCTCGTCGTCTTCTCCCAACAGAGTCACTTCTTCTCCTGGCTCCTCCGTCATTATGCACAGGACTACGTCGGTCATGGCGATATTGCTGTACAGTCGGGGGATTTCGTTCAGGAGAATTCAAATATACATCCCGCCAGTCTTTCGGTTCCTCCTTTTCTCTTGGTCTTTTGTTGGCTCCAGTCTCCGAATCATCCCAGGAACGCTTGTGTCCTGCTGTTACGTTAGTCATCGTTACGAATAATGTGGTTTACGGGGCACCGCACGATAAAAGAGAATAGAAGGATAAACGGAAGTATTGAGTCGGCTACGCTGATGATGGTTTGTGAACAAAGGCAGACTGACCCATCTCGAGTATTTGCACCTGTTGACAAGTGGCACGTGCGGTGGCCGTTATAGCACCCTCGACCGTTAGGTGTGAAGCTTCGACAGTTCCAAACTTGACTGCAGCGATGGTTGATTAAATTTCAAATTTGTTCCGGGACTTAGTAGTAAGGATGAAGACCCCTAAAGTCAGATTCTGACAAGCTCAGTCACTAATAATACTCAGTGCATGACCGTATAGTAGATTTGTCTAAGGGTACGAAGATCCTGTACAATGAAAGCTTCCCCAAACGTTCCAAGTTGCATGATCCTCACGGTTATCATCCTGGAGCAGCTGATACCATGCCCGCAGGATCGGTTTGTTGGTGGCTTGCGTGCATTTTGCGGAGTCGGAGCCACCCTACCTTTTACCTTTACTGTCTTTCTGAATTGTTGATGCAGACGATGGCTGAATTTCTGTCATACAGGATGATGTTGCTTGGATGGCAACAGTGCTGAAATCAGTTTTGACAATTTAGAGGCCCCTTTAAATGTATTCAGTGTTGGAATACACGGCTGGGCCTGCGGTTGAGTGGTTCTTGACTTTGAAAAACTCCGATTTGGTTGAGTTCGAAATTCAAGTTGCATTTGAACAAATTTCACGGTCTCAGCTAGGCTCGTGACCAACCGGTTCTTACTAATCGAACAAAATCGGACTCCGAAGGTTCTGTAAGAACCGGCTGGGAGCCACGGGGCACTTTTAACCGAGTCACATATGTCACAAAAGACTTAGTCGAATTTCATGTAATTCTACATCATTTCATCATCGCTCTCATCTGAATCATCCTCGTTCTCGTCATCCGACTTGTCTGGCATTCCATAATTCCACTTGGTGTCCATGTCAAGTGCCACATCATCTGCACCTGTTGTAGAAAAACCAGGTTCATCCTCATCGCCCTCGAGAACCTGAAACAAACTGATCGTCTTATCAGCATCATCCTCTGCATCAAACATGCCTTCGCTACCCATGCCAAACCCTGAAAAACCTTCCTGTCATGGTGGGATGGCTGTTGTGGAGCACTGAGGGACTGACTTCTCCTTGGATGGTTCTGCGACAACAGGCTTCATTCTTCGTCGTGCCTGGAGGTTTTGGAAGGCTTCGTTATACTCAGAAAGTGGGTTCTTGTTTCCCTCTGTAAGATTTTGAAGGCCAACTTTGATGACATCTTTTACAGGCTTGTTGTCGTCATCGAGGATCCGACCTTTCTGAATCCGGTATATGTTGTTCTCGTCAAGGCTTTCCATCAATGTGTGGATGTCATCGGTCAGGTCTGCAGGTGCATGTCGTATTCCTTGGTTGGCGCCTAGGATGTCATTGAAACTTTTTGACAGCTGTCGAAGAACATCAACACAGGGTGCAATTACTTTAATCCAATAGTTCAGATGTTCCTGCATTAAGTCAATTTCTACCCAACTGTTTGGATGCCCAGTCGGGTTCAGCATCAACTGCAACGTGGATCCCTCCGACATGATTGGCAACACCAGAGAGTTCACAAATCCTGCCATCGACAACCTTCTCCGGCCCATTTGCACCTTCTACACCAATGATGCCAATGGCATATTATCCACCGTACAACCACAACCCATACTTGTCACTTATGCACCAGCCTCCACAATACTACACTCCATACACCTACCACATGCCCACTTTCTATTCCCCATACACCACTCCAAATCAAGGGAGAACTCCATCTCAAATACCCAATTCCAGCTCATCCTCTCACAGTAAAACTTTGAATTTGGCTCTACCTGATTCATTTCCTCCG
>Ga0193743_1001895_pt1 | contig 15098 bp, 15 predicted proteins | sample L2c2metaG_FD_143038 | JGI IMG/M metagenome (GOLD analysis project Ga0193743, IMG submission 143038) | Soil microbial communities from a riparian zone of the East river system, Colorado, United States - L2c2 | ecosystem: Environmental > Terrestrial > Soil > Riparian zone | place: USA: East River...
GGCTTTCGCAAGCACACCGGCAAGAGTCCCGAGGCCGCGCTCAAGTACTTCCTGCTCGGCTCGTTCGCTACCGCGTTCTTCCTCTACGGCATCGCGCTGACCTTTGGCGCCACGGGCACCACGCGGATCGCCGCCATCGCCGCCGCCCTCCCACACACCACCACGCCGATTCTTGCCTGGACCGCTGTCGGCCTCATCCTGGTCGGGCTTGGCTTCAAGGTCTCCGCCGCTCCCTTTCACGTGTGGACGCCCGATGTCTATGAAGGCGCACCGTCGCCCGTCGTCGCCCTCATGTCCACGGCGCCGAAGGCAGCGGCATTCGCCGTCCTGCTGCGCATCTTCTATGGCGCGTATCCCTCCATCCAGCAACACTGGTGGGGTCTCTTCTGGATCCTCGCCGCTGTCTCCATGACGCTGGGCAACCTGGCTGCGCTGCGCCAGAAGAGCGTGAAGCGCATGCTGGCTTACTCCTCCATCGCGCACGCCGGCTACCTGCTGGTCGCCTTCACCAGCTTCTCGCCGCAAGCCGTCGCCGCCGCCAGCTTCTATGTGCTCTGCTATGTCGCGATGAATGTGGGGATCTTCGCCGTCATCAGCCACGTCGGCGGTTACGACGATCATCTCTGGTCCATCACCGACTACCGCGGCCTCGGCTACCGCTCACCGGTGCTCAGCGGTGCAATGGCCTTCTTCCTGCTTTCACTGATCGGTATTCCCTTCACTGGCGGCTTCTTCGCCAAGTTCTATGTCTTCTCTGCAGCGCTTCGAGAGGGAATGTTCGGCCTCGCCATCATCGGACTCGTCAACAGCGGCATCGCCGCTTTCTACTACCTGCGCCTGCTGCTGGCTCTCTACAGCAAGCCCGCTGAAGGATCCCCCGTTTTCGCTGTGCCGCGCATGTCTCTAACGCTTGGCTTCGCGATTCTGTTAGCCGCAGCGACGACGCTCCTGCTTGGCGTCGAGCCGCGCGACTCGCTCGATCTGGCGCAACGAGGCGCCTCCACGTTCTTCGCCGCAGCTACTTCGGATCAGCCGCCCGCAACCGCAACACCTGCTCTAAGGGGCAACTGAGGCTTTTCGCTCATTCGCTTTTCAAGCGCAGGTCGCGCCGCTTGAAGATACGCACTGCCCCCTCGAAGATCGCCGCGCTCAACGCCAACCCCTCCAGCAGGCCAGAGCCAAAGACGAGCCGCGCATTCTCCGTTATCGGGCCGCTCAGCAGTATCTGCAGCAAACGGGTCTGGGCGATCTGCCATCCTGGCGGGAATAGGAGTGGCAGGCTGACCATACCCAGACTCAATATCCCCGCAATCACTCCCGGCAAAGCCAGGGACGCCAGCACCGCAAGGGATGCCAGCGTCAGACTCAACAGCAGCAGCGCCCCGAGTGTCTGCGACAGCACATCCGCAGGAGCACCCAATAGCGGTGCTGTCAGCGCCAGGTCGAGCACGTAGAGAAGTAGCGGCAGGAACGCGGCCAGCCACAGTGCTGCCAGATACTGCCGTCGGCTCACCGCGCGCGACAGCACCAGCACTATGCGGCGTGAGCGCTGCTCATTCCCCAGCAATGCGCCCCCAGCAAAAGCTACTAATGCCAACCCGTAAGTGCTTTGTTGCATGAAGATAGCTGCAATATCTTCAGGTGCCGGATGAATATTACCTATCAAAAGGATCGCAGCCATGCCCCACGGGTAAAGCACCAAAACCAGCCAAAGCCAGCGATTCGCCCACAGAAGCTGCCGCGCAATCCGCAGGCTCTTCATCGTGTAGTCGCCTCGCTGCTCGTCCACTCCAAAAACAACGAGCTCAAATCGCCATGCATTGGCGTGACGCTTACCAGTTCCGCTCCGCGTGTCCAGGCCGTTTCCAGAAAGCGCCGCACGTCACTCGCAGGAGTCTTCCACGTCCCGGGCGCGATCGCCTCTCCCCACTGCGCTCGAAACTCTGCATCTGGCATGAAGTTCCGCAGCGCAATCGTCATCTCGCCGGTGGATTTGAGCAGTTCCTCCAGACGTCCATAGCGCATCAGGCGGCCCTCATGAAGGAAGGCAATGCGATCGCTCACCACCGCCACTTCGCCAAGCTGGTGTGAACTCAACAGAATCGCTGCGCCTTCGCTCCGCAGTTCCTTGAGCAGGTTGCGCACATCGAGGACGCCCTGCGGATCGAGCGCGCTGGCGGGCTCGTCCAGAATCAGCATCTTCGGGCCATGTATCAGCGCCAGGGCCAACGCCAGCCGCTGCTGCATGCCGCGGGAGAAGCGTCGCACATCGCGCTTCCATTCCAGCAACCCGACGCGCCGCAGCAGGCCTTCCATAGCCTCCCGCGTCGGTGTGACGTCACTTAACTGCGCCGCGAAGCGCAGCGCATCGAAGGCATTTCCACCAAAAAAGACCGGCGCATCCGGCACAAAGCCCAGGTAGCGTCGCGCCGAGGCCTGGCCGAAGCTGTGCCCCATCAGGGTTCCAGTGCCCGAGCCGGGGAGCAGGAATCCGGTCGCAATCTGCATTGCCGTGGTCTTCCCTGCGCCATTCGGACCTACGAGCCCGAGAATCTCGCCGGGCTCGAGTGAGAAGCTCACGTCCTCCAATGCCCGCGCAGAGCCAAAGTGCTTCGAAATGTGGTCAAAGACGAGCGCCGATGGCATACCAAAATCGTAACCGGATTGTTTGGCAAGAAAGCAAAAGCCCCCAGCCGTGTGACCAGGGGCTCTTTCCGATTGCAAACTGCGTCTCTTAGTGAGCCTGAACCTTCACGAAGATGATGACCAGAGTGAAAAGCGACAGGGACTCAATAAACGCCAGGCCCAGAGTCAGCAGCAGCAGGATGCCCGGCCGGGCGCCCGGATTGCGCGCCAGCGCCTCCGTGGCCGATGCAGTGGCGCGGCCCTGGCCCAGGCCGCAAAGGCCGGCCGCCAGTCCCATGCCGATGCCGGCAGCGATCGAGGTGAGGCCAATGGCCATGCCATTGCCACCAGCGTCCTGTGCGAACGCGGGAGCGGCCAGGAAGAGCACGCTCAGCGTTGTGAAGAGGATTTGCAGTTTCCGCATTGTGTTTCTCCGTAGCTTCCAGGAATGAACCGTCAGTGGGTGGTTGATGCTCACCGTGCTGGCACCCTCACGCTCACGGCCGATGCAGGCGGGGCGGAAGCGGCTCCCTGCCTGAAATGTCGATTCGGCCGCGCGGGTCTGCGCAAAGCGGCCGGAAAACTCTAGTGTTCGTGCGATACCGCCTGCGACAGGTAAATCAGCGTGAGCAGCATGAACACCACTGCCTGAATCACCGAAACCCCCAGGTGCAGTGCGAGAAACGGCACCGATCCCACAATTGGAATCAGCGAGAAAAAGACCAGGATCACCATGTCGCTGGCAAACATGTTTGCGTAAAGACGGACGGTGAGCGAGAGGACTCGCGCCAGGTGCGAGATGATCTCGATCGGCAACATCAGAGGGGAGATCCACCAGATCGGTCCCAGGAACTGCTTGATGTAGCCAAACCCATTCGCCCTTACGCCCTGGTATTGGTAGTAAAGGAAGGTCAGGGTGGCCAGCCCGAGCGGCACCCATGGCTTCGAGGTCGGCGTGATAAAGCCGGGAATCAACCCGATCAGATTGCACAGCAGGATGAAGATGAAGACGACGGTGACGTACGGGACGAAGCGCTCGTAGCCATGCCCGATGATCGACTCTGCCTGATCACTTACCACGCCGTGCAGCATCTCTGCGATGTGCTGCGCCGGCCCGGGCTTCTCCACGCTGAGCGTGACCCGCACCAGCGCGAAGAACGCAAGCAGCACCAGGGCGACCAGTATCTCCATCGCCAGGATGTTGTCGATGGGCCTCTGCGGATACTTGGGATGCAGGTGCAGCATCGCCAACACGGCGTTGGCCACGCCGGCAAAGTAATGGTTCAGGAGCGCTGTAAACGGAAGCTCAACTGGCATGTCGTAACTGTTCCTAAAACGTCTTGAGGATGGGGCAGAATGCCCTAGAGAGTCCAGGCGCGCAGCAGTCGAATGGACTCGATCGTCAGCGCCACCACGGCCAGCCCCAGGCCCGCGCAAAGCGCGTACACCGAGCCCTCCAAACTCCTAAGGCTAACATATAGAACGACTCCCGCGAGGATGAGCCGCAGGAAAAACCAGATCAGCACGCCGGCGATCGGCTTGCCCTGCCGTCCCTCGTTGAAGCGGCTCAGGACGGCCAGCATCAGCCGCTGCGACTCGTAGAGCCCGGTCGCCGCGATGGCCGCTCCCACCAGAAACAGCGCCGCCGATCGCCAGCCAGCGGCCAGCCAGGTCACGGCAACTCCCACCACGCCCAGAATCGCCACCCAGCGCAGCGCACGGGTCAGCGTCGCCTTCAGGTCTTGCTCGGTAAAGTCGCTGAGTGTCGAAGCGTCCGGTTCCGTCATGGTCATTCGCATTTGGAGATGGTATGTCTCTTAATCCTTACTATGCGCAAGGACTACGCGGAAGATCTGCACAAAGCCGGCCGCCGCGCCCAGCAGCAGCCCGGGGATGTAGATCCAGTGCTGGTGCAGCCACCTGTCCAGCCCGGCGCCAATCAACCAGCCGATCACCGTGGCAATCGGAATCATCAGCGCAAGCTGGATCAGGCTCTCTACCTGCACCAGTGATTTCATGGCGCTGCCCTGGCCTTGCTTCGTGCCGTCCGGCCGCGAACTCGCAGCGGCCTCTCTGTTCTCACTGTCCTTCGCCATGCTTGCCGATCCTGCGTTGTTATACATCATCATGGGGACCACATTCCCCTCGGTATACTGGCCTTTCAGCCATCAGTCCCCATCGTTTTTGGAAGGAAGCAGAGTGTTCGAATCAGAATTCGAGCGCAGCCTGTTTGCGCTGCGGCAGGAAAAGCTGCAGCAGATCGCTGCGCTGGGCCATGCCGCCTACCCCAACCACTACCGCACGACGCACGATATCCCCACAGTGCGCGCTCGCTTCGACAGTGCTACCGCTGAACAACTCGACGCGGAACGCACGAATGTCTCCATCGCCGGTCGCATCATGGCCATCCGCGCCCAGGGCAAGGCCGGCTTTGCGCAGTTGCAGCAAGGCGGCCAGCGGCTGCAGATCTACGTGCGGCTCGACGCCGTAGGCGAACAGGCATTCCAGCTCTATAAGCTGCTCGACCTCGGCGACCACATCGGCGTAACCGGGTACCTGTTTCGAACGCGCACCGGCGAGTTGACGGTCCACGTCGAAACCATCACCTTTCTCACCAAATCCATGATCGCGCTGCCGGAGAAGTATCACGGACTGGCCGACGTGGAGCTGCGCTACCGCCAGCGCTATGTCGACCTGTTCATGAACACAGATGTCCGCGCCGTCTTCGTGAAGCGCGCGCAGATTCTCCGCGCCATACGGCGCTTCTTCGATGAGCGCGGCTACATGGAAGTCGAAACCCCGATGATGCAGTCGATCGCGGGCGGTGCGATGGCCCGGCCATTTACCACCCACCACAACGCACTGGACATCCCGCTCTTCCTGCGTATCGCGCCGGAGCTCTATCTCAAGCGCCTCGTCGTCGGCGGTCTCGACCGCGTCTACGAAATCAATCGCAACTTCCGCAACGAGGGTGTCTCAACCCAGCACAACCCCGAGTTCACCATGCTCGAGTTCTACCAGGCCTATGCGAACTATCACGACCTGATGGACCTGACCGAGGAGCTCGTAAAGTTTGTGGCGATGGGAGTGAACGGCTCGCTCACCACCGAATTCAACGGCACGACCATCGATCTGTCGCAGTGGAAGCGCTATTCGATGCGCGAAGCCATCATAAAGTTCTGGCCGGAATGTTCAGACGAGAAGCCGTCGCTCTCGACATTTTTGGATCCCAATGAATTTGAACGGATTTTGGACAAATTGATTGCTGCTTTGCCGGAGGCCGACCCACGTGGAGACAATCTCAAGTGGATATCGCAGCGCTTAGAATCCCCAATTGAAACGCCAGATTCCTATGAACCTGTACCGCTGGGGCGGCTAATTGCAGAACTTTTTGAGACTCTGGCCGAAGAGCACCTCATCCAGCCCACCATCATCTATGACTACCCACTCGCGGTCTCACCCCTCTCCAAGGCCAAGCCGGATGAGCCTGAGTGGGTAGAACGCTTCGAGTTCTATATCGGTGGTTTCGAGCTGGGCAATGGTTTCAGCGAGCTGAACGATCCGGTGGATCAGGAACACCGCTTCACGCAGCAGCTTGCCGAACGGCAGCGGGGCGACGAGGAAGCGCATCAGCCGGATGAGGATTACGTACGGGCGCTGGCCTATGGCCTCCCGCCAACGGCGGGCGAAGGTATCGGCATCGACCGGCTCACCATGGTCCTCACCGGCGCACGCTCGATCCGAGACGTGATCTTGTTCCCACTGATGCGGCCGGCGCGCGACGATGCTGCGCGAAGGGATGAATAGAGCAGACCCGCCACCGGCATGCAGAAATCTGCAGCGGTCGCTCACAGATGTGAACGTGAGCGACCACAGGAAGCGAACCGGAGCAGCCGCGCCAAAGGCGCCTTTGCCCGGACGGTCAGTCCTAGCGCGGCTTCTGCGCCCTCTTGGCCAGTGTCGCCAATGTCACCTTGTCAAGTTCCGTTTCAAATGCGCGGTGACAGTCCTTATAGGCCTTGGAGATTGCAGCGTGAATCTTGGAAGCCACAGCACCGCTGCTCTTCGGCAAATTCAGTTTGCTGCTGGACTCCAGCGCGCGATTCACCTGGGCCAGCGTGATCGACTTAGCCGGGCGAGTCAGTCTTGATCCGCCGGAGGGCCCTTTCTGACTCACGATAAGATCAGCCTGTTGCAGAGAAGAAAGAATTCTGCGAATCACAACAGGGTTAGTGTGGAGTACCTCGGCGAGATCGGCGGAAGTCTTCAACGTGTCATTCTGCGAAAGAATGACCAGGATATGGACACCGGTCACAAAGCGTGTGTTGGCTGCCATAAGCGAAACGCTACCATAAAAAAGTCTTCTGTCACTCGTGACGAACCCGTCACGTTGGTTTCGAGTTAACCCCAGAGGTCATCTACCCCGAGGCGATGCATCGAGCCGTATCTAGGCTTCAGATTGTCTATTGGCGGACTGTAATAGTTACTTAAGGAAGGTTCGAATTTTTGTGAAATTGCTCTTTGTCGGAGACGTTTTCGGAAGTCCGGGAAGGCGGGTTGTGCGGGAGCACCTGCCGCATGTAATTCAGGAGCGCCAGGTCGACCTGGTGGTCGTCAATGCGGAGAATGCCGCTGGCGGCTTTGGGCTGACGCCTCCCATCGCCGAGGATCTCTTCGATCTCGGCGCTCACGTCCTCACCACCGGCAACCATGTATGGGACAAGCGCGAGATCATCGACTATCTCGGTTCTGTCCCTGCGGAAAGCCACGAACGGCCCCGCCGCATCGTGCGCCCGGCGAACTATCCGGTCGGCACACCCGGCCATGGTCTGTATGAGGGCAGGCTACCCTCCGGCGTCTCTTACGCCGTTCTTAATCTGCAGGGACGGGTCTTCATGCAATCCAACGACGACCCCTTCCGCACTGCGGACCGGCTGCTGTCCGGCGTACAGGCCAAGGTGATTCTCGTGGACTTCCACGCCGAGGCAACCTCGGAGAAAATGGCACTCGGCTGGTATCTTGATGGCCGGGTTACCGCTGTGCTCGGAACGCATACTCATGTGCCCACTGCGGACGAGCGCGTGTTACCAAACGGCACCGCCTACCAGACCGATGTGGGCATGAGTGGGCCCTATGACAGCGTGATCGGTGTGGAGAAAGAGCTCGTTCTGCAAAGATTCCTCAGCGGTATGCCGGGAAAATTTGAGCCGGCGCGTGGCGACGCACGGATGTGTGCGCTCCTCATCGAGTGCGATGCCTCCACCGGCCGTGCGACCGCCGTGCAGCGACTGATGCTGGGCGAGTAGCCGCACTTGCGCAAATGCGAAAGAATCCTGCCCGCCGGTTGACTTCCTTCGTCGCCCTCGCATCTCCTTTGTCAGTACTGTGGCATTCACCCCAAAGCTGCGGTCCAAGGAGATGTTTTGCATGACGGATTATCGGGTACGCGCAGGCGATATTGAAGAAGACCAGGTAACTTCGCTGATGGAGAGCTATTCGGCTCAACTACCCTCAAGCTTCTTCCTCGGCGCTGCCGGCGCCTCCATCGTTGCCTCGTTGATTGCCAAGCTGCAGGGCAAGAACCACGCCGCGCTCTTCTTCGGCCAGTGGGCAGCGCCCTTTCTGCTGCTGGGTATCTACAACAAAATGGTGAAACAGCACGGCTCGGACGCGATCTATGACAATCCCGACAGCGACTAAAGCATTTTTCCCGATGCTGTGAGCTAGCGGCAGTCATCTCGGTGCGGCCTTCCCGTAAAAGAAAGGCCGCCCTCTGCCATCGCCCCTCTGCACCCGCCTCGAAAATGCTCTATGCTGGCGTTTCTGTGTCTGTCAGCACCCCAACTCCCTCCGACGATGCCGGGCAAACGCCGCTCATGCGGCAGTACTTTGCCGCCAAATCGCAGCACCCGGATGCCCTGCTCTTCTTCCGCATGGGCGACTTCTACGAGCTCTTTTACGAGGATGCCAAACTCGCCGCCCGCGAGCTCGAAATCACCCTGACCGCGCGCGACCGCGAGCGCCAGGTTCCCATGTGCGGCGTGCCCTATCACGCGGTCGACGGTTACATAGGCCGGCTTCTGCACAAGGGCTACCGCATCGCCATCTGCGAGCAGATGGAAGATCCCAAGCTGACCAAGAAGATCGTCCGCCGCGAGGTCACCCGCGTCCTCTCCCCGGGCACGGCGCTCGATCCGTCGCAGCGTTCTGAGCGCAACAACTATCTCGCCGCGGTGCACACCACGGACGATCGCGTCGGCCTCGCACTGCTCGATCTCTCCACCGGCGAGTTCCGTGCCACGGAGTTTGCCGGCAAATTCGCTGCTGCGCTCGCGCTCGATGAAATCGCGCGTCAGCAGCCTGCCGAGTTGCTCCTTGCATCTGAGACTTCCCTCTTCCCTTCGCTGCCTGCGGAGACGCTCAGCACGGCGCTCGATCCAATCCGTGCCAAGACCCGCCTGGATGCATGGGCCTTCAGCGCTGATTACGCCATCCCGCTGCTCGAGCGGCAACTGCAGGCCCGCTCGCTCGACGGCTTCGGCCTCGCCGGCCACACGGCAGCCGCCATCGCTGCCGGCGCCGCGATGCACTATGTCCGCTCCACCCAGGCAGGCGATCTATCGCATATCGACGGCCTGCGCTACTATGAGCGAGCTGAGCATCTGGAGCTCGATCCCGTCAGCGTACGCAACCTTGAGCTTGTTGAGCCACTCTTCGCCGACGCCTCTGCTCGCACGACCCTTTTCCATACGCTCGACTGCTGCCAGACGCCGATGGGCAAGCGCCTGTTGCGCGCGAACATTCTGCGTCCGCTGCTGGATGCAGCGGAGATCGAAGCCCGGCTTGACGCAGTCGCGGAGCTTCACGCCGCCTTGCAGCCCCGCGAAGAGCTGCGTCACGCCCTCAGCGGCGTGCTCGACATGGAGCGCCTGCTTGGCCGCGTCTCGCTCGACTCCGCCGGTCCGCGCGATGTCCTTGCGTTGGGCGCATCGCTGGCTCGTCTGCCGCTGATCGCCGCGGCCCTGGCGCCACTCAACGCCGCACGCTGGCAGCAGGCACATCAGCGGCTCGACCAGCTGCAGGACATTCATAGCGCAATCGTGAAATCGCTTGTCAGCGAACCACCCTTGACGCTTGCCGATGGCGGGGTGATCGCAACCGGCGTTCACGTCGAGCTCGACGAATTGCGCACCCTCAGCCAGAGCGGCCGGCAATCCATCGCTGCTATCGAAGAGCGCGAGCGCCAGCGCACCGGCATCGGATCCTTAAAGGTGCGCTTCAACAATGTCTTCGGCTATTACATCGAGATCACCAAATCCAATCTCAAGGCCGTTCCCTCCGACTACGAGCGCAAGCAGACGCTCGTCAACGCCGAGCGCTTCACCACCCCTGAACTCAAGGACTATGAAACCCGCGTCCTGACTGCCCACGAACGCGCTATCGAGATCGAGCGGCGCCTCTTCGCCGATCTGCGCGCCACCATTCTCGAAGCAGCACCCCGCATCCGCCGCAGTGCCGCCGTGGTTGCGGAGCTCGATCTGCTGGCGAGCTTCGCCACGTTGCGGCATTGCGCAACTACGCGCGGCCCCTGCTGACCGAGGAGTGTGTTCTCGAAGCTGCAGCGGCCCGCCATCCGGTCGTCGAGTGCCGCATGGAGGAGAATGCCGAAGGCCGCTTCGTCCCCAATGATCTGTATCTATCGACCGAGGGGCCGGCCGTGCTCCTCCTGACCGGGCCAAACATGGGCGGCAAATCCACCTACCTGCGTCAGGCGGCACTGCTGGTCATCCTGGCGCAGATGGGCTGCTTCGTCCCTGCCACCAGCATGCGCTTCGGACTGGTGGACCGTGTCTACACCCGGATTGGCGCCAGCGACAATGTTGCCCGCGGGCGCTCCACCTTCATGGTCGAGATGACCGAGACCGCCACCATCCTCAACACGGCAACAAAGCAGTCGCTCATCCTGCTCGACGAGATGGGTCGCGGCACCGCTACCTTTGACGGCCTCTCGCTGGCATGGGCCACCCTTGAGTACATTCACGGCCGCATCGGTGCGCGTACGCTCTTCGCTACCCACTACCATGAGCTCACGCTGTTGGCCGAACAACTCCCGCGCCTCAGCAATCTCCGCGTTGCCGTCAAGGAGTCGCCAGCCGGCATCGCCTTCCTCCATACCATTGAGCCGGGTGCCGCCAGCAAAAGCTACGGCATTGAGGTGGCGCGTCTCGCCGGGCTGCCCGCTTCCGTCATCGAGCGTGCCCGCCGCGTCCTAGTGCAACACGAAAAATCCGAAAAGCGGAACGTCGCCCTCGAAGCGGAAGACGCCTCCGCACCACTGCAACTGACCATCTTCACGCCGCTCTCGCAGCGTATCGTCGACCGTATTACCGATCTCGACACCAACACCCTGACCCCGCTGCAGGCCCTCAATCTGCTCGAAGAGTTGAAGAGTGAGATACGGGATGCCGGAAATCCCAACACTCCACTCAGCAACAAGCCGCTACCATAGAGACCGATGAATCTGCGCCAGGATGTTGGTCAGCTATTCCTTGTTGGACTCGCCGGAACGGAACTCGATGCCACGGAGCGCGCCTGGCTGCGTCTGATCAAGCCCGCAGGCACAGTCCTCTTCCGTCGCAATATCGAAGAGGCCGGGCAAATCCATGTGCTGCTCGAGAACATCGCCGATCTTGTTGCCGACGGCCCGATCTTCCATGCAGTCGATGTGGAGGGCGGCCTGGTCGACCGCCTGCGCGACCTCATCGCGCCCATGCCAGCGCCTGCGGCTGTCGTCTCGACCAGAAGCAAGAGACTCTGTCGCGAGCACGGTTATCTCATTGGCTCCGAGCTTCGCCTGCTCGGCTTCAACGTTGCCTTCGCACCGGTGCTTGATCTGCGCACGGCAGCTTCCGCCGATGTGATGCGCACCCGTGTCGTCTCCGGCGATCCGAAGCATGTCATCGCCTATGCCGAAGCCTTTCTCACCGGCCTCAGCAAGGCGGGAGCACTTGGCTGCGGGAAACACTTTCCCGGCCTCGGTGGCGGCGCGCTCGATTCGCATCACGCCACGCCCATCATTGACCGCACATGGAAGCAACTCTGGGAAGAGGACATGCTCCCCTTCCGAAAGCTGCATCGCGCACTGCCCTTCATCATGGTCTCCCACGCCAGCTATCCGCAGGCCTTCAGCAAGCCGGATACGACGGCCATACCCGCGTCCATCTCGCCGTTCTGGATCGATCGCACGCTCAAGCACAAGATCGGCTACCGCGGCCTCGTCGTCTCCGATGACATGGAGATGGGCGGCATCCTGCATCACGCTCCGGTGGAAGAGGCAGCCGTCGCCGCCATCGCTGCCGGTACGCATCTGATCGAAATCTGCAAAGACCCGGCACTGGTGCTCACCGCCTACGAAGCCATCCTGAGCGAGGCCGAGCGCTCTCGCAGCTTCCGCAGTATCGTCGAGCACTCTGCCGCATCTGTGCGCGCACATCGCCAGAAGCTGCTGCGTCACGCTGACCTGATCCCCGTGCCAGACACAAAGACCATCGCCGCCATGCGCGACGCAGTCCTCGGCTTTACAGCCGACGTCGCTGCCAAAACCCCGCAGGAAACCGCTTGAGTCCGGCGCCCATGCAAAAGAAATCGATGCTGATCGCCGGAATCATGAGCGGCACATCGGCGGATGGCATTGACGTCGCCCTCTGCCGCATCTCTCACGCGCGCACGCGGCCGCACATCGAGCTCGTTCGCCATCGCTCATTCCCCTATTCGGCGCCACTTCGCAAGGCAGTTTTGGCCGCAATGGATGCGGGCAGCACCTCCGCCGCCGAGCTTGCACGCCTCAACTGGCGACTCGGCGAGGCCTACGGCGATGCGGCGCAGGCCGCCGCCCAGGGTTACGCGCTTGACCTCGTCGGATGTCACGGTCAGACGATCTATCACCAGGGCGTTGCGAAGCCGTATGCCGGCCGCAGCTTCGCCTGCACCTGGCAACTCGGCGAGCCGGCGCTCATCGCCGCCGCGGTGCACGCACCTGTCGTGTCGAACTTCCGTCCTGCCGATATGGTCGCCGGCGGACAAGGCGCCCCGCTGGTCCCCTTGCTCGATGCGACCCTCTTCGCGCATCCGCGTCGCACACGCGTGCTGCAAAACCTGGGCGGCATCGCCAACCTCACTCTTGTTCCTCCCGGAGGATCACTCGATCAGTTGCTCGCTTTCGACACCGGTCCCGCCAACATGGTCATCGATGCCCTGGCACAGCGGCTCTTCAACAAGCCCTTTGACCGCGGTGGCCGCTTCGCCGCCGCCGGCACGCCGAGCGAACCCGTCCTGACCGCTCTGCTGCGCGACCCCTACTATCGCCGCGATCCTCCCAAGAGCGCTGGTCGCGAGCAATATGGCGAGGTCTTCGTCGAGCGTGTCTTGTCGCTCGCGCGCCGCCATCGCCTCGCATCGCACGACATTCTGGCGACCGCCACCGCGCTTACATCGCGCAGCATCGCGCTCGCTTATAGACAATTCGTCGCGCCGCACATCGGCAACTCTCCAGTCGACTACATCGTGGCTGGCGGAGGCTCGCGTAACCTCACGCTGATGCGCATGCTGGCCGCCGATCTCGCACCCTTCGGCTGCCGCGTGCAGACCACAGACGATCACGGCATCCCCTCCGAAGCCAAGGAGGCCGTGGCCTTCGCGCTTCTCGCGTGGCAGACGTGGCATCGTCTTCCCGGCAACGTCCCTGCCGCTACCGGCGCCACACACCCGGCCATCCTCGGCCAAGTCACTTATGTTTAGGCATATCCGCCGCGTTGCTCCAACTGTGCTCGCGATGGGTCTCGCGCTGCTTACAGGCTGCGGCGGAAAGCCGGATCCAAACACTGCCGTCATGCTCATCGAATCGAGTCCGACGAGCCTTGACACGAGAATAGGCGTCGACGCGCAGTCCGAGCGCATCGACATGCTGATCTTCGATTCGCTCGTAAAGAAGGACGAGCGCTATGAGCTTCAGCCCTGGCTCGCCAAAAGCTGGGACCAGCCCGACCCTGCCACCTACATCTTCCATCTGCGCTCCGGCGTGCGCTTCCACAACGGCAAGTCCCTCACCTCCGCCGATGTGAAGTGGTCCATCGACTCCGCGCACAACGGCACCGTCATCACAGCAAAGTCTGGCACCTTCATCCAGGTCGATCACGTCGATGCGCCCGACCCGCTCACCTGCGTCGTGCACCTCAAAAAGCCCGACCCGTTTCTCTTGTGGAATCTCTCCGACGGCGCGCTCGGCATCGTGCCCGCGGGCAGTGGTAAAGACTTCTGGCGGCATCCCATCGGCACCGGCGCCTACAAGTTCGTCTCGCAGCAGCAGGACAAGGAAGTCATCCTGGAGCGCAACGAAGATAGCTGGCAGCCGGAACCCTCCATCACGCGCCTCCGCTTCAACGTCGTTCCCGACGACACCACGCGCGCACTCGAATTGCAAAAAGGCTCAGCCGACGCGGCAATCAACGCGCTGGAGCCGGACACAGTGCACGCGCTTCGCACGAACACGCACCTGGAGATCCAGAGCACACCCGGCACCATCGTCAACTACATCAACCTGAACCTGCGCGATCCGTATCTCCGCGATGTGCGCGTGCGTCAGGCGGTAGCGATGGCCATCCATCGCCAGCTCATCCTCGACACCATCTGGCGTGGCGAGGGACGGCTCGCGGATGATCTTTTGCCACCCGGACACTGGGCGCGCACCGAAGACATCGCGCATTACCCTTACGATCCGGCGAAGGCCAATGCTCTGCTCGACACTGCCGGCTATCGGCGCGGCCCAGATGGCATCCGCTTCCATTTGGAGATGAAAATCTCAAACGTCAACAATCCCACGCGTTTGATGGCCTTGGTTGCCCAGCAGCAGTTGCGGGCCGTCGGCATCGCGATGGACGTGCGGCTTTACGAGTTTGGAACCTTCTTTGCCGATGTGACCAAGGGCGCCTTCGGCATGTATGCGCTGCGCTGGATCGGCGGCAATGAAAGCCCGGATATCTTCCGCCTCGCCTATTCCACCGCCAGCCTGCCGCCCCACGGCGCGAACCGCGGCCACTATGTGAACCCGGAACTCGATGCACTCATGGCTGATGCAGCCGCTTCCACCAATCAAGACCAGGCACGCGCCGACTATGTGAAGGTACAGCAGATCCTGGCGCGCGACGTCCCCACGATCCCTCTCTGGTATCAAGACAACGTGGTCGTACACACGCGCCGCCTGGAGAACATACACGTCTCAGCATCCGGCAGCTACGACTTCCTCAAGACCGCGACGTTGATACGTAACTGATGCAGCGTCATCCTGAGCGAAGCGAAGGACCTGCAGCCTGTGTATACGCTAGCCCGGATTTCTCACGAGGAGATTGGATAGAGCGAAAACGGGGCTGATAAAAAGATTTGGAAAGGCCTTCAATCCATGGCATAGCTGCGTTGTC
>Ga0193743_1001896_pt1 | contig 15096 bp, 16 predicted proteins | sample L2c2metaG_FD_143038 | JGI IMG/M metagenome (GOLD analysis project Ga0193743, IMG submission 143038) | Soil microbial communities from a riparian zone of the East river system, Colorado, United States - L2c2 | ecosystem: Environmental > Terrestrial > Soil > Riparian zone | place: USA: East River...
AATGGGATGAAATACCCTCAGAAACCTGCCAAAGACTTATAGAAAGCATGCCAAGGAGGATAGATGCTGTGCTTAAAGCAAAAGGAGGTCATACTAAGTACTAGTTGGGAAAATAATAGAGGCTCACAAAACTGTCCCAATGACATATTTTCCTATATATTTAATTACTCAGCCAGTTTTGATTGGAATCACATGATCCTGAATTCCTTAGAAAGGTATTATGTCCCCCTATAATATATATTAATTTCAGAATTTAAGCATATGTACTTTCTGTGTTACAAGCCAATTAGTCTCGACATGCCAAACATTGGGACAGTTTTGTAAGCTACTGTAACAAAAGACTAGCTTACCGACACCTCGCTTTGCTTCTACGCATCGCGAACCCAGACACCGATACCGACACCGATACAAGGAAGACAAGACGTCGTTCCAACACAGATCCCCGAGTCCGATTTCCGAATTGACGAAAGACTCGCCTCAGACAGAGTCGTCTGACATATACGAACCCTCTGCACATCTCTCTAGGAGTATTGTGGCAGAACCAACAGAACCGATCTCGCCTTTCGCAACGTTCCCTGGACCACCCAAACCGCGACAAACCGAACCCCGATCACCCTTTGATGAATTCGCATCAGCATTCGCTCAAGTACCAAGCGTAGCTGCCTTCATAGAAAGAAACACGGAACGAATCAACGAAGGATTCGGACCACAAGATATAGTCATAAGAAATTTGACACCAGAGCCGATTGCTCTACCGATACCAAAATCGTCCCCACCATCATCCCCGCCATTTCCATACAGGATGAACTTGGGAACTGAACCAACGATGGAACCATCCTCTTCCGGAAGGAAGAAGATGAACATGCCCAAAGAATTCTCTGGCAACAGAGATGACTTTAAAAGATAGATGATGAGTTGCAGGATGTACATTGCCGGCAACAACAAAGTTTACCCGACCGATTTTGACAAAATCAATTTTGTCTTGTCATTCATGAACAGCGGCGAGGCTGCCACCTGGAACGAACAGTTCCTAGATGAACAAGATGTTGAAGATCTCGATCTTGGATCCTGGGAGGATTTCAAGAAGTCTCGAAGAGGCTTTCACGCCTTATGACGCGCCTGGAGAGGCTAGAGAAAAACTCAGACGATTAGTGAAAGATGGGAAGACGCCCATGAACGAGCATATCGCTACGTTCAAAACATTGGTTACCCAAGCCAAAATTGGGAAAGACGAAGAAGCACTTTGTGACCTCTTCTTGGAAATGCTTCCAAAGAGGTTACAAGAACAAATCCTAACCCTCCAATATGAAGCGGAAGGGATCAAAGGATACTACGAATGGGCTCAGAAATTTGATGCCCAATTTCACAAAATGCAACGAGTGATGGGCAGGACAGCCCAGAACAAACCAGAACCCTCCAAGAACTGGAGGGAACCCGAACGACAGACAGAAACGAAGAAGCCGGACAATTCGTCCAGACGCTTCACCTTCACGAGGAAAGACCCAAATGCAATGGACATCGACAAAATGACCCCAGAAGTGCATGCGGAATGCATGAGAAAGGGGCTCTGCTTCCGATGCAGAAAACAGGGGCATCTTGGAAAAGACTGCCCAGACGACGAACCAGTTAGGACTCCGAGAGTCTTGACGAAACCACAGGCTCAGACGCCTAAGAAATACAACGGGAAAGAACTTCACAGACATATCCAAAGTCTGATGAAAGCATTGGACGAAGAAGAAACGGACGAATTTTGGAAAGAGTCGGAAGAGCACGGTTTGGGTTTTTAAAAAGGAGAACGGTATCGACAACCGTCTCTCCTTGTCTGGACATCTTCAATGTTAGTACCGCTAGGATAGATTCAAATTCATTATCTATTCCTTTAAAAATAAGTGGGAAAACTGAAGACGAAACCGTCGAAACCCTTGCGCTCATCGACAGCGGAGATGGAGGAATTTTCATCAACCAGAATTATGCAAGAAACTCTGGACTCGAAATCCAACAGCTCGAAAAACCGCTGAAAGTCTTCAACGTTGATGGAACCTCTAACAAGCGAGGAACTATCAAATACTTCATACAACTGGATATAACGATAAACGGACAACAGGAAAACGTCAAGTTTTTGATGACTGGACTAGGAAAGCAAAGGATTATCCTTGGTTTTCCTTGGTTGAACAAACACAACCCAGAAATCAATTGGAAAACACTTCTCCATCAGACGCACGATGAGAAGAAGAAAGACGTTCCGTTGAAAGAACAAATACCAGAAGAATACCACGAATTCTTGGACGTCTTTGACAAGGAAAAAGCTGACCGATTCCCAGACGAACGTGTATGGGACCACAAAATCGAACTGAAAGATGGATTTGTTCCAAAATCTTTCAAAAACTACAACCTGACGCCAGTTGAACAAGTGGAACTAGACAAATTCCTAAAAGAAAACTTGGAGAAAGGATATATCCGACCATCTAAATCCCCCATGGCTTCCCCATTTTTCTTTGTCTCCAAGAAAGACGCAGGAAAATTACGACCATGTCAGGATTATCGATACCTGAATGACTGGACGATCAAGAACGCCTACCCATTACCCCTCATCTCCGAGATCATTGATAAACTCAAAGGAGCCAAGTATTTTACCAAACTTGACGTCCGTTGGGGATACAATAACATTCGTATCAAGAAAGGAGATGAATGGAAAGCGGCATTCAAAACAAACCGAGGACTATTCGAACCAACAGTAATGTTCTTTGGAATGTGCAATTCACCAGCAACATTCCAAGCCATGATGGATTCGATCTTTGACAACATGATCTCCGACACCTTACTCATTGGCTACATGGACAATCTGTTTATCTTCGAAAAAGAACTAGGACCTCTGATCGCAAACACGAAGTCTGTCCTGAAACAATTAAGGGACAATGACTTATATTTGAAACCGTTGAAATGCGAGTTCCACAAAACAAAGGTTGAATACCTTGGAATGGTCATTGAAGAGGGAAAGATCTCGATGGACACCTCGAAACTGAAAGGAATCCAAGATTGGCCTGTTCCTACCACCATCAAGCAAGTCAGAGGATTTCTAGGATTTGGAAATTTCTACCGACGATTCATCCTAAATTTCTCTGACATTGCACGACCGCTGAACGAACTTCTGAAGAAAGACAGAAAATTTGACTGGACCCCCGAATGTCAATCTTCTTTCGAAGAAATGAAGAAACGATTCACCGAAGAACCTGTCTTGGCTATGCCAGACCACTCTCGACCATTTCAAATTGAATCTGACGCTTCGAAATATGCAACCGGAGCAGTATTATCACAATTGGACTCGAACGGCGACTGGCACCCTGTAGTGTTTTACTCGAAGACATTTTCCCCTGCCGAACGAAACTATGACATCCATGATAGAGAATTATTGGCTATCATCCGAGCTCTGGAAGCTTGGCGCCACTATATTCAAGGATCTGGACACACCACAATCGTTCTGTCCGACCATCAGAACCTGATTGCCCACAAAGAAGCCAAGAAATTGAACAGACGACAGGCGCGATGGTTTTTATTCCTGTCAGAATATGACATCAAGCTGGTCCACACTCCCGGAAAACAAATGATTTTATCCGATGCACTATCCCCGCACATTTGACTTGAGTTAAAATAGAGCTTTGCTCGTGTACCAAATCAGGTGGACTGGGCTCCGACGACCTGACCACTGCCCCGTCGATGACAACGACAATGACAATATGGTTTTATTGCCAGAAAACATTTTCGTCAATCTTATTGATGTCGACCTTCAAGAAAGGATCACAAATATCGACACGATGGACAAAGATGCTGAGACGGCACTCCTCTTATTGCTGAATGGAAAACTGGCCGATGACTGGACCTTGGAAAAATATGGAGACCGAAATATCCTTTTCTATCGAGAAAGGAACTATATTCCTCGAGACGACAAGTTACAAAGGGATATTTTGAAGGATTTCCATGACCATGAAACCGCTGGACACCCTGGAGAACTCCAGACCTATAATGCAGTACGACAGCATTACTGGTGGCCAGGACTTCGAACATTTGTAAAAAATTATGTTCAAGGATGCGGCACTTGCCAACAATTTAAAATCGATCGAAACCCCTCGAAACCTGCTTTCTTACCTACGGAAGGCTCTCAATCAATGAGACCCTTCTCCTATTGCTCAATGGACCTGATTACCGACCTACCACCTGCTGACGGCTTTGACTCTGTCTTGGTCGTGGTAGACCAAGGCCTTACGAAGGGGGTAATTTTAATCCCTTGCAACAAAACGATCACCGCCGAAGACACAGGCAGATTTTTACTCGAAAATCTATACAAACGATTCGGACTACCCGACAAGATGATTTCCGATAGAGGACCACAATTTGCCTCTAACTCATTCAAAGAATTGCTCAAGCTATTGAATGTCAAATCAGCACTATCCACTGCCTATCACCCTCAGACTGACGGAACCACTGAACGAGCGAATCAAGAAATTGAAGCATACCTCTCGATCTATTGCACCTCTCACCCTGAAGAATGGCCGACCGCACTCCATTTACTGGAGTTTACCCACAACAACCGACGACACGCGGACAGACAGAAATCACCCTTTGAACTCATGTTCGGAGAATCCCCTATTGCCTTACCCTTGGCTTTCGAAAACATGAAGTTTCCTGCTGTCGAAGACAGAATGAAGACTCTGATCAAGAACCGAGAAGAAGCTCTAGCTGCACATGAGCTTGCACGCACACGCATGGCCGATTGACGGAAGACCACCTTTACTCCGTTCAAGAAAGGAGAAAAAGTGTGGTTAGACTCACGGAACATGAGGACACAGCACAACAAGAAGATGAAACCGAAACGTGAAGGACCGTTCACTATCACAGATGTCCTCGGACTGGTTACCTATCGCCTACAACTCCCCACTTCCTGGCAAATCCACAACGTGTTCCACGCCATGCTCTTGAAACCCTACAAGGAAAACAATGTCTATGGACCAAACTTCCCTGAACCCCCACCGGAAGTAGAAAACGACGAAGAAGTCTACGAAGTGGAATCTATCCTTAACCATCGAAAGAGAGGACGGGGATATCAATATCACGTCAAATGGAAAGGTTATTCGATCTCCGAAGCATCGTGGGAACCAGAACAAGCTTTCTCCGACGACGGAGACATGCTGTCACTTTACAAACAACGCCACAACCTTTGAAATCACAAAATGCCGAAAACATGCCCTTGACCAAATTTCAAGCGGAAATTAATTGGCGAGTGGCCTCGATGCATGAAGGAGTCTATGATGTCTTGGACAATCTGGCTGATATAAAGCTGGCACATGAACTCAACGAACTCCACTCTCTCCTTGTCCCCAACAACGAACCCGTATTTGATCCTCTGAAAACTATCGGAAAGTACCTCTGATCTTGACCATCTCCGACTGCACCAGATGTCCATCCAACTCTCCCCCCACGAATTCTCTCAACTCGTACAAGAACCTGAAACCCCTGCCGAGCTCGCTCGAATCTTCACAAACAAACCCGTTCTCACTATGGATTTACGACATTTCACCTTCGTCAGTCAAACCATTGACAATTTGGAACGAGAACTCAAACATCAACAAACGGAACAGCTCGTTACTTTCGACCGACTCAAAAGAGCCAATCTGGAACAAAAAATCAAACCGCTTGTTGAGAGATATCGAAAATGCTGGATACATTGTAGAAGCACTCCGTATGAACGAACCACTCGCTTGCCTTCTTCCTCCTCCCTTGATTCTTATTCTCCACCCTCGTCACCTTGCTCTGTTATGATAAATCGACTCCTCGCTCGTCCTGCGACACCCATACCGAAACCTCTCACTCGACTTTTGAAACCTGCACCGAAACCCGTCAGGATTCCTTTGACATCGACTTCATATCATTCCTGCGAAGAGTCGCTTGGGACCAAAGAAAACCCGATCATCATCGACGACGAGAGACCCTCCATTCGATGCGAAGGTTGCAAAGAATCGGGACACGATTTACTCAACTGTCCTTACGAATACCGATTGATTGGAGCTGAATTTGTACCAATTCCAAAAGACGAAAACCCGATGGAGGAGATTTACGTTCTGGCCGGTCGCTCTATCGAACTCTGACTTCAAATCTGGGATCTTCGAGGGTAGCGGAGGTAGTGTTACGACACACCTTTTTCATTTTCACTTTTACCTTGATCTTATCTTATACAAACGATCTCTTGATGTCTCGATCTTACCAGTACGATTTCATCTTATCTTTTCACCTTTCTTTATGATACATTTACACAACATGCCACGAACGCATGTTCCCCTTCATTCCATGCATAACGTGCATGTTACATGCTAGCGACGCATACCTTTCATTACCGATGCTGCGCATCGTACTTAAACCTCATTCCTTACTCATGTAGAACATGATCCGACCATGCGCTACGCGCATGCCATTCCCTATATAAACAGTAGCTTAGGCATAGTAGACCCTTAGCTAGTTTTTGTTTGAATACAAAGCCCTTTGGACTCTCGCAGAATACTGGCTCGACATTAAGACAATACTTCGGTTGCCCCGAAGCATTCTTAACTGTCTGATTGAACGAACCTAGGACTTTATCGACTGTTACCAATCACGCTTGCAAAGGCTGAATTGGTCGAAGTCGTAACAGTAACCTGTATAAATACTACCCAGGATGCACTGATGAGGGCTTAATCCGAAATCCTTTCACACTTTACACAAAGTCGAAAGAATTTGCATTCTGTTTAAGTCCAACTAGCAAGAAATTGCAGCCGCTCGCTTCGCTCGCATCTGCCACCACCCAAACCATATAGCTACTAACCCAAGCCACTCTCCATGCACTGCGATTGGTTGATAATTCATAAGTAATTTTTTCACAGTGTTCATGTTCTTGGACTTGTTTATGAAGCTGAGATTGGAACTGTCTTGAGGAACTGCCGTCACAAGGCGGTTCCAATATTAATTCTGACCTACACATTTTTTCACTTGCAAAAAAAATATTATGCTAAGATTACAAAGAAATAATTATCACTAGAGAATGACTCTTGAGACATCTCCATCCTTTGCAATGGTGTCCAACATGTCCCGTCTTTATAACATATATAAGTAATTATTTGTCAAAGGCGTTGTTTATACTTTTATTCTGTAGTATCTATCACTTTAAGTCGTATATTAACATTATACTATATTACTGAAGAACCAACCACCTTAAGCTTAGGTAGCTGAAGGCGAGTATCGTTGCTAAGGTACATTATAATGAAAAAGTGAACCACGCCTTCGCAGATCATTCAAAGGCGCGTTTTCACTTGTCCTTATGTTAGATTCTTCAAAGGCGTTGTTATTGTTATATATTCTTACAACCACGCCTTTGAATATCCTTCAAAGGCGTGGTTTACCTTGTTCTTAATATATTCATCTGTTTGACTTTTCTGTCTGGTTTAGTTCTTTGTCTGTTGCTTTGTTGACTATCTATCTCGTCAACTGAATTTCCCACCTGATATTTACTATGATTAACTTATAGTTTCTCATAAGCAAGACTTGTCTATTTTAAGGCCGAGGAAGAAGCTAGGTCGTTAAAATTAACCACTTAGATGACTGGGTAATGATGCAGTACAATAACATTACATTAACGTTACACCAAGTTGACAAATAATTAAGAGATCTATATCAAACACTCTATGATCGTCTACATTAGCAATTAATTACTGACTCCTCATAGATTCCTTGTATCGTAGTGTTTTAAATAATGATTCATGTCTTACTTAGTATGGCATGTATCGTCATCAATCCTCGCCAAATCTGAGTCAAATTGCCATAAATATCTCTCCTCCAAGGCTTGTTGAACGTGTTATCAAGACTTTGGCTAAATTTCTAGGTCCCTATGAGCCAGAGGCGCAGTTTACTTGTCATTACAGTTTTATTGACGCCACTCCTTGAGAAGGGTTGTCAAAGGCGTGGTTAAACTTCTCATAATATTTTAACTCTAAGGTGTGGTCCGCTTTTGTTATATATTATTACACATTATCTGTTTCTAACACGCCTTGGATCGCTACACCGATTTCAGTTTTTCCTTCAGTCAATTATCAAGAGTAAAAGACATGTATATTAACTAACGAGTACCTTGAGAGAATTAGTACAGTTGCATATTATTTTACGGTAATTATTGTTCTGACCGCCTTCAACTACCCAGTGGCTGTACTCATTAGTAGTTCTAGTATACATGTCTTTAAGGCAGTTCAAGTGAACAACCCTTCCACAGGTCATGCAAGGGCGTGTTAGAAATGCGGATTGTCTTTTGTTGTCCCGAAGTAAAATTTTCCGACTGAGAAAAGGAATCAGCAATGATAAAGTGTGGCGTGGGTCAAAAACCACGCCTTTGAAGATTATTCAAAGGCGGTCAGTAGTAATTGCTAAACCATGATCTTTCTGAGTCATTGGTTCCTTTCTTTAAGTTGATGTCCTTGCCTTGAGATACTGGTTAAAAAGATTTTCCCAAGATCCCACAAAAGTAATTTCCATATTAGGAACAGTTATGTAGCCTGTTCTAAGCTTAACCCAAACCCAATGTACCTAAACACCTATAGAATAATGCCCTCTTCTTCAGAACGTTCGCTGGAGGCTTCTCGTTTGTTGTCACCTTCACTTTCAATGCACTTGTGTCATGTTGATATGAATTCATCACCATTGCCTGAACCTGTCCTCCAACATCGGTTGGCACCGCTCATCATAGCGAATTGTACACCTTTGCCGTTGATGAACATTGTTACGCTCTACCGACTGAGCCGACTAAAATCGCACTTTATGCGGCCGCTCTATGCTCTAGGCGACCTATATCACTCAGTATCTGTGCTCAAACCGTCGCATTCACTCCCAGTCGCCGCCAGCATCATCCTATTGCTCCAATAGCCTCCTCCGACCTTTTTATCGCTATTTTTGGCTTTAGTCGGCAGCCATCGCTATTTTTAGCGCGAGCGCGCGCATCATAGCCGATCATATTCGCATTTATCTATATTTGGAGCGCACATTTGCACGATGTTGTCACATGAAGCTCCCAAGCCTTTGCAATCATTTCCATATAGCTCCTGTTGCTCCGCTCCTCCTGATTTTCCCAAACATCGCACATGACGTGCAGCACCTTGATCCCATCGCTTTCTCATCAATCACATGCATTCACATCCCCTCACCATTCCCAATTAGTGTGCGCTTTGCTACAATTCATTTTATTGTTGCATAGTTACCGGCTGTTCCTTGGGCCGACTTTTTGCTTTATCGTACAATTTTCATTATTTTCTCCACTTATCTCCTTTTGCCTTTTAATCCTATTACTCCATATACCTTGCGCTTCACTTCCCTTTTGGTTACAATAGCTTTTTCCATAAAAACCTCATGTAAAATCCCTCACAAAAGGAGAAACAGAGTTACCTTCACCCCAGAGTCTATATTTCGTCTTAGCATCGTGTCCCTCGTCGTCCTATCGCATTATACTTCATTCTCAGCCCAGCTGCTTTATTTCTAGTCGCCTCGTTGGCCTTCATTGCGCTTTCCTCATATTTCGTCGGCTTTCATCAGCTTCACTCGTATTTCATCGGCCTTGCATATTTCCCAGTCGCTCACACCACTCCATCAGTATTTTATTGTTTCCCATCGGGTTGGTGTTGCTCTGCACCACTCGTCTCAGTGTTTAGGCCACGGAGACCCCGAGCTGCCTGCTAGCACCTCAGTCGGCCGCTTCTAGCGCTTGGCAAGCGTATCACTGTCACCCTCAGTTGCTGAGACATTCCCTTCCAAGCCTCCTAGTCCTCTCGTTCCATCATACCCACTCTGTGAAAAACTGGTAAGTGAACTCCTCTATTCAACACTTAGGAACCTTGTCCGTTTTCTTCCAGTACCTCTCATGTCCATTATATAAATGAAACTTTACTCATACAAATGGGACATGTTTGAATGATTATGAGATTCTTGTATTCTAAGCTAAAACTATCTAATCATATTCATAACAAACAGGGGTCCTACTTGGTAATGTTGTTACGTGACAGAAATGAAGATTGCTCACAGAACACATGCAACCCAAACAAAAAGACAGTTGGAATACAGTAAGACTCCATTTGGTAACCAAAAAAAAAATAGTTTCATGCCAGGAACCAGTTCACAAATCCAAAATAATGTCATGCTGCCTGATTGGGAATTTTACATAAGCAACTCCACCAAAGAAATAGATTTGTTTTTCCATCTAATCGATCATCAATCATGTCTGACACTTCAATGAGCGACGATGAGTATGAACAATGTCAACTACTCATGGTTCAATGCATCACTCTTATCACTTGTGCTGCTGGTGCTGCAGCATGCTCTTATGGCCTCCCACTTTACGATAAAACTCCATATCATACTTCAGCGCTCACTAGAGCCGACTGGGTCCGTGAACTCCTCAATGGTCATCCTAAACGGATTCGAAACGAGCTAGGTGTACACAAGCACGTCTTCAATGGTCTCATCCTGGCTTTGCAACAAGCTGGATTCATTCATCCAGACATGTCTTCCTCAAAGAACAACTTGCTATTTTCCTGTACACTTGTGTGACCGGCCTTTCACTTCGTCATGTCTCTGAGTGATTCCAGCATGCAAATGATACCACCTCACAGTATGTCTGATATTTCTTTTGGTTCAACCACAATATCACCTATCCCACAGATACTTTATCAAAATGCTTGTTTTTTTCTCCTCAGCGCCATTTTACAACCAATATGTTCACCTACCTCCTGCGGATGTACCTACACCACCCGAAATTTGGAATAATCCAAAATTCTACCCCTTTTCAAGGATGCTCTTGGTGCGATCGATGGAACACATATCAACTGCAGTGCTACTGCCAAAATGTATCAGGCAGCTCGCGATTGCAAAGGTGGCATCACACAAAATTGCTTGGCCATTTGTGGGTTTGATATGAGATTCTATTATATATTTAGTGGGTGGGATGGATCGGTGGCAGACTCAACAATGTTCTATGACACTCGCATCACAGATTTCCATATTCCAGCAGGTAAATATTACCTTGCAGACGCCGGATTTCCAATATGAGATGCACTTATCATCCCCAAGCGTGGTGTGCGCTACCACCTTGCAGAATGGGGCCGTGCCCAACAGCGGTGCAGCTTGTTTAAATTTAATGTTGTTTTATTATCTAAAATTTGATTATAGGCCCGCCAATGCAGACAAGCTCTTCAACTTATGATACGTGTCAGCTTGTAATGTTATTGAGTGAATTTTTGGGGTTCTAAAGCGACGCTTCCGCATTCTTGTGTATCCAGCTGAAATCAACATGGACTTTTAAGCACGTATTCTGGTGGCTCTTGCGGCTATTCACAACTTCATTTGCATTCATGACCCAGAGGAGCTCACAGACTTTACTGAATCAATCGATTTGGAGCCAGGATTTGTCTCAGGAGAGCTGGCAGCAGGGCAGACGAGGACAGCCGAAAAGAAACGGGCAATCACAAGGCGAGATGAGATAGCAGCTGCGATGTGGGCATAGTACCAATTGGAACTTCAACAGCGAGAGTCTGGGTAGGCTGTACAATGATGTGAAAGATATTGAACCATTTGTATATAACTTTGCGTTCGCAATAAAATCGTTTCAATGTTCATCACGGTGGAAGACGCCAGAAGGGAAGATAGTATTTATACAGTACAACATGATGCGAGCGACGAGTCATACAGGTAACATAGAATACAGCTAAGCCTCAGCCTCACCATCAATGGTAGGAAACCCAAGCTTTACCAACTCCCTCTGAACCCAAAGCTTTTGCACGTCAACACGAACGAGTCCCATGTATGTATCAGTTTTGGTCGTATCCTGTTCAAAAAGATCCGCAAAGGCGATGGCTTGATCTGCGGTCAGATCCTCCCTCTCCTGCATAAGAGCCGTTGCTTCAATCCGACGTTCTGCAGAGGATCTTTTGTGGTGGCGAGGTTGTCCCAAAGGGCCATTGCACATGGACATATTGATATCTTCCATTAAATCTTTGATACCATGCAATGCCACTGCACCAGCAGTGGCAGAACCACGTGACCGTTTGCTATATGAGCTGGTGGAAGTGTCGTCATCAAGAGCGGAGTGCCTGCGCTTCGAGGTAGCTGTGGAAGAGATTGTCAAGGATGGGTGTATTGGGGTTGTAGGTGGAATACCGGCTTCGTCATCACTGGAATCAGGTGCCTATAGAAGTGGTGGTCCCATATTAACCGTTGGCCCCGCACCAGTTAATGGTATGTTTGCGATGGCGCCATGGGTCTGCTCAGAGGGGCAAAATGCATGGACACCTCTGACAGTGTGTGGCATGATTGCTTGTATACGATAAAAGTGCGGAAACCCTTTTGTCTTGAAAGGCGCCGCATCCTTGTTTTTCTAGTAACAATTTGGTACATCATTGAACTGGTAGGATGATAAGTCGGTGTACATACTATAACATATTGATTCCATGCACAGGCTTCATTGATTGTGATGTTGAGGCCATTTGTATCACTCCACGTGAATCCAGATGTATTGGTTTTGAGCATACAGACGACATTGTATGACTTCTTTAACTGGTAAAAGACATCTTATCTGATAGATAGCGCAAAACAGTCGATTTGGACTCACCCGGTCCCACTTGGCTGAACATCCTGAAGCAGTTTTTGTACCACCCGACTCACTGTGTGCTAGCATCTCCTTAGCAGTATCAGTCCAGAATGATGTCTTGAATTTCATGCCATCGCCTGCCTTTGCTTTGTTGTCAGCGATATAATTAATGAGAGCAATCTCATCAGCCTCAGACCACTGGGCCTTGATGGTTGTTTCTGGCAGGGAGGGCAAGGGTTCTGGAGGTTGGGGCGGGCTGTTACGAGTCTGTATCATGTTGATGTTGATGTTGACGAAGGATGCTTGTGCAATTGTGGGGCCTGTGAGAGAGATGTGACTGATTGTGACGTTGTTGCCATAATCCAATTTTTTTTTTTTTTTTGGTTACCAAATGGAGTCTAAATATCGCCAGATTTTAATTATCTTTTGCACTTTGGCAGAATTAAATAAGAATTAAATATTCTGCTATGTGCAGAATTTAATGGTTTTGCAATACATTCTACCACGATTCTGCACACCGCAAAATAGTCCCCTTCCAGCAGTGTAAAGAGACAATGAGTGGTGCTGGACTTCGTGAGCATTGATTTGCAACTGATAAGATGGTTGAGTTTGCTCGTATTTGGGTCAAGTGACCCGTTTCCATGGATTTGACTCCCTCTGGAAAAATATTCACTGCTCGAGAACGAAGCACTCTGATTTTTTAAACTTTGCTCAAAACTATGTATGAGATACTGGTTCACATGACTGTCACAATTTTCGAAGTATTCAGTGGAATCAACTTGTGGAAATTAAGGAAAGCTCGTTGTGTGACCTGTTGATCCAGGTTCTTAACGAGTTCTCCACCATTTCCTAACAGATTTTCACAAAATAAAGTGTAAAATACCTTGTAATTATGCCACAAATTTATTACAGAAGTCAAGGGGGTGTCACTAAGAAATAAAATCATATCATGTGGGGGGTGGGGGGGTGACTTTGGCCAGCTTAAAAAATTATCGGAACTACTAGATATATTGAGCCCAGAGGCCATCAGAATGACATGCGCAACTTATTCCTAAGTCACAATGGGCCAAGTGCCAGAAATAGGACAATGTAAACAGAGGATGGCCCACCACAATGTAGTTCATATTATGGTTGAATATATTATTATTTCCATCCTAATTACTAATCTACGAGACGCAATGTCTGAATCCACCCAGGTAATGTCTTCATGTTTTCTTGAAGAACATTGCTAAAACAATGAGGCTTATAGAACTTAGATTTGCTTATCGTCAACAGTCAGGGGTACACTATATGCCCGCTTTGCAATGAACAAGTGTACATCGGTGTCAGCAAAAACACTCATAACCTCAAAGCCCATCAAAAAGAGTTAGAAAGAAAAGGTACATCGGAGAACTAAACATTTGCTACTGCGACAAAATACCAGAGCCTGACATAATAGAATGTCGAAAGGCAGGCTGTGAAATGTGATGGGTAAGCAGATATTCATATTGTTCAACTTTGTGTACCTGCTTAAAACAGGCCCTAGTATCATCTTGCTTGCATAAATAAAGAATGTATTCCTGTCAGAGGGTGGACATGTGATGCCTGCAAGGGATCCGATAGACAAGATGCAAAGCAAGTGACTCGTTGTTAAGAGATTAACATTGACTGGATTGAGCAGAAGAGCTGATGGCTTAGTCACTACATCATGCTACAATCTAAATAAGGAAATTTTTCACGTGACATGGGGTGGGGGGGTACCCAGACGTCTGTTAAAAAATAAGGAGAGTTGATATGCTTTTATTTTTTAGTGACACCCCCTTGACAGAAGTGCAAAAAACTAGCTGAAAAATCCCTCAAAAATGCAACAGAATGAAGCACATATTTGGCCATATAGTGATCATGATGCATAACGCATAACATTTCGGCGCATTTCTTTATTAATGGACATGCAGTACAGTTCTGGTTGCAATTTATTTTGTCGAAATCGGTGGAGAATTGGGCACGGCTATCAACCTGATCATTTCAGGATTTTGCAATGATGCTCAGCGGGGCTTTGCCGGGCCGCATTAAGTGATTACCCGATTTGGCTTACACATGGTGCTGCATGCAGATAGCTCAGACAATTCTCAACCGATTCACATAAACGCATTTGTTGTCAGACTCACAGAAATTGTCGTGAAAAATGACCTCCCGAGCCGTATAGAGTTCAAAGTTTGGCCCTTGGTTTGGCCCTCCTCAGATTTGCCTCAGATGCTCATTTCAGTGGCAGGGAGTTTTGCCCCTCGTTTGCCCCACAGCAAATGTATATATATTTCTTAAGAGACTCGTTCTGCTTATATGTCCCATGTCTTTCCTTCCTGCGTTGGAAATAGGCCCGCATGGATTCTCCAGGGAGTTGCCCAGAACCTAATCGGACAGGTGGGAAACTGGATGATGCAGGACTTTTTGTAGCAACCAGCGGTGCAGATTTT
>Ga0193743_1001897_pt1 | contig 15094 bp, 12 predicted proteins | sample L2c2metaG_FD_143038 | JGI IMG/M metagenome (GOLD analysis project Ga0193743, IMG submission 143038) | Soil microbial communities from a riparian zone of the East river system, Colorado, United States - L2c2 | ecosystem: Environmental > Terrestrial > Soil > Riparian zone | place: USA: East River...
TGATTCGCGGGTCAGGTCGCATCATGGCATGGGCAGCACCGGGAAGGGAATCGCCGCAGCCGTAGGGTGGGCAAAGCGCAAGCGTGCCCACCATTTCAAAGTGAAATTGGTTTCAATTGTCAGTTGGTGGGCACTGCGCAAAGAGTGCCTTTGCCAACCCTGCGAGGACGATTCCCGACAATGACACAATTACGCGACGCTGGCGAGAAAGGCCTCTTCCGCCGCGTGTACAGCGTCGGGAGTTCCCACATGCATCCACACGCCGTCCAGCCGCAGGCCGAACAGCCGCTCCTGCTCGTTGGCGCGGTCGAACATTTTCGTCAGTGAAAAATCGCCGGCGGGCGCATCGGCGAACAGGGACGGCGACATGATCGCAGCACCGGCATAGACGAACGGCACGACCTGATGTTCCCTGCGCTTGCGAAGCGGGCCATCCGGCAGCATGCCGTAATCGCCGCGGCCGCCATAGCCGATGCTGCTCGTTGTCGGCGCCATCAAGAGCAGGATATCCATGCGCGCGGGGTCGAAGGCTTCGGCGAGCCGCGCCAGATTGGGGCGCACGCCATCGATCCACAGGGTGTCCGCATTGACGTGGAAGAACGGGGCCTGGCCCAGCAAAGGCAGCGCCTTGACGACGCCGCCGCCGGTTCCGAGCACCTCGTTGCGCTCATCGGAGATGATCACGCGGGGCCGCGCGCGGGCCGCGACATGATCGATGATCTGGTCGGGCAGATAGTGCACATTGACGACGGCTTCGCTCACGCCGGCATCGCCAAGCTTGTCGAGCACATGATCGAGCAGTGTATGGCCGGCCACGCGTATGAGCGGCTTTGGCATCTGGTCCGTCAAGGGCCGCATGCGCACGCCGAGACCGGCGGCGAGGACCATGGCTTTGCTAGGTTTGACGGACATTCCGGAAATTTCTCGAACCGTTGTTCTTCAGACCATATCACGGTGATTCGCGCCGTGCATCGATCGTTGATGCCATAACCGCCCCCGATGACGGTTGTGCGACCAGAATGATGGCGAGCTCAGACTTCCACGGCCTGCCCCGTGCCGCGCCGCGCCGTTTTTTTCTTCTTGTCGCCCGGTCTGAGGAAATTGACGCCGATTTGATCGCCGTTGACCCAAGCCAATTCGCAGCGTCGGTAGGCGAGGCCGGTGGACGACAGCAGCAGGAAGAATTCCTTAAGGTGCAGCCCCTCGACGGAGCCATCGACGGTGAGCTTCGCCCCCGTTTCCGAAATGTCTTCCATCGTGCAGTCGCGACGCCAGGTGCCGTCGATGCCCATCATCTGCGCAGCTATGCCGCGTTCGAATGTGACGCGCTCGCCCTTGCGCCTTTCCGCCACCATGGTTCGCTCCCGCCCTCAAAGCAGCCGCCCCGCGCTCCAGGCAAGGTCTGCTTCAGATTAAAGCGAGTCGGCTAATAAGCCGTAAACTATGAAACCGGCGGGGGGACGTTGGCCGAATACCACTCTCGAGCGCGCGCGAGCGCTGGGTGAGCCAGCGAACGGCTGAGATAGGTCCAGATTCGCGGCTGATGGCGCAAATACTGCGGCTTGCCGTCGCGCCGGTTGAGCCGTGCAAAGGTGCCGAGCAGCCGCGTGTTGCGCTGCGCCGACATGATGGCGTAAAGCTCGGCGAAACCGGCTGGATCGAAGGTGTCGTCGGTCGCGCGCCGCGCCTTGATGTAGCGCGTCAGCAGCGCAAGCTCGAGCTGCTCGGGTACGTCGATCCGCGCATCCTGTAACAGCGACACCAGATCGTATGTGGCTGGACCCAGCACGGCATCCTGGAAGTCGATGACACCAACCCTCGCGATACCGGCCCGTCCGTCGAGCCAGATCAGATTGGGCGAATGAAAGTCCCGCATCACCCAGGTTTTGGCGGCTGCCGCGGGCTTGCTCAACAAATTGCGCCACATCATGACGAATTCGGCGCGCATGTTGTTGGTCGGCTCGGTCCCGCGGTCCGGCAGATACCATTCGAGCATCAATCCGATCTCGACCAGCAGCGCATCGGTGTCGAATGTGGGGATGACGTAGGTGAGCTGAGGCTCCAACGGCAGAATTTCGGGCAGTGCTTCGCGATGCAGCGCCGCCAACAGATCGGTCGCGGCTTCATAACGTTCCGCGATCGGTTGGGGTGGATCGCCTTCGACAAAGCCGGCGCTGCCGAAATCCTCGGTGATCAGGAATCCGGCCTCAAGGTCGGCGTGATGGATGGATGGCGCCGAGAAGCCGCGGTCGCGCAAGCCATTGGCGATGGCGACGAACGGCTTGACGTCCTCGGCCAGATGAACCGCGGCGCTGTATGACTTGCCGTCATAGACTGCCGGCCCGTCGGGCCGCGGCGGCGAGTTCATCAGGATAACGGCGCCATCGTCGTTGCCCAGCCGCGCATAGGAACGCGTGGATGCGTCGCCGGCCATGCGCTGGCGGCTTGCGCCGGCATAGCCTGCATCGATCAGAAACTGCCGCAGCGCCTTGAGCCTTGCGACTTGCGCGGCGGCTTTGCCGTAACCGGTGATTTCAGCGGCGCGGGCGCTCGATCCCAGCGCCGGACGATGGCTCAGCGCAATGTCGATTCGGTCCTCAGGAAGCGCGCCGGGTGCGCGCTCAGGCCATTCTATCAGCGCCACCGTGGCCTCGGGCAATGGCGACAAGCCGATCTCTTCCAGTTCCGCGGGATCGTTGACGCGGTAAAGATCCGCATGAACCAGCGGGAACGGCGGCAGATCGTAAATTTGAGCAAGCGTGAAGGTCGGGCTTGGAACTTCGAGCGCGTCGTCGTCGGCAAGATACCGGATCAGCGCCCGCGCCGCGGCGGTCTTCCCCGCGCCGAGGTCGCCCGAAAGGGTGATGACATCGCCGGGGCCGATCAGCAATGCAAGATCGGCCATCAAATGCGCGGTTGCCGTCTCGTTCGCCAGTGCAACCGCGAATGTCGTGGGACCGGTCATTCCGCGGCGTTGCGATGCGCGGCCTGATCGACCGGAAAGTCGCATGTGACGGTCGTGCCTTTGCCGACGATCGAATCGACGCGCACCTTGCCTCCGTGCAGTTCGACAAAGGAACGCACCAGCGACAGGCCGAGGCCGGCGCCGCGATGGCGCGACCCGTTGGAATGACTCTCGAACCAGTCGAACACCTTGTCTTTGACGTCAGGCGGAATGCCAGGACCGGAATCGGTCACGGCGAAAACGACGCTGTGCTCGGTTCGCCGCGCGCTCAAGCCGACGGTGGCGTCCTGGGGCGAAAATCCGACGGCATTTGCCAGCAGATTATATAGCACCTGCACCACGCGGCGTTCATCGCCGACAAAGTTCCCGATGTTGGGATCGGCGTCGACCTTGAGTTCGATGCGGTCGGTTGCGAGCCGGTCCTGGATACCTTCCGCCGCGGCTTCGATGGTCTTGCGGATATCGACTGAACCCAGATTGAGCGACATCGCGCCGGCGTCGATGGTAGCGAGATCGAGGATGTTGTTGATGATGGCGAGCAGCGCGTTGGTCGAGGCAGTGATGTAGCCGAGATACTCGGCCTGCTTCGGCATCAGCGGACCGGTGACCGGGTCGCTCAGGAAGTGCGCGAAACCGATGATGGTGGTGAGTGGCGAGCGTAATTCGTAGGACACGTGGTGAACGAAATCGACCTTCATCTGGTCAGCGGTCTCCAGCGCCTCGTTACGCTCGCGCAGCGCACGCTCGACGTTCTCTGTATCTGTGATGTCCTGGAATGTCAGCATGGTGGCGCCGTCAGGCAGCGGCATGGTCATGCAGTCCAGCACGCTGCCATCCTTGCGCTCCAGCTTCAGCGGCACCTCGACCCGGTCCTCAATCGCGGTAATCGCCTCGCGGAGGGTCTGCCAAGTCACTGCATCATCGAACAAAGGCCTGCACCAGGCCTCGACGGTCTCGATATGCGGCTGCTCCCGCAGCGCCTCGGGCGACAGCTTCCACATCTTCGCGAATGCCGGATTGAACAATTGCGCGCGGCCATTGCTGCCAAACACTGCGACAGCTTCGGCGAGATTGTCGAGCGTCTCACGCTGGACCCGGATCAGGCCGTCGAATCGCCGCGCCAGATCCAGGCTTTCGGTGACGTCGTCGAACAGATAGGTGACGCCGCCTTCCGGATTTGGCGTGGTGACGACGCTCACCGCGCGGCCGTCGGGCAAATACCAGGTATCCTTTTCGGGCTCGACCGCGCGATAGGCCTCGTGCAGCTTTGCCTTCCAGGCCCGGAAATCCGGCTGTTCCGGTACCTTGCGCGCGGCGCGCAGCCGATCGAGCACACTGGAATCGTCGGGGTTGCCATCGAGAAACACGCGGTCCAGATCCCACAGGCGGCGATAGGAATCGTTGTAGAACGCCAGCCGCCGCTGGGCGTCGAATACGGCCACGCCGGACGACAATTGGTCGAGGGTGCGGCGATGCGCCTCCGCCATCCGCACCAGCGCTTCGCGCAGCGCCGTCGCTTCGCTGGCGTCGATGGCGATGCCGGCACTTCCGCCGCGGACATTGAGCGCATGCACATCGTAGATGCGCCGCTCGCCGCCGACCACGATCGGCAGCCGCGCGGTGAACGCCGCCGTGCCGTGCAATGCGCGCTCCATATCGCTGCGGTCGCCGCTGTCGAGCAGTTCCAGGTCGCGATTGATTGCATCCGCGACGCTGACGGCGTCGGTCGCTCGCGCATAGGCGACATTGGCGTAGCTGAGACCGCCTTTGGCGCGTTTGGCCCATACCGGCCACGGGGCTGCGGCGATGAAACCTCGCAGCATCTCGGTTTCTTCGAGCAGCGCCCTGTGCCGAAGGTTCGTTTCAGCCAGTTCCCGGCGCAATCCGCCGAGTTCGCGAATCCGCACAATGGCTTGGCCGCCGATGGCGCGGCCCATGGCCTCGAGTGCGTGTCCGTTGGACGTGGTGAGATTGAGCAGGAAACCCTCGCCGGCCTCGCGCAGCGCGTCGACTGCGTGATCCATCTGCAGTGCTGGCTCCGGCGGCAGCCAGGTTCCGAACGCCAGGATGCGCTGCGGCGAATGTTGCAGGGAATCCTGCGACATCAGCAGCGAAGTGTCGCCGCTGATTTGCGGGCGATTGTCGCCTGCGGCCCACGAGATCAAAATCTGTGGTTCGGCGAACAGCAACGCGCGGAATCGGTCGGCCTGGACTTGCAGGTCCTGATTGTCGGCGCGCAGCCGCGCCTCGCTCCTTGCCGCGCGGACGCGTGTTCGCATCAGCAGGATAGCCGCCACTACCGAAAAGCCGAGCAGCGCCAGCGCCGTCGCCAACACTGCGATCTCCTGGCGGTTAAAATCGAAGAAAGCCGAGATCGCATCCAGGAAAGGTAAATCGCCGGCATAAGCCGGTGCGATCGAGACCAGGGTGGCGCCAAGGGTCGTCAGGCCGTTGCGCGCCAGTGATGTGCACGACAGCAGGGTCTGACGCATGGCCGCGATCACGCCCGACATGGTTTGCCCCAAACCGCACGACTGTACGCCCGGCGGTTCCCCCGCCGTTCGCGAATCGAATTACAATATCCCCAACGAGAGTCGGCGGGTAAGAGTCCAGACCGTGAACGCAAACCGCATCGCGAAAAAATGCAGTACTAAACCTTATCGGCGCGATATTTATAAAAATTAGTTCCGTTCTTTTGCTCGTATCAGCGGCCGGTCGAACCGAAGCCGCCGCTGCCGCGATCGGTCGCCGAAAGCGACGCTGCGGGAACCAGTTCCGCCCGGACCACGGCCGCAATCACCATTTGTGCGATGCGCTCGCCACGCCGGATCGGGAACGGCGCGTCACCATGGTTGATCAGGAGCACGCCGATTTCGCCGCGATAGTCGGCGTCCACCGTGCCCGGCGCATTCAGCACGGTGACGCCGTGCTTTGACGCGAGGCCGGAGCGCGGACGGACCTGTGCTTCATAGCCCGATGGCAGCGCGATCGTCAGTCCGGTCGGCACCAGCGCGCGCTGCCCGGGCGATAGAATCAGAGGCGAATTTTCGGGAACCGCTGCCAGCAGGTCGAGCCCCGCCGCATGGGCGCTTTGATATGCGGGCAGCGCCAGGCCCTCGCCGTGCGGCAATTGCCGGATATCGACTTTGACGACGGCGCTCAAGATGGATTCTCCCCGGTATTGGCTATCAACGTCTTGGCTATCACGGTCTTGGCGATGCGCGCCACCAGCGCGGTTGCGACTTCTTCTTTGGTCATCGCTGGCCAGGATTCAATTTTGATATCGACGCTGATGCCGTCCCAATCGCGGGTCAGCAGATGAACGGTGTTGCGATCGCCGCCCATCACGCCGGTCGCCGGCGAGACGTCATTGGCAACGATCCAGTCGCAGCCCTTGCGCGCCAGCTTGGCCTTGGCATTGTCGATCAAGTTTTCGGTCTCCGCGGCGAAGCCGATCACCAGCGGCGGCCGTCTTTCCTGCAACTTCGAGATCGTTGCCAGGATATCGGGATTTTCCACCAGTTGCAGCGGCGGCATGCCCGCTGAGGTTTTTTTCAATTTCTGCTCGCCTTCATTGGCGACGCGCCAGTCGGCGACGGCGGCAGCGAAGATCGCGATATCCATCGGAAGCGTTGCTTCCACTTGGTGCAGCATGTCGCGGGCGGATTCCACATGCTTCACCGTTACGCCGGCGGGATCGTCGAGGTCGACCGGGCCTGAGATCAAAGTGACCTCCGCACCGGCGGCTTGTGCTGCCGCGGCGATGGCGTAACCCTGCTTGCCGGAAGAGCGATTGGCGATGTAGCGCACCGGATCGATCGGTTCGTGCGTCGGCCCTGCGGTAATGAGAACGCGCTTGCCTGCAAGAGGGCGCGGTTGCGGCGGACGCACAAAACGTTCGGCAGCCACGGCTATTTCCAAAGGCTCTGCCATCCGGCCAACGCCGGCCTCTCCGGCTTCGGCCATTTCGCCGGCATTGGGTCCGATCATGGCGACGCCATCGCGTTCGAGCTGCGCGACATTGCGGCGGGTCGCGGCATTGTTCCACATCAGCGGGTTCATCGCCGGCGCCAGCAGGATCGGCCGGTTGGCCGCAAGCAAAATAGCGCTTGCGAGATCGTCGGCATGCCCCTGCGCCATCTTCGCCATCAGGTCCGCGGTCGCAGGCGCCACTACGATCAAATTGCAGTCGCGCGCGAGCCGGATGTGGCCGGCATCGAACTCGCTCCCGGGATCGAACAGATCAGTGTAGCAGCGCTCGTTCGACAGGGCGCTGGCGGCAAGCGGCGTGACGAATTGCTGCGCGGCTTTGGTCAACACGCAGCGGACGTGAATGTGCCGGTCCTTCAGCCGCCGGATCAGGTCCAGCGCCTTGTAGGCGGCGATACCGCCACCGATGATCAGAGTAACGCGCGGAGCGTCCGTGGCAGTGCCGCGAGTGGGGTGCTCCGCCGGAGCTTGGGAAGCGGCGCGCGCGGCCGTTGCGGTGAACGAGGGGCTATTCTGTGAGGCATCGCGCAGGATCACCCGCACCTCGTCTTCGACCGAGCGGCCGTGCCGGGCAGCCCGCAGCCGCAGCTCGTCCCGAATCGCATCGTCGAGTTTTCGGATGGTCAGACTGGCCATGAGCATTTCCGATGGGAGTATGACAGCAATGCTAGCGCATTATGCATCCATTGCAATCACAATTGTCGGATGGTCCAGAGAATCCCGATAAAGGTCACGGCAATGATCCAGAGCGCCAGAGTACGCCACCGGCTTTTGCGGCCCTCGGTCCGGCCCATCGCCGCGATCGTCTCCGGCGACAGCGTCAGCCCTTCGCGGGTCATGGTCTCCAATTGCTCGAGCACAGCCACCGACCGCGCCGCGATCGCCGGAAGGCCCGCGAGCACACGGCCAAGTTCACCGGCGCCGGACATCGCCCCTTGAATGCGTCCGACCGGTCCGAGATTGCGCTCGATCCACTCGCGCACCACGGGGTCGGCGACCTTCCAGATGTCGAGCTTCGGATCGAAGCTGCGCGCGACGCCTTCGACTACCACCATGGTCTTTTGCAGCAGGATCAGTTCGGGGCGGGTGCGCATGTCGAACAGGCCGGTGACCTCGATCAGCAGCGTCAGCAGCTTCGCCATCGAAATTTCTTCGGCGGTGCGGTTGTGGATCGGCTCGCCGATGGCGCGGATGGCCTGCGCAAAATTCTCGCACGAGTGATGCCCCGGCACATAGCCGGCCTCGAAGTGCACCTCGGCGACGCGGCGATAGTCGCGCGTGATGAAGCCCAAAAGGATCTCGGCGAGAAAGCGCCGCTCCTTCATGCCGAGCCGGCCCATGATGCCGAAATCGACTGCGACGAGGCGGCCGGCATCGTCGAGGAAAAGATTGCCGGGGTGCATGTCGGCATGAAAGAAGCCGTCGCGCAGCGCGTGGCGCAGAAAACTCTGGATCACCTTGCGCCCGAGATCGGGCAGATCGACCTGCGATTCCGCAAGACGTGCGTGATCGCTCAGGGCGATGCCGTCGATCCATTCCATTGTCAGAACGTTGTGGGTGGTGCGGTCCCAGTCGACAGTGGGTACGCGAAAATCCGGATCGTCGCGGGTGTTCTCGGCCATTTCGGAGAGCGCGGCAGCCTCCAGCCGCAGATCCATCTCCATCGCCACCGAGCGCGACATCGTGTTGATGACCTCGATCAGCCGCAGCCGCCGCGCTTCCGCCGAATGGGCTTCGGCCTGGTGCGCGACAAAGAAGAAATCGCCAAGGTCGCGGCGGAAGCGCGAGGCAACATTGGGCCGCAGCACCTTCACCGCCACCGATTTGCGTATCCCGTTCCGTTCGGTCTCGCCGCGATGCACCTGGGCGATCGACGCCGCGGCGACGGCGGGACCGAAGCTCGCAAACGCCTGTGCCACGGGGCGTTCCAGCGACAGCGCGATGGCTGCTTCGGCTTCGGCCTGCGAAAACGGCGGCAGCCGGTCCTGCAGACTTTCCAGATCGCGCGCCATGATGACGCCGACCACGTCGGGCCGCGTCGCGAGAAATTGTCCAAGCTTGAGATAGGCTGGTCCGAGACGCGTCAGCGCCCGCGATAGCCGCGGACCAGACTTGGCGCCGGGGCGCTCGATCAGCCGGGCGATGCGAAGCGCGAGCTGCCCGGGAGCCGGCACCAGGCTCGGATCGACGACGCCAAATACGCCCTCGCGCGCGAACACGAAACCGGCGCGGGCCAGCCGCGCGATGTGAGTTATGGCAGAAATCACAAACGCCAGCCTGAATGCAACGCCACGATGCCGCCCGAAAGGCTTTGCCAGGACACGCGCGAGAAACCTGCCGCGCGGATCAATTCGGCGAATGCATTCGGCTTGGGAAATTTACGAATCGATTCCACGAGGTACTGATAGGATTCGGCGTCGCCGGTCACCGCCCGACCGAGCGGCGGAATCACCCTGAACGAAAACAGATCGTAAATTCGATCGAGGCCAGGCACGTCGACGGTGGAAAATTCCAGGCACAGGAACCGGCTGCCGGGCTTCAGCACGCGAAACGCTTCGCTCAATGCAAGGTCGATCCGCGGCACGTTGCGGATCCCGAACGCGATGGTGTATGCGTCGAAGGCGCCGTTTGGGAAAGCCAGCGTCTCGGCATTGCCTTCGACGAACGACACCCGATCGTCGAGATGCCGCGCCACCGCGCGCCCGCGGCCGACCTCAAGCATGTCGGAATTGATGTCGCAGACGGTGGCCCGAAAGCCGGCGCCTGCCGCCTTGGCGGCACGAAATGCGATGTCGCCGGTGCCGCCGGCGACATCGAGCAGCGCAAACGGCGTATCGCTGCGCGGCGGATTGAGCGCGTTGATCATGACGTCTTTCCAGACGCGATGCAGCCCTGCCGACATCAGATCGTTCATCAGGTCGTAACGCGACGCCACGCTGTGAAACACGTCGTTCACCATCGTCTGCTTGTCGTCCAGGGGGACATCCCTGAAGCCAAAATGCGTAGTTTGGTCCGGCCGATCCATCAACTTCTCTCCATCGCCGGACCATAGCGCGGCTGGTTAGGGCGCGCTACAAGCGTGGCCAGCTCGGGGTTGAAAGCTTCATCCGAAGCCGGCTTTGGTTAATCCTCAAAGGTATGTCATGACGACACGTTTCACGCGTACCGTTCCTGTCTTGAGAATCTTTGACATTGCCAAGACACGCGAATTTTACGTTGGATTTCTGGGCTTCAAGGTCGACTGGGAGCATCGATTCGAACCGGACCTGCCGCTGTTCATGCAGGTATCAATCGGCGACGTGATCCTTCGCTTGAGCGAACACCATGGCGATTGCTCGCCCGGCGCCAACATTGCCATCGAAGTTACCGGCCTTGCCGACTATCACACTGAATTGTCCGCCAAGGCATATGGCTACGCCCGTCCGGGGCTCATCGACGAACCTTGGGGAGCTACCACGATGACGATCACCGACCCGTTCTTCAATCGCCTCGTATTCACCGAGCATCGCGCCGATACAGTAACAGCGTAGCCTCCGGATATGCCCGAATTACCCGAAGTCGAAACCGTCCGCCGCGGCCTGCAACCGGTCATGGAGGGCTCGGAAATCGTCAAGGCTGAGGCCAGACGAAAAGACCTGCGGTTTCCGTTCCAGAAGGATTTTGTCGCGCGGCTCGAGGGCCAGATCGTGACCGGCCTGGGCCGTCGCGCCAAATACCTGCTGGCCGATCTTGCATCGGGCGATGTGCTGCTGATGCACCTGGGCATGTCGGGCTCATTCCGCATCATCAACGGCTGGGATGAGAAAGCGCCGGGCGAATTCCACTATCCGCGCAGCGAGGATCGCGCGCACGATCATGTGGTGTTTCACATGTCGTCGGGGGCATCGGTTGTTTTCAACGATCCGCGCCGCTTCGGTTACATGAAGATCATTGCCCGCGAGGTGCTGGAGGAGGAGCCGTTGCTGAGGGGGCTCGGCCCCGAGCCGCTCGGCAACGAATTCGACGCAAAAATGTTGGCGCACTCCTGTGCCAACAAGAAGACCAGCCTGAAGGCGGCGCTGCTCGATCAGCGCGTAGTCGCGGGGCTCGGCAATATCTACGTCTGCGAGGCGCTGTATCGCTCGCATCTGTCGCCGCGAAGATTAGCCGCGACGCTGGCCACAAAAACCGGGGCTGAGCCGACCGAACATGCCAGGCGGCTGGTCACGGCCATTCATGCAGTGCTGAATCAGGCGATCAAGGCCGGCGGCTCGTCGCTGCGCGATCATCGCCAAACTTCCGGCGAGCTCGGTTATTTCCAGCACTCGTTTCAGGTCTATGACCGCGAGGGGGAAAAATGCCAGACCGCCGGTTGTAGCGGCATTGTCAAGCGCTTCGTCCAGAACGGCCGCTCGACTTTCTGGTGCCCGAAGTGCCAGAAGTGAGTCTTTGCCTTCGCCTCTAAGGCGCGCTGGAGCGCAGTGCGGTTTCAAGTCGGAGATCGCGCTGAAGTGCTGCTGGCAGACATTCGCTCACGCAGCCGCAGCGATGCCTCGCGGGCTGGCGGCATGCTCCTTGAGGACCGCCCCCGTGGCATCAATTTCAACCAGAGACACGTCATAAGTCCAGAGGTCGGCGAGGTGCTGAAGCACTCGCTTTGCATCCGCCTCGTTCAATACGGCTCCCTTGGTAACCATGTGTTGCAGCATTAAACGGCGATCACCTGCCAAATCGACGTCTACCACTTCGATGTTGGGATCAATGAACCCGACGTCATGCTGCCGCGCCAGTTCGCGCCGAACACGGCGATAGCCGCGCTCATCGTGTATGGCATCGACCCTGATACCGGCGCGTTCGTCCGGGTCGTCATGCAAATGAAACATTCGCATGTGCCGCATAAGCCGCGGGCTTAAGAATTGACTGATGAAACTTTCGTCGCGGTAATTGGCCCAGACGTCGCGCAGCACTGCCATGACGTCATTGGTTCCCGCAATATCAGGAAACCATTCGCGATCCTCATCTCCAGGATTGGAGACGATGCGTTCGATGTCCTGCATCATCGCGAAGCCGAGCGCATAGGGATTGAAGCCCGAAAAGCGCGGATCGTCGAAGTCAGGCTGAAATACCACATTGGTGTGCGACTGCAGGAACTCAAGAAAATTGCCGTCGGAAATACGGCCCTGTTCGTGCAGCCGGGTCATGATGCGGTAATGCACGTAGGTCGCAGTGCCCTCGTTCATGACTTTGGTCTGACTCTGAGGATAAAAATACTGCGCGATGTGCCGCACGATCCGGAGCAATTCGCGCTGCCAGGGCTGCAGGCGCGGCGCCGCCTTTTCGAGGAAATACAATATATTTTCCTGTGGCAGCCCAAGCAACTTGCGGCGTCGTTCCGAGCTCAGCAATTCTGCGCTCTTGACCGGCCCGGTCGGAACGGTTCGCCACAGGTCGTTGAATGCACTCTCCTCATGCAAGCGGCGCTGTCCAGCGCGTTTTTCTTCGGCGCGAAGATCGAGCTTCTTCTTGCCGGGATAGCGATCGATCCCATGCGACATCAAGGCATGCGCGGCATCGAGCGTCTGCTCGACCGCCAGCCGGCCGTGACGCTCCTCGCATTGCGCCACGTAGCTCTTCGCGAAATCGAGATAATCGAGAATTCCGTCGGCGTCGGTCCATTGTTTGAAAAGATAGTTGTTCTTGAAAAAATGGTTGTGGCCGAACGCCGCGTGGGCGATCACCAGCGTCTGCATGGTCGCGGTATTCTCCTCCATCAAATAGGAGATGCACGGCGAGCTGTTGATCACGATCTCATACGCGAGACCCATAAGCCCTTTGCGGTAGAACGCCTCGTGATGCGCGAAATGCTTGCCGAACGACCAATGCTTGTAGAACAGCGGCATGCCGACCGAGGAATATGCATCCAGCATCTGCTCCGCGGTGATGACCTCGATCTGGTTGGGGTAGACGTCGAGCCCCAGTTCAGATCGCGCAATCTCCTCGCACGCATCATGAATGCGCTGCAGTGTCGGGAAATCCCAATCTGCTGCTTCAAACAAGCGCTCGGCTGTCGCGGTCATGGCGCGGCTTTCTCCTGCTTGCGACGACGGTGAAAGAGGTCGTGAAACACCGGAAAGATTTCGCTGCGCTCACTGACCTTGCGCATCGACAGTGGCGCTCCATCGGCGCGCAGACGCTGATACAGCGTCCAAAGCGATGAATCGGACATATCGAACGCGCTGCCTCCGGCCTCACCGACTTCCAGGTATGCAAAGAACTGGCTGACCGGAAGTATCATCTCGGTAAGCAGCCGGCTTACGGCAGCTTCGTCCGAGCCCATATTATCTCCATCGGAGGCCTGGGCGGCGTAGATGTTCCAGTCCGCCGGACGAAACCGCGACCTGACGATCTCATGCATCGCCTGCAGGGCGCTCGACACAAGGGTGCCGCCCGATGCCGGTCCGTGAAAGAAAGTATCTTCGTCAACCTCTTCCGCCCGGTCGGTGTGGCGAATGAAAACGATCTCGACATGGCGATAGCGCCGCGTCAGAAACACGTAAAGCAGCATGTAGAAGCGCTTGGCCAGATCCTTCATGTGCTCGGACATCGAGCCAGATACGTCCATCAGACAAAACATGACGGCCTGGGCCACCGGCTTTGGCACGGTTTCGAACCGGCGGTATCGAATGTCGATCGGATCGATGAACGGAATCCGGCGAAATTTTGCCTTTAAGGCGTCGATCTCGGCCAGCAGTTCAATGCGGCGCGCCTCGTCGCAGTCGGCGATCTCGGCCTCGAGTTGCGCGATCGCCTCCGGCCGCGGTCGTCCCAACGCGACCCGCCGGGCCAAAGCGAGCTGCACCGTGCGGCTCACCGAAATGTTCGCGGGCGAGCCGGAGGTCGTATAGCCGGCCCGGCGAAGCCCCTCGCTCTCCGCTTCAGCGAGCTTCCGCTTGGCGAGGTCCGGCAATTCGAGATCGTCGAGAAACAGGTCAACAAATTCATCGCGACTCAGAACGAACCGGAACGCATCCTCGCCGTCGCCTTCACCTGGCCCGGACGCTTTTCCGCTGCCTTCGCCCGAACGCGGAAGCAGGTCGCCTTCGATGAATTTCTTGTTTCCGGGGAGCACCATGTCGCGCGTACCGCCTTCACGGCGGAAGCGCGGTTCATTCATTCCGTCGAGTGGGATGCTGACCTCGCCGCCTTCCAGCACATCTTTGATGTCACGGTGCTGCGAGGACTTCTTGACCGCACCCTGAACCAACGCCTTGGCTCGCCGCAAAAACCGCTGCCGGTTCTCGAGGCTTTTGCTGCCCGGATTCAGGCGCCGATCGACAATGTGCATGGCCACTTTTGCATCCGCCTCAGCCGGCTTGCTTTACGCGCATATACCATTCGACGAGCCGGCGAACCTGACGCTCGGTATAGCCGCGCTCCCTCATCCGCTCGACAAACTCGCCGTGCTTCTTTTCGGTATCGCCGTCCTTTTTTGAACCGAACGAGATGACCGGAAGAAGGTCCTCGACCTGCGAGAATATCCGCTTCTCAATGACCTCGCGAATCTTTTCATAGCTGGTCCAGGACGGGTTCTTTCCGCTGTTCTGAGCTCGCGACCGCAGCGAGAATTTGACAACCTCGTTGCGGAAATCCTTTGGATTGGCGATGCCTGCGGGCTTTTCGATCTTGGTCAGTTCCTGGTTGAGAAGCTCACGATTGAGCAACTGGCCGGTATCGGGATCCTTGAAGTCCTGATCTTCGATCCAGGCATCGGCATAATCCACGTAGCGATCGAACAGGTTTTGCCCGTAATCCGAATAGGATTCGAGATAGGCTTTCTGGATCTCGTGGCCGATGAATTCCGCATAGCGTGGCACGAGCTCAGCCTTGATGAATTCGAGGTAGCGCTTTTCGATTTCCTCAGGAAGCTGCTCGCGTCGGATCGACTGCTCTAGCGCATAGATCAGATGGACAGGATCTGCGCCAAGCTCCGCGGTGTCGTGATTGTAAGTTGCGGCCAGAACCTTGAACGCGAAGCGCGTCGAGACGCCGTCCATGCCTTCGTCGACGCCGGCAGCATCCTTGTATTCTTGAACGCTGCGGGCCTTGGGGTCGGATTCCTTGAGGCTCTCCCCATCATAGACCCGCATTTTCGCGAACAAC
>Ga0193743_1001898_pt1 | contig 15093 bp, 12 predicted proteins | sample L2c2metaG_FD_143038 | JGI IMG/M metagenome (GOLD analysis project Ga0193743, IMG submission 143038) | Soil microbial communities from a riparian zone of the East river system, Colorado, United States - L2c2 | ecosystem: Environmental > Terrestrial > Soil > Riparian zone | place: USA: East River...
AACTTTGTTTAAACTTAAGAAATATATCAATAAAAATATTAGGTATTTATACCCTCCATACCCCCCACAGGGGTAAGGGTTTTCAAGGGGTCTCAAATGTCATACCCCTACCCCTACCCCTGCATACCCCTGCTCTGTACCCCTGGGAGTTTCCATACCCCTGCCATTCACTAACCTCAATGGCCTTTCTGGAAATTATAAGGGGGCAAAGTTGTATAAATGTATCAATGCTATATATTGTCCAAAATTCAGAGAGGAAGACACAATACAAGTGCTATAAACAAGATAACACAGGAAATAGTTATCTGCCCAGAGCTTGCCAGGCAATTATCTGCAACCTAATGACTGGTAAACTGAAACAGGGAAATGAGACATACAGGGTCTTGCACTGCTGTTTGCACAATGAAGTTGGGAAATTGTATTTGTATATGTTACCATGACCTCAACAAATCGGAATGTAACGGCTCAAACAATGATCCGAGCACGGATACCTGAAGCACCATGATGGTGGGAATGTTCAAAATTCCCAGAGCGGTTCAGATCTGGACCTAATGTGTGACAATCTGACAGTCCATAACAGGACATAGAAATGCAAACATGTTTTAGCAAAATTGTTGAGAAAACGGCGGTGCAACTGTGCCCCTGTATAAAAAGCACAGATCACTCCAGCAAACCCTGCAACAATAGTGGTCGTTTCCCACACTATTGCTCAATCCGAGGTAAGATTCTCAATACTGAGAACTTGGAACAATAGCATGGTTGCTTTCAGGCGGAATTTTTCGGATGGCCAGGCATTGAGTAACTTGGCACAAAGCTCAAAATGAATGCAACAGAGAAGAATGTGAAGAAATTTTTTCTCGATTCTCTGCGCGGAGCCCCAAATCATCGGCTCAGCTCGAATTTTGCCGACCAGACTAATGTCGGAAAAACCAAAAGTGCCTTGTAACATTCAAGTTGCATCATGCTTTCCTTATAAGGGTCTGAGCTAAAACCACAAATATATCCTGGAGGGAGTTATTCCCCAATTTTGTTCATTAAAACTGCACAAAGTATCTCAGAAATTATTAAATTTCTCCCATATTCAAGTGTAGTGACAAAAAGTGGCTGGGAACATGATTATTGAGATCATTGTAAAGTAACTTGTGCATTACAAGGCCTTATAAGGGACATAATGCCGAAAAGGTTCATGTGACAGTGCCGTGATGATGACTTATAATTCACTCAAGAGATCGTGTTTCCTGCATTTTTCTCCCCAGCTTATTGGATAGGGAAGTGAAGTGACAAATCATAAGATAAAATATGTCTATTGGATGGCCATAACACATGAGGAATTTGCTCCAGGAGATATAGTCATATCCTTATAAGGCAAATGTGACAATTTATGTTATAAGGCACTTTCTGTTTTTCTGACAATTAGCCGCAGCTTTTGCTAGCCTCTGCTTGGGTTTTGTATGTCGCCTCATCTCCACCCCTTTGTATTAAACTCTTGGTTTTTTCAAGGATGGAAACAGATTATAGAAGATGAAGAATGTGATACTTTGTTCACCTTGTGCTTGCTGTGAACGTATCAACTGGTGAAACATCTGAACTGTCCTACATCTCCCCCCATCTCACATTTCAGTTCACACGGCCCTCAGGCCAGTTCGGGCCTGAATGACTTCAAGTGATGTGTAGGTGGTATATAATAAAGTTATTGTACATATATCTAGCAGCAACTATAGCGATAAAATGTATGATTTTTGTGATTTCTAAGTACAACCATGCACTGCTGTGATATCCGTAAACGTAATCATCAATTAGATGGGAACAACTTGTCAAAATAGGCAGCCTCATGTGCTTCTATCAACAGTAGGTCTTGCGCGGTAAAACATCGCACTACTTGTTGACTTCTCCCACGTTGATGGGGTTGGACTCCTCATCGAGTTCATCCTCCTTTCCTTGTCCATACACGCCTCCACAAATTGCAGGAATCCTGCGCTCTCCTGCTGGAGAGCATTGAGAAGCCGCCCATCTTGGAATTGGGCTTGGTGTTTAAGGCCGGCTGTGAATTCCTCAATGAGCTTGATCTCGTCCATCAACACCTCCTCAAACGTGCGCCCATCATGTTGGTAAGTTCCTACTTCCTCCTCCTTGTCCTCTCCATCAGTGGAACCTCCCTCATTCTCATCATCCCCTTCAGCCCCCACATCAGGATCCTCATCCCTTCCCTCAACAGGCCACGTAGCAACCGCTGCTGAATTATTGTGATATTCTTCCAATGGCCTCAAGGTTTTGTGCCTCCAGAAAGGTGGTTCACGAAAGCGCTCAGCTTCAAGGAAGAAGATGGGAGAAACCTTATGCATCCGTTGAACAAGGTGTTTGCAGACTAGGAAGCGACTGATGGCAAAGGCTGGACAGGTGCACACCCATTTCTCCACTTTTGGTTGATATGCATCATTGATTGGCATCGTAATTGGGGTCTCCTCTAGTTTTCTCCAGGCTTTCTTGAACCCCTTCCACCAGCTCGACAACTCGCGATACCGTGCCCGCTCTGTCAACAAGACATCAAGCCTTCGGTAGTAGGTTGGCGCCAGCTTTGTAACCAAGATCCAAACCAATAAATCACATCATGGCATGTGGAAATGGTGGAGGAAGTCATGTTTGATCCGTCGCCAGCTGTGGACGTGGTAAGTTTCTGATATTTTTAATGCTAGACTATTGACTTACTGGCTCTCCAGGATCATTGTTGTCTTTAACCGTGGTATCAACTTATGGGCACATCAAGCCCAAAGCTCCCAGCAACCTGCATGGTACCAATTTTCCCAAAGGTAAACCCACACCTTGGGTAGCCTGTGCCTCTCACAGAAGTTATACATGCGCTGAACTGCCCATTTTTTGATCAGTTTAGGATTTTGCAGGCTGTATCCGGGGATTGAGGGATGGGCGCAGTAGTGTTGCTCCATCATGTTAATGATGGCGTCGTGATAGAGAGGAGCACAGAAGGTACGTCATCTGTGTTTTTCATCGTCCTCGTCGTCCTCATCAATAACGCTTGCCTCTCTTTGGTTATCTGCAGATCCACCCAACTCCGCCAACTCCTCCTGCTCCTCGATTGTCGGGAGGTGTGCCACAGGGATTGAAAGCCTAAAGCCTTTGCCTCGAATGACACGACCTATTGCCAAAGCGAACCAAGGAAGTGGTAACTTTATCCGAAGGAAGTTTGTTGCATCAGCAAACAGTGGAGGAGGTTGATGCTGAGATGAGTGTTCAGAAGGTGCTGCCGATTGAGTAGCTTGTGCTTTGGCATTATCAAGGGGCAGTAGTTCACTGTCTGGTATGCCCCCTTCGTAGTCGTCTATATCCACTCCTGTCCCAGGCGGGATAAAGTTGGGCTTGATGAAGGTAAATTCTGCCATTGCTCGATTGACATTGTATGGTGATGTTGCTAACTTTGCTTTTGCTAGGCGGGTTCTTATGGCATGTCGGAGATGCCACCAACAAAGGTTTATCTTTGCCTCCCACATGTTGTGAGCAGCGCCAATTTCTCCCATGTCCTTGTCGCTATGGATGAAAACTGGGTTGACGCCATATTTATCATGAAGGCATTGTGACCAGGCTGCAATTGCCTTTTTCTTCTTTCCAGTGGCGATTGTGGTAGCCGTCGACAACAGGCAGTATGTCGAAGGAAAGCCAGCATTGTCATACTCGCCCATTATACTGTATAGCTCAAGGTGTTTCGAGTTCGTGTTGTCTATTTCATAAGTTGATACTGACACATGAATAATCAGGGCATAACTCACAAGTTGCATCAATTCTGATCTCGATCACCTTCCCTCTCAAAGGCTCTGCTATCTGCTTCATGCCCCATGCGAGTATCTCAACACCCTCTGGGACCCCAATGGGTTCGAAGATATCTACATCATTGCTGACTTCAGCTAGGAGTGTCTTGGCAGAAGGCAATTGGGCATCCTCATGTCACCAGAAAGTCTCGCTAAACTCCCTCCATGCTGAATGTATCTGACTTGTTGTAACTTGGGGATATGTTGCCTGAATCTTTGTGACCATTGCACTAGGTGTTGACCATTCTGCCTGTTCTCAGATGATCTGGAGTGCCTCGGGAGGCATTTGGACATCACTGTACACCACATGGCTGACGTGTTGTTGAAGGCAGATGAAGATGTCATGCCTGCCATTCTTGTTCCTTTTGTATTTGACTAACAATGCACTTTGACAGGGATACCGCTTCATTCCAATATTGTCACGATGCTTTGCATTGGGGTTCTCTGATGGCTTGGGTGCTTTCTTCCGGGCTTCGTCTTGGCTACACCAAAACCGTGTAGTGTGACCTCCCTTTAGGGCACGGTTATCATGGACACTTCCAAATTGGTAAGTCCTTATCACAAGATGCTCAGATGTGGTCACTCACGTAAATCTGTAGCCAGTCATCTTCCACAGCTCCTCAGCGAGCATGTGTGTGCGCTCTTTTGGTGTGATATGATCATCTTCCTCAATGGGGTAGGTTCCATGGAAGTCGACATGAGCACTTGCTTTAAACTGAGCACGTAAGGCATGAAACAGGTCCTCTGCATCAATATAGTCTTCTGCTGCCTGCAAAGTAAGTCTCAATATGTTTACTAGACCTATAAGCTACCTTCATGTCAAAGGCTAAAAAAGGCATTCCATCTTCATTGTCATCCTCATCGTCAGAGATGATATCAGGGTTCCTTGGAGCAGAGACAGGGCTATGTTGTTGAATATTGGCAGTTTCGAGCATCAGAAGCTCAACCGAATTGGGAAGGATTAAATAATCACAATAAGAATTTGTACCGTAGTTGTAGTACTTTTCTTCACTCATTTGCAAGGCGCTCGTACCGTGCTGGCCAAACGTGAATTACATTGGTATCTACCTAACCGAGTCTGACAAATTCCAACATATGTGCCCTTGCTCGTCGAGTAGGCCTTTCCTCCAGTGCAGAGGTCTCCTCCCGAGCGCGTTTTCTCCCTTTGGATGCGCTTGTTGTCTCCGCTGTCTTTTCCTTCAGGCGGCCTTTGCGGACCAAGCCAGCTTGACGAATTCGGCATGGATCACAACGCTTGAATTTCCCACTTGCAAACCTCTTACAGCCTGGTTTGCTGCATTGGGTTGGAAAGGAATTTTCATCCATATTGTTGTATAGAACAACTATTTTTTGTATTGGTACTCTACGTCTCAACAGCCCAGAAGGTCACATGCACAAGATTTGTAAGAATTACCCTTTAAAGAAATGTGAGACGGGGGGAGAGCTGCGCCAGCTAAACATCTGGATCCATTCCATTTAGACCTTATTGCCAACGATTAGTTTATCATCGTCGTAAAGTCGTCAAGTTCGTTTTATCTGTATACAACTAATTTATAGAGCATCCGCCGGCTTTACTCGTTCTTTCGTCAACGAGTTAGGACATTCCATCAACATCGCTTGAACCGTTCTCACTCATCATTAACACAACCGCTGCTGCTGCTTCTTCCGCACCTTTCATTCATCCTAGCCAGCACCACCCCAATCTCCGATTATTTCAAGCAAACCCGTAACATTAGCCCGATTATCTATCGACAACATCAACATCTCTCATCATTCGCGACAATACCACATTCACCCCGTTTTCGCGCTTTCTCAACGTCTTCCTGTTTCCGCATCGCGATCACCTTCCTCTCTCTCTCCACGCTCCATCATCCACCAATTCAAACCGTCGACCTTTCATCATCGTCTTCAACTCCTTCTAATCCCAATGCCAATTTATCTTCTTCTCCCCCCGTTTGGTTTAATTGAAGTCGGGACCATACGTATGGATTTTGGAAAAGTGACGAATATGACTTAGGACTGGAAAAGTCCGAGAGACGGCTTTGGGTGGGATGAAGTTGTCGGGTGGGATGGACAGCCTTGTTCAAAAACAACTAAGTTTCCATCTGAAAGTGATCATGACATAATTTTTACGCTGGGAGCACAGCCGAAATAAAGTGTATTATGGACACAATGATACATTCCTCGTATGGTCATTATCCATCCTTCTGCATCCTATCGACGCTCTTTTTAGTTTCAATTTATCTTATTTCAAAAATAATCTGACACGCTAGTGCGCGCCATGGACCCCCATGTGCCGCGTGCGTGCAAAATGCGTGCCAAGCGTAAAAATGCTGCACGTTCGTCGCACGCATGCCACTGGCACGCGGATTTATATCTGCCCTTATAATTAATATCCACATCTTGCACGGCCTCGTAAGGTTTCTACATTTTTCTTGATATGGAGGAAACTATGAACTAATACACCATCAAACATATTCAACACGACAACTAAATGTTTCTTGAAAATCCATGCTGGACCTAACCCAACCACTAAGCCGAGGTGAAAACCCAGGAGTTGCGGGTGTCCGTAGCAGTCTTGGAGAGACTAATCTGAACCGAATGTAAGCGAGGTGAATGGTCTCATGGACAAGTTCAACCTACAGGAGTGCCTTCTTGATTGTCAATAATTCCCCAGAACAAGCGAGTGTCAGTAGACGAAATGCTTCAACAAATAACGAGCGTTAGCTGGTCTGTTCTAGTCTCCCAATCGGCCACTTACGTGAACTGCCCTTTGACCCGGGTCTCCTGGATTGTCCATTGTTGAGAATCAGACCTACCCTCAACAACAGCATCCACCCCAGCACGATTGCCCGCTACGGCGAACATGTTGTTACCTACGCTCTTGATGGTGTAATTGCCATTGCTTAATTCGTTGACGTTCCACTGGAAGAATTGGGGTTAGTATAGTGCCTACGAGAATACTAGAATGAAGGAAACTCGCTTGCTCGTTTTTACTTTTCTGCTCGTAGTTAGCAGAGAGGGGAGTGCCATCATTCGGGTCAGCGAGGTAGGCAAGGTTTTTTTGCCTAACGTTCACGATAATGTACTTTCCAGATGAGACAGACATGCTTGTTCAGTGAGTAATAACAGCTGTGTAAGAAGGATATAGAGAGTCTGCGATGTCGAGATATATCATGTCGGGCACCTTTATATTCTGAGCTCAGGCGACAGTAGTAGTTACGCGGCTCGAATTTCTCATGAGATTCTATTCAAGGACGCCCTGTATGTCGGTGGATTTCAGGTGACACTTGCACACGATGCACACGATGCACCATACCCTTGAAGACAATTATTCCCAAGAGTGTTCTACGAAGTCCATCCTATCCAGAGCCTATCAGGCGCCAATCACTGCAGGCGCCCGGCGCCCGAGCGCCCGACTTGATTAAGATCTGGGTGGGATTTCATGTCAATTCATAAGCAGATGTCGCCATCTTCTATCCATGAGATCGCTACACCACAGATCACTCAATTTGGAAGCTCTTTTAAATTTCTTACCTTCCAGAACCAAATGTTGACGAATCAGTCTTTTCTTATATGACATGTTCTCCTGCCAGTGCGGACTATTCCGTGTAAAGAATCACAACTTCAGCGAATAGTTTGTCATGAGAAGCGATGCTGAATCGATAATAATGTCAGCTTGGGTAAAATCGAGTTGAATACAGCGGTCATCGTGATCTGGATCGCTCTGAACATTGAACTTGTGACCTGATGGTCTGACGAGTTTGGGCTTCTGAATTGGAAGACAAAATGTGCATATAAGTAGACATGGTCAATTTTAGAGTACTGTTATTGTCCATAAGAATATTGGGTGTTCCTATCGATATAAATTCATTAATTTTTTGCTTGATATATCGGGTTGTCGGCTCGGAGTTTGAAAGGCTGTGCATCTTGTGTTTGTGACAGGAACTCCGTCCCAACCGAAATGACGGCCCTTTCAGGGTTAAGATCACCTCCCGTTACGGACCCTCCCAGATTGTCGTGCATCAGGTGCAAGTCACTGTATGTAGCCCAATCTCCAAGATCAGCTGTTTTCATATACACATTGTCCGGTCCAGTCACATCAATGTCACACCTCAAATTTGACAATATTTCAACTTGATTTCAACCCCCCCATTGACAGGCGTTTTTGTGTGTACTCTACTCTATGTTGTGATCATATTCTAGTAGATGTTTCTTCCAGCCAAATTGCCTCGAGAGAAATGAGGAAATTTGAGCCATTGTCACACTTGCCGACAGATGTCGTGTCGGAATCTGAATGGCTAAATGATCTTGGTTATGTAATGATACGAGGGTGGTTGAAATGTTACCAAATTTAAGGCGCGACATTGATGTGACTGGACAATGTGTATGTCGTGTTAGTATCGATATGAAAACAGCTTGTAAAGGGACTTTCGTTATTTATTCCTGGAAAATGTTCTCCCAATGACCGTCACGGAAGTGTCCCGTGGTCTTCGTTCGCACACAAGTTAAGATCTGGATCTGCAGTAGGTCGGAAACTAGTCGAATGCCGATTACTGCTTGTGCGTGTGGAGGAAATGGGTCATGGGTTTAATTAGTGACTGAATCGTAACGAACGCAGTAGAATTGGACTCTTCCTTTCCACCAATATGCCTATCAAATCTGGTCGCTACTTTATTATCAACGTTCAGACGAAAAATCAGGCCTTTCTACGTAACTCGGACTCTTGGGAGCCAATTCAATCCAGATACAGGCAGGATGACCCTGGAGAGCAGGTATGAGTCATCGTATTGCAATCAAGTCCTTTGACAAAGGCTGATACTCTTTAACGATGCGAACTATAAGTGGAACATCATAGATCGCAAAAATGGACATCACGGAATTGTAAACGTTCGCCACCCTACGCAGTACGCAGCATCTGATAATCGTGCGGCAGCGGGAGCGCAGGTCGTTGGATGGGAGAGGGATCACACATGGCTTATTCAGAAAACTGAAGTCAAAGGACAATATACGTTCGTTTTGATTAGAGCCTCAATGTATAAGCCGAGACGCTAACTTTGTTTTATCCTCCCAGAATCTCCACGACGGATTCTAAACGTTTCTGGGGGCTAACAGACGTTCAACAAGGCACGCCAGTGAGGATGATATCAATTAACCCCGGTGGCTGCTTTCTACTAACAACAGGCTCTGAAAGATCGCCCTTGCTGATGTATATACCGATCCACGCAACTGGTGGATGTTCAAGGATGTGGAGACGGCAAATGATGCAGAAGTCGAGCCTACCTTAGATAACGGAAGAACCGCATATGACACAGCAACTGGAGAATTGGCTGTTCGAGCTGTGCTTTTCGAGCTTGCATTACCGCCCATCTCTCCTTCAAAGCCATTAGAGCTGTGGGTTTTCTTCTACTCAAATCTGTGAGACGCTAATTGGGGATGGCATAGAGACCTCTTTGTCCTTCAGGAAATGCCTAATGAGTTCGTCCAGAACGCCACTGAGACAGCGGACAAGATTTGTCGCCCGCTCATAAAGTCTGGCCAACTCAGTCCTTCCAACTTGGTCATAGACGTCATAGAATTCGAAACCTTCGAAAAAGTCTCTCGTCGGCGATTTTTTGGGCAACAAACATTTGACAGCATGCGAAATCTTCGAAGTGTGGACTTCCCGTGGGTTCGATGCGCCGACTATGTGATACCTTCCTCTCTCAAAAAGAGAGATTTTCGATCGTCAGCTACAAAGGTTATCGTAATGAATCTCAGGTCTATTCCTCTTCGAAACGGTAAGCCGTTACGTCGCAGAATATTTTAAGTATAAAAATATTGACTCGAACATCCCTCAGGGGGGAAGGTGCTTTGGGAATTAATCACCCAGATGGCAGATGAGAACGTTATTTTGGTATTTCATATCTTTCCGAAGCACTTGATATGTTACTTATGTATGCCTTAGATTCTCACTCTGAGTACGCCCCATGTACCTGATACACTTGTAAAGTTTCCGTCAAAAAGAAAGTGGAACTCATCAACTAATTTCATTTGTCTCCATACTAGTTCGATACGGATTTCTTTCGGGAATTGGCAAGACTTTCATCGTGGGTTTAACAAATAATTTCTCTCCGTCAGTTTGGTGATTATGGAATATTAGCGGGTCCATCCTTTCCCTCCCGGAAGATAGAGGCCGCTTTTACTCATGTATTGTTGATTACCTTGAAAACTTCGACGTTGACTCCATCAAAACAAAGTTTCCCGACGTCGTTACCATCAAACCCGAAATACCTTTGAGACAACGGGTGAGACCTTTTTAACTCGTAGGAAGACTGTCTAACGTCGCATGAGAAGAAGCACCTTACACTTGATAATTTCATTGAAACTGGTTATGCTCGTGCTGACAATGCCGACGAAGAGTATGATGATCGTATTGATTCTGATGATGACCTTGTGGACGATGATGACGTCGAGGAAGTTAACGGGGACAGCGAGGACGAGGATGATATTCATCCACCTCCCGGGACCTACAATCCAGGTGGAGGTAATATGTACGGCCCAAATGTCCCAATGCCAACTTGGTGACGCGATGCAATGGAGAACAACCTTCTTCGTGCAAAGAAGTAGACTGGCGTGGATTTAGGGTGATCAAAGAGGAGTTCATTGTGTTTGGAGGATTTTTTTTTGTATACTCGATGATGTATGGTCATTAGTAGATACTTTGCTTGGAAAAGAACAACTCTATGGAGATCATACAATGTCTTGGAATTCGGGACTTGGAAAATACAAGACTATAGCATGGAATGATAATCATAGTACTTGATTGTTGGACTAAGCGAAAGAAGGTCCAAAATTAAAAAGCGACGAGCATATTTGACAGAGGGCAAACGCGTACTGCACAATGTTGTAGCTACTGTCCTCAAGTACGATATATACATGAGACACTTGCAGGTGAGGGCTCATTCTGTGCAGGGAATTTACGAGTCTCTCTCTCACTTGGCTGGATATACTTGAAAACAAAAGGATAAGGCCAAAATGGAGAGGGAGAGAGTATGGGCGGCTGAGATAAAGAGAAAAGAATAAACAAATGAAAACACGCTGTTCGTAGGTCTCGTTAGTGGATCTCTTCTGCCATTTTATGTGCCAGAGTTCTATACTCACTGGGCATTGGTCTCACTATCTCGATGCCAATCCTAAATAAGAACAATTCCTGAGCATATGACAAGGATGGGTAACTGCAGGTAGCACTTCATCTGGCACTGCGGCACTGCCAGAAGCCCGACTTCGGGTGACATGTTCAGGTAGTATATTGCACCATTTCAATTCGGCAGTAATTCGTAACGGTTTATTGCAGATTTAGTAATTTTTCAGGTTTTTTGGGATTTTTCGAAGACGCAAAAAAGTCACGGTTCACATGGGTGCTGAATTGATCGAAATGAGTATACTTCATACATACACGCAAGTGCTACACTCTCCGCGCAAGTGGACATTCAGTGTATGCAACGTGCACACCGCCACTCAAATTTACCGTACCTCCCCTACAAACCGAGTAGTGAACTTTGCCGCTCATCGGCACATTCCGACTAGATTAAATCTTATGGTTATCTTTTCTCGATATTGTCCTATATTGTCGCAGTCCAGAAATCCAAGAAAGATATTGTATGATCGCCAAATGAATCTCCTGGCCAGAGGCTTCAAAGGCGATCGAGGTTTCTTTCCCATGTAAAGTATCGTACATTTTCTACCAATGGCCACACATATGAAAAAATATTCTTTCAACATCATCAAGTTCTCTTTTAAGTTGGGATTGAAACATTTGGGTCGTACTGATCACCTCCAAGTCGGGATTGGGACATCTGGGCCGAACTCAATACCTCCACCTGGATTGTAGTACCCGGGAGCTGGAACGTGTTCCTTGGGGGGTGGCTTAACATCAATCTTGGCCTCCTTGTATTCTGTACGTTTCTGAAAATACCAGGCATTGCAGCAGTCTGAAATATTGCTTGCGAGAGCAACCTAAGAAGAATGAGTGAAGACGATGATCTCACATCGGGGATAAGCCTACAGGAGCGCCGGTTCGGTAGGCATCAAGTCCCCATAACAAGCCAGTTTCAGGAGCGATAATACTTCAACAAAAAACTAGTGTTATCTCGTCTGTGCTAGTATTCCAATCTGCCACTTACCTGAAGTGTCCCTTGACTCGATTTTCCTGAATGGTCCATTTCTGAGCGGACTCGGAAGAACTCCCCTTAATAACAGTGCCCTCCTTTGCATGCCTACCCACAAAGGCGATCATGTTGTTACTCGCACTCTTGATGGTGTAGAGGCCATTGCTTAATCTTTCAACGTTCCACTGGAATATTTTGGGCTATAGAGTCTATGGGATAGGTAATGAATGAGACTCACTCGTTCTTTTGAATTATTTTGTTCTGGGTTGCCGGTAATAGGAGTGCCATCGTTCGAGTCAGGAAGGTGGGCAAGGTTATGCTGCCAAATGTTTACGATACTATACTGTCCGGTTTCGATACGCATGCTTGTTTAGTGAGTAATCACAGCTGTGTAAGAAGTATATAGAGAGTCTGCGATGTCGAGATATATCATGTCGGGCACCTTTATATTCTGAGCTCAGGCGACAGTAGTAGTTACGCGGCTCGAATTTCTCATGAGATTCTATTCAAGGACGCCCTGTATGTCGGTGGGTTTCAGGTGACACTTGCACACGATGCACCATACCCTTTGAAGACATTTATTCCCAAGAGTGTTCTATGAACTCTATCTGATCAGGCGCCAATCACTGCAGGCGCCCGACTTTTGATCATGTGCCCTGGAGAGTCTCAGGTCTCCCATCATCCATGGTCATCATTCCGAGGACACGGCAACATTTGCATAAATATATTGTGGTTAAGATCTGGGTGGGTCTTCATGTCAATTTATAAGCAGATGTCGCCATTTCGTCTTCCAGAACCAAATGTTGACCAATCAGTCTTTTCTTATATGACATGTTCTCCTGCCAGTGCGGACTATTTCGTCACATGTGGCATGGATCTGGCTTGAATCAAGTGAAGCCAAAGCCAAGGAAAGCCAGGTCAGAGCCAAGCCAGCACATCACTAATTTTTTTTCGTCTGTCCCAGCCAAGACAGCCTTAAAATTTTCACCATTTGTATAGATTCTTTCCCCCCAGTGTGGAAATGATATCAAAGCTATTTTCGAATATTCCTGCTACTTTCTAAGGTAGAGGATAGAGCCGTTCATTTTGAAATTTTGAAATTTTGTTGGGTTTAATTAAACTATCTATCTGCTTACAGCCTGAGCCTGTTGAAGCTAGCTGCAAGGGATGAGTGATTTGATTGTATATTGTTGATAGACATTAGATCCACCTAACCCTTCAATGTTTCAATGTTCAACGTCCTTGCCTCCGTGTTAAGGCTCCAACCATTTAGTATACGTTTACCTGCCAGAGGCCAAATATACGGATACGGTTGGCTAAACAGTATAACTAGCTATATACGTTTAATACACAGTATGTAAACAGTTGTTATAACTTATAAGGCTAATTCTGTCTGTTATCACCATGCTTCCGTCGCAGCACCATTTTGGGCATCATGTCAAATAGACCACTCCGTATCCATGCTTTCGTGAGTAGTGCCATGCTGATGGTCTTTTCCTTCAACGAGCTTCGTAGGTTGGCACAAATATGTCGGGATTTTGAGAAGACGCGTTCGACAGAAACACTAGTTGCCGGAATGGCAAGATATGTTGAAGCTGTTTCGCAGCTAGAACAAAGTAAGTCTCAACCTTTATAGAAAGTTTATGTATTAATACTATGTACCTAGAAAAAAGTAACTAGGGGATTATTAGATATTGTAATGAGGAAATAGAATGGTGTACTCACGTCTCAACCTTTATAGAAAGTTGAGACTAGTAAACAAAAATGAGTGACTACGAAATGACCGTGATTATGTAATATAAATAATGAGTGTATCAAATAAGATAATGAACGGTATATGAGGGAACAACGGGTCGATAACTCGCATATCTCAACAAGATAGTCTCGAGCCATCCGGGTGATGATTGGGAATTCAGCAGCATGGGTCTAACAGCAACAGCATTTAGAAATCAAGAAACGGACATAGTGAATAAAGTGCTCACCTTCCACCATACAAGTGAGTTTAACAACACTTCTTGAGCTGATGGCCCATTATCCGGACAATCCTCTGAGCTTTCTCGCTCCATCGGTGCAGCTTCAAACCTAAAGTACCAATCCAACTCATCGGCAAGTTCTTCTTGTGGGGTACGCTTCGAAATTGTAGTGGTTGAGGTGGCAGTGACAGGTCGCTGGAAGGAGCATGCGCTCGCAAGGAATGATGGTCTTCTTGTGGCAGGCTTTGCCATAGGTTTTGGGGCAGTAACTGTAGTTGGCGGTGTCGATGTTTCAAGGTAGGTCTCAGCGATATATCGAAAAACAACCTCTGCGGTGCAGATGGCTTCCTCTTGCATGGCTGAATCCACAGGATCTGCAGTGGCTGTGAACCAGTGGCTACGCAAGCATGGATGTAAAACTAAAAACAAACAGTTTAAACATCTGATTATTAGATAAATAGAACAGAAAATCAACTCACTAGTCCCAACGATATATGAATAATGGCCCTTCGCAGGGACAGAGTATTTTCTGAGCTTCACAAGGCCCTTTTCAGCAGCATGCTGTATTTTGAACGACTTGTCCCAGGATGTTGAAACGGCCATGAGATGTTGTTCCATTTTGTGATACAAGGGCAAGACAAATGGGATGGTTGGGACATTGCTTTGCGACATCCATAGAGTGACCTCAGTGAATGGCTGTGATGCTACATTAGTGAAAGATGCTAAGAGGGAGGTCAACAACGCACCTCCAGAACATCTGCAATTTCTCCCAAAGTCTTCCATTCGTCCTCACTTGTCATGGTCCATGTTCGGTCACGTTCTTTCCGAAGAACAATCAAAGGACGGCTCCGACGGAGTCTCTGATGATGGCCACCTCACCATTGTTCAGTGCCACCATTACCACTGGCCACCTTCATCGGACTTATATCGGAGCTCCGTCGGAATACTCCCTCCACTCCGCTACCACCAGAACAACCTGCATTCTTATCATTGTCATTACCAACCAACACCATGTGCTTTCTACCGCAGCACAACCACAGCCCCACCATGCTCCACACATGTTCCATGTTCCAGGCCAATCACATCGCGCATGCACCAGTCTCGAGGTCATGAGTCTCGGTCACCACAAGGACCTGCGAGGATTTACGTCGG
>Ga0193743_1001899_pt1 | contig 15091 bp, 19 predicted proteins | sample L2c2metaG_FD_143038 | JGI IMG/M metagenome (GOLD analysis project Ga0193743, IMG submission 143038) | Soil microbial communities from a riparian zone of the East river system, Colorado, United States - L2c2 | ecosystem: Environmental > Terrestrial > Soil > Riparian zone | place: USA: East River...
GTGCAATTCGCAGACTTGTCGGCAGGCCCTGTTCGTTAGAGATGGATGCAGATTGTCCCGAAGTCTTGGTGTGCGGAATGTCATCGCCCGATATGGTAGATGTCACGTTCCGATTAGCGACCATGCCGAGAACCTGATAAGATTCGGTCGTAGCACTCGACCATCGCTACCTTCACAAATGCCAATTGTCGAAGGTAAACGCTCCGACTTGATCGCCGGACCTCAGAGTTGCGCACTTGGGCCATGTGCATGGCAAGGGTTTTGAGCCTGCAAGCCTGCGCCACAAGTTCAGATCTCCGGAAGGCCCCCCAAAACCCACCAGCAGCAACGTTCGATCGCGAGTCCCTTGCATGCTGTTGGATAAGAGACGCAGCATCACGCGCAGGTCTTCTGTGAGTACGGGCGATTTCTGTCCACTTTCGGTCACGTGGGCGCGTTTGATGCCCTTCAGCGTCTCCTTTACTAATAAGATGCTGCCCTTGGTCGGGGAGGAGAAACCCGCCGCCTTGTGGCCTTTCTCAATGGCGGCGAGGTGGTGACCTATGGTGGAGGCCTTCAGGCGTCCCGCTTGGGCGCTGATATAAAGCGCTACGGTCTCATCAGTTGCGGGCATCGCTACTAAGCCAGCAGCCTGACACCAAGTTTGGAACTGCTGGAAGCTGGAACGGTAGCCGGTGATTGTGTTGCGCGCCCTGGCGTTATCGAGATAGGACTGCAGGCGTCCTGTCGGGCAAAGCAAAACATTAACCTGCTGAACGATTAGAACGAGAGCGGTCGATTCTTCGGTAGACGGCGCTTCATTGGAAATCGACATAGGGGATTTAGGCGAGACAAGAATATCAATACCCCCTCTTGATCCTTTTGGTGAAATAAGAGGAAACGGAATTCGACGAAGATCCACGGAAATGAAGAAGAAATTGGGCCGTGGCGGCGCGGGAGGCGAAACGAACTTTAAAAAAAACCTGGAGATAACGCGGCCCAAATAGTTTGGCGGATTCGAAATCGAGCGCGCGATGAGTTCGTAGGAGCGTCAGACTGGTACAGAAGCGAAACAGACCCGCCGTGGACATGTAACTGGGGTTTGGCGCCAAGCGTTGATCACCCACTACATAATCGATCGCAGAGCAAACAAAGAGCGGAACGAGACAGCACGAAGCCTAGCTCATTTGTATTTTTCGGCCAGACGATCCCGCTCAGATTCAGGTGGATCGTCTTCGCGCTCCTCGAGTTTCTTCACGTGTCGCAGCCAAATCCCACACCACCTGCACCGGCTCCACTTATCTTCCGCAAGCGATGAAAATCTGATGGCCCGCCGCCTGCAAATTTCAAGTTCGTTTTGGTCCACCATCCTTCTGATCCTTGCGCTTCATCTTTTGCTCCGGATTCACTGGTATTGGCCCGAGGCCTACTGCTTAACTCAACAGCGTTCACTTTTGACTTCACCAGCGCGGTCTAACTCTTCTACTCCAGAGAGTGCCGGGGCGGGGATTAGGCCAGGCGTTGGGCTAGTGCTCCGGGAGTGGGTCCGGGGCGCGAAATCTCCTCAGTCCTGCGCACATGCGTTCTGCCTCTTCCGGGCAGAAGGCCAGTAGGCCCGCTGAGGCCAGGCGCCAACTTGTTGGGCTCCACCGGGCTTGCATCAGGCCAACGCTGGCATGCTCGGAGGAGCGAAGCAGGACGTGTCCGATCTCGTGCGCCAGGGCGTGCCCGAGAACGACATACGAGGCGGTGTCGACGGAGCGCGTTGACTCCTCCACCCGGTCATAAAAAATTGTGACCTGGGCACCGCTGCGAGCCAACGGCAGAGCAAATCCCAGGGCACTCGGAAAGACGGTGGCCGGCACCCGTCGCACCAGCCGGACCACTAAATAGGGCCGCTCATCGGGTAAATGGGGGGCGACGCTTCTCATGTCGCTCATGTCAATCCCTTGATCCCTTGGTGCTTCGACCGAAGGCCGCTCCCAGGTGATCCGAATGGTTGCCGCTCGAAAAATTCTGCTCGCTTCGACGGTGGCCGAATGGAGCACACCGGTGGGTACCTGGGCCCGATCGTAAAGATGGATCGAGAGCGTCTGCTCCGACCCGATGGCGCGTCCGGTTTTGCCGAGAACGGAACCGGCCGGTAGCGCCAGTGTGGTAGCAATAACTGCAGTCTGGAAAGAGCGGCTCATTGTCGTGACCTCCTGGGTCACGAACAGACTGGCGGAGTTCAGGCCCGGTCTCCAGAGACGGCCGCTTGATTCTCGCTGTTCTGGTCCTGTCTGGCGAACTCATTGCAAATGCACGAGATCTTTCGAACTCTGTCCAGCTTTTTGAGTTCTGGGTCTGAAGAAAGCCGTGCTGGAAGCGGAAAAGACAGGATCTTGATTTGTCGAAGGATAGGTGAAGGATTATGATTCGAGAGTCATTGGGCGGACCGTATGCCGGGCACCGGGCAACAGCAGTCGATGTTTCAGTTCGGAGTTTTCGAGCTAAACCCGCGGACGGGAGAGTTGCGCAAGCGCGGGGTGAGGTTGAAACTGCAGGAGCAACCGCTGCAGATCCTCTCTCTTCTGCTTGAACACGCCGGAGAATTGGTCACGCGCGAGGAGCTTCAAAAGAGCCTTTGGCCCGAGGGCACTTATGTCGATTTCGACAACGCCATCAACAGCGCCATCCGGAAACTGCGGGATACCTTAGGTGACACTCCGGAGAACCCGCGCTTTGTCGAGACGCTGGCCCGCCGTGGCTACCGCTTTATCGCGCCAGTGTCACGGCCCGTCATCAACGATTCTCTTCGAGAAGAACCGCCGCCCCCTCTCCCAAGACAGACCATCCCGCTCCCCATCAGTTCCCCCACGCCGATGCCCGTCAAACGCTACCTCTGGTGGGTAGGCGGCACCCTCGCGGTCGTGCTCGTTGCGACCGGGATAGGACTCCGGTGGTGGGCGGCAAGATCGGACCAAGTCCGCCGCGATACATCCCTTCCAGCCGTGCCGCTCACCGGCAATCCGGGCTATGAGGGATTCCCGACCTTCTCTTCGGAAGGCACTCGCGTCGCCTTTGTTTGGTTACCACCGGGAACGAGGGGCACGAACCTTTATGTGAAACTGCTTGGCCCCGGCGATCCCGTTCGCTTGACGAAGAACTCAGCAGGGGATGATTTCGCGCGAGCCTGGTCGCCGGATGGTCGTACGATCGGCTTCTTGCGGGCGCGTGACCACTCTCACGCCGCCATCATGGTGATTCCGTCCGTCGGTCGGCCTGAGAAAGAATTGGCGGAGATTACGCTTGAAGCGCACGAGATACTCAATCACGGGGCTTCGTATGACGTACTTCCTCCTTTCCTAGCATGGTCTGCGGACAGCCGATGGCTGCTTTCGCTGGAGCGGAAGGCTCCCAGTGAAACCTCCTCGATCTTGCGGGTCTCGGTGGAATCCGGCGAGAAGCGCACTCTGACCTCTCCGTCAAGGCACATGCAAGGGGACGGTGGTCTCGCCCTGTCACCGGACGGGAAAACATTGGCGTTTATGCGAGCGCTGGGACCGTTCGAGAGAGACATTTATCTGGTTTCGCTTTCCGTAGATATGGTGCCCCGAGGAGAGCCACAGCGACTGACGTTCGACGGCAAGGAGATTGATGGCCTCGCATGGACCGCCGACGGGCATAGCCTAGTCTTCTCCTCCAAGCGCGGGGGGGGGCGACGCGAGTTATGGCAGATGCCTGTGATGCCCTCTGGCACCCCGGTCCGGATCAGTGCAGCCGGTGATGATCCCCGTGACGTGGCCACTGCCCGGGTGGCACAGCACTTGGTGTACTCCCATCAGGTGCTGGATTGGAATATCTGGCGTCTGACGCTGCATGGCGAAAGGAAGGAGGAAGCAAAAAGCTGGATTGCCTCGACTCGACTTTGAGTACCATCCGAGATATTCGCCGGACGCCCAACGCATTGCGTTCGAATCGAATCGCTCCCGCAATGAAGAGATTTGGATTTGTCGGGCGGACGGTTCCCACCCGGTTCAATTGACTACGTTTCCCAACAAATGGACCGGGAGTCCAAGCTGGTCCCCCGATGGGCAGAAGATCGCTTTCGATAGCAATGTCGCCGGGAACTGGGATATTTGTATCATCCGTTCGCAGGGGGGCCAGCCGACTCGCCTGACCACGAGTGAAACCAATGAATACCAGCCCAGTTGGTCACGTGACGGCAAATGGATCTATTACTGCTCCACCCGAACTGGACATGCACAAGTCTGGAAAATTCCGGCTAGTGGTGGCACAGAAGTTCAAGTTAGGAAGCATGGTGGTGTCAGGGCTTACGAGTCGGTAGATCGCGAGGATCTTTACTATACCAACCAGGACGGTTTATGGCCTGTAGGCAACGAACCGAACTCGGTTTCATCCGATAGCGCGGCCGACGACACTGGAAGCAGGATCTCAATCAAATCGACCGGTGGGAATTGTCACATTTTGAAATCACTCTCCGGCAGGAGCACAGCGGCGCCGCCACTAACGATCTGGAACACTGTCCACTCGGGCTCCGGAAATGGGCTCGCCTGCAACCGCCCGCGCGGAATAAAATAGAAACATTGTTGGATCGTAGTGCTTCCATGAATTGGAGAACTCTTGAGTTGGTTCTAATTGCCACGGTTGCGGCATGTGCTCAATCGTCGGGCCAGAATCGGGTTCCCAAACCTCAGCCTGAACAGGAGAAAGCTTTGGACAACGCTTTGCGCCACCCAAGTGCTTCCGGTCGCTTCTCGGGTCCATTCACAATGTCGCCACTTCGGACTCTTCCACTCGTTACATCCTCCTTTTCTCAAAGGCCCCGTGAGTTCGTAAATACCTGTGTTACTCCCTTCCTCGCGATTCCATTCGATGCCGATACGGACCGCGCCATTCATCGTGAGCTCAGACCTGACACCCTCAACACCGATCGAATGCTCACGTTAAAGATGGCCGAATCGTTGCGCTGCGAATAGCCCTATGAACGGGATGCCAGGAAAAAGTTCGACGGTATTGTTGTGTCTCGCTATCATGCCTTGTATTAGTAGCAGTTCCGCACAGACACAAGATGGGCGGGATGAAGTAGACATCCATGCGCCTTATGTCGCAACGCCGTATCCGGTGGTTGATGCGATGCTTGCACTCGCGCGCGTTAGGAAAGGGGACTTGATAATTGATCTCGGGAGCGGAGATGGCCGCATTGTCATTGAAGCGGCAAAGCGATATGGAGTCAGAGGAATCGGAATAGATATAAATCCCAAACGAGTAGCCGAGGCAAAAGCAAATGCAAGACGCGAGGGCGTCGAACAGCTTGTTAGATTTGAAGAGCAAAACGTTTATGATGCCGACCTGAAAGAGGCTACAGTAGTAACGCTGTACCTCCTGCAAGATATCAATCTCAAACTCCGTCCTGGTCTGAAAAGCCAACTTAAGCCGGGCGCCAGAATTGTGTCACACTCCTTCGATATGGGGACTTGGAAACCGGAAAAAAAGCGGATTGTGGGGGGTGACCAAATCTATCTGTGGAAAATCCGGAGAAGATTTTGGCCTTTCTAACCAGCCGTCCGCAAGTGAATTGAGCCGCAAAGACTCCGGTCGTGACTGAGAGCCGGGACACTTTAAGCATCCTATGAAGTCGATACATTGAGGCTGCGAACAGCCTTACCTCGAATGGCCGTTGATTTGTGAGGTCTCTCACTTTCCGTGAACCCTACTTCATGGGCACAGATGTAAGTCTGCCGGGTGCCACGCGTATCCATCGGACAAGATCTGTCCTTGGGCTCGGATCACATCTCTCAGAATGGGTGTCCGTCGCTGTAAAAGATCAGTCCATGCAGCCTTCAATTTCGAAGATCGTAGGCGAGCCGGTGCTCCAAACCAGAAGATATTCTTTCTCCTTGAAGATCAGGTGGGTTCACGGCTAAGATCTTACGATCAGGACCAATGAGAACGTACGTAGGCCAGGCGTATATTCGAAAGCGCTTTTCTTGCAATTCGCGAGTGCTCTCCAAGGTTGCCTGCGGGTAATCCAATTTTTCCCGAGCAATCATCGTTAACGCCTTACTAGCGTCGTCGTCCCCATTCATTCCGATTATTGCAAGCCCCCGGTCGTGCAAGCGACTGTAAGCCTCGCGAAGGTGCGGCATGTCGGCGACACAAGGGCTGCACCAGCTTGCCCAAAAGTCGAGCAACACGGTTTTACCTGCGAAGTCAGATAACTTGTGCCGATGCCCATTGAAATCCGCAAACGAGAAGTCCCGAACGACTGTTCCAGGCGTGAGGGTAATCGTCTGGTACTCGCTGGGAGAGCGCGAAACCAGCACGACTTCATGTTTCGCGAAATCAATAGATTTCGTCGACAAGTACTCGTCACCAACATGAAAGATGAGGCTCTCATCTTTTGCGAGCAGGTCCTCCGGTGAGGCGACGTCGGTATCGATTCTGCCATCGCCATTGACATCCATTCCTTGCCAACCATGTCTTAAATCAATCTTGCCGTTCTGCGTGTCCAAACTATATTTGACCAGAATAGGACGGCCGTTTACATTGACAGTTCCACGGGCGAGCGCGTAAGGCGACTCGCCCACGATACGAGAATTCGAGTTCTCCTGTGCTCGATAGACGTAAACACGAACCGGGTACTCACCCGGCATCCGGCCTGACAGTGGAAACTCGACTACAGCGACACCAGCTTGCTGGTCATCCATTCCGAGACCCAGGTTAAATTTCTCATTCGGCGTAATGCGGCCGTCGCGGTTCACATCAACGTATAGCGTCGGTCTAGCACCGTCGTGCTCAACGACAAAAGCAGTCGCACCGCTGATCTTCCCCGAGAACACCTTGTCGAATGGACCGATTTCTCGATTCAGCATCCGTTTTTGCAGGTCGTTCGCAAAGATAAATGTATTAACTCGATGAAGAAGAGGCGGCACAACAAGCTTTGTTTCTAGGGTCCCGTGAAACTCGGCCCCTATCGCGGAAGCCAAAAAAAAAGAGGGCCACCGAACCGATAGTCATGCCCAAATGGATATCACACAGGTCGCAGTGATTTGCCGAAAAAATTCGCATGTCGGAGAGTGCTCGTGGACGAAGCGAAACTCAGCTGGCATTGGTCCCTTTTGAAGAACAGTATACAGGGATATCGTCACCTGAGAACATCGCGCGGTTCCATCGGTAGGCGCTTTTCCGGAATCCTCACGTATCATGCACGACTAGCGCTTAGTCGTAGAATGCTTCTGAATGTTCAAGCTCCGATTTGCTGTGTTCTTCGCAGTCGCGTGTTGCACGTTGCGCGCCGAAACCGCCAACGGTTTGGGTGACACGCACTTTGCAACTTCTTGTCGCCCAGAGGTTCAGGGAGAGTTTGACCGGGCCGTTGCGCTGCTGCACTCGTTCGAATTCACAGAGGCGCAGAAGGCCTTTCGAGACGTTGAGCACCGAGACCCTCAGTGTCCTATTGCAGCGTGGGGAGTTGCCTTGGCTCAAACGCAAAGAGTAGGGGCAAACGCATCCGCAAAGTGGTTAGCTGCCGGCTGGACGGAGTTGCAACCGTGGTTCGCGGTCAAGCCTGGCACTCCGCGCGAGCAAATGTATATTGAGGCAGTTCGGAGTATGTACAAAGGTTACGGCCACATCCCCGGCCAGGAACGCTGGAATCGCTATCTGCAGGAAATGAATTCGATACTAAAACAGTTTCCAGACGATCCAAACGGCTCGATGTTCTATGCGCTCGGCCTAGTGTGGACAGCCGGAAGCGGACCAGAAGGACTCGAGCAGAGGCGCAAGGCGCTGGACATTTTATTGCCGATCTTTGCGACCCATCCGAATAATCCAGGCGCAGCTCACTACATAATCCACGCTGCCGATACGCCGGAACTCGCAGCTACGGCGCTTCCGGCAGCTCGGAAATACGCAAGCATTGCACCGGATTCACCGCACGCGCTACACATGCCCTCACACATCTTTGGTCGTCTTGGTTACTGGAACGAGCTGATCGCGAGTAATAAGCGGTCTGCAAGCGCAGCAGCCGAATGGGTCGCCTCCGGCAAGGACGGGCGTTTTGATGAGTTCCATGCTCTCACCTATCTTGATTACGGATTCCTGCAAATGGGAAAGTTCGGCGACGCTCGCGAACAGATTACTCGAATTCGAGATCTCATGGCAGGAACAGGCGGAGACCCATGGGCGCAAATCGATGCACGCGTTTTGTATGACGTTCAGACACGGGATTGGCGAGATGCATTGTTGACACAGCCACCGATAGGGTCTCCTGTTAAAGAGAATTTTGATGTTTATTGGGTTCATGCAATCGCAGCGGCAAACATAGGAAACATCGACTCTGCCAAGAAATCCTTGCGGCAGCTGTCGGACTCTGTTGCTCAGCATAAGACCGCTGCATATGATGACAGTCTCCACCTCGATCTTGTACAGGCCACAGCTGCTGTAGAGGCAGCAATGGGAAATCCGAAGAAGCCATCACCACTCTCAAAGATGCAGTTCACTACGAACAACAACATCCGGTCGACTATCCCAACGTTTTGACTCCGCCATCCGCTGAATTGCTTGGCACTCTGCTTCTGAATCTGCATCGGCGTTCCGAGGCAACTCTTGCTTTTCAGACTGCACTAGAACTTGCGCCCAACACGCTACATTCAATCGAAGGCGCCAAGGAAGCGGCCAGCGGCATCCACCCGGAGCGCTGTTTCCGCAAACGCTCCGCGGCCTTGTGCTCGTCGGCAATCCGGTAGTTGAGACCGAAATACAGGGATATCGGAAAGTAAAACCGCCCGATCGGCGGGACGAGCGTTTTGGAGAGCCATCTAAGTTTACCTTCGACAATTCACCATATCGAACGTAATTCATACGTCCGATCGAGATTTGTTCAAGGCGCCATCCTGGTGCCATGCGACTCTCAGAATTCGGCCGCCGGGCATTGTGTGGCGGCTTCATTTCGATGGGCCGCGCAACGTCGGGGCGTCGATCGTTTGTCTCGGGTTCTGACTCAGCCGGATTTGCCAGTGGTTCCTCACGATCTCAAACGCCCAGCCTTATGGCTGCAAGTTCGAACTTGACTGACGAACATTGTGTTTCCGTCCGATCCAGGAGCTGCTAGCGATATAAGCTGCCATGCACCGGTCCATACGACCAGCTCATGCCCATGCACCCGAGTCCAATTGCTGACACTTCCAGGACATTCGTCCCAAGTGTGCGCTTCTGCATACGGCCCCTCGTCAATGCTCCGTTCGGCTATTCAGCGACTGCCGCGAATGGTATTGCTCATCGCTGACATGTTCCATCCAGTCAACAACCTTGCCATCCTTCTTCTCCTGGATGGCGATGTGGGTCATGCCCGTCGTCGGCGAAGCGCCGTGCCAATGCTTTTCGCCTGGCGCGAACCAGACGACATCACCGGGCCGGATCTCCTCGATTGGTCCACCTTCGCGCTGAGCCCAGCCGCACCCGACAGTGACGATTAAAGTCTGGCCCAGTGGATGTGTATGCCAGGCAGTCCGTGCGCCGGGTTCGAAGGTCACACTGGCGCCTTGCACGAACGCTGGATCAGGTGCCAGGAAAAGGGGGTCGATCCGTACACTGCCGGTGAACCACTCTGCAGGTCCCTTTCCGGACGGTTGCGAGCCAACTCGTTTGATTTCCATCTCTGTACTCCTCTTCTTACTGCTCCTATTTTCAGCCGTTGGGTGTCCGATCACTTGCGCCAGCAGCAGGCAGAACGATCTGCGCTCCATGCGTTTTTACCTCGACTCGAAGACTTAGGGACGAAGCAGTGCCTTGATCGCCCGGCGTTCGTCCATCGCGCGGTACCCTTCGGCAACCTGATCGAGCGGCAGCGTCAAATCGAATACCTTCCCGGGATTGATCTTCTCGTTCAGCACAAGATTTATTAGCTCCGGCAGATAGCGGCGGACCGGGGCTGGGCCACCGTGCAAATGCACGTGAGCAAAGAACAGCTCGGTCCCGTCGAGCTCGACCCCGTGCGGAACCCCAACGTAGCTAACGAAGCCACCAGGACGTGCGGAGCGGATTGCCTGCATCATTGATTCCTGCGTGCCAACGCACTCAAGCACGGAATCTGCGCCGATTCCCGTGGTTAGCTCTTTCACTCGCGCAATGCCTTCATCACCACGTTCGGTCACGATATAGGTTGCGCCGAACTCTCGCGCTAGTTTCTGCCGTGACTCATGCCGGCTCATGGCGATGATCCGCTCAGCGCCCATCTGCTTGGCTGAAAGCACAGCGAGCAGCCCGACCGCGCCGTCTCCGACGACTACAACAGTCGACCCCGGCTTTACATTGGCTGCGTCCGCGGCGAACCAGCCGGTACCGAGCACGTCAGAAGTCGTCAATAGGCTCGGCACAAGGGCCTCTGACGGCACGCCTGGAGTTGGCACGAGCGTCCCGTCCGCCAACGGCACGCGCAGCAACGGTGCCTGAGCCCTCGTGATGAACTCACGACCCATACATGAGGACTGGTAACCGTATTGGCAATGGGGACAAGTGTTGTCCGACGTGGCGAACGAGCCAATTACGAATTGGCCCGGCTTCACGGACTTCACAGCGCTGCCGACCTCTTCGACGAAGCCGCAGTACTCGTGCCCCATTGGAGTCCGGCCCTTTATCGGCTGCAAGCCTCTGTACGGCCAAAGATCCGATCCGCACACGCACGTCGCGGCCATGCGGATCACCGCATCTGTCGCTTCGATGATCTTCGGCGTCTCGCTTTCTTCGAACCGAATGTCGCCCGGTCCGTACAGCACAGTTCCTCGCATATATAAATCTCCTAGTTAGAGCGTGTAGCTTAGTCACTTAGTGCTGGGCGTCAGGGTGGGCGATCACAGCACCGTCATTCCGCCGTCCACGGTGAGGGCGTGACCCACCACGTAGCTGGACCCGGGACTGCAAAGCCACAAGACGGCCGACGCGATCTCCTCGGGCCTGCCCGCGCGACCGATGGGAACGTGCTTCGCTATCTCGGCGTACGCCTGCTCGTCGCCGCTGACGACATCGCGGGCGATCTGCGTGTCGATCAGGCCGGGGTTAACCGCGTTCACGCGGATGCCGTGCTTGATGTATTCCAGAGCGGCCGTCCGCGTCAGGCCGACCACGCCGTGCTTGGACGCGATGTAGGAACCGATACCGGGGTTGCCGGTCAACGCGCCGACAGATGCGTTGTTGACAATCGCGCCGCTGCCCTGGCGTTCCATCTGCCGCAGTTCGTACTTCATGCAGCTCCACACGCCGCGCAAGTTGATCCCAATCACGCGGTCCCACTCTTCGCGGGTGCTATCGGCTGTCGGGGCGATGCGGGCCATTACTCCCGCGTTATTGAAGGCGATGTCGAGTCGGCCGAACTCGACAACGGTGCGGTCCACCATCGCTGCCACTTGGGCGTCGTCACTCACGTCGCACCGGACGGCGATTGCCTTATGACCTGCGTCCACCATCTTCTGGACTTCCGGCTTCACAGCGCCCTCCCTGACGTCTGCCAACACGACGGCAGCGCCCGCCTTTGCGAACGCCTGCGCCGTGGCCAGCCCCATTCCCGAGGATGCGCCGGTCACGAGTGCCACCTTGCCACTAAAATCCAATAGATTGTTACTCATGATTGATGCCTTCCCTTCCGTGCAAGACCGTCACGCCCTCGTCAAAGCCGCAGATCACAAACCTGAAGCGCCGGACTTGTTCACGACCGGCTCGTAGCCACAGGAATCCTGGGGGCCGGCTGCTGTGATTCGCCCGGCCTTTTGGCTTATAGCGGCCTGATACCAACGAGAGTTCTGTCCGTTGTAGGCGCGCACAAACAGCTCCTCACCAACCGCTACAGACCAAATCCAAGTTGGTGTGCCATACGTGACGCCATCTTCACGGAAAGGTGAGATGTGTAAGTCGTCGTTTGTAGCAATCTGTTGTAGTTCGTCGTTTGACCATGTGCCCATCGTGAACATCTCTCTGGCCCGTCACATCGTGTAGCCCGGCTTCTTGTAAAGGTTGCCGGCTTGTGCGAGGATGTCGGGCCTATAAACCTTCTCCTCCCAATCTTGTGGTTCGACTTCCTGAAGGGCCACGGAAACCGATTCTGCTCCATAATTCAGAACCTCCATGACATCCTTGGTGATCTCCTCAGCTAGCCGGTTCCTTTGCTCTTCCGATTTGCCGGGCCAGAGCTTGACGATTACGTGAGGCATGTTGTTCCGTTTCTCTACTTCCACACTAATTCCAAACTCAGCCCTTGAGAAGGTCCGAAAATCACCAAAGAGTTGTGAGTAGAATTCACAAATGGCAACAGATGATCTCAGCGCGTTATCCATGTTTCTCACCGTTGCGGAGGAGCGCAGTTTTACAAAAGCTGCAAAGCGACTTGGCATCACTCCCTCCGCGGTCAGCCACGCGATGCGCGACCTCGAAGAGGAAATCGGTGTGCGGTTGCTGTCCCGAACCACCCGGAGCGTTGCACCCACCCTTCCTGGAGAACACCTGCGTAAGCGGGTCCAACCCGCATTTACAGAGATTCGAGAGGCACTGGGCCAAGTTTCGAGATCACGGAACAAACCTGCGGGCCGTGTCCGTTTACTTGCCCCGCGTCTTGCAGTAAAAACTGTCCTGGCACGGACGATTGGTCGATTTATCCGGGATTACCCGGACATTACGCTAGAGGTGACAACGGATGACAGCCGCATGGACATCGTCGCCGGAGGGTTTGACGCTGGCATCCACTTCGGGGAATACATCGAAAAGGACATGATCGCGGTCCGTGTATCGCCAGATCAAAGGCCCGCAATCGTCGGTTCACCCTCATACTTCGAATCGCATGCAAAGCCGAGATCGCCTCGCGACCTGATTCGCCATCGGTGTATCAACTTCCGACACGGCTCCGCTGGCGTCTATCGCTGGGAGTTCGAAAAGGGGCGGAAATCACTGTCCGTTGCGGTGAACGGTCCACTGATTGTCGATGATTTGGAGCTTGTGATTAGTGCCGCACTTGACGGCGTCGGACTTGCCTATATGTCCGAGGAGCATGGGGCTGAACATCTCGCGAGTGGAGCGCTAGTGAAGGTTCTTGAAGATTGGTGCCAGCCATATCCTGGCTTCTTTCTGTACTATCCTAGTCGCCGGAACCAGCCGGCCGCTTTGGCTGCGCTAATCAATACCCTTCGTATAACGGAGTAGCCAGCAATTTGAGCAGACAAAGAGGACACCAAGGAGAAATGTCTCAACCGCCCATGTCCTGGATCGTCGGCTACTCTTCCATTACTTGTTGGTTATTGAAGGATGGCCCGTTAACCGGAAACTGGTCGTTGCGCCGCTCGAGAATACCGATTGCCCTGGCTTCCGGTGTCCAACGCCACACTACTGGCGGCTTCATTACGACGAACACTGCCTTGTCCGACTGGGGCAACATCCTCCACAACACGACTATCGCCACCGCCATCCGGCGGGGGGAGTTGCTGAATCTGATGCTTGGCGATCACAACCGCAGCGAGGCGACACTGCACATTCGGAAAACGAGTTCTTTAAGTCTCTCGCCTGGTACCCATCAACGTTCGGTGAGCAGCGAATGGAAGACAACTGAAACAGCGACGAACAAACGCTTTCGGTTTCATAGGAGGTCGTTTTCTCTGAGGCATATTCCCATCCCGGTTACAATGGTCGCCCGTTTGGCTTATGCTAGGGAGTATGCAAAACATCTACGGAGCCAAGCAGCTTGCGGCGAGTTTTCGCACCGTCCGCCAGAACACGATCCAGGTAGCCGAAGATATTCCGGAAGAGAAGTACAGCTTCACGCCGGCCGAGGGCGCCCGCTCGGTCGAGCAAGCATTGGCGCATATCGCGGTCAGCACGCGCATGTGGCAGGAACCCTACGCTTCGGGAACGACGAAGATGCATGAATACGACTGGGCCACCACCTTCGTCGAGCTCGAGGCGGAGGAGAAAAAGAAGCGTTCCAAGAAGGATCTGGTCGACCTGTTGAAGAACGAGGGAGAGCGCTTCACTAGGTTTCTCGAAGGATTGTCGGATGACAAGCTGGCTGAACAGATCACCGAAGATCCCAGCCAGCCGACGAAGTCCCGGCTCGAAGGCTTGATGAGCGCCAAGGAGCACGAGATGCATTGCCGCGGTCAACTGATGCTCATTGAACGGATGCTGGGCATCGTGCCGCACCTGACTCGAAAATACGCCGAGATGGAGCGTGAGATGAGAGAGGCGGCCGAAAAGAAAACCGGGCAAACGGCGCGAGCGTGAACGATGGCCGAGGATCTCGCCGTCGCAAAGGACCGCTTCAAATTGAATGTGCGATGGTCGAAAACTCCGAGATGCTCCGCTCGGCGGCGACAGCCTGCGAAAAGTGAATAAAGACTCAAGTTCGACGGAAGAATAGTTTTTCTTAGCAACGGTCAAGCGCCGCGCCGTGACGATATCCCGCTTTGCGCAGGAGCCCGCCGCGTAACCCCTCAACGGCGCTGGCGATGGAGCGGAGATCCTATTGGTCTACGCTTCTGGTTCATTCCGTGTTTAACTTCAGCGCCAATCGCCTCTTCCCTTGTCTCGCGGACGGAGTATGGTTCGTATGCGGTGTCCTGCTCGAGGACCACGACACGCAGCGCGTTTATTGGCGCTACGACTTCAGCAAAGCCCAGCTCATCCGGCCCGGCGTGGCCTACTGCGTAGTGGGCAAAGTCAACCAGCGCCGACAAACTCTACCTCGTGGTCGAATCGGTCCGCCTGGACACTAAGTACGCTCGATCTTCCACTGCTCCCGATCCTGTTGACAGCATGGGAGGGGTTTACCTCTGCCGTAGACGTGATTTGTTCGTAGAATCCGCACACATGCCCTTCACCGCCCACGTGTAGCGTCTGCGCGGTCGGCTTCGCTCCACGGCATAGCGGCGACCGAGCGCCACCTCTGACCATCACTCGCCCCTAAGCGACAAGATCGGCAAAGGGGCGGCGGTCACCCACCAACCCCCGCCACACCCTCGAAAATCACACGCCACAATTTGCCCAAATTTATGGTGTGGCTGGGAGGAGTTGTACCTGATAGCCGAGTTTCTTCAGTTGGGTCACAAGCCGCTGTCGTCTTCGCTTGAGC
>Ga0193743_1001900_pt1 | contig 15087 bp, 14 predicted proteins | sample L2c2metaG_FD_143038 | JGI IMG/M metagenome (GOLD analysis project Ga0193743, IMG submission 143038) | Soil microbial communities from a riparian zone of the East river system, Colorado, United States - L2c2 | ecosystem: Environmental > Terrestrial > Soil > Riparian zone | place: USA: East River...
GAACCGCAGGTCCTTCGACTTCGGCGGCGCCTTCGCTCAGGATGACACAGCATGGGAGCAAAAGCGGAATGCGGGGGTTCCTCGACTTCGCTTTGCTCCGCTCGGAATGACGCCTGATGATGAGGCGCGAAGAACGTTGCTACAGCCCTAGTGCGCGGCGTCCTCGGGGAAGAGGCGGATGTCCTCGACTCCGCGATAACGCTCGGCATAGTCCATGCCGTAGCCGATGACGAACTGGTTGGGGATCTTGAAGGCGACGTAGTCGGCCTCGATGGGGACGAGGCGGCGATCTGGTTTATCGAGGCAGCTGGCGATCTTGAGCGATGCCGGCTTGTGCTGCAGCATCATCTGGCGCAGGAAGCTGAGGGTGAGGCCGGTGTCGAGGATGTCTTCGACGATGATGACGTGTTTGCCTTCGATGGGGTTATCGATGTCCTTGATGAGCTTGACGGCTCCGGAGGAGACGCGGGCGCGGCCGTAGCTGGAGACGGCGACGAAGTCGAAGGTGTTGTCGACCTTGATGGCGCGGGCGAGGTCGGCGAGGAAGATCGCTGCGCCTTTGAGGACGCCAATCAGCACGATGGACTGGCCTTCGTACTCCGCTGAAATCTGGGCGCCGATCTCGCGGGTGCGTGCGGCGATCTGCTCCTTGGTGATGAGGACTTCCATGGTCTCGGGCGCGGGGAAGAAGGCAGTGGGGGAAGGCGTGCTGCTGATGGGCATATAGAGGCAGGGTACGCGAAAGCCGGGCCCGAGGCCAAGTGCGAGGCGAAGGGCAGGGAAAGAGCGGCTGCGGGCGATACACTGGAGAGTGAAGCGAGGAATATGTATCCCTATATCAATTTAGGCCCGGTGCATCTGGGTACGTTCGGGCTGTTGTTATGGCTGGCTGCGGTGGTGGCGACGGTGGTGCTGCACAGGAACTTCGTTCGCAATGGCATTGACGCCGATGCGCTGAATATCGTGGCGTTTGTGGTGATCGCGGGAGTGGTGGGAGCGAAGCTGTGGCATGAGCTGCAGGACCCCACAACGCTGTTCCAGTCGTTGTCCCGGATTGGTGCGCCGGGATGGAAGCATCCGCTGGACGTGGTGATGGAGTTCCTGCACTGGTTCCAGGCCGGGTTTGCATGGTTTGGCGGGATGCTGGCGGGGATCCTGATGCTGATGTGGATGGGACGGTCGGCGCGGTTCCGTCTGCCGGATGGGGCGAAGAGCCGATCGGGGAGCGAACAGGTTGGCGCGCTGCGAATGCTGGATCTGGCGGCTCCGGCGGCGGCGATAGGGTATGGCGTGGGCAGGATTGGGTGCCTGCTTTCGGGCGATGGAGACTACGGGATCAAGACGACGCTGCAGTGGGGAGTGCACATGCGGCCGGACGCTCTGGTTCCGACGACGGACCTGGTGCAGCCGACTCCGGTATACGAGCTGCTGTACTCGCTGGCGCTGGCGTGGTGGCTTTGGCGCAGGGCGAAGAGCCGGCCTCCGGTGAGCGTGATTACAGGGGAGTATCTGGTGTTGAGCGGCATCGGGCGATTTCTGGTGGAGTTTGTGCGAATCAATCCGAGGCTGTACTGGGGAATGAGCAACGCGCAGGTGGCGGCGCTGGGATCGGCGGTGGTGGGTGCGGCGCTGATCGTGGTGGCGCGATCGAAGAACGTGCAGTGGGCTCCGGAGTTGACGGAGGACTCGAAGAGCTGAGAGGAAGGCAAGAAAAGGCCCGGCGCATTCATCGCGCCGGGCCTTTGTGTTGTTCGATCAGCGGGAGAGTTCTTCGCGCACCGAAGGTTGTGGCGAATCGAAGAAGATGTTGGAGATGACTCCGCCGAGGACGGCTCCAAGGATAGGAGCGACCCAGAAGAGCCAGAGCTGCGAGATTGCCCAGCCTCCGACGAAGACGGCCGGGCCGGTGGAACGGGCCGGGTTGACCGAGGTGTTGGTGACCGGGATGCTGATCAGGTGGATTAGCGTGAGGCAGAATCCGATGGCGATAGGAGCGAAGCCCTTTGGGGCGCGGTGATCTGTGGCTCCGAGGATGACCAAGAGGAAGAAGGCAGTGAGGACGACCTCGATGAGGAAGCAGGCGAGGAGTGAGTAGTGCTCGGGAGAATGGTCGGCGTAACCGTTCGAGGCGAAGCCTCCGGCGAGGGAGAAGCTGGAGTTGCCGCTGGCGATGAGGTAGAGGACGCCCGAGGCTGCGATGGCTCCGGCGACCTGCGCGATGATGTAAGGGAGAAGTTCGCTGGCAGGGAAGCGTTTGCCGACGACAAGGCCGATGGAGACAGCGGGATTGAGATGGCAACCGGAGATGTGTCCGATGGCATAGGCCATGGTGAGAACGGTAAGTCCGAAGGCGAGCGCAACGCCAACGTAGGCGATGCCGAGATGAACTCCGGCGGCTAGGACTGCAGAACCACAGCCTCCAAAGACAAGCCAGAAGGTGCCGAAAAACTCGGCGGTGGCGCGTTTGTACATCGGAATCATGAAGTACCCCCAGTTTCCTGAATTCGATTAAGGTGCTGGTTGATACAGAGCCCAAAGAACGGCGCAGAGCTGCCGGGTCGGCAACCATGCACATCCGAAGCTGGAAGCCCTGGACGGGAGGATGCTACCACGCTTTTGTGACAGAACGGCAGGAATTTGTTCGAGCAGCGCGACTTAGAGGCGGCGAAGGTAGGCCTTGGCCTCTTCGAGATGAGGGAAGAGACGCTCCTCGGCCTGGAACTCGCGGGAGTGGACGCAGCGGCGTCCGGCTTTGACGCGCACGGGGTGCTTGAGGTGCAGCATCTCGTGGTAGAGAAGATACTCGATTGCGCAGCGCGGGGTATCCGGGCGGTCGAAGACGCGGCTGACCATGATGGTGTTGTGCGCGGCGTCGTAGTGGCCAAGCATGCGGCGGGCGTGGTGGGCACTCCATGTAAGGACAGGGCGCCCGAGAAGGCCGTGGAAGAAGCGCGCATTGAGGGAGTCGAAGACCTCGTTGAGGTCGAAGTGATGGCCTAACGGAGTAAGAATTCGCTTGCGGCCGCGGGTCTGGCGGATGTGTTCGGCCTGACGAGAGACGGCTTCGGAGGAGACGTGGCGGCGGTAGCGATCGGCGTGCGCGGAAGCAATGGGCTTCTTGTAAAGCTTCGCAAGCAGGATATGCGCGATGGCATGGTGGACGGTTTCGGGAGCGTGTTCCAGCAGGTCGGAGAGCCGGACGTGAAGGCGTCCTTCACGAAGCCGGATGGTGGTGTTGAGCGAGGTGAAGCGGCGGAAGCGGATATCAAAGGGAGGCATGGGAGCCCGCGGCCGAAGTTCGCGATATTGTTCTTCGAAGATGGAGACGACAGGCTGAGAGGCGGCGGAGGTTGTGGAACGGCGTTTTTGAGCCGCAGGCTTTGCGGGGATCTCAGGCAGGGAATCGAAGAGTGTAGGCGTCTCTGCAATCCCCGAGAACAGATGGAGGAACTTGCGCAGAGAAGAGCCGGGATGGTTCGAGGTGCTCAGAGAGGTTCCTTGTCGCAGAGAGGGCCGATACAAGGATTTTATCTGAGGATACTGTGACGTTGATGCACTTAGCGTGACGGTAATCGACGAAGTTAGGAGAGGGACGGCACAGACTCTCGCTCCTGATACGCTGCTCGTTCTTCGGTGGTAAGCGGAATGGGAAGCAGTTTGCCTTGCGCGCCGGAGGCGAAGGAGGTTTCGAGGACTGCCATCACGGCGATGGCGGACTCGGGAGAGACGGGAAGCGCTGAGCGCCCAAGGATGGCGTCGCGTACGCCGATGTAATAGCAGGTCTGGTCGGCGGGCGGCATGGGAATCTCCGTGCGCTCGCCGGTAGCACCGTCGAAGAGGATGCCGGGGTCGGGATCGTCGCCGAAGCCGGGGCTGCCGGGGGCGGGAGTGCCTGCGACGAGCTGTTTCTCCTGCAGGTCGGCGCCGTACTTCACCCAGCTTGCCTGCGTTCCATGCATTATGGTGCGAACTGCGCCTCCGGAGGAGAGCAGGGTGGCGTTGAGGATGACGCGCATCTCGGGATAGAGGAGCTGCACGTGGGCCCAATCGTCGGTTCTGCCGCCGGGGCGGAGCGTGGCGAAGCTTGCGAGGACTGAATCCGGCAGGCCGAAGAGATGCAGTGAGACGTCGATGAGGTGCGGGCCGAGATCGTACCAGAGTCCAGCGCCGGGGCCGGGATTCTCGCGCCAGCGCTGACGGACGAGAGGACGGAAGCGGTCCTGGTGCGCCTCGAAGTGCGTGACCTTGCCAAGGCGGCCGGATTCGAGGATGGCTTTGGCGGCAAGGATGTCGCTCTCCCATCGGCGATTTTGAAAGACGGAGAGGAGACGGTTGTGCTCGCGCGCGATCCGGACGAGCTCCCGCGCCTCGGCAAGATCGAGGGTGAAGGGCTTATCGACGACAACGTGCTTTCCTGCGCGCAGCGCGGCAGCGGCGAGAGGGAAGTGGCTGTCGTTGGGGCTGGCGATGACGACCAGGTCCACATTGGGGTGCGTCACCGCTTCTATGGCTGGGCAGACGGTGACGCCGGGAAAGTCCGCGAGCACTTGTTCTGGCTTGCTGGAGCCGACGACAGTAAGTTGAAGCCTGGGGACGGCGCGGACGAGGGGAGCGTGAAATGTCTTGCCGACGTAGCCGTAGCCGATGAGGCCGACGCGAATAGGGGAGGAAGAGGGATTGGTCATAGCTGCCTCTTCAGAGTAGAGGATGCTGCCCGAGAGTCAAAACCGAAGAAGAGAATGACGACGCGGCGAGGGCGTGCGATGCTGGAAGAGTCATGTTCTCATCCATCAGATCCAATGCGCATCGAGGCAAGGCCGCCGGTCTTCTGTTGTGCGCTTTGATCGTTGTGATGAGTCTGATCTCGCCGATATGCCCTGCCTGTGATGGCCTTGGCGATCAACATCTTCACCATTCGTCTTTTGGCAATATGCGGCCTCCTGGGAGCGATCGTTGCGACGGAGTCTGTTCCTGCTGCAGTTTTCACTGGAGCAGGACATTCGCCCTGATGCTTCCAAAGGCGGACTTTGTGGTGGGCCTGCCGGCGATCGAAGAGGAACATTCTCCAGACTGGACGGCACCTCCTCCATCTCTTCCTCCACGCGCTTAACCCGGAACCCACGATAGACACGCCTCGGCGTGCGATCTCATCTTTCCGGAGCTGATTTCAATGAAGTCCTATCGCTTTCCATGCGCCCTTGCATGGGTGCTCGTGCTGTTTTGCATCTCGCGTTGTATGGCGCAATCCTCCGTCCCCGAGCTACCTGAGGCCAATCCGGGACGACCTACGGTCTCGACTCCCGCCACGCTTACGCCGGTGGGCTACCTTCAATTTGAGAATGGCGGACTGTATGCCGAAGATTCTCCTGAGTTCGATACGCGGTTGGGAATCAACCAGGTGACGAAGTTCACGGTCTCGCGTCGTCTTCAACTGCTTGCTCTGTCGGAGCCGCTTGTTCATGCAACAGGAGCCTCCGGAGATTCACTCTCCGGGAATCGTCCGGGAGAGGTCTTTGCCGGTGTTCAGGGAGTTGTGTTTTCGGGCGAGGGGCACATCCCGACGGTGAGTATGAGTTATATCCGGAGGCTGTATGAGAGCCCGGCTCCTGAGATCGATATCGGAACCTTCCGGCAGAGTACGTTGTTTCTGGTGAGCGAAGACGCGGGAGGATTTCACTTCGATGTGAACGGCATCTTCTCCGAACAGGCGGAAGGCACGGTTCGGCGCGGGCAGTTCGGGCAGACGCTTTCGGTCTCGCATCCGCTGGGTAGATTTACGATTGCCGGGGAGCTTTGGCACTTCACGCAGCCGCTTACGAAGGGCAATGCAGTAGGGAATCTCTGGGCGGTCTCGTATCCGGTGAGGAAGAACCTGGTGCTGGATGCGGGATTCAACCACGGGTTTACTTCGACTTCGACGAAGTGGGAAGGCTTCGCAGGCTTTACCTACGTGCTGCCACACCGGATATGGAGCCTGCCATAATGTTCGGGCGGCTTCCTTAGCGTGGGGCGTTATCGGTTTCGGCAGGGCTTTGCTTCTTTGCCGGCGGGTGGGCGATGAACCAGGCCTTCTGTTCCGGGATCAGCTCGTTGGATTGGTCGCGCAGGTCCTGGAGGGACTCGAGGGCTATTCTGCGGGAGACGTTGTAGGCACTGTCGTCGGGTGGAGTTTTGATGACGGTCGCCCAGCGCTCGGTGGCCTCGATCAGCTTGGGCAGGGCTTTGCGGATGTCGCGGTGGCGCGGGCCGTAGTCGTCGAGGTTATCGCTGAGCTCGTTGGACAGCGAGGAGAACTGCTCCATGAGGTCGTGCGTGTCCTGCTCGCGGCCGGGCCGGCGGGGCTTGGCGTAGAGATCTTCGAGGAATTTGATTCGGACGTCGATGAGCTTGATGAAGAGCATTACCCGATCGTTGGCGATGTACGCCGAGTCGCGAAGCTGCTCGATCTCTCCCTCGGAGAGGGTGGCTTGGCTCCGCTGCGCGAGTGTGCAGGGCGCCAGCAAGGCCAGCGTGAGTAAAGAGAGCGCGAGGCGGAGACCGAGGCGTCGCATGCCGGTGATTGTAGCCCGCCGCCGCTGTTAGCGGCTGAAGACCTCGGTGAGGATCTGGCTCTGCACCTGGTTGAGCTGCTTGAGCGCGGTCTGAAGGGTGGGCCGGTCCTCGTAGGCGGCGCTGTGCAGGTACTGGTTGAGCCGGTAGGTGGTGTCGTGCATCAGCTTCTCGGCGTTCTTCAGACGCTTGGCGTCGCGGGTGAGGCTGGACTGAATGAGCGAGGCGTACTTGGCCACCTTCTTCAAGGTGGCGTTGGCGCGGTCAGGGTCGCCGTTGCGCATCTGGCGTCCGGCGAGGTCGGTCATGGCCGAGACGAGCTCGGTATAGAGGAAGCACTGATCGCGGGGGTTGGCCTGTTCGGCACGCTGCTCCATCTGTAAGAGCTGCTGCTCGTCGAGAGCGATGGACCGGTCGGCGGCGCGAGAAGGGATACAGGTACAGAGCAGAAAGAGTAAGAGAGCAAAAGACCGAAGGATGAATCGCATAACGCACCTCGTTGTGGGGCGTCTGGCTTCAGGATTCCGTGGAGTCCGACGTCGATTCCATGTTGTAGCGCTGCCTACTTCATGTGTTCCAACGCGCTCAACCTGTGCCTGGCCTCCCACTCTTCGTTGGGGAACTGGCCTTTGGCTGCCGCGAGGAACTGTTTGTACAGGTCAGATGCCTCTTTGACCTGGTGGAGCTTGTCGTGCGCCGCTGCCGCCAGAAACAGTGTAGACGGTGACGGTGGCGACACTTTAGCACGAAGCGCGAGCGCTTGCAAGACCATAGCCGGATCGTTGTTGTTGGCGGCGGCGAAGGCGAGGTGGCTGGCGGCGGCGGCGTAGGCCTGAGGAGAGGGAAAGGCCTGAGGATTGTCAATAGCGCGCTTGAGAAGAGCTTCGGCGTCGGCGGGGCGGCGCATGCGGATGAGAGTGTCGGCCTGATCGTCGAGCAGGGTGGGGTCGTTGGGTGAGGCGGTCGAGAGGGCGGTGTAGAGCGAAAGGGCCTTGTCGTACTGGCTGTCGCGGACGTAGAGACGGGCGAGGAGGCGGGCGATGGCGGCGTCCTGGGGCTGCGCGGCGTGGAGCTTTTCTACGATGGGGATGGCTTTATCGGCTTTGTTTTGCGATTCGTAGAGGCTGGCGAGCTGGGAGTTGAGGGTGGGGTCGTCAGGGTGCTTCTGGAGCGCGGCGGTCAGCAGGGGCTCGGCCTGATCGGGCTTCCGTTGCTGGATCAGGAGATGGACGAGGGCGGCGGTGGCCTGAGAGTTGTCGGGGTCGGCGGTGAGGAGGCGGCGGTAGGCAGCCTCGGCGGCGTCGGGGTCGTTGTTGGCTGCGGCGAGCTCGCCGGTGAGGAGGATGTCGTCGGGGGTCTCGGGGGAGAGCTTGAGGGCGGCGAGGAGCTCGTCGCTGGCGCCGGAGGGGTTTCCGGACTGGTCGAGCCGGGCCATGGCGCGGTAGGCGCGGGCGCGTAAGGCGGGATCACCGTTGGGGATAGCTGCGGCGGCGGTCAGCTCGGCGTGGGCGTCGGCGGCTTTGCCGGTGCGGGCGAGGAGGAGGCCGAGGGCGAGGTGCGGCTCGAGCAGATTGGGGGAGGCAGCGATGGCGCGGCGGTAGGTGGCTTCGGCGTCGGAGGTCTGGGCCGGGGTTTCTGCCAGCGCGTCCTGGGCAGAACCGAGGTTATAGAGGACCTGAGCGTCGTTGGGGTTCTTCTCGGCCAGCGCGGTGAGGAGCTTTACGGCGGTGGCGTAGTCCTGTTTCTGGAGGGTGTCGGCGGCCTGGGCGCGGAGGGGGTCCTGCTGGGGCTGGCTGGCGGCGTCGCGGGTTCCGGCGGGGAGCTGGGCGTGAGCGAGGACGGAAAAAAATAAGGCCAAAAGAGATGCGGCCTGAAGGAGCCGCGATGAATGACGGCCTCGCTGATTGTGGTTCGCCTGCTGCATCCGGTGGACCTCCCCCTCCCGTACAAAAGTGTGCAAAGTCTTCGAACAATTAGAGATAGGTCCGGACCTCGGTTCTTCTGACTTATCCAGTTTAAATGGAAAGACCCGGCCGGTGTGGCCGGGTCTTCCTTCTTTTCCCTGATTTAAGTCTAGCAGGGGTGTCAAGCTATTGTGGCGAGAAGCAGAGGGTTATAGCTATTCGATGGAGGTCTGCAGTGCCTTTGTCACCTGGCTGGCGATGTCGTCCTGGACCATGAGGATGTCGTTGAACGGGCGATCGTAGGTTTCAGACCAGATGACGTATCCATTCTCCGCGCGAACCAGACGAGCAGCGACGCGCACCTGGTCATGGGATTTGCGCACGCTTCCATCCAGCACATAAGCGACGCCCAGCGTTTTGGCGATTTCAGCGACCGGAACCTGTTTGCCCTTGAAGTAAAACGAAGAGGTAGGTGGAGGTATGCGAAGGCCCTGGATCTTGCTGAGCTTGTCGATCAGCTCCTCGGTCATGCCGTCGGCGAATTCTTCCTCTTTCATCCCCTGCGTAAGGTCGAGAAACGGAAGCACGGCAATCGACTTCTGCGACTGTGAGGCTGCGGCGGCAATCGTCGTGCGATGGTTGCCGGCAGGCTTGCTGTGAAACAAAAAAGCGAATGCAAGTGCAAGAAAGATTGCAGCACCGCCCACGATGGAGGCGATTCTGAGACGGCTGTCGGATGTTGGCCTCGGCGAGCTCGCCTGTAGGGCAGGCGCTTCTGTGTAGGGGCTGACCTTCGCTACCATCCGGTATCCAAGCCGTGGGACCGTTGCGATATATGTGGGCTGCTTGGGATCATCGCCCAGAGCGCGGCGAAGCGATGCTACGGCCTGATAGACGGAATCCTGGCTGACGGTCACTCCGGCCCAGACCTGGTTCAGCAGGTCATCGGTGCTGACGACTTCACCTGGATGCTCGGCAAGGCATAGCAACAGCCGCATCGTCCTTATCTCAAGCTGGATTGTCTCTCCATTTCGCGAGATCTGACCGGATGCCGGGTCAGCACACCATGCGCCGATACGCAGCTTTGCAGGAGTCGAAGGATTCATGGAGATCAGTACAAGGCGGAACTGGCTGATTGTAGCAACGCCGGGAGCTTCCCGGATCGATCTTGCAGTTCGACCATTTTTCAGGAGTTTTCAGGGTATTTCAGGCCGCTTTCAGGACTTCCTGACTACACCTAAGTAGTGTACGGCTGTGTTGTAAATCAATTAGAGGTCAAGAGATGCGCAAGGTCTTCCTGAAACTCGTCGCGGTATTTCTTTTTACGGCTCTGATATCGCCTTCGATCCATGCCGCCAATCCAATGCCAGCATTGCCTGCGCCGGGAACTTATTCGATCGACTCAACCCATAGCTTTGTGTACTTCAGTGCATGGCATCATATCGTCGGGGTAGTGCGCGGCAGGTTCGAAAAGGTGACAGGGACGATCACTGTATCGAAAGACCTGGCCCAGTGCAGCGTTGACGTTAGCATCGATACGTCCAGCATCAGCACCCAGAACACACGGCGCGATCAAGATCTTCGCGGCCCTGACTTTTTCGTTACGCAGAAATATCCGGCGATGACTTACAAGGGGCGCGGCATCCGCCATGTCTCGGGAGATATGTGGAAGATGGACGGATCGCTGACCATTCGCGGTGTTACGAAGGCCGTTCCGCTGACATTCTCCTTCAAAGGAGCTTTTGCCGATACCCCTCCAGGAGAACCTGTCCGCGTGGCCTTCCATGGGGTTGCGGCAACGAAGCGTGGCGATTACGGAATGACGCGCGATAACCTTATGGAGCTTGGCCCATCACCGACAAAGCCTGATGTCGAGATCCAGATCGATGTTGAGGCAGATGCCAGCTCTCCAAAGAAGTAATCGATTTTTTTGCGAGGCTTAACGGTATGGGCGGGGCGGGCGAAATGCGGGGGGGGCCTCGACTGCGCTGCGCTCCGCTCGGAATGACACCCTTCCTGGGGATCACGGAACGAGAGCGTACCTCAGCGGCTGAAGCCGCATGGAAGACGAGCCGGTTACGGCACGGCTGAAGCCGTGCCCTTAAGCAAGACGTCTCTGCTTAACGCTTACCTCATCTCTGCTTATCGCTTACCTCAATAGCTGATCTCAACGGCTGATCTTGACGACTTATAAGGCTCAGGTGGAGACGATGGACTGCACGATTCCGGCGAAGGTTCGGACCCTGTCGTAGCGGTCCTTTCTCCAGGCCATGCCGATCTTCCACTTTGCGGCCGGGGTGGAGATGGAGAGGAAGCGGACGCCGGGGACGCGCATGCGGCGGGCGGTGGAGGGCACGAGGCTGACTCCCAGCCCGGCGCGGACAAGGTTCAGGACGGTGAACAGCTCGCTGACCTCCTGGATGACGGTGGGGGTGAATCCGGCGGCGGCGCAGACGCTGATGGTGTGCTGGCGAAAGGTCTTCGAGGTGGAGTTGGAGATCAGCACGAAGGGTTCGTTCCGGAGGTCTTTGAGCGCGACGTGAGCTTTGGTGAAGCGCGAGTGCGCGACGGCGATGAGGAGCTCCTCTTCGAGGACGGGTGTGACCTGAAGTCCTGGTGCGGTGACTGGGAGGCGAACGAAACCGAGGTCGATGGAGCCGTCGAGGAGACCTTCCATCTGGGCCTGGCTGGCGAGGTCGTGCATCTCGAGCATGACGTTGGGGAAGGCTTTACGGAAGGCGATGACGGCGCGGGGAAGAAGGTCGCCGAGGGTGGCGATGCCGAAGCCGATGCGGAGGCTGCCGAGCTCGCCGCGGACAGCCTGGCGGGCGAAGGACTCCCATGCGGTTGCGTCGTTCATGAGGGTGCGGGAGCGGTCGCGCAGGGCTTCGCCGGCGGCGGTGAGGCTGACGCGGCCGGTGGTGCGCTCGAAGAGGCGGCCGCCGATCTCTTCTTCGAGCCGCTTGATCTGCTTGGTGAGCGCGGGCTGCGAGACGTTGAGCCGCCGGGCCGTGCGGCCGAAGTTGAGCTCGTCGGAGAGGACGACGAAGGCGCGGAGTGCATCGAGGCTCAGGCTCATTCCTATAGGTTATCAAGAAGACATCGATATTTCATAAATCGAAATGGCTGCGGAGCCCTTCTAATAGATATATGCGGATTCAGTGGCCGAAGTGGGCGTTAGCGATTCTGTTCCTGGTGGATGGAACGGGATTTGGTTTGTGGGCGGCGCATGTGCCGGTCTTTAAGCAGAGCCTGCATCTGGGGAATGGCGACCTGAGCAGGGTGCTGCTGAGCCTTGTGGGCGGTGCGATCATAACCATGCCGCTGATGGGACACCTGATTGAGCGGTTCGGGAGCAGGACGGTTGTCCGTATTGCCGCGATTCTTTATGTCGCCATGCTGGCCGGGTTGGCACAGGCGAGCTCGTTTGGCCTGCTGGTGATGTTCGCGATGCTGTATGGAGGGGCGAAGGGAGCGCTGGATGTTTCGGTGAACGCACAGGCGATTGCGGTGGAGCAGCACTATGGGCGCTCGAGCATGAGCCTGCTGCAGGGGTGCTGGAGTCTGGGCGGGTTGATTGGCGCTGGAATGACGAGCGTTCTGTTGAAGCATGGGGTGCCGCTGCGGTGGAATCTTTCGATGGGTGCGATTGTGCTGGGAGTTGCTGTGCTGGCGGTGCTTCCGCTGCTGGTGAGCGAGGAGAGAAGGCCTCATCACCGGAAGACACGGTTTGTTTGTCCGGATGTGAGCCTTCTGCGGCTGGCGCTGATTGCCTTCTTCGGGTTGTTTGCCGAGGGCGCGATTGGAGACTGGGCGGCGGTGTATCTGCGGTCGAACATGGGAGCCAGTCTGTCGCTTGCGGCCGCCGGTTATGCGACCTACGCGATTGCGATGGCGAGTGGGCGGTTTTCCGGCGACTGGCTGACGCGGCGGTTCAGCGATAAGGCGATTCTTATGGGAAGCGGCTTGTTGATCGCGATTGGATTCGGCTGCACGCTGGTGTCGCACTCGCTGGTGGTGGCGATCTTCGGGCTGGTGCTGACGGGGGTGGGTGTGGCGAATATTGTTCCGGTGATTATGGTGCTGGCGGGGAGGAATAAGAAGATGGGCGCGGGACCGGCGATCTCGGCGCTATCGACGATTGGGTACTTCGGGTTTCTTGCAGGGCCTCCGTTGATTGGATGGCTGGCGGTGATGGTGGGGCTAGGCTGGGCGCTGGGGATGATTGTGGTGGCAGGGTTGATTGTGGCGGCGGGGCCGGTGCTGCTTTCGATGAAGAAAGAGGAGTCGGTCGAGGTTAGTGTGTGAGAGATGCATTCTTGTCATTTCTCCGCTTCGCTGCGGGATGACAAGAATGAGGATGCGGTATTTGCTGCGGAATGGCAAAGTAGAGGAATGCGCGGGTTGAATTATTTGTGGCTGGCTGCGGCGATCTGCAGTGAGGTGTTTGCTACTTCGTCTTTGAAGGCTTCGAACGGGTTTACGCGTCTTTGGCCTTCAGTCGCTGTGGTTATTGGTTATGGCGCGGCCTTTTATTTTCTTTCGCAGACGCTCAAGACGATTCCTGTCGGGGTCGCCTATGCCATATGGTCGGGCGTGGGGACGGTGCTGATCGCGCTGGTTGGGTTCGTGCTGTACCGCCAGGCTTTGGATCGGGCGGCACTGATCGGCATGACACTGATTATCGCCGGGGTGCTGGTGATGAATTTGTTTTCGAAGTCTGCCGCGCACTAGATCAGCTTATGAGTTGTAGATTGTGGGCCGTTGATATGCGGTGTGAAGGCCCCACCCCTTTGGTGCTCTCTATATGTTTTAGAGATTCATCCATCGGCTGTGGTTATGAGCCATAGCCGATGGATGAGGTAGTGAAACTACAAGAGATGGCGGGCGTTCTGATTAATCGTCGTCGTCCTTGCTGCTGTTTGGCGACTCGCTGGCATCAACGAGTGGACGGAAGCGATGGACCGGCGGAGGCATGGCGGAGTCTTTGCCCTTGATGTTCTTCCAGATGATTTCGTTGAGGGCGTACATCGGCGCGCGATCCAGTTCCTTGAAGTTCATCTTGCTGCTCTGTTTTGCGCCGTAGGAGTCTTTGGTGTTCTTGGCGTTTACGTCGATCAGCGGCTTGATGACATCGAACGTCGTCGCGACGGCCGTTGTCCCGAATGAGGAGTACATGGGCATGGCTGCAGCATCGTACTGGCTCATCGGTGGCAGCCCGAGGAGAAGTTCCATCGATCGAACCATGGAGCTTGTGGTGTAGAGCGTGCTGTCGACGATGCCGCGCTTGACGTACGGACTGATAACAAGACCTGCCGTGCGGCGTCCGTCGACGTGATCGGCTCCGTCCTGGGCATCGTCTTCGATGATGAAGATGGCGGTGTTGGGCCAGTAGCGGCTGTGGCTGACGGCTTCGACGAGCTGGCCGATGGCATAGTCGTTGTTAGCAACCATGGCCTGCGGTGTATAGGCTCCGGGAGTGGTGCCACGGGTGTGGTCTTCGGGCATGCTCATGACGATGTAGTTGGGAAGCTGCTTTTCAGGATCGGAGTTGTCATAGTTGGCTTCGAACTCCTTGAGGTCTGCCAGGAAGACTGCGACCTTGTCGGTATCGCGAACATTGAGTCCAAGCCCGTAGTCTTTGGAGACGTGACCGACGAGACCGTCAGCTCCAGGTGCTGCCTGCATTGTGGTACCGGTGCTGGCACGTGCTGCGTTCTCGCCGTAGGAGCGATAGGTCAGCCCTTTGCGACGGGCGAGGTCCCAGAGATGTCCGGCGGAGGGGACCATGGCGTGGACGGAGTAGGAGGCGGCGCTGTGTCCGCCATATTCCGGAGGCCACTGCTTCTCGTTGAAGTCGGTGGCGTAGGCAGAGTTCGACCAGGAGTGGCCGTCGACGCTGACCTCGCCGTCGCAGTAAAGATTGTCGAGGACGACATATTGCTTGGCGAGCGCGTGCTGGTTGGGAGTGACCTTTTCGCCGAAGAGGACGAGCTTGGGGTCGCCGTTGGCGTTAGGGATGTCGCCGAACTCCTGATCGTAGGTGCGGTTTTCTTTGATGATGTAGATGATGTGCTTGATCGCGCTTGTCTCGCCTACGCGCTGCGGGATGACGCTTGGCTGTTGCGGCACACGAGCTTCAGAGAGCAGAGAGTCATGGTAAGGGGTGTTTTCTGTGACCTCGCGGGTCCACAGTGGAAGCTTGTCCTTCAGGTCGGTAACGGGTAGCACTTCGAGGCTGCTCTTCTGCAATGTCTTGTCGCTCTCGTGGCCGAAGTGCGGTCCGTCCGGATCAGGGTGTCCTTCTTCGCCTTTGGCGTTGCCGATGTAGAGTGTGCGGTCCTGGTCGAGGAGCAACAGCGCCGAGGGATACCAGCCGGTGGGGATAAAGCCGACGACTGTGCTGTGTGCCCGGTTTTCGATATGAGCTACGGTGATGGAGTTATTGTCAGCGTTTGCGATGTAGAGGAGCTTGCGCGTGTTGTCAATTGCGAGCGCGTCGGGCGTTGAGCCCTCGGGAGCGAGTGGAGTCAGCGTGGTCGATAGCCGCTCGAGGACCTGGAGCTTATGAGTATCGATCACATAGACGGTGTTGTCGTTCGAGCAGGCGACGAAGAGGCGGCCGTCCGCAGAG
>Ga0193743_1001901_pt1 | contig 15086 bp, 8 predicted proteins | sample L2c2metaG_FD_143038 | JGI IMG/M metagenome (GOLD analysis project Ga0193743, IMG submission 143038) | Soil microbial communities from a riparian zone of the East river system, Colorado, United States - L2c2 | ecosystem: Environmental > Terrestrial > Soil > Riparian zone | place: USA: East River...
CACGTCAGGGCTGATCGGCAGGTCGATGGCCGCCGCGAACAGGCCCTCCTTGCCGCCGAACCAATGGTTCACCATCGCCGCATCCACCCCCGCGGCGGCGGCGATGGAGCGCACCTTGGCGCCCTGGTAGCCGTGGGCGGAGAACTCCGCGCGGGCCGCCGCCAGCAAGGCGTCCTTGGTGTCCTGGCCGGCCGGGCGGCGCCCGCGCCGCCGCTCGCCCGCCGCGGCGAGTTCCACGGCGGACTGCTCTGGGGGCGGTGGGCTCACCTGGTCATCCTGACATCCACTGCGCGCGCTCGCTGGTAACCGGGGCGGCACAATGGCACGCATGACTGGCATCACGGGGGCGGTCGAGGGGATGGCATGACGGCAAGTTCGGTGTACACCGGTACCGGCGAGCTGGGCGCGGTGTCGCCTTCTCGGGAGGTGTTCCGCGAGTTGGCCGAGGGTCACCGGGTGATTCCGGTGGCCCGGCGGCTGCTCGCCGACGACGAGACCCCGATCGGGCTGTACCGCAAGTTGGCCGGCGATCGGGCCGGGACGTTCCTGTTGGAGTCGGCGGAGAACGGCCGGTCCTGGTCGCGGTGGTCGTTCGTGGGGGCGCACTGCGCGGCCACGCTGACCGAGGTGGATGGCCAGGCGACGTGGTTGGGCACGCCGCCGGTGGGGCTGCGTACCGGCGGTGATCCGCTGGACGCGCTGCGCCAGGCGGTGGAGGAGCTGCGCACCGAGCCCTTCGCCGGGCTGCCGCCGCTGACCGGGGGCATGGTCGGCTACCTCGGCTACGACGTGGTGCGCCGGTTGGAGCGGCTGCCGGAGTTGGCCGAGGACGACCTGCGGCTGCCCGAGCTGGTCATGCTGCTGGCCACCGACCTGGCCGCGTTGGATCACCACGAAGGCACCGTGACGCTCATCGCGAACGCGGTGAACTGGGACGACACCCCGGACCGGGTGGACGCGGCCTACGACGACGCGGTGGCCCGGCTGGACCGGATGACCGAGGAACTCGGCGCCGCCGCCCCGTCCACGGTGTCGGTGTACCGGCCGGTCCAGCCCAGGTTCACCCGGCGGCGCAGCGTGGCGGAGCACTGCGCGGCGGTGGAGGCGGCCAAGGAGGAGATCCTGGCCGGCGAGGCGTTCCAGGTGGTGGTCTCGCAGCGGTTCGAGGCGGAGATCACCGTGGACTCCCTCGAGGTGTACCGGGTGCTCCGGGCGACCAACCCGAGCCCGTACATGTACCTGCTGCGGTTGGCCGACGCGGCGGGGCAGCGGTTCGACATCGTCGGGTCCAGCCCGGAGGCGCTGGTGACCGTGCGGGACGGGCTGGCTACCACGCACCCGATCGCGGGCACCCGGTGGCGGGGGGCCACCGAGGAGGAGGACCTGCTGCTGGAGAAGGACCTGCGCTCGGACGAGAAGGAGCGGGCCGAGCACGTGATGCTGGTCGACCTGGGGCGCAACGACCTGGGGCGGGTGTGCGAACCGGGCACGGTCAAGGTGCACAACTTCTTCCAGGTGGAGCGCTACAGCCACGTGATGCACCTGGTGTCCACGGTAACCGGGCGGCTGGCCGAGGGGCGCAACGCGTTCGACGCGGTCGTCGCGTGCTTCCCGGCCGGCACGCTGTCCGGGGCGCCGAAACCGAGGGCGATGGAGATCATCGAGAAGCTGGAGCCGACCCGGCGCGGCCTGTACGGCGGCATCGTGGGCTACCTGGACTTCGCCGGTAACGCCGATACCGCGATCGCCATCCGCACCGCGCTGGTCCGCGACGGCACCGCCTACGTGCAGGCCGGCGGGGGCATCGTGGCCGACTCCGACCCGGTCGCCGAGGACACCGAAAGCCTGAACAAGGCGCGCGCGGTGCTCTCCGCGATCGCCACCGCGGCGACGCTTGCCCAGCCGCGCATTGCCACCGCGGCGACGCTTGCCCAGCCGCGCATAAACACCGCGGCGACGCTTGCCGAGCCGGGTGCGGGCTCAACGGCAACGCCGGCGCCCGGCGGTTCGGACCGTCCGTGAGCCCCGGCCGCCGACTCGCGGTCACCCTGGCCGCGCTGGCCCTGTCCGCCTTCGGGCTCTGGCTGGCGACCCGGCTGGTGTGGCTGCGGACGAACTACCAGAGCCCGCTGCGTGGCGCGCTGACCGTGCCGTCGACCGGCGCCGAGGTGCGCCCCGAGCTGGCCGCGGTCGCCCTGGTCGCGGTGGCCGCCGCGGCGGCCGTGATCGCCACCTCGGGCTGGCCGCGGCGGTTGGTCGGCGGGCTGGTCGCGGCCGCTGGGGCATGGGCGGTGTGGTTGTGCTGGGCTTCAATAGTTCAGCCGGCCGTTGCACCGGCACCCGGCTCCGGCGGCGGCGCAACCGAGGGCTCGGCGCCCCACCCGCCGGCCGACGCGGTGGTGGTCGGGCTGCCCGAGCGGACCGCCGCGCCACTGCTCGGTGTGGCCGCTGGGCTGGTGCTGCTCGCGGCCGCGATCGGGCTGGTGTGCTGGGCGAACGCGATGCCGAGACTGGGCAGCCGGTACGCCGCACCGGGCACTGCTCGGCGGGTGCCAGACCGCGACAGCCAGTGGTGGAATGCGCTCGACGCGGGCGAGGATCCCACCCTGTCGAGACCTCCGATGGACCCAGGGGCTCCCCGCTGACTGCGCGCAGTTAGCATTCTCGACGAGCCAAGTTAAAGGCCCGCGCCGCCACCCACATCCACGACCGCCGACCCATGGTCGGTCCCGAGAGGGGGGATCGCCTCCGTGACTGAGCGGAGTACGCGAGCCATCCACGACGGCAAGACGCACGGCGCGGTGAGCTGCCGGTGAGCGTCCTGGAGTCGATCCTGGAGGGCGTCCGCGCCGACGTCGCGCAGCGCGAGTCCGTGGTGACCTTCGAGCAGGTGAAGCGGGCCTCGCTGGCCGCGCCGCCGCCGAAGGACGTGATGGCCGTGCTGAACGAGCCGGGCATCGGAGTGATCGCCGAGGTCAAGCGGGCCAGCCCGTCCCGGGGCGAGCTCGCCCCCATCGTCGACCCGGCCGAGCTGGCCACCCAGTACGCCGCCGGGGGCGCCCGGGTGATCAGCGTGCTCACCGAGCAACGCCGGTTCGGCGGTTCGCTGGCCGACCTGATCGCGGTCCGCGCCGCCGTGGACGTCCCGGTGCTGCGCAAGGACTTCGTGGTCGGCACCTACCAGGTGCACGAGGCCCGCGCCGCCGGTGCCGACCTGGTGCTGTTGATCGTCGCCGCGTTGGAGCAGAACGTGCTGGCCTCCTTGCTGGACCGGGTCGAGTCGCTGGGCATGACCGCGCTCGTCGAGGTGCACAACGAGGAGGAGGCCGACCGTGCCCTGGAGGCCAGCGCCTCGCTGATCGGGGTCAACGCCCGCAACCTGCACACCCTCGAGGTGGACCGCTCGCTGTTCGGCCGGCTGGCCCCCGGGCTGCCCGCTGACGTGCTGCGGGTGGCCGAGTCGGGCGTGCGCGGCCCGGGCGACCTGCTCACCTACGCCGGTTACGGCGCGGACGCCGTGCTGGTCGGCGAGGGCCTGGTGACCAGCGGTGATCCGCGCGTGGCGGTGACCAAGCTGGTGGCCGCCGGGTTCCACCCGTCCTGCTCGCGAGCGGCCCGATGAGCCGCTCAGAGGTGGTCACCGCGACCGCGAGCAGCGGGATCGCCACCCGCAGTGGCCACGAACCGGACGAGGGTGGCCACTTCGGCCGCTTCGGCGGGCGGTTCGTGCCGGAGGCGCTCGTCGCCGCGCTGGACGAGGTCAGCGCGTTCTACGAGAAGGCCCGGGTGGACCCGGAGTTCCTGGCCGAGCTGGACCGGCTGCAGCGCGACTACGCGGGCCGCCCGTCGCCGCTGACCGACGCCGCGAAGCTGGGGATGCATGCCGGCGGCGCGCGCTTGTTGCTCAAGCGGGAGGACCTCAACCACACCGGGTCTCACAAGATCAATAATGTGTTGGGCCAGGCGCTGTTGACCAAACGGATGGGCAAGTCCCGGGTGATCGCGGAGACCGGCGCCGGCCAGCACGGGGTGGCCACCGCCACCGCCGCCGCGCTGTTCGACCTGGACTGCGTGATCTACATGGGCGAGGTGGACACCGAGCGCCAGGCGCTGAACGTTGCCCGGATGCGGCTGCTGGGCGCCCGGGTGATACCGGTGAAGACCGGGTCGCGCACGCTCAAGGACGCCATCAACGAGGCGCTGCGGGACTGGGTGACCAACGTCGACTCCACCCACTACGTGTTCGGCACGGTCGCCGGCCCGCACCCGTTCCCGATGATCGTGCGGGACTTGCAGCGGGTGGTCGGGCTGGAGGCTCGGGAGCAGGTACTGGCCCGGTGCGGCCGGCTGCCGACCGCGGTGGCGGCCTGCGTGGGCGGCGGCTCGAACGCGATCGGCATCTTCCACGCCTTCCTGGACGACCCGGGGGTGCGGCTGGTCGGCTTCGAGCCAGGCGGCGACGGGGTCTCGACCGGCCGGCACGGCGCCACGCTGACCGTGGGCAGCCCGGGCGCCCTGCACGGGTCGATGTCCTACCTGTTGCAGGACGACGAGGGCCAGACGTTGGAGTCGCACTCGATCTCCGCGGGGCTGGACTACCCGGGAGTGGGCCCGGAGCACGCGCTGCTCAAGGACATCGGGCGGGCGGAGTACCGGCCGGTGACCGACGCCGAGGCGATGGATGCGTTCGCGCTGCTGGCCCGCACCGAGGGGATCATCCCGGCGATCGAGTCCGCGCACGCGGTGGCCGGCGCGCTGAAGCTGGGCCAGGAACTGGGGCCGGACGCGGTGATCCTGATCAACCTCTCCGGCCGGGGTGACAAGGACATGGACACCGCGGTCAAGTGGTTCAACCTGACCGACGAGGCGGCGGAGAACGCCGAGGTCGACTCGTGAGCGGCCTGGACGCCCTGTTCGCCGACTGCCGGGCCGAGCACCGGGCCGCGCTGGTGGGTTACCTGCCCGCCGGCTACCCCACGGTGGACGACTCCGCCCGGCTGCTGTCCGCGCTGATCGACTCCGGGGTTGACCTGGTCGAGGTGGGGTTGCCCTACTCCGACCCGGTGCTGGACGGGCCGACCATCCAGGCCGCCGCCGACGTCGCGCTGCGTGGCGGTACCCGGATCCGGGACGTGTTCAGCGTGGTGGAGCGGGTGGCCGCGGCGGGTGGCCGGGCCGTGGTGATGACGTACTACAACCCGGTGTTCCGCTACGGGGTGGACCGGTTTGCCCGGGACCTGGCCGCCGCCGGCGGGCTGGGGCTGATCACCCCGGACCTGATCCCGGACGAGGCGGCCGACTGGCTGGCGGCGTCGGCCACGCACGGGCTGGACCGGATCTTCCTGGTCGCGCCGTCCTCGACCGAGGAGCGGATCGCGCTGACCTCGGCGGCCAGCAGCGGGTTCCTCTACGCCGCCGCGGTGATGGGGGTGACCGGCGCGCGGGACGCTCTCGGCCCGGCCGCCGCCGACCTGGTCGCCCGCACCCGCCCGCACACCACGCTGCCGATCGGCGTCGGCCTCGGCGTGCGCTCCGGCGCGCAGGCCGCGGCGGTGGCCGGCTTCGCCGACGCCGTCATCGTCGGATCCGCGCTGGTCACCGCCGCCACCGACGGCGAAGCGACGATGCGCGCGCTGGCCACCGAGCTCGCCGACGGGGTCCGGCACCCGTCCAGCCAGCCGGCCTGATTCACCGATCCGGGCGCCAAGTACGGTGGGCCCGTGCTGTCCGTGCTGACCTCTGGGTTTCTGGCCAATATCCCGAGCCCTGACCGCGGTGTCTGGCACCTGGGGCCGATTCCGATCCGGGCCTACGCGCTGTGCATCATCGCCGGCATCGTGGTCGCGGTGACCTGGGGCGAGCGGCGGCTGGTGGCCCGGGGCGGAGAGCCCGGCGCGGTGGTCGACGTCGCGGTGTTTGCCGTGCCGTTCGGCCTGGTGGGCGGCCGGCTCTACCACGTGGCTACCGACTGGGAGACCTACTTCGGCCCCGGCGGCCACGCGGTCGACGCGTTGAAGATCTGGCAGGGCGGCCTGGGAATCTGGGGCGCCATTGCGCTGGGCGGGGTGGGCGCGTGGATCGGCTGCCGCCGCCGGGGCATCCCGCTGCCGTTCTTCGCCGACGCGGTGGCCCCGGCCATCGTCACCGCGCAGGCCATCGGCCGGCTGGGCAACTACTTCAACCAGGAGCTCTACGGCGGCCCGACCACACTGCCCTGGGGTCTGGAGATCTACGCCAGGGTGGTGCCGGGCACCTCGATCCCGGACCCGCTGGCTGGCGTCGCGGTGGATCACACCCCGATCGCGGTGGTGCACCCGACGTTTCTCTACGAGCTGATCTGGAATCTGGCGGTCGCCGCCCTGGTGGTGTGGGCGGACCGTCGGTTCGTGCTCGGCCACGGCCGGGCGTTCGCGGTGTACGTGGCTGGCTACACCCTCGGCCGGTTCTTCATCGAGCAGATGCGGTCCGACCCGGCGACCCGGGTGTTCGGCGACATCCGGATCAACACAGTGGTCTCCGCTGTGGTCTTCCTGGGTGCGGTGGCCTACCTGGTGTGGGTCCGCAAGCCGCGCGAGGTGCTTGCCCCGGCCGAGGACGCCGGTCCGGCCACGAGCCCGGATTCGGCGGATCGGGTGGAATCGGCGGAGTCCGAGCATTCCGCGTCGGGGAACCCAGTCCCGGACAATTCGGCCTCGGCCAATTCCACGTCGCCGCCCTCGGCGAGCGCGAATGATCCGGCCCCGGTGTCCTCCTCGGCCGCTTCTGAGCCGTCCTCAGGCGAGCCAACCGGTGAGACCTCCTGGTCTCGGCCGGAGTCCGGGAAAACCTGACGGACGTTCCGTCCGGACAAATCAGTTTTGCTGTCGTATCGTGGCGACGGGTCGCATCTCGTTGTGGCGATGGGTCCATGGCGAGTACTCGTCCGACCGCGGGGGTGGCGCGAGGCGGGTACATAGGCGGTCCACCGTGCATCGGCGTTGTTTTTCCTCACCGTCGAAGCCTGTGCCTGCCTGTTTCCTGCCTGTTACAGTCACGGAAATCCGCGGGCCACCGGCGTCCCGACATGCCAGCTACCAGCGTCGAGGGAGGTACTCGCGGTGATTTTTTCTACTCAACCGCGCCCGCAGGGTCTTTACAACCCAGCAGCCGAACACGATGCATGTGGTGTCGCCATGGTGGCCGACTCCCATGGTCGACGAAGTCATTCCATCGTTGTGGACGCGCTCACCGCGCTGGCCAACCTGGAGCACCGGGGCGCCGCCGGAGCCGAGCCGACCAGCGGTGACGGCGCGGGCATCCTGGTCCAGGTGCCGGACGCCCTGCTGCGCGCCGAGGTCGGCTTCGCGCTGCCCGAGCCGGGCCCGGACGGCGCCTTCTCCTACGCGGTCGGGCTGGCCTTCCTGCCGGTGGAGGACGACCAGCGGTCCAAGGCGGTCGAGCTGATCGAGCGTCTCGCCGCCGAGGAGAAGTTGCGGGTGCTGGGCTGGCGGGAGCTGGAGGTGCGCCCGGACGAGGCTGGCGTTGGCCCGTCCGCGCAGTCGTGCATGCCCCGGTTCGCCCAGCTGTTCGTCGCCGCCGAGGACAACCCGGCCGAGGAGCCGATCACCGGCATCGCGCTGGACCGGCTGGCCTTCTGCCTGCGCAAGCGCGCCGAGCGGGACAGCGCGGCGCTGGGTTGCGGCACCTACTTCGCCTCGTTGTCCTCCCGCACCCTGGTCTACAAGGGCATGCTCACCACGCACCAGCTGCCGGCGTTCTTCGCCGACCTGACCGACGAGCGGCTGGAGAGTGCCATCGCGCTGGTGCACAGCCGGTTCTCCACCAACACCTTCCCGTCCTGGCCGCTGGCGCACCCGTTCCGCTACGTCGCGCACAACGGTGAGATCAACACGATCCGGGGCAACCGGAACCGGATGCGGGCCCGCGAGGCACTGCTGGCCAGCAAGCTCATCCCGGGCGACCTGGACCGCCTGTACCCCATATGTACCGACGGCGCGTCCGACTCGGCCTCCTTCGACGAGGTGCTCGAGCTGCTGCACCTCGGCGGACGCGCCCTACCCCACGCGGTACTGATGATGATCCCGGAGGCGTGGGAGAACCACGCCGAGATGGACCCGGCCCGCCGGGCGTTCTACAAGTTCCATTCCAGCGTGATGGAGCCCTGGGACGGGCCCGCCTGTGTCACGTTCACCGACGGCACCCTGGTGGGCGCCGTGCTGGACCGCAACGGGCTGCGCCCGGCCCGCTGGTGGCAGCTGGCCGACGGCCGGGTGGTGCTGGCCAGCGAGTCCGGTGTGCTGGACGTGCCGCCCGACCAGGTGGTGGCCAAGGGCCGGCTGCAGCCGGGGCGGATGTTCCTGGTGGACACCGAGGCCGGCCGGATCGTGGCCGACGAGGAGATCAAGTCCGCGCTGGCCGCCGAGCTGCCCTACGACGAGTGGCTGCACGCCGGGCTGCTCGAGGTGCAGGGCCTGCCGACGCGCGAGCACGTGGTGCAGCCGCACGAGTCGGTGCTGCGCCGCCAGCTCACCTTCGGCTACACCGAGGAGGAGCTGCGCATCCTGCTCGCGCCGATGGCGACCAAGGCGGCCGAACCGATCGGCTCGATGGGCACCGACACCCCGGTGGCCGCGCTCTCCCAGCGGCCCCGGCTGCTCTACGACTACTTCACCCAGCTGTTCGCGCAGGTCACGAACCCGCCGTTGGACGCGATCCGGGAGGAGATCGTCACCTGCGTGGCCCGGGTGATGGGCCCGGAGCAGAACCTGCTGGAGCCCACCCCGGCGTCCTGCCGGCACCTGCGGCTGCCCTACCCGGTGATCGACAACGATGACCTGGCCAAGATCCTGCACGTCAACCACGACGGCAACCTGCCCGGGTTCGCCGCCGCGGTGATCAGCGGCCTGTACGAGGTGGACGGCGGTGAGCCGGCGCTGGCCGCGGCGCTGGACAGGGTGCGCCGGGAGGCCTCCGAGGCCATCGCCGAGGGCGCCCGCATCCTGGTGCTGTCCGACCGCGACTCCGACCACCGGATGGCGCCGATCCCGTCGCTGATGCTCACCTCCGCGGTGCACCACCACCTGGTGCGCCAGCGGGAGCGGGTCCGGGTGGCGCTGGTGGTGGAGAGCGGCGACTGCCGCGAGGTGCACCACGTGGCCCTGCTGCTCGGCTTCGGTGCCGCCGCGGTGAACCCGTACCTGGCCTTCGAGACCATCGAGGACATGATCCGCAGCGGCGACATCGCCGGGATCGACGCGCACACGGCGGTCCACAACTACGTCAAGGCGCTGGTCAAGGGCGTGCTCAAGGTGATGTCCAAGATGGGCATCTCCACCGTGGGCGCCTACACCGCCGCGCAGGTCTTCGAGGCGATCGGGCTGTCCCACGAGCTGGTCGACGAATACTTCAGCGGCACCGCGTCCCAGCTGGGCGGGGTGGGGCTGGACGTGCTGGCCGAGGAGGTGGCCGCCCGGCACCGGCGGGCCTACCCGGAGAACCCCACCGACCGGGTGCACCGGCGGCTGGACGTGGGCGGCGAGTACTCCTACCGCCGCGAGGGTGAGCTGCACCTGTTCACCCCGGAGACGGTGTTCCTGCTGCAGCACTCCACCAAGACCGGCCAGCGCGACGTGTTCCGGCGCTACACCGCCGAGTGCAACCGGCTGGCCGCCGAGGGTGGCGCGCTGCGCGGGCTGTTCAAGCTGAAGAACGGGGTCCGCCCACCGGTACCCCTGGCCGAGGTCGAGTCGATGGAGTCGATCCTGGCCCGGTTCAACACCGGGGCGATGTCCTACGGCTCGATCTCCGCCGAGGCGCACGAGACGCTGGCCATCGCGATGAACAACCTGGGTGCCCGGTCCAACACCGGCGAGGGCGGCGAGGACAAGGACCGGCTCTACGACCCGCGCCGGCGCAGCGCGATCAAGCAGGTCGCCTCCGGTCGGTTCGGTGTGACCAGCGAGTACCTGGTGAACGCTACCGACATCCAGATCAAGATGGCGCAGGGCGCGAAGCCGGGCGAGGGCGGCCAGCTGCCGCCGAACAAGGTCTGGCCGTGGATCGCCCGGACCAGGCACTCCACCCCGGGCGTCGGGCTGATCTCGCCGCCGCCGCACCACGACATCTACTCCATCGAGGACCTGGCGCAGCTGATCCACGACCTGAAGAACGCCAACTCGCGGGCGCGGATCCACGTCAAGCTGGTGTCCTCGGTGGGGGTCGGCACGGTCGCGGCCGGGGTGGCCAAGGCGCACGCGGACGTGGTGCTCATCTCCGGCCACGACGGCGGCACCGGCGCTGCCCCGCTCACCTCGCTCAAGCACGCCGGCGCGCCGTGGGAGATCGGCCTGGCCGACACCCAGCAGACCCTGATGCTGAACGGGCTGCGGGACCGGATCGTGGTGCAGACCGACGGGCAGATGAAGACCGGGCGGGACGTCATCGTGGCCGCCCTGCTCGGCGCCGAGGAGTTCGGCTTCTCCACCGCGCCGCTGATCGTGGCGGGCTGCGTGATGATGCGGGTGTGCCACCTGGACACCTGCCCGGTCGGCGTGGCCACCCAGGACCCGGAGCTGCGCAAGCGCTACACCGGCAAGCCGGAGTTCGTGGAGAACTTCTTCCGGTTCCTCGCCGAGGAGGTCCGGGAGTACCTCGCCGAGCTGGGCTTCCGCTCGCTGGACGAGGCGATCGGGCACGCCGAGCTGCTGGACACCGACACCGCGATCCACCACTGGAAGACCTCCAAGGGCCTGGACCTGTCGCCGCTGTTCGTGGTGCCGGACCTCCCCGGGGCCTCCCGCCGGCAGATCCGCGAGCAGGACCACGGCCTGGACAAGGCGCTGGACCAGACGCTGATCCAGCTGGCCGAGGCCGCGCTGGAGGACGCCCACCAGATCCGGCTGGAGCTGCCGGTGCGCAACGTGAACCGCACGGTGGGCACCCTGCTGGGCGCCGAGGTGACCCGCCGATACGGCGGCGAGGGATTGCCGGATGGAACCATCCACATCCAGCTGGAGGGCTCGGCCGGGCAGTCGCTGGGTGCGTTCCTGCCGCCGGGCATCACCCTGGACCTGATCGGCGACGCCAACGACTACGTGGGCAAGGGCCTCTCCGGTGGCCGGCTGATCGTCCGGCCGCACCCGGATGCCACCTTCGAAGCCGAGCGTCAGGTCATCGCCGGCAACGTGATCGGCTACGGCGCCACCGCGGGGGAGATCTTCCTGCGCGGCAAGGTGGGCGAGCGGTTCTGCGTGCGCAACTCCGGCGCGCTGGCCGTGGCGGAAGGGGTGGGCGACCACGCCTTGGAGTACATGACCGGCGGCATCGTGGTGGTGCTCGGCGCGTGCGGGCGCAACGTGGCGGCCGGCATGTCCGGCGGTACCGCCTTCGTGCTCGACCTGGAGCCGGGACGGGTGAACCGCGAGCTGGTGGACCTGGAGACACCGGACGAGGCCGACATGGAGATGCTCTACGGCGTGGTCTCCCGGCACCAGGAGCTGACCGGTTCCGCCGTGGCGGCCTCCCTGCTCGGGGATTGGCCGCGCCGGTCCAAGTCGTTCACCAAGATCATGCCCCGGGACTACCGCCGGGTTCTGGAAGCGGTCCGCCAAGCCACCGCGGAGGGCCGCGACCCCGACGAAGCGATCATGGAGGCTGCACGTGGCTGATCCGCGTGGCTTTCTCACCTTTCGACGCGCGGACGCACCGAAGCGACCCAAGCCGGAGCGGGTGCACGACTGGCACGAGGTCTACCTCGACCAGACCGCGCCCGAGGTGATCGACGAAACCCGCAAGCAGGCGTCCCGCTGCATGGACTGCGGCATCCCGTTCTGCCACTCCGGCACCGCCGGCTGCCCGCTGGGCAACCTGATCCCGGAGTGGAACGACCTGGTCCGCCGCGACGACTGGGCGCAGGCCAGCGACCGGCTGCACGCGACGAACAACTTCCCCGAGTTCACCGGGCGGCTCTGTCCGGCGCCGTGCGAGGCGGCCTGCGTGTTGGCGCTGACCCCGGCGGCCGAGGGCGCGGTGACCATCAAGCGGGTGGAGCAGTCGATCGCCGACGTGGCCTGGGAGCGCGACCTGGTGGTCTCGCAGAACCCCGGGCTGGCGTCCGGCAAGAAGGTCGCGGTGATCGGGTCCGGGCCGGGCGGCCTGGCGGCGGCCCAGCAGCTCACCCGGGCCGGGCACGAGGTGACCGTTTTCGAGCGGGACGACCGGCTCGGCGGTCTGCTGCGCTACGGCATCCCCGAGTTCAAGATGGAGAAGGCGGTGCTGGACCGCCGCCTCGCCCAGATGCACGCCGAGGGCACCCGGTTCGTCACCTCCTGCGAGGTGGGTGGATTCGCCCCCGGGGACCTGTCGGTGGAGCGGTTGCGCGCCGAGTTCGACGCCGTCGTGCTCGCGGTGGGCGCGCTGGACGGCAGGGACGCCCCGGACCTGCCCGGTCGTGACCTGGCCGGGGTTCACCTGGCCATGGAGCACCTGGTGCCGTCCAACCGGGAGTGCGAGGGCGACGGCCCGACCTCCATCTCCGCGCACGGCAAGCACGTGATCATCATCGGTGGCGGGGACACCGCGGCGGACTGCTACGGCACCGCGCTGCGCCAGGGCGCGGCCTCGGTGCACCAGCTGGACCAGTACCCGCGCCCGCCGGACCAGGCCGACTTCGACCGCTCGCCGTGGCCGACCTGGCCGTGGATCCTGCGTACCTACCCGGTGCACGAGGAGGGCGGCGAGCGCGCGTTCGAGGTCGCCGTGGAACGGTTCGTCGGCGACGAGAACGGGCAGGTCAGGGCCGTCCAGCTGCGCACGGTCAAGGTGGAGCGGGACCGGGCCACCGGCCGCCGCGAGGTGGTGCCGGTGTCCGACGAGGTCACCGAACTGCCCTGCGACCTGGCCCTGCTGGCCATCGGGTTCGCCGGGGTCGAGGACATGCCGCTGCTGGACGGGCTGGGCCTGCGGCGCAGCCCGAAGGGCACGCTGAGCTGCGGCCCCGACTGGGAGACCGAGTCGCCCGGGGTGTTCGTCTGCGGGGACGCCCACCGGGGCGCCTCCCTGGTGGTCTGGGCGATCGCCGAGGGCCGCGCGGTGGCGCACTCGGTGGACGCGTTCCTCACCGGCACCTCGCAGCTGCCCTCCCCGGTACACCCCACCGCGCTGCCCCTCATGGCCTAACCACGGCACGCTTGGGTGGCTCCTGACGCCGAGTGGCAACGGAGTCCGGTTTTCCTTGATCAAAACCGGACTGACTTGCCACTCGGTGCCGGAGAACCGGTGTGTCGGGTGTGATCCTTCTGTTTCGGGGCGCGCCGGGATACCGGGTTTCGCCCCGGCCGCCCGGGCCGCTCTCGTACGATCGGGCCGTGGTCCTCCCCAGCACCGCCACCGCGCCCCTCGACGTCCTCAAGCGGGTCTTCGGCTACGACGCCTTCCGAGGCAACCAGGCCGAGATCATCGAACACGTCGTCGGCGGCGGCGACGCGCTCGTACTGATGCCGACCGGTGGCGGGAAATCCCTCTGCTACCAGATTCCGGCGCTGGTCCGGGATGGCGTCGGCGTCGTCGTGTCGCCACTCATCGCCCTGATGCAGGACCAGGTCGACGCGTTGCGGGCGCTGGGTGTCCGCGCCGGGTTCCTCAATTCGACGCAGGACGCCGCCGAGCGCCGGGCGGTGGAGACCGCGTTCCTGGCCGGTGAGCTCGACCTGCTCTACCTCGCGCCGGAGCGGCTGCGGGTGGAGTCCACGGCGCGCCTGCTGGACCGGGGCAAGATCGCGCTGTTCGCCATCGACGAGGCGCACTGTGTGGCGCAGTGGGGCCACGACTTCCGGCCGGACTACCTGGCGCTCTCGGCGCTGCACGAGCGCTGGCCCTCGGTGCCCAGGATCGCGCTCACCGCGACCGCCACCAAGGCCACCCACACCGAGATTGCCACCCGGCTGAACCTGGCCGAGGCGCGACATTTCGTGGCCAGCTTCGATCGGCCGAACATCCAGTATCGGATCGCGCCGAAGGACGAACCGCGCCGCCAGCTGCTGGATCTGCTGCGCACCGAACACCCCGGCGACGCGGGCATCGTCTACTGCCTGTCCCGCAACTCGGTGGAGCAGACCGCCGAGTTCCTGGTCGCACAGGGCATCACCGCGCTGCCGTACCACGCCGGGCTGGATGCGCGGGTGCGCGCGACGAACCAGTCACGGTTCCTGCGTGAGGACGGGGTGGTCATGGTGGCGACCATCGCGTTCGGCATGGGCATCGACAAGCCGGACGTGCGGTTCGTCGCGCACCTGGACCTGCCGAAGTCCGTCGAGGGCTACTACCAGGAGACCGGTCGTGCCGGCCGGGACGGGCTGGCGTCCACCGCGTGGCTGGCCTACGGACTCGCCGACGTCGTGCAGCAGCGGAAGATGATCGACGATTCGCCCGGGGACCTTGCGCACCGCCGGCGGCAGAGCCAGCACCTGGACGCGATGCTGGCGCTGTGCGAGACCGTCGCGTGCCGGCGGGTGCAGCTGCTGAACTACTTCGGGCAGCCGGGCCAGGCGTGCGGCAACTGCGACACCTGCCTGACCCCGCCGGAGTCCTGGGACGGCACGGTCGCGGCGCAGAAGGTGCTCTCCACGGTGTACCGGCTCGACCGGGAGCGGCGGCAGAAGTTCGGCGCCGGGCAGATCATCGACATCCTCCGGGGGAAGCACACGCCGAAGGTGGAGCAGTTCGACCACCAGTCGCTCACCGTCTTCGGCGTCGGCGCGGACCTCTCCGACGGGGAGTGGCGCGGCGTGATCCGACAGCTGATGGCGCAGGGGTTGCTGTCCGTCGAAGGCAACTACCAGACCTTCGTGCTCACCGAGGCCAGCCGCGAGGTGCTGCGCGGCGAACGTCAGGTGATGATGCGCCGCGACCCACCCAAACAGGCTCGCACCCGGGTCCGCGCGTCGGCCAAGCAGACCGCCGCCCAGGCGCAGCTGCCGGCCGAGGCCGCACCGGTGTTCGAGCAGCTCCGTAGTTGGCGGGGGGCCACCGCGAAGGAGCAGGGCGTGCCCGCCTACGTGATCTTCCACGACGCCCCGCTGCGGGAGATC
>Ga0193743_1001902_pt1 | contig 15085 bp, 7 predicted proteins | sample L2c2metaG_FD_143038 | JGI IMG/M metagenome (GOLD analysis project Ga0193743, IMG submission 143038) | Soil microbial communities from a riparian zone of the East river system, Colorado, United States - L2c2 | ecosystem: Environmental > Terrestrial > Soil > Riparian zone | place: USA: East River...
TCAACAACAAGATGTCGACGATCGACCCGGCTAATCCCTCGGTCATTCTGCTCGATGGCTCTCCTCAGGCCAAGGCAGCCGGCTACGGTCGAGGACTCGTTGATCCCTACTACGGCAGCGTGATGCCTCGTATCGGCTTCGCCTACTCACCGACCCCTCGCTGGGTGGTGCGTGGTGGATATGGCCTCCAGAACTACATGGAAGGAACCGGCGCAAATCTTCGGATGACCACCAACCTTCCCTTCCAGTCCACCTACCAGGCCAGCGGAAGCCAGGCCTCTCCAGGTGCCACAGGCAACTTCTTCGACGTGAGAAACGGCTTCAGCAATCCTGCCTCAGGTGCTGCAGCCTCCGGAGCGGTCTATAACGTATGGAACAAGAAGATCAAGCCAGCCTTCATCGGCATGTACAACCTGACCCTGGAGTATCAACTCAATAACACTGCCTCCGTCCAGGTTGGCTATATTGGCGAATCGGGACAGCATCTGGTTACCGCAAACCAGCGGAACCAGCTACGCAATCCTTGTATCGTCAATGGAGCTCCCGTGAGTGGGGCGACCCCAGCCCCGGCGGCAACTTGCCTCGCACAAGCCCCTGCCCCGTTCTATGCAACCCCGGGCGTAGGCTATAACGGCGTCATTCGGTATACAGACTCCAACGCCATGATGAACTACAACGCCTTGCAGACCAGCTTTCGCCAGCGTGCCTGGCACGGCCTGCAATACACCGTCAACTACACCTGGAGCCATGGCATGACCAACAGCACTGGCTTTTACGGTGTTCCCAGCATCAATGCATCCAGCGCCTATGCCGAGAACGTCTACGACCTTCACTCGGAGTACGGCCCCGTGGGACAGGACGTGCGTCACGCTATCAACTGGAATATGGTCTATGACCTTCCGCTTGGCCGCGGACGCTTGGTTGGCGCCAATATGCCTCTCATCCTCGATGAAATCGTCGGAGGATGGAAGGTCGGCATGACCGGCGTCTCCTACACCGGTTTCCCGGTCAACATCAACACCAGCAACAACAACGCTTTCGTCAACGGCAACTCGCAGCGCGCCAATCACTACCGTAAGCTGAAGGTCGTCAACGCCTCCATCGACAACTGGTTTGGAACCGATCCGTCGGCCAAACCGTGTGGCTTGGACGCAAATGGCAGGGCTGCCGATAACGGAGTCTGCGCCTACGGTCAACCCAGCAACGGAACCTTCGGCACCGCTCGCCCCTCTTCGGAGCGCGCACCGGGCTTCCAGACCTACGGGGCATCCGTCACCAAGGACTTCACCATCTGGCACGAGCAGCAGATCAACTTCCGGGCAGACGCGGATAACGTCTTCAACAGCGCCTACCTCGGCAACCCTCTCGGCAATGTGAATTCTACGGACTTCGGAAACATTGCCAAGCAGGCAACGCCGATCCGCTCTGGTTCGAGACAGCTGCAGCTCTCGGTGAAGTACCACTTCTAACCCTAACCAAAAGGCCCGGCCTCCTCGCGGAGGCCGGGCCTTTTTTTCGTGCTGTATCGTCGCCCACCCTCACAGTGGAAGCATAAAACGCATGTCCGTAGCCATCCGGCACCATCCACAATTGTCAGGTTCCCGTCATTTAAGATCCGACATCTGCAACAGCGGCTTTGGCACATTATCGTGGGCGTACTCACCAGCACACGCTCGGCTAAACCCGGCCACAGGACATCGTTGATCACGTCGATGAGTCGATCTTCAATCGTCATAGCCACCCTTGAATAAATACGAAACGCAGGTAGATTTGCGTTTGCAGGCGATAAGGACGCAAGATATTCCGAGTAGCTTAACGAACCCGGAGACCGTGTCTCCCCGTTCTTGCGGTGTATTTATACAGAACAGGGGCCGGTACAGGTCTTCCATGAGGGTAACCACTATGCGATTCTTTTCCTCGGCTCTTCTTTTTACTCTTTGTGGGGCAGGCGCCATCCTCGCAGCGCAACCACCCGCCAGTCCCCCGCCAGCGGAAGCGCAAGCATCGAGAACCCCCTCCGAGATCCTGCAGCCCGCGCTCAGCACGTTGCAGCCAACCCTCGACGCGCTGCGAACGGACAAGTGGAAGACCTCCGGGGTCGCGCGCGAAGAGACAGAGGCAAACATCAGCTCCATCCGTCGCGATCTGGAGACTACGCTGCCCCCGCTCCTTGCAACCGCCGATGGGGCGCCCGGCTCGATTGCGCGGGTGCTGCCGGCCTATCGCAACATCGAGGCGCTATACGATGTCCTTCTCCGCGTCGCCGCCGCAGCCAGGTCTTCTGCTCCCAGCCAGCAAAGCGAGCCGCTGGAACAGGTGATGGCAAGCCTTGACGCAGCTCGGCGCGACCTCGGCGACCAACTGCAGTCTGCCGCGCTCACGCAGGATCAGCAAGTACGCGATCTGCAGGCTAAGCTTCACGCGATCCCCGCAGCCCCTGTTGCCGCCCCTGCCGTCTGCCCGCCCGAGCCCCCTCCTGCGAAGAAGCGCAAACCCCGCCCAAAGCCCGCGCAGAAGCCCGCCCCGGCACCCACGGACTCACAGAGTGGAGCCCCTCCTTCACCCTAACCCTCGACGACCCATTGCCTCATCGATTCCACCCTCGAAAATAAACCCGGGAAAGTTGCCGAATTTTAGAGGTCGAAGATGGACGGGACGATGTCCGGCTTTGCCAGACATCGCACCACATCCAGACCACCAAAAAACACCCTGTTGCGCCTTGCTATCCCCAAAACACCCCGAAAAAGAGCATTTATACAACAAAACCCTCCTCCAATTTAAAGGCCTGATCCAGAACAAAAAGCCCCCATCCAGGTGAAATCAAGCGACCGACAACGGCACTAAGGAATAGCCGCAAAAGAGGATAATACAGATGAGACTTTCATGTTCCAAACGCCACAAGCCTCCCGAACGGGAGTTCGTTTTTTGTCCTATCAGCAACCCAGGGATGCCGTGCCCAAGCGTTTGCTGATCGTTTTAACCTCGACATTCAGCGGTCTCCAACAAAATGTTGTGCGCAGAAGCCTACAGGCACTGCTGGTTGCAGCATCTCTTCTCTTCCTTCCAGCCTCTGCTCTCGGCCAGGCAACCGGCCAGATCGCGGGCATCGTTGATGATCCAACAGGAAAGGTGGTGCCGGCTGCCAGAGTCGACCTCATCAGTCCAGCGACGAGTCAAATCCGCACCGTCACATCTGGCCCCGATGGCTCCTTTTCGATCCCACTGGTCAACCCGGGGGTGTATCAGGTAAAGGTAAGTCTCTCAGGATTCAAGACCAACCTGATCAAGGGAGTAGAGGTCCTGGTCAACGGCACTACGCGAATCAACATCGCCCTTCGGGTGGGCAGCGCGTCACAGGAGGTCACAGTAACGGATGCCGCTCCGCTGGTGGAAACAGGAAACGCGACACTCGGTACTGTCGTTGATCATCAGAGCATCGTCGACCTCCCACTCAACGGTCGCAACTTCGCTCAACTCGGCACACTGATCCCTGGCGTCATCGCTGCCCCAGCAGGCCTTGGCGGCGCCAGTGGAACCGCAACCCCAGGCGGCTTCGGCAACTCCACCGGAAGCTTCAACGTCAATGGGATGCGTAATCAGTCGAATAACTTCCTTCTCGATGGTGCACCAAACAACGACTCGTTCAACAGCGGCTTCGTGATGCGGCCGCCGCCCGACGCCATCGAAGAGTTCAAGATCATGACGCACTCCTACGAGGCACAGTACGGCCGCAACGCAGGCTCCGTCGTCAATGTCGTCACTCGCTCCGGGACTAACCAGGTTCACGGCAGTATCTGGTGGTTCAATCGCGAAGCCGCCCTCGCGGCCAGAAACTACTTCACGTCGTCCGACCAGGCAAAGCCAAACTATCTCCAGAATCAATTCGGCGGAGCCGCAGGCGGACCCATCCTCAAAGACAAACTCTTCTTCTTCGGCTTCTATGAGGGCTTCCGCCTGAAGGACGCAACTAGCAATGTGTTGAACGTACCCGTCCTCAGCGCTGCAGAGCGCAACGGGGATTTTTCCGAGATCACGGCCCCAATTATCGACCCACAGACTGGTTTGCAGTTCAACTATAACGGCAGGCCAAACGTCATCGATCCCTCACGCATCAGCGCTGTCAGTGCCTATCTACTGAAGACCTATATTCCTCTACCAAATACGCCCGGCCCGCTCAATCAATACTCCGCAGCCCCACCCAACATCGACAACCGTGACATGTACGGCTTTCGCGGCGACTGGAAGCTAGGCTCAAAGCACTCGATCCTTGGCCGCTACATACACAACCACCAGAATCTCTTTGGCCCTATCACCCCATCCAACTTCTCCCCGGCCGGTAACCGGCAGATCATGACATTACAGGACCACCTCATCTCCGACACATGGGTCGTAAACGACCGCATGATCAATGTGGCCCGGTACGCACGCCAAACTATCGATGGCAAACCAAATGCCACGAGCGGTCTCGATCTCGCGTCCGCCGGATACGCTTACAACTCCACGAACGTGTCCGCCAAGGGCCTACCCAATGTCACTGTTACCGGCTATTTCACGCAAGGCGATGCGCAGCAGCCCTTCGCGTATCGAGCCAATACCGTCGACACGATCTCGGATGACTTCACCTGGACTCGGCATAGGCACACCTTCCAGTTCGGCGGCGAGATACGGCGAGACCGAATCAACCTCCTCTACATCAATCGCTCCAATGGCGCCTTCACTTTTACGAACAACTTTACAGGTAATGCGCTCGCAGATTTCTTCCTCGGCACCCCATACATGTTTCAGCAAGGATCCGGCGATCCCAGCATGAACGGCTCCTCGTGGACCTACTCCGGGTACGGTCAGGACCAGTTCCGCATCAACAGGCACATCTCTATCGAGGCGGGCATTCGATACGAGGTCAACCGGCCTTATGTCGAAGACAAGAATCACCTCGCCGCCCTGCATCCCGGCCAACAATCCACTATTCAGCCAAATGCTCCCGTAGGTCTCGTCTACCCGGGCGACACAAATGTTCCTCGTTCCACCTACTACACCGACACCAACAATGTCTCTCCGCGTCTTGGCATCATCATCGACCCGAATGGAGACGCCAGAACCAGCATCCGCGCCGCCTGGGGCATCTACTTCGACTCACTCCCCGGTCAGGGAGACTTCTTCCAAAACGGCACGCTCGCTCCTCCCTTCCAGCCACTGCAGGAGATAGATTTCTACGCGAACACCACCAAGCCGACCTCCACTTATTTCTCGAACCCATATAACGGCGTCGCTACTGGAGCCGTCGGCTTCCCCCCAGGCCTGACCTTCATCGGCTGGAGCTTGCCTGGCTCATACAAAGCGCCGAACATCCAGCAGTACAACCTGAGCATGCAGCATCAATTCACCGATCAGACAGGCTTCGAACTCGGCTATGTCGGCTCTCGCGGCCAGTTTCTTCCCATCTTCATGGAGGTCAACCCAACCGACCTCCTCGTTGGAGGAGGATCAATTCCCTCCAACGCCTACCGTGCCGGCGCGCGTGCTGTCTTTCCTCAATTCGGCCTTACCCGGCCCACCTTCTCGGCCGCGAAGTCCTGGTACGATTCGCTCCAGGCCAGCCTCAATCTACGCAACTGGCATCGCGCCCACGGAACGCTCGCCTACACCTGGAGCCACTCGATGGATCACGTCTCCGGCCTCAATATAGGAGGTGAGCTGCGCCCCGTTCTACCCGTCACCATCGGCGACCAGTCGTCTATCGATGCAGCCCTCGTTCGCGAAAAAGGAAATTCTCTCTACGACACTCGCAATCGTTTCGTCCTCAGCTTTGGCTATGAACTGCCAAGATTGCTCGATAAATCGCTTGTTAAACGCCTTATCGTAGGTGGATGGCAGATCAACGGTATCTTCCAGGTCCAATCCGGCAACCCCTTCACGCCTGTCAACTCATCCACCACGGCACAGTCCCTCACCTTCCGGCCTAACGTCACCTGCGACCCCACATCGGGAGCACTTCATAAGCCCCAGGGATTCTTCAATACCGCCTGCTTCTCGCTCCCTACCACCACTGTCTCTGGCGTCACTCACATCGACAACAGTCAGTCCGGGAACGAACGGCGCAATACTCTTGTCGGGCCTGGCTTCAACACGACCGACGCCTCACTGTTCAAGGACTTCAACCTGACGGAGAGCCAGAAGATCCAGTTCCGCTTCGAAGTCTTCAATCTCTTCAACGAGGCCCACTTCGCACAACCCAACCTAACATTTGGAACCTCAACCTTCGGCAAGATCACATCGACCGTCGGTAATGACTCGAGGGTCGTTCAACTCGCCGCCAAGTATGCATTCTAAGAACATCTTTCTCGTCGTGCAGTTCGCTCTGACGGATGTGCGTTGACTTTCTACAGTGAAAGTCTCGCTTGCTTAGATACAACAACTTTCGGTGCGGAGCGTCACCTTCGATGACAGTAAATGTTCGGATACGATGAAAATTTCGGCGCACATTAGCGCTTAGGGCGAAAGTTTCACATAGCTCTGAATAGCGGCCGTATAGAGTTCCCAAAGAAGGTTTTGAGGACTTCACCAACGCCGGAACTGCTCTAAGTAGTTCAGCTACTTTCTCTCATCCCTCCCCGCTCGATCATTTTGAAGCTGGCCGCCAGAACGGCAGATACAAAAGCACGAAGAGCCCGAGAGCGATTACCTCCGATGCCGCTAAATACCATGGCCAAGGCCCCAGAAAATCGAGAAGCGATAGATTCCTCGGTTTAGCCCGGAGGTACATGTAGTTCGTTTTAAAGAAAAGGTCGAAAGTACCCACGATTGCGGCAAAGACATTAAGACCTAGCATCGCTTTCCAGATCGATCCCGGCCGTGGTCTCGCCTGTCCGGACCATACGAGATACAGGGCGCCAACCAGGACGAGGCCGTGGGCGACAAAGAACTGGACCGTAGAGAAGGAAGGAAAGGGTTCCCACAGATCCGGGGTGAGCAGAGCCATCGAAGTTCCGGCCAGCGCGCCATAATAGGCCAGGTCGAAGATCGTCGCATTGAGAGTAAGCAGGGCGACGATCATGAGGCACAGAGTCGCGTCGCAAAGCTCCAGAGGGAGGTGGTCGGGGAATGTGAGCCAGCCGCGCGCAGCTAGATATCCATACCAGACAATCGAGTTCAACAGAAGAGTAATTGCCAGTCCAATTCGCAGCCCTCTGCGCCCGCCAGGAATCCACCGCTCAATAGCTGCGAGAATTGTTGCAAGAACGGGGATGGTGCTCAGGATCGCAATGTGGACCGGACCGAAGATCTCAAACTTTGTTTGCATGGCTGGATCACGTTTAAAGCACCGGGAACCAATGGACGACAGACATGACCGTACCTCAGGCCCGGCAACTGCGTGGGGATTGACCCGGGTAACAACGATCCTGGCAATTCAACACAGACACCACAAACCACCTTTCATTTTAGTGAACTCGACTTTCATTTAAAGCGGCTCCGCACAGGATAATCGTTGGCTCAACCCTCCAGAACGGTAGAATCTGAAAAGCTTCAACTTTCGAACACAAAGCTGAGGCTTCTCTCCAACCACCAGAGGTCCCTTTATGGTTGCACAAGGCCTGTCAGTGAACGTTCAAGAGGCGGCCTGTAGAAACATAGGAGCGAGATGAATCTATACCTCGCGGCCCTGCTCTTCTACTCCGTCTTTCTGATGGCACTTGGCATCTTCACCAGTCGACGCGTGAAAAACTCCTCAGACTTTCTGGTCGCCGGCAGAAGCCTCGGACCGGGAAGACTCTTTGCAACTTTTCTCGCCGCAAACATTGGAGCCGGGTCTACCGTCGGAGCGGCGGGCCTTGGGTATCGCTTCGGGCTCTCGGCATGGTGGTGGGTAGGTTCGGCCAGCATCGGAACCTTCCTGCTCTCTCAATTCCTCGGCCCTCGGCTATGGACGATGGCCAAGAGACACGGCCTCGCCACTCTCCCCGACTTCCTTGAGTTTCGCTATGGAAAGTCAGTCAAGGCTGTAATTTCAATTCTGTTCTGGTGCGGTGCTCTCGCAATCCTTGCAGCACAGATCATCGCGATCTCAACTATCCTCAATACCATCGCCGGGATTCCCAAGTGGGAGGGATGCATCATCGGCGGCACGGTAGCCATCGTCTACTGCACGGCCGGTGGCCTGATGTCCTCCGCCTTCGTCAACATGTTCGAGCTCGCCGTGACCATGTCCGGACTTCTGCTGGCGGTTCCCTTCGCAATCCATACCCTCGGCGGCTGGTCGCATGTGCACGAGCTTATCGTCGCGAACAAAGGCGGCGAGGCGGCTGCAGGCCCCATGTTCAGCATGGTCGGCGCTGGCTCAAAGCAACTGTTCGCATGGATCGCATTTCTTGTGCCCTCGTTCATGATCTCGCCGGGTCTCGTACAAAAAGTATATGGAGCACGCGATGTGAAAGCCGTGAAACTGGGAGTAGGTCTCAACTCCATCGGCCAGGCGCTCTTCGCATTCGTCCCTCCCCTGCTTGGCCTGTGCGCCTTTGCCGCACTCCCCCACCTCGCGAATCCCGAACTCGCGCTTCCCTCCGCCATGAAGCTGCTTCTTCCGAGATGGCTCGGCGTGTGGGCCCTCGCCTCGATCTTCTCCGCCGAACTCAGTGCCACCGACGCGATTCTCTTCATGCTGTCCACATCGCTGGCCGTCGATCTCTACAAGACCTTTCTCAATCCCGGCATCTCGCAGCAAAGACTTTTAGCTGTCAGCCGGATCACATCGGTCTGCGCAGGCGTGCTTGGGATATTGCTCGCTATAATCCTTCCATCCATCATCACCGCAGTCAGCATCTTTTATGTACTGATGGCTGTGTCGCTCTTTGTTCCTGTGCTCGCCGGGCTCTATTCCCGCCGTGTACTCTCCTCTGCGGCGCTTGCCAGCATTCTCGCCGCAGTGGCCGCGACAGCCACGACGATGAGCCTCACACACGGTCAAGGAGTGGGAATATTTTCTCCCCAAGCCATCGGTATCGCGACGGCCGCCATCGTGATGCTTGGGTTCCGAATACTGCGTCCGGGTAATGCGCAGGACAACGTCTCCTTTGCCGGAGGAACAGATGCCAGGTAACTTCGCCCACAGGCGCAATAATCATCTTTAGAAGAAGGTCCCTCTATGCTCCGTCGCCAATTCACTCGCAATGCCCTTGGCCTCCCTCTCGCTGCAGCCCTTCCGTCGATACCGTCGCTATCGTCGATAGCCTATGGCGCAGACCTCGACCCCAGCGTCCTGCCTCAGGGCGGCTCCATCACCGATGTTCCAGGCTTGAAGGTTGGGCACTATACATTCACCGAGCGCCCCACTGGCTGCACCGTGCTCATCTGCGAGGCCGGTGCAACCGCAGGCGTAGATGTGCGTGGCTCCGCGCCAGGCACGCGCGAGACGGACCTGTTATCGCCCATCAACTCCGTCCAGCAGGTGCAGGCTATTCTCCTCTCCGGCGGCAGCGCGTACGGCCTCGACGCGGCAAGCGGTGTGGTCCGCTATCTGGAGGAGCACAACCTCGGCTACAAGATCGGCAAGATCGGCGTCGTACCCATTGTGCCGGCCGCGATCCTCATGGATCTGGGTGTCGGCAACTTCAAGATTCGCCCTAACGCCGACGCTGGTTACAAAGCATGTCTCGCGGCGAGCACAGGGCCCGTGGCCGAAGGCAACGTGGGTGCAGGCGCAGGCGCAACCATCGGAAAAATGTTCGGCCCCAGGTTCTCCATGAAGTCAGGGCTAGGCACAGCCAGCGTCAAGATCGGTGATACCGGCATCGTCGTCGGCGCGTTGGTAGCGGTGAATGCCGTAGGAGACGTAGTCCGGCCCGAGACAGGTAAAGTCGTCGCAGGCGCACGCAGCGAAGACGGCAAAGGCTTCCGCGACTCCATGGCGGCCATGATGAACGGCTACCGCGTCGTCGTCCAGAACGCAGCGAACACCACCATTGGTGTCGTCGCTACGAATGTCCCATTCACCAAGATACAGATGACCAAGATCGCCCAGATGGCCCACGACGGCTACGCCCGTGCCCTTAATCCCGTCCACACCATGGGCGATGGAGACACGATCTTCTCGATGTCCACGGGAACCGCGAAGGTCAAAGCCGATGTAACCGCCATCGGCGCCATCGCCGCTACAGTTATGGCCAGGGCGATCGTCCGTGCCGCCATGCAGGCCACCAGTCTGCCGGATCTTGGCCTTCCTGCATATCGCGACTATCCAGGCCGTTCTTAGTACGACCTGAATTTGGTACGGCCAGCAGGACTGCTATGCCAGCCGCACCGGGATTGAATTGCGCCTTCAGAGATGCCCGCACACAGAGGCTGTCTCGACCATGTTCGTCAAACAGCGCCGAAAGACCAGGTCAACATCTATATATTGGGTGTCTGTGTCATGCCTCGCCAATGAGACACTGCCCTCCAGAGGAGCTCTTCACATGCCCGATTCCTTGAAATTGACATACTGCCTGCGCCTGAGACCTTTAGCGACTCAAGCTCGTATCTCTGTCCAAGGCAAATGGTTAACATCTCTTCTCAGGTGAAATTAAGGTTGATTCAATATTCTCGAATAGCGATGTCAATGTCAGTCCAAGACGGTCTCCAGAAACATACTTCGCCTCCCCGCCGGAACATGGTCTCAGCCGTGGTCGCCCTCTTGCTCTGGAGCTGCACCGCTCAGATCGTATCTTCGCAAACAGTGACAGCAGCCCCGGCATCGTCCGCGCCTCCCTCCATAAGCCTGACCGAGGCGATTCAACGCGCCCAGGCAAACGAACCCATATTTGCCGCGAGTATGGCTGAAAACAAGGCGCTGGCACTGGACCGCTCCATCGCGCGAGCCGCATTGCTGCCCACAGTCGGCTATCACAACCAGTTCTTGTACACCCAGTCGAATACACCGCGCAATCAAACCGGCCACGACTTCGCCACCCAATCTCTCCCTATCTTCATCGCCAATAACGCTGTCCATGAGTACACCAGTCAGGCCGTGGTCACTGAGACCTTCGGCCTGCAGCAACTGGCCGACGTGAAACGTGCGACTACCGCCTCGGCACGGGCCGGTGCCGAACTCGAAATCACACGCAGAGGCCTCGTCAGCGCTGTCGTCAGTCTGTACTTCGGAGCCCTGGCATCGGAGCAGAAGCTCAAGGTAGCGCAACGAGCCGCCACCGAAGCCGACGCCTTCACGGACCTCACGCAGAAGCGCGAGACCGCAAGAGAGGTGGCCCACGCAGATGTGGTGAAAGCACAACTCCAGCAACAACAGCGCCAACGCGATCTGGCCGACGCGCAACTCCTCTTCGATCGATCCCGCCTTGAGCTGGGCATACTTCTCTTCCCCGATCCCGGCACGCCATACACGCTCCAGGCAGCAGATACCTCAGCTGCATTGCCGACGCGCGCTGAAGTCGAGGCAGCCGCAGCGCGCATGAATCCTGACTTGAAGAGCGCCTTGGCAACCCTGCGGCTCAGTGAGATCGACATTCTCTCCGCCAAGTCAGCCTACCTTCCCGATCTGGCCCTCAACTTCAACTATGGAATCGACGCAGCGCAGGTTGCAGCGAAGGGGCTCAACGGCGTGCAAAACCTTGGCTACTCGGCAAGCGCCACGGTGGACATTCCTGTCTGGAACTGGCTCTCAACGCAGAATAGGGTCAAGCAAACCCAGATCCGCCGAGACGCCGCTCGCGTCGCACTCACCGCCACGCAGAAGCGTCTGATCGTTGCGCTCGACGAGTTCTACGCCGAAGCCACGAGCGTTCGCAATCAGCTCGCCTCCCTCGATACCAGCGTGCAGACGGCGGCCGAGAGCCTTCGCCTTACCAGGCTGCGCTACACCAGCGGCGAGGCTACCGTGCTCGAAGTCGTCGACGCACAAAACGCACTGACCACGGCCGAGAACGCCCGGGAAGACGGCGCAGTCCGTTACCAGGCCTCTCTCGCAAATCTGCAGACACTGACAGGAACCCTGTGAAGCATTCGATGAGCGACCAAGACAAAACAATGACTGCCTCCCGCCACCTTCTTCTCTGCGCTGCGACCCTTCTGCTTGCCTCTGCCCTCGGCTGCACAAAAAAAGAGACAGTCCCCGACACCGTGGTCACCGTGCAGGCGGAGCACCCCGAGCGTGGCGACATCTCCGAACACATCGTCGTCGATGGCGTCCTCTCTCCTCTGGCGCAAGCGGCTCTTTCGCCAAAGATCACCGCACCGGTCAAGCACTTCTACGTTCAGCGCGGATCGGTGGTCAAGGCCGGTCAGCTCCTCGCCACCTTGGAAAATCAGGACCTGCAGGCAGCCGCTCTGGACAACAAAGGCTCCTTCTCAGCGGCCCAGGCTGCCTATGAGACGGCAACCCGCGCCCAGGTGCCGGAGGACCTCCAGAAGGCTCAACTCGATCTGGCACAGGCGACCGCAAACCTCAAGCTGAACCAGAGCATCGTCAACGGCCGCAAGCAGCTCTTCGCAGAGGGCGCCATCCCCGGCCGCGATCTCGACACCGCAACAGCCGCGCTCGTACAGGCCCAGGCAGCATACGACACGGCCCAGCGTCATCTGGAGTCCGTGCAGAACGTCAGCCACGAAGCCGCACTCAAATCCGCCAAGGGTCAACTATCATCGGCAGAGGGCAAATACCTCGGAGCTGAAGCGCAAGTAGCCTACTCACAGCTCAAGAGTCCCATCGACGGAGTCGTCACCGACCGCTCCCTCTTCGCCGGCGAGACCGCCCCCGCAGGCACCCCGCTCATCACCGTCATGGACACCTCTTCACTTCTCGCCAAGGTCCATCTCGCACAACGCCTCGCACAGAGACTCGCACTAGGAGATACCGCAAGCATCACGGTCCCTGGCCTACCGAAGGATCTACCCGCAAAGGTCACTCTCCTCAGTCCAGCACTCGACCCAGGCAGCACAACCGTCGAAGTCTGGCTGCGAGTCGACAACAAGAAAGGCACGCTCAAAGTTGGCACACCAGTCCATGTGTCGGTCACTGGCCTCAGCGTAGCGAACGCCTTGAAGGTTCCAACCGCAGCCGTCCTGACGGCGCAAGATGGCAGCAAGTCCGTCATGGTGGTCGGCACGGATGGCGCCTCACATCGCAAGGCAGTCGAACTAGGCATTCAGGATGGCGATCAGGTACAGATCGTCAACGGCGTGTCACCAAATGACACAGTCATAACCGGAGGAGCCTACGGCCTCGAAGATGGCACGAAGGTAAAGGTCGGCCCTGCTGGAGACGAAGACAAGCCCGCTGCGGGCAAGAGCGGAGACGAGAAATAGATGGCTACAACCAACGCATCCCTCGCTCCGCCTCACACGACAGATCATTTCTGGCTCGCGCGCTCCTTCCGCACCATCTTTTTCTTCGTCGTCGTCCTCATGATCGCCGGCATCTACGTCGCCTATCAGGTGCCCATCTCGGTCTTCCCCGACACCAACTTCCCTCGGGTCGTCATCGGTATCGACAACGGCGTCATGCCGGTCGAGCAGATGCAGGTCACCATCACCAAGCCCATCGAAGACGCTGTCAACAGCGTCCCCGGCCTCACCACCGTTCGCTCCACCACCAGCCGCGGATCGGCCGAAGTCAGCCTCTTCTTCGACTGGAACGTCGACATGTTCAAAACGCTGCAGCTGGTCGATGCGGCGTTGACCAAAGTCCAGCAGACCCTGCCCCCGACAGCGAAGCTCACCACCAATCGCCTCACCTTCGCGACCTTCCCCATCCTCGGCTACAGCCTCACCTCCGACACCGTACCGCAGACCCGCCTCTGGGAGATCGCCACCTACGAGCTCAAGCCGCCGCTCAACCGCGTCGCCGGTGTCAGCACCGTCACCGTGCAGGGCGGCCAGGTCCCTGAGTTCCACGTCGTACCCAATCTCGCCCGCCTGCAGGCCGCGAACGTCACTATCCTCGATCTCGTCAACGCCATGCAGGCCTCCAACATCATCGACTCACCCGGTCTCTACGAGGCGAATCATCAGCTCATCCTCGGCCTCGTCGGAGCCCAGGTCCACGACGTCCAGGGACTCAGCCAGCTTGTCGTCAAGACGACGCCGAGCGGCGTACCGATACGCGTCGGAGACGTCGCCGCGGTCCAACCGGGCACAATGCCCGTCTACACCGTCGTCACCGCAAACGGCAAGCGCGCCGTACTGCTCAACATCACCCGCCAACCCACCGGCAACACCGTTGCAGTGGCGGACGTCGTTGCAAAAGAGATCGCCCAGCTCGCACCCAAGCTTCCTCCTGGCGTAAGGCTCGAGCCATACTACGATCAATCCCAACTCGTGCGCGACAGCATCTCCAGCGTGCGCGACGCCATCCTCATCGGCCTCGTCCTTGCCTGCATCATTCTCTTCCTCTTCCTGCACGATTGGCGCTCCTCGCTCATCGCCGGTATGGTCATCCCCGTCACCGTCGCCGTCACCATCCTCTTCCTCTGGCTCATCGGCGAGAGCTTCAACCTGATGACCCTCGGAGGCCTGGCCGCTGCCATCGGTCTGGTGATCGATGACGCCATCGTCGTCGTCGAGAACATCGTGCTCCATCGCGACTCCGGCGAGAACCGCATCGACGCCGTCCGCAAGGCGCTTCATGAGATCACTACGCCGCTCGTCGGCTCCACCATCACGCCGGTCGTGGTCTTCCTCCCGCTCGTCTCCGTTACCGGAGTGACCGGCAGCTTCTTCCGCGCCCTTGCCGTCTGCATGACTGCGGCCTTGCTCACCTCCCTGCTGCTCGCCCTTACCTGGACACCCGCCCTCGGCCTCGTCCTGCTGCGCGAGGGAAAATCAGAGGAGCCGGCAGAGTCAAGACACGATGCCCCGGGAAAGATTCTCGGTCGTGTGATGTCCTGGCACAGCCGCATACTGAACTGGTCCCTCTCCAGACCGCTGCTGCTGGCTGGCGCCTGTGTGCTTCTGGCCCTGGGTACGTGGTTCGCCTACCAGAGCCTCGGCTCCGACCTGCTGCCCGAGATGGACGAGGGTGGCTTCGTTCTCGACTACATCATGCCCGCCGGCAGCTCGCTCGCGGAGACAAATCGTGTGCTCGATCACGTCGAGCGCA
>Ga0193743_1001903_pt1 | contig 15084 bp, 15 predicted proteins | sample L2c2metaG_FD_143038 | JGI IMG/M metagenome (GOLD analysis project Ga0193743, IMG submission 143038) | Soil microbial communities from a riparian zone of the East river system, Colorado, United States - L2c2 | ecosystem: Environmental > Terrestrial > Soil > Riparian zone | place: USA: East River...
TCAGGTCGGCTTCGACCGCAGCGACCGCTTCGGTCACCCACGCCCGTTCGCTGTCGCTACATCGGTCGAGCTGTTCCATGGAATGCAGGCTATGCCGTGGGTGGTTGGATCGGACGCGGACGGTTCTCCCATTTGGCCGACAGCGCGATCGCGGTGCGGGTCGAGGCCACTCCGGGCGTCCGGTTCAGCCGCACGATCAGCCGTTCCAACTCGGCGATCGTGCCGACCCGCACGGTCAGCAGGAACGACTCGACGCCGGCCATGAAGTAGCAGGATTCGATTTCCGGCAAGGCGCGCAGCTGTTCGAGGAGGTCGTCGGCGTCGGTGGTCGACTCCTCGACGACGCCGATCAGCGCGGTCACGCCGAGCCCGATCGCCTCCTGGTCGACCTCGGCCCGATAGCCACGGACCACACCGGACGATTCGAGCTTTCCCACCCGCTCGTGCACCGCCGGCGCGGACAGACCGACCTGCCGGGCGAGTTCGGCGAAGGACAGCCGTGCGTTGGTACGCAACAACTCCACGAGGCGCAGGTCGATGGCATCCACGGCCTGTAGACCCTAACCGGGGCCGGGAGTGGACGATTCGCCGGTCCGCGTGAAACATGGTCAAAGGAGAGTACGGCTCGCAATTTTACCGGGGATCTGCCCACACAGCCCGTTTTCCTCGATTCCAGGACAGTGCACTCGCACGGTGCTCTAATGGCCGTACGTCCCTATGAAAGCCTCTCGCGCACTGCCGGGGCGCACATCTGAGACCAGTTCGAGAGGCTTTCGCTGACGCGAGGAGGGGACCGTGGACACTGGAGACCGTCTGCTGACGCCGGGCGAGGTGGCTGCGCTCTTCCGGGTCGACCCCAAGACCGTGACGCGATGGGCCGCGGCGGGCCGGATCGGTAGCATCCGGACACCAGGTGGACATCGGCGCTTCCGCGAGTCTGAGGTCCGAGCCCTGCTCGAGGGTGAAGGCGTGCTCGACGACCTCGACGGTGACGGCAACCGTCCACGCAACGACGGGCCGACCCAGAGCGGCAACCACGGGCCGACGAACGCGGGCCTGCACTGACCCGGGGGTAGGCGGCTCAGGCGTCCGTGGCGGGCCCGCTGGCCGGGTCGCCGGACGCGCCGCCTGAAGCACCGCCGATGCCACCGGCCCAGCGCGGCGAGAGATCATGCGCGACACCGATCGCGTCGAGGATCTTGCCGGCGACGAAGTCGACCAACTGCGCCGCGGTCGCCGCGGCGCCGGCACCGTAGAAGCCCGGACTCGCCGGCAGCACCACCGCGCCGGCCGCGTCCAGCTCCAGCAGGTGCTGGAGGTGACTGCGGGTCACCGGGGTCTCCCGGGGCACGAGCACCGTCGGCCGGCGCTCCTTGAGGTTGACCTCGGCCGCGCGCTGCAACAGGTCCTTCGAGAGGCCCAGAGCGATCCCGGCACAGGCCGCCGTGCTCGCCGGCACCACCACCATGCCGCGCGCCGGATAGGAGCCGCTGCTCGGCCCGGCGGCGAGATCACCGGCCGGCCAGAACAGCAGGTCGGCGCCGGCCAGGTCGCGGCCGAGCCAGCGGGCCAGGTCGTCTTTCCAGTGCCCGTCGCGAAGCGGTGACCCGGTCTCGTCGAAGATCGTCAGCCGCGCCGCCCGGGACACCACGAGATCGACAGACTCGCCGGCGTCCAGCAGGCCCCGCAGCACCGAAGCCGCATATGGCGTACCAGATGCTCCCGAGACTCCAACCACCCACGGCGTTCGCATACGGTCAAGCCTATGAGCCGGGACTGCCCTCCCAGCCAGCGCACGCGGGAGGCCGCTGGATGGTGACGCCGGGTCTGTTCTGCCCCATCCCGCCGCGGATCTCCCCGCACGCCGACGACACGCAGGACTGGCTGGCCGGCTGGCTCGTCGAGCGCGGCGTCGCGGCCGACACCGCCGAGCGGCTGCGCGGCAGCGGCTTCGCCCGCTACGCCGGCCGCCTCTACCCCGACGCGAACGAGGCCGACCTGCGCCTGCTGACCGCGCTGTTCACCTGGTTCTTCCTGCTCGACGACACCGTCGACAGCAGCGCCACCCCGCCGCTGGAGCGGGTCCGGGCCACCGTCGACGGGGTCTACGCCACCATCGACAGCGACGGCCGCCAGCCGGCACCGGGCCTGAGCGAGCCGATGCGCGCGATGCTGCTCGACTCCTGGCGGGCGATCACCGGCGGCCTCTCCGAGATGTCGGTCGACCGGATCAACGACGCCCTCCGCCACCACCTCGACGGCATCCTGGTCGAGGCGAGTAACAAGTGGGTCGGCCGCAAACCCGGCGTCGTCGAATACATCCAGCTCCGCCGGGCGACGTCGGCGGCCTACGTTTCGTACGCCTTGATCGAGTTCGCCGGCGGCAGCCGGGCGCGGATCCCCGAGGCGGTCTACCACCACCCGGTGCTGCGCGAGATCAGCGCGGCCGGCAACGACCTGCTCTCCTGGTTCAACGACCTGCTGTCCCTGGAGCGCGACGAGGACACCGCGGCCGGCCACAACCTGGTCCTGGCCACGGCGCGGGAGCGTGGCCTGTCCCGCGACGGCGCGATCCATGAGGTGATCGGCCGCTGGCAGGAACGGATGACCCGGTTCGTCGAACTACGCGCGGCCGTGCCGGCCTTCGGCGCCCGCATCGACGCTGCGGTCCGCCGCTACGTCGAGGGCGTAGCCGACTCGGTCCGCGGCACGATCGACTGGTCCCTCGAGTCACCCCGATACCCTCTGCCCGACGTCGTCGAAGCCTGGGTAGTGGATCGCACCGCGTAAGCATGTCCCGCGGCCGTGATCAGGTGCAGCCCACCAGGCGACCGCGCGGGCCGGGTAGGTGTCTCCCAACGCATACATGTTCTTTCATGTACGTACGTGAAAGAACATGTGCGGCCGAGCAGAGACACCCGGGCCCCGCCGCGACACGCCGGCTTAGGCGCGTAGGCCCTGGAGGGCGACGAGGTCGAGCAGCGCGAACACGAACAGGACGATGCCGATCACGCCGTTGGCGGTGAAGAAGGCGCGGTTGACGCGGGACATGTCCGAAGGCTTGACGATGGCGTGCTCGTAGACCAGCACCGCGGCCGTCACCGCCACCCCCGCGGTCCAGAGCCAGCCCAGATCGGCCAGCGCGCCGAACCAGAGGTAGAACGCGACCGTCACCACGTGGGTCACGGCCGAAATGATCAGCGCGCCGCGAACCCCGTGCTTCACCGGGACCGACCCGATCCCGATCCGGCGGTCGGCCGCCAGGTCCTGCACGGCGTAGATGCAGTCGAAGCCGCCGATCCAGGTGCCCACCGCGACGCCGAGCACGAACGCCGGCCAGGACCACTCGCCGGTGACGCCGACCCAGGCGCCGACCGGGGCGACCGCCTGCGCCGCGGCCAGGAAGAGCTGCGGGTAGTTCGTGAAGCGCTTCGCGTAGGAGTAGACGACCAGCAGGAACAGCGCGACCGGAGACAGCACCAGGCAGAGCGGGTTGAGCGCGGCCGCGGCCACCTCGAAGACCACCAGCGAGAGCAGCAGACCGACCCACGCGGTACGCAGCGACACCGCGCCGGTGACGAGCTCGCGTGAGGCGGTGCGCGGGTTCTCCCCGTCGATCCGCCGGTCGATGATCCGGTTGGCGGCCATCGCGACCGTCCGCGCCGCGACCATCGCCACGGTGATCAGTGCCAGCGTGCCCCACTGCACGCGGCCGCTGTCGAGCCGCATCGCGGCCAGCGCGGCGACGTAGGCGAACGGCAGGGCGAAGATCGAATGCTCGATCACCACCAGCCGCATGAAGGCCTGAACCCGGTTCGGTGCCGGTGCCGCCAGGGCGACCATCAGATGCCGTACTCCTTCCACCGCTTGTCGACCAACGCCGTGATCTCCGGCGACATGGTCATCTCGTCCGGCCAACCGCGGGTGTAGCCCTCGGTCGGCAGCTTGCGGGTGGCGTCGACGCCCGCCTTGCCACCCCAGAACTGCTGGTAGGACGCGTGGTCCAGGTGATCGACCGGACCCTGCGTGAGCAGCAGGTCGTGCGCGTAGTCGACGTTGCCGAACGCCCGGAACGCCACCTCGGCATAGTTGTGCACGTCGCAGTCGTCGTCGACGACCACGATCAGCTTGCTGAGCGAGAGCAGGTGGGCGCCCCAGATCGCGTTCATCACCTTCTGCGCGTGCTTCGGGTAGCGCTTGTTGATCGAGACGATCACGCAGTTGTGGAACACCCCGGCGGGCGGCAGGTCGTAGTCGCTGATGTCGGGGATCAGCAGCTTGAGCAGCGGCAGGAAGATCCGCTCGGTGGCCTTGCCGAGCCCGTGGTCCTCCTGCGGCGGCTTCGACGTGATGATCGAGTGGTAGATCGGCTCGCGCTGCATCGTCATGCACTCGACGTGCAGCACCGGGAACGGCTCGACCGGCGTGTAGAAGCCGGTGTGATCGCCGAACGGGCCCTCGGGCAGGCGTTCGCCCGGCTCGAGGTAGCCCTCCAGCACGATCTGCGCCTGCGCTGGCACCTGCAGCGGCACGGTCAGGCAGTCGACCATCTCCACCCGCTCGCCGCGCAGGAAGCCGGCGAACAGGTATTCGTCGATGTCGCCGGGCAGCGGAGCACTGGCCGCGTAGCTGACCACCGGGTCGGCGCCGATCGCGATCGCCACCGGCAGCCGCTCGCCGCGCCGCTCGGCGACCGCGTGGTGCGCGGTCGAGTCCTTGTGGATCTGCCAGTGCATGCCGAGCGTGTTGTGCGAGTGCTGCTGGAGCCGGTAGAGGCCGAGGTTGCGCTTGCCGGTCTCCGGGTGCTTGGTGTGGGTCAGCCCGAAGTTGTGGAAGATCCCGCCGTCGCCGGGCCAGACCTGCAGCCCGGGCAGCCGGTTGAGGTCGACGTCGGCGCCCTTGAAGACCACCTGCTGGCAGGGCGCCGTCTTCACCTTCTTCGGCGGCACCGACTTGAGCTGCATGACCTTGCCGAGCCCGTCGCGGATCCCCGACCAGCCGACCGGGAGGTCGGGCTTGACCAGCGCGCCGATCCGGTCGCCGATCTCGTCGAGCGAGTCGACGCCGAGCGCCATCGCCATCCGCCGCTCGGTACCGAACAGGTTGACCGCCACCGGCATCTCGCCCCGGGTCGGGCGCTCGAACAGCAGCGCCGGCCCGCCGGCCCGGACCGTGCGGGTGACCACCTCGCTGATCTCCAGCGTCGGGTCCACCGGCACACCGACCCGGCGCAGCTCACCCGCGCTTTCCAGCGCGGCGATGAAGTCCTTGAGATCCGGGTACGGGAAGGCACGCGCCATAGGTAGCAGTCTCGCCTATGGCGCGTTTCGCACCACGTCGGCCCCCGGCGACGGTGCGGATGACCTCAGCGGCGTGCCTTGGTGCGTCGCCGGGACGCCTTACGGGTGGCCTCGGCGACGTCGTCGGCCCGGGTGTGCTGGCCACGCCAGTTGGCCAGGTTGGATTTCTGCACGGCCCACGCGGTGACCGCCCGACCGTCGCGGGTCTCGATCCGCAGACCCCCGTAGCCGGTCTTGGCGTCGGCGATCTCGGCAACCGGCACGCGCCAGGTGCGCAGCGGGTTGCGCACCTCGACGTCGGTCTCGGTCAGCGTCACGGCCGGCCGCAGCGTGAGGATCAGCGGCGCGAGCACCGCCGCCACGCCGAAGATGAGGCCGTAGGCGAGGCCCAACTCCAACCCGTCGCGCGCGATGGCCAGCACCGCGCGCACGATGACCAGCAGCCCGAAGGCAGTGCACAAGAGCCCGGCCACCCGGCCAGCCGTCGATACCCGCCACGTCTGTCGCATCGGGACAGGATAGTGATGGGCGTCAGCGGGCCCGATCGGTGGAGCGTCAGAGGCCGCCGTACGAGTGCAGGCCCGTGAAGAAGATGTTCACGCCGAACAGGTTCATCAGCATGGTCAGGAAGCCCAGCACCGCGATCAAGGTGGCGGTGGTCTTCTTGACGCTCGGCGTGGCCCGGGCATGCAGGTAGCCGGCGTAGACGATCCAGGAGATGAACGCCCAGACCTCTTTCGGGTCCCAGCCCCAGTAGCGGCCCCACGCCGACTCCGCCCAGATCGGGCCGGCGATCAGCGCGCCGAAGGTCCAGATCGGAAAGGCGAACGCGTGCAGCCGGAAGGACAGCCGCTCCAGCACGTCGGCGGCCGGGAGTCGCTCGCCGAGACTGAACGGGAACGCGTTCCTGCCCTTGTCGTACCCGGACTTGATCAGGAAGAGACCGGCCGGCACGAAAGCGATCAGGAAGACGCCCGACGAGATGGCCACCGCGGTCACGTGGATCGCCAGCCAGTAGGAGTCGAGCGCCGGCACCAGCGGGCCGACCGGCACGTAGAGGATCAGGCCGGCGACGCCGAGCAGGACCACCTGGGTCAGTGCGACGTAGAGGCCCAGGTGGCGCAGCGCCGGGCGGCGGACCATCACGACGATCCAGGCCACCGCGGCGACCGAGGTGGCCGCGAGGACGTATTCGTACATGTTGCCCCAGGGCAGCCGGTGGCCGGCGACCCCGCGGCTGATCAGGGAGCTGATCTGGGCGACGGCGGCGAGCACCAGAACCGCGGCGGCGACCCGGCCGAACCACACAGTGCGAGCGGGCGGCGTGGCAACGGGCACAGCCGGCTCGCCGACGAACTCGATCACCGGCGGGCCACCGGCGCCCACCAGCTCGCGGTCACTCTCCCGTTCGGCCACGCGGGCGACCACGCCCCTGTCACCGAACGCGTACACGGCGGCGTAGCAGATCATCGCGGCCAGGTAGCCGAGCATGGCCACCACCAGCAGGGCGTCCGACAAGGCGGCCATCAGGTCTTCTCTCTCACGGCGGCGACGGTCGAAGCGAACTCCTCGGCGAAGCCGGGGTAGTCGGTGCGCGGTAGGCCACCGGCCTCGAGCAATCTACTACTGGATGTCGGAGACGGGGAAGCCAACCGGAAGAAGATCCGCCGGCGCTTGCCGAACAGCGAGCCCATCAGGCCGACCAGCGCGCACACCGCCGCGATCAGGGCGATGCCCTGGCCGGGGTCGTGCCGCACGGACAGCGTCACGTATTTCTTCGTCCCGACGAACTGGACGGACGAACCGTCGTCGAGCGTCCAGGTCTCGCCGGGCTTGAGCAGCTTGCCCTCGCCGACCTGCTTGAGCCGGCCGGCGTCGATCTGGCCCTGGTCGAGGCGGTAGACCGAGCTGGGGATGCCCGCGTCCAGGCCGAGGTTGCCGCGGTAGGCGGTGAGCAGCAGGCCCGGGTTGTTCTCGGCCGGGAACTCCGAGCGCAAGTAGGGCGCCTGGGCCGGCGCGGTCGGCAGGTAGATGCCGTCGAAGCCCATCTGCAGCGACGAGTCACGCTTGCCGGTCACCGGGTCGACGTTGGCGTCCGGGAACGAGATCGCGCCGGAGCCGGTCTGCATCCCGTCGATCGACAGGAACGGACCCTCCTTGGTCTGCGTCTTCCCGAACCGGTCGGTGTAGCGCAGGATCGGCGCGTAGCCGTGCCCGAGCAGGTAGACCGACGCCCCGCCGAGCCGCAGCGGGTCGTTGACGGAGAAGTCGGCAGTGTGGGTCGGCCCGTCGCCCTCCACGGTCACCGTCGCCTTGAACTGCTTGGGCTGCCCGCTGCTCTGGAACGTCGCCTCGAACTGGTCGAGGGTCACGCAGAACGGCGGCAGCCTGCCCTCGTCGACCCGCGGGCCGAGCTTGGACTCGTCGTATTGCTGCAGGCTGTTGCAGAAGCCCGAATCCGGGCCGGTGACCAGGATCCGGTTGCCGTGCCAGCCATACCAGGAGCCGAGCGCGACGGCGACCAGCACCGCCATCAACGAAACGTGGAAGACCAGGTTGCCGGTCTCCTTGAGATAGCCCTTCTCCGCCGACACCGTCTCGTCGCGCACGACGACCCGCCAGCGCCGCTTGCGCAGCGTGGCCGCGATCGCCGCCAGGTCGCCGTCGTGGTCGTCGACCGTGGTGTGCTGCGGCAACCGGTCGAGCCGGGCCGGCACGTTGGGTGGCACGGAACGGATCGCGCGGTAATGGTCGCGCAGCCGCGGGATCACACAGCCGATCAGCGAGGTGAACAGCAGCAGGTAGATCGCGGCGAACCAGGGCGAGCCGAAGACGTTGAACCCGTCGACCTTCGCGAGCCAGGGCGCCAGCGTCGGATGCGCGCGGTAGAAGCCCTGGACCTTCTCGATCCCGACGTTGGTCTGCGGCAGGATCGAGCCCGGAATCGAGGCCACGGCGAGCAGGAAGAGCAACACCAACGCGGTACGCATGCTGGTGAGCTGCCGCCACGCGGAGCGGCCGACGGTCACAAGAGCGTTGCTCCAGCCGGGCTTGCGGGGCGGCGGCGCGGCCGGCGCCGCGGGTCGGGTGTCGGTGGCGGTCATCAGATGCCGATGCGTCCGGGGCCGACACTGCTCTGCAGCCAGATCAGGAAGCTGTTCCAGCCGCCGGTGATCATCGCCAGCCCCATCAGCATGAGCAGCCCGGCGCCGACCCGGGTCACCCACTTGCTGTTGCGGCGGATCGCCTTGAACAGCCCGAGCAGCCGGGTGAAGAACAACCCGAAGATCACGAACGGGATGCCCAACCCGAGGCAGTACGCGACGGCGAGCACGACCGCCCGGTCGGCCTGACCTGACGTGCTGGCCAGCAGCAGCACCGCGCCCATCGTGGGGCCGACGCACGGCACCCAGGACAGCGCGAACACGGCACCGAAGACGGGCGCGGCGAGCAGACCGGCCTTCGGCAGGGCCTGGATCCGGATCTCGCGCTGCAGGCCCGGGACAACACCGAGGAACGCCAACCCGAGCACGATGATCAGCGAGCCGAACACGATCTCCAACAGCCGACGGTGCTCGACCATCGCCCAGCCGACCCGCGAGACGAGCACGGCGACCAGCACGAACACGATGGTGAAGCCGACGATGAACAGCATCGTGCCGCCAAGCACCCGGCTCCGCTCACGGACCTTGCGCTCCAGCTCCGAGCCGGCGAGCCCGGTCACGTAGGACAGGTAGCCGGGCACCAGCGGCAGCACGCACGGCGACAGGAAGCTCACCAGGCCGGCCAGCGCGGCGCCGCCGATCGCGAACGCCAGCGGGCCGCTGGTCGCCAGGTCGCCGAACGTGTCGCCCATCAGGACGCCTCGGCCGCGACCCGCTCGACAATCGGCTGCAACTGCTCCTGGGTGACCCCGCGGCGGATCACGTACGCGATGTCGCCGGCCCGGTCGACGATGATGGTCGCCGGGATCGAGTTGGGCGGGATCTCGAAGCCGAGCGCCAGCTTGCTCGAAGGGTCGAAGACGCTCGGGTAGGCGACCCGCTGGCTGTGGAAGGCGAGCGCGGCGTCGCGGCCGTCGCGGATGTTGATGCCGAGGAAGTCGACACCCTTGGCCTTGGTGGCCTCGTAGGTGTTCTCCAGGTCGTCGATCTCGGCCCGGCAGGGCGCGCACCACGAACCCCAGAAGTTGACCACGAGGACCTTGCCGGCGTCGGAGGCCGTGTCGTATCGGCCGCCCTCGAGCAGCTCACCAGCGACGTCCGGCGCGGCCGGCCGCTTGCCCGCGGCGCATTCGATGAAGCCCTCGCTCGACGTCTGGCACAGGTCTTTCCAGCTGTCGCCGCCGCGGCCGGCCACCACGTAGACGATGGCGGCCACCGCGATCGCGGCGACCGCTATCCCCACGAGGAGACCACGACGGCGCACGTCACGCGCCCTTGGCGTGCCGGGCGTTGGGTGAGAGCGCGACGAGGTGGGCGGCCGGCTCGGAATAGCCGATGCCGACCACCTTGGCGCCGTCGAAGTGGAACGAGGTCAGGCTGCACAGTCCACATTGGCGCTTGCGCGGGTCGTGCCAGAGCCGCTTGTGCTCGACATAGCGGCGCAGCGTCCAGATCGGAAGTTGGTGCGAGATGCAGACCGCCTCGTGGCCCTCGGCCGCCACCCGCGCCGCGTGCACGGCGGCGAACATCCGCTCGGCGATCGCCCGGTAGGCCTCACCCCACGACGGCGTCAGCGGGTCACGCAGCACCCACCAGTTGCGCGGGTCGCGGAACGAGCCGTCGCCGGGCGAGACCCGCTTGCCCTCGAACCAGTTGGCGCTCTCGATCAGCCGCTCGTCGACCCCGACCGGGAGCCCGAACTGGGCCGCGATCGGCTCGGCGGTCTCCTGCGCCCGCTCCAGCGGGCTGGCCACGACGTGCGTGACGTCGCGCTCGGCGAGCGCCTGCGCGGCGGCCTTGGCCATCTGCCCGCCCAGCTCGCTGAGTTTGAAGCCGGGCAGCCGCCCGTACAGCACCTTGTTCGGGTTGTGCACCTCGCCGTGCCGAAGCACGTGCACCACCGTCGTCGTCAACTCGCGCCCCCCGCAGCAGCCGCCGCCCGTGCCGCGCCCGGGAGGGCCGCGGCCAACACCTCGAGGGCGGCGTCGTCGATCGCCGCCGACACGAACCAGGCCTCGAACGCGCTCGGCGGAAGGTAGACGCCGGCGTCGAGCATCGCGTGGAAGAACGCCTTGAACGCGGCCACGTTCTGGCCGCGCGCGCCGTCGAAGTCGACAACATCCGCGTCGGTGAAGAAGATCGAGAACATGTTGCCGGCGCACGAGAGCCGGTGCGGAACACCGGCGGCCGCGAGCGCCTCGGCGGCCATCTTGCTGACCGTGGCCGAGGTCTCGTCGAGCCGGCGGTAGACCGCCTCGTCGGCGAGCCGCAGCGACGCGAGGCCGGCGGCGCAGGCCAGCGGGTTTCCGGAGAGGGTGCCGGCCTGGTAGACCGGGCCGGCCGGGGCGAGCTTGCCCATGATCTCGGCGGAGCCGCCGAACGCCGCTGCCGGCAGCCCGCCGCCCATCACCTTGCCGTAGGTGAACAGGTCGGCGCCGGTCTCCTCGATGCCGGCCCAACCAGACCGGGACACCCGGAAGCCGGTCATCACCTCGTCGACGATGAACAGCGCGCCGTGCGCGTGCGCGATCCGGGCGATGCCGGCGTTGAACCCGTCGCGCGGCGCGATCACGCCCATGTTGCCGGGCGCGGCCTCGGTGATCACGGCGGCGATCTCGGCGCCGTCGGCCGCGAAGGCCGCCTCGACCGCGGCGAGGTCGTTGTAGGGCAGCACGATCGTGTCGGCCGTCGCCGCGCCGGTGACGCCGGGCGAGTCGGGCAGCCCGAACGTGACGACCCCGGAACCGGCCGACGCGAGCAGCGCATCGACGTGGCCGTGGTAGCAACCGGCGAACTTCACGATCTTCGACCGCCCGGTGTAGCCGCGGGCCAGCCGGATCGCCGACATCGTCGCTTCGGTGCCCGAGTTGACCAGACGCACCTGCTCGATCGGCGTGCGCGCGACCATCTCGGCGGCCAGGTCAACCTCGCCCGGGGTGGGCGTGCCGAAGCTGGTGCCACGGGCGGCGGCCGCGGTGACCGCCTCGACGATGGCCGGGTGGGCGTGCCCGTGGATCAGCGGACCCCACGAGCAGACCAGGTCGAGGTAGCGCCGGTCGTCGGCGTCGAACAGCCAGGGGCCCTGGCCCCGGACCATGAAGCGCGGGGTGCCGCCGACCGCACGGAACGCGCGCACCGGCGAGTTGACCCCGCCCGGCGTGAGCTCACGGGCGCGGCTGAACAAGGCCTCGGATGCCGGCGCGTCGGATGGGTACCGACCGGGGCCGGCCGAATTTGTTTCGGTCACGGTGCAGCCATTCTGACAGCGTGTAGGAGATGGCAGGCAGCCACCCCTAGGACCGCAAGCCTGGGCGCGGCGCAGCCGCGCACAGACTGAGGACGCCTGGCCACCCGCGACGCTCGACGGGCCGGTCCGGGTGGATCGCGATAGGCTGCTGGCGTGGAGCGTCCGGAACTGTCGATCGCCGTGCGGCGCACGCCCGAAGAGGTCGTGCTGAGTCTCGTCGGCGAGATTGACATGCTCACCGGCACCCGGCTCGCCAACGCGGTGACCGAGGTGCTGGCCGAGCCGCCGCCGCGGGTCACCCTCGATCTCGCCGGCGTCACGTTCTGTGATTCCACGGGCCTCGGCACGCTGGTCGTGCTCAGTCGCAAGGTGAGCCACGCGCAGAGCGTGCTGGTGCTGACCAACGTCGGCGACTTCCTGATGCGGGTGCTCGACATCACCGGCCTCCGCTCCGCGCTGATGGTCAAGAACAGCGAGCCGTCTTCTTAGCCCCGTTAACCCCAGCGGGCCTGTTCCAACAGCGCGGCTGCCCGTTCGCGGGCGCCTTCCTCGTCTGAACGCAGCAGTGTGGTGGCCGCGTCGACGGCCTCGCTGAGCGTGCGCCAGCGCGCGTCGCGTTCGCGGACGTCTTCACTGTGGGCAGCCAGCTGGCGACTCTTCGTCCACAGGTCGACGAAGACCGACACCTTGGCGCGCAGCACCCAGGGGTCGAACGGCTTCGTCAGGTAGTCGACCGCTCCCGCCGCGTAGCCGCGCAGCGCGAGTTGGGCGTCGCGGTCGGCTGCGGTCAGGAAGATGATCGGGACGTGCCGGGTTCGCTCGCGGCGCTTGATGTGGTTTGCGGTCTCGAACCCGTCCATGTCGGGCATCTGCGCGTCCAGCAGGATGACCGCGAAGTCGTCAACGAGGAGCTGTTTGAGCGCCGCCTCCCCGCTTTCGACCGCGACGGATTTAACCGGCAGCCCTTGAAGGATCGCCTCCAACGCGAGGAGGTTTTCCTTACGGTCGTCGACCAGCAGTGCCTTCGCCGTCCCACTCACCGTCCCACCCTAACGGTCAAACCGCTCCGCCTTCCTGGGTCGGCTGGCCCGCGGTGCCATGCACCCAGCTCGCCATCAGGTCGATCAGCTCGTCGAGGTCGACCGGTTTGGTGATGTAGTCGGTCGCTCCGGCCGCGATCGCCGACTCCCGGTCGCCGGGCATCGCCTTCGCGGTCAGGAACACCACGGGCAGGCCGACGTTGTGGTGGTTGCGGCGGATCACCCGGGTCGTCTCGTACCCGTCCTGGTCGGGCATCATCGCGTCCATCAGCACGATGTCGACCTCGGGGTGCTCGGCCAGCACCCGCACGCCGTCGCCGCCGTTGTCGGCGTAGAGCACCGACATGCCGTGCAGCTCCAGCGCGCTGGTCAGGGCGAACACGTTCCGCACGTCGTCGTCGACGATCAGCACGGTGGCGCCGTCGAGGGCCCGGCTGGCCGCGCTCGGCTGCCACACCGGGTCGGTCGACGGGCGCAGCAACGGCGGCGTCATGACCCGCGGCAGGACCGGCGCGGGCATCGGCGCGACGACCGCGTCCGGTGCCAGCACATCGGGAACGAGCAGCGTGAACGTCGACCCGACCTCGGGCTCGGAGACCACCGTGATGGTGCCACCGAGCAGCCGGGCCAGGTCGCGGCTGATCGACAGGCCGAGCCCGGTGCCGCCGTAGCGCCGGCTGGTCGTGCCGTCGGCCTGCTGGAACGCCTCGAAGATCAGTGAGAGCTTGTCGTCGGGCACGCCGATGCCGGTGTCGGTGACCGAGAACGCGAACACCCTGCGGGCCGCCTGCAGCGCCGGCAGGTCGAGGTCGGGGCTCGGCTCCGCGGTCTGGATGCGCAGCGTCACCTCGCCGCTGTCGGTGAACTTGACCGCGTTGGAGAGCAGGTTGCGCAGGATCTGCTGGAGCCGCTGGGCGTCGGTGATCAGCATCTCCGGCAGGTCGGGCGCCACCATCACCTCGAACCGGAGCCCCTTGTCTTCGGCCTGCGGCGAGAACGCCTGCTCGACGTAGCCGCGGATCTCGTCGAAGCCCAGCTGGGTCGGCTCGACGTCCATCCGGCCGACCTCGATCTTCGACAGGTCGAGGATGTCGTCGATCAGCGAGAGCAGGTCGGAGCCGGCACTGTGGATGGTGCGGGCGAACTCGATCTGCTTCGCGGTCAGGTTCTCCTCCGGGTTGTCGGCCAGCAGCCGGGCTAGTAGGAGCAGGGAGTTGAGCGGCGTACGCAGCTCGTGGCTCATGTTGGCGAGGAACTCGGTCTTGTAGGCGCTTGCGGCGGACAGCTGCCGGGCCTTCTCCTCCAAGCCGATCCGGGCCAGCTCGATCTCGCGGTTCTTCGTCTCGATGTTGATGTTCTGGTCGGAGAGCAGCTTGGCCTTCTCCTCCAGCTCGTTGTTGGTGCGCTGGAGCTCGGCCGACTGCTCCTGGAGCTCGTGCGCCAGCCGCTGCGACTGGGCCAGCAGCTCCTCCGTACGCCGGTTGGCCTGGATGGTGTTGAGCGCGATGCCGATGGTGGCGACCAGCCGCTCCAGGAACGTGAGGTGCAGGTCCGAGAAGGCGTCGATGCAGGCGAACTCGATGACGCCGAGCACCTCGCCCTCGAACAGCACCGGCAGCACGACCAGGTCGCGTGGCTTGGCGTCGAGCATCCCGGAGCGCAGCGTGAGCGTGCCGGTGGGCTCGGCGCCGACCCGGATCGGCCGGCGGGACAGCGCCGCCTGGCCGACGAGGCCCTCGCCGGGGCCGAACACCACGTGGTGGTCGCGGGCGACGTAGCCGTAGGAGGCGGTCAGCCGCAGCCGGACCACGCCCTCGTCGGTGTCGGCCAGGAAGAACGCTCCGAGTTGGGCGTCGACCAGCGGGGTGACCTCGGTCATGATCATGCGGCAGACCTCGCCGAGGTCGCGCTGGCCCTGCAGCAGGCCGCCGATCCGGGCCACGTTGGAGTCCAGCCAGCCCTGCTCGGCGTTCTTCTTCGTGGTCTCGCGCAGGGTGACGATCATCTGGTTGATGTTGTCCTTGAGGTCGGCGACCTCGCCCTGCGCCTCGACCGTGATCCGCTGGGTCAGGTCGCCGCGGGTCACCGACGTGGACACTTCCGCGATCGCCCGGAGCTGGGTGGTCAGCGTCGAGGCGAGTTGGTTGACGTTGTCGGTCAGGTCGCGCCAGGTGCCACTCACGCCCTTCACCTGCGCCTGACCGCCAAGCTTGCCCTCGATGCCGACCTCCCGGCCGACCCGGGTGACCTCGTCGGCGAAGCTGCTGAGCTGGTCGACCATCGTGTTGACGGTGCTCTTCAGCTCCAGGATCTCGCCCTGCGCGTCAACGGTG
>Ga0193743_1001904_pt1 | contig 15082 bp, 19 predicted proteins | sample L2c2metaG_FD_143038 | JGI IMG/M metagenome (GOLD analysis project Ga0193743, IMG submission 143038) | Soil microbial communities from a riparian zone of the East river system, Colorado, United States - L2c2 | ecosystem: Environmental > Terrestrial > Soil > Riparian zone | place: USA: East River...
CCTATGTTTCAGATCCACATCAACTTTTTGTTGGAGCAAGAGGGAAGAAAAACACACCTTGGTTGAGATGTTCCGTCGGTTTTGTTATGTAACGTTGTACAAAAAGTGAAAAACTATCTTTTACAGCACATCACAGGAAAGCAATGGCTGCAAGGCTAAATTCATTATCCTAGTCGTTCTCGGGAGAGCCGAACGGGATCATTGTGAAATATCGATGATGAGAGAGGAAAGGTTGTTCTTTTTTTACGCTCAATATGAGGATCTTCAACTTCTAAACCACCAATGTCATCTTGCACAAAGCATCTAATCCATTTAATACGATGGGTCATTCACAGGTAGAATACAAGACATGTAAGCCGGCGTGCTGTCAAGGTACAAAAATCAGCATCGGTCGTCAAGTGAACAACGATCATGATAGCTATCATGTACGAACCTCGATGGTGAGAACCTTCAACAGGATGGGGAGCAAGCTGCTTGATCTCTGTCGGCTGTGAAAACAGCTTCTTCTTCGACTGAAGGGAATGCCATAGACTCACAGCCTCTATTGGCATTGGGATTATATGCTGATGTAAATTCATTTCATCAAGTCGAGGCAAATCACTACATTTATTGCTGTTTCTGAACTAATGCAGCGGGGGAGAACATGATCTAAACGCCCTCCGAAATAAGCACCCAGTGGCTTTTCGCAAGCGCCTTGAAAACAAGGAAACGTTTCAAGGCAAGCTTTCTGTACTCCGTATCCTCCATCCCAGTGCTGGCGCGCCGTAAGTGGGTCAGAACGGTGGCACTCCGCAAGACCCGAGTTTGAATAACGGGATGCTGGCCCGTGATAACAGCGTTGCTCAATTCCAGGGTGACGGGGGACAAGAAAGAAGGTAGGGCGGGTGCCAGTCATGGTAATGGCAGGAATGGTCATGGCGTTCAGGGGCTCGAGGCCGTGTTCTTTGCGTTTTCTGTTGTTGAACTGGAAGGCGGCTATAGCCTCTGCTATGACCTGGGCCTCTGCATCAGTCCTATTGCTGAGGGTCTTGTCGTCAACGAGCACAATAAGAATGAAAGTTGGGCGATGTATAAGACACACATCTGTCTGAGCGACGCGATTGGCTTTGCCACAGATGGTGAGAGGGATGATGTAATGCGTGGATACAGTAGTACCACGTTCGTTGAAGCCTAGAAGCTTCAGTGTCTCGGCAGCGAAGTCATTGATGAAATTCTCCTGGCTGGCTCTGGCGGCGAGATCGAGGTAGCCAAGATATTCAGTAGCGACATCGGAAATAGCAGGATCTGTGGCACCAGCAGGAGAGTTGAGAATGGCAGGATCTATGTGGTCGAGCGACGGGTCTGGCGTAGGAAAGAACTCGCTAGGCGGCAGTGATATTATACGCGATGAGCTCATTGTCGGTCCAGTCATTAGCCGATTTAGCAGATCGAATGAAATTGGCCATTATTCCTGAAAAGTATCATTAGAATACATCGATGAAGACACCCCTTGTGGACCGTGGTTAGTGCGGTCCTGTTATGTGAAACGGTGTTACGTAAGCCACCCACGACTTCGCCAGAATTACGCAGCAGGCCTCCATGAGTGGGACATCCAGGAGCTCAAGTAACAGATCCACACCTTGGAGATCATCTTCGCTGGCCTCACCCACTGCGAGCCTGTCTATCATTGTTGCAGAGCCAGAGCAGGGATCTCCGTTGAGGAGTGCGAGAGGTGAGTGATTGGTTTTGCAAATATCGCCTTGTAGGTTGTTCATAGACATTAGATTCACCTACGCCTTCAACGTCCTTGCCGCCATCATATGTTCCACAGACATCAGCACCAGTCTCTATTCCAGCTCCTCAGTCATGTCGTTCATCTTCTTCCGAAGGGTCTCCACCTCCATTCGTCTCTGATGTTCCAAAGACTCCTCCACCTGCAAGTCCTCAAGGATCTCCAACCGACCTTTCACCGTCGAAACCAACCCTGGCGTCTTCGCCAGATGACCCCGTCCTGTCTATGCTGCTACCTGGTCAACGAACGTCTACTCCCAAATCACAGCCCCCCAATTCAAGTCACAGTAGATTTACTATAAGCTTACCGTTATTGGGGAGAGCTAAAGTTCCGCTTGACACTGTTTTGAGCCCGGGAGAAGGTAGAAATAGACAAGTCCCAGTCGTAGCTCACAAAGGTTCGTGTCGAACTGATGCCTTTTTTTTTGCGATTGGGTTTGACGAATGGCCCACAATTGCAGACTCTTCACGCATTTCGCAGATGCCACCAATTCCGGACTCATCAACAGGTATTTCTTTTTTTAAATAGCTTGGTTCAAACTCCAATACTTTACTACTTCATGTTTACCTCCAACTCATTTTCACTTTAGTGCCATCAACGCCCTCCTCCTCACCATTCGTACCACCACTGGTTCCCCCACAAGTACAACCGGCTACCCTTACAACTCCAAACCAGTCAGTCGAGTCGGATGCGAATGGCGCACGAGATAGTCCTTCAATTTCCAAAGTGGAGACTACTACAACTACTACCTCTGCCACGACTACCTCAGCTCTAACGATAATTGACAAAGTTCATCCTGACAAACCTAACGACTCAACAAATTCATGGTGGAATTATGTTGGATGGAATTCAACTTCGCCCTTAACTCCTAGTGCCGCCGCCCTCGTGTCAATCGAATCATCGGAAACCCAAGAGTTGAAATCCGCAACTCCGTCTACTAATATAGATGCCCAGTTGACGACTTGTGACGCCTCGGCTCCCACTGTTACGGTTTCGGGTCCAGTTGAGAGTGGGTTGGTCAACGAAATAGAGGTTGGGACATCAGTTGAGCCAGCTATAGAGGGGGAGAAGGAAGGTAGTGACCAACAAGTGTCTTCTCCCATGTGGTATGCTCGTTGGGGTTGGTATTCGTCCAATGGGCCTATTCAACCTGAATCGGAGGGTCTTGGCGCGAAGACCATATCAGAAGATGTCCAGATTGACGTACCCGCTCAGGATCCGGATCCGGAACCAACCTCAGTGGCTTCACCCGAGGGCCATGAAGGAGATGCACCGTCTGATCCCATCAACCCTCTCACTACGAGCATAGAAGTCAATTGGGGTAGTTGGGCCTCGTTCTTTAGTTCGAGGAAGTTCATGGTTAAAACTCTTGGGTATGGAGTTAATAATATTGGCGAAGACGTTAAGAGGGATGAGAATGGGATGGAAATCATGGACGTTGATGATGATGACGAGCAGGGAGGGAAAGATGTAATGAAGGACGGACGTGGACAGGTTTCATTGTCGGTCACGCCGAACCCCGTCGTCGAGACGAAACCGATCTTATTGAAGGCCTCGAATAGTCGGGATAACGTATCTTCGCGCATTGATCTACGGTCTTCACATAGCACCAGAGAACTTTCTCCGGCCACTCCCCAGCCCAGCTCTTCTCCTACTAAACCCAGCGTCTCATCAACACCGAAGACAGGGAATTCTGGATCCAATACCCCCCTTCCCTTTCCTCCTCTTCCTCCTAGTCCTTCGCCATCCTCACGAGAAAAGAGTCGAAGCCCATCATCGTCCAATACTCCATCCACATCCATGTCGACTAGAAATGCTAGCAATCAACGTACAACTTCACCTGCTCCTTCCAAGAATTCCGTCGCCTCGCCACCACCTCCTAATCTCGTTCTTCCGACATGGCAGCAGACGTTTCATACGGCTCCAAGGAACGTGATACCGGCGACAGTTAAACCACGCAGTATGGATGATCAAGGTGTCGGGGGAAAGCTGTTGGGGAAGACGATGAAATTCGTTAGCGGGGTGTTGTTTGCTAGAGATGCGAATGATGGGTCGTTGGACTCTGGTAAAAAGATGAAAGGGAAGGAGAGGGAAATGGGCGGTGATAGCGCTGAGGATAGAGAGGTCAAGAGGCGGGAGGCGGAGGCGGAGAGGTTCAAGGAATTTGGGAAGGAGTTACCGAAGCCTTGGCAGATTTTTGAGGAAGCTGGGCTGCATATCAATACGACGCCGAAGACGACGATATCGAGTTTCGGGTTTTATTCACCTAAATCTACGAATAAGGGATCTCAAGTTGGTGTTGGCGCAAGTGAAGGCGAAGGATCCCCTTCTGATGGGATGAAAGACGTGTTGAGGGGTTGTAAGAAGGTTGTCATCATTGGTATTCATGGATGGTTTCCTGGTATGTGTGTTTTTTTTCCGTTCATTTTTCTTTTCTTGTGCCTATTGAAACGCATTTTTTTTCTCTATCAGGTGCCATGTTGCGGACAGTCGTGGGAGAGGTTTGACCCTTCTGTTGTCATCGAAAACCCAATCCTTGAATTCCTTTGCTTTCAGCCAACAGGAACGAGTACCAAGTTTGCCAATATGACGGAACAAGCTTTACAACAGTTCGAGGACGAACATGGAGTCAAGTTGGAGAAGATAACAAAAATTCCTTTGGAAGGAGACGGTACCATTGAAAAAAGGGTGGACAGGTAACACTCTCCTCTCAGCTTGGCACCGTAAACATCAACTGTTGACCCCTGAAAGATTATATCATAACCTTAAATCGAACGAAGATTGGATGACTGAACTTCACGAAGCGGACGCTATCATCGTCTCCACTCATTCTCAAGGTTCCATCGTGTCAACCCACCTACTCAATCAACTCATTCAAGATAATCACATCACTACCGCCCGAAACCACCCCCTCACCATGGGTGTTGGAACAGGTGCCGAGACGTTTCCATCTGCGATCGGAGCGCCCGAAACAGTCTCAAGGAAGAGCAAGGTGCAACGAGTATGTTGTGTGGCGCTTTGTGGGACCCATCTTGGGCCTTTGAGGTATTTGAGTTCAAGTACGTTGGTTGGACCATATATCCAGGTCAGTTTGTTCTTTTGAAAGGACCTAGTTCAAGGTTGTTTATGTTTTTTTGTGATTCCAGTATTTCGAGTCGACTGCTGCACGAGAGTTGTTTGAATTTCAGGTATAGTTTATTTCTTCTATTATCAATTTAGATGGTCTTTTTTTTTTTCCTGATGTGATTTTTAGAATACTGAGAGTGCCGTTTCGAAGGCGTATGTTCAGGCTCTCCAGAACGTACTTGATCATGGTGTATGTTGTTCATTTACATGAAATTTCGGGTGCTCATACGAATGTGGATGTGATTTGTAGATCAAAATGCTTTATATCGCTTCGTTGAATGATCAGGTCGTGCCTATATATTCTGGGCTCTTCACCGCCGTCTCTCATCCACTCATTCTTCGCGCTCTTTATATCGACGGAGATGCTTACCAGTACGTGATTACTCATACCTGACCCAATTTCAATAATCATCATTAATCGGCACGCAGTTCTTCTTCAGATTTCCTGTCAATTCTACTCGTCTTACTTCTCCGTATTCTCAATTCAGGAATTTCAGATTCTGGATTGATCGCCCATCTCTCTGAAGCAACAGCCGGATCTTTGATTGGTGTTGGTCATTCGACTGCGTATGAAGAATTATCGACGTTTTCGTAAGTTTTATAGACATCATTCTTTTGAGACAAAACAAAGGTGGCTGAAATGTATGTTATTTTCTTTCAAGATTGGCTGTGAAGTATCTGTTTTTGGCTAATGAAGGAATGCCGGAAACGACCGAGTTGCGCGTTGAGCCGTTCAATGCCAGTCAAGAACAAAATGACTATGAGGTGAGTTGGAAAGAGGGGTTTTGTTTTTCTTTTCCCCCCAACCGTATAAGAAAGGATATATTTAATGGGATTTTTTCTCCCTTTTTTTTTTTTTTTTAGATCCCTTGGTCATTACGAGATATCATAGCCGATGAACGTGTTTCACACTATTTTTCACGCGATATCGCAGAATTAAGAGATGGTTTCCGTGAATGGCATCCCAAGACTTCGATACTTCGAGATCTCAAACGGAAATTACAACCTATTACACGACTTCCGAGTTCTAGCACTTTCAATTCTTTGGGTTCTGGTATGAGTAAATTATAAAAACGGGGTTTTTTTCAAATGCTTTCTTGTAGGTTTTTTTGGTAATATATAACCAATGTTTCATAATATATATAATTCTGGTTTTCCTATATTGTGCCGCTATGTGTTATGAAACCCCAATCTTTTCAAATTTAGCTTTCCAATGGATTCCGATAATGTACAATCCATCACCACCACCACCACCACCACGGTGAAAGTTGTGAATTTTTGCACCATTCCTTTGATGGTTCGGATAGGCTGCAGGTGTTTCGAATGCCATTCTCGATTCCTTCACAACCACTGGGCTTTGTGTACTTGGTGAACCACGGACTAACCCCAGAGGCAGGATAGACCCGATGGTTCTCTTGGGTTAAGGTCCCCGATAACCTTGTGTGTCGTATCAGATTCTATGGACGCGCGGTTGAATTAGCCACCGAACCGGCACCAATGGAGTGAGGAGCATGTCGAATAGATGCCACGCAGTCTGGAGCCGCCTCCAGTTTAGAAAAGGCGAAGTTGGTGGTCAGACACGTTTGTCGTGAGTGAGGTGATCCACTGAACCTGATAGAAACAAAACAAGGTGTTTTTCAGGTAAATTTCAGAGGATACGCATGCAAGTACGCCAGAGGTCTTTAGCCATTATCATCATCAGGATGCATTGGTACCAAAGACAGTTTCGACATCAAAATTCCCCATTTCTGGGGAGCCGCCAGAGTGATCGCCATACTTTGATTCCCTAATTTCCAACCTCAGAAGGAAATTGCAATCACGGTCGACCAAAGAAAACTTGCAAAAGATGGATGGTACAATTAAGTTATATAATGATCATAACCAAGAGGCGTCACCTCCGTCAATCCTAATGCCCATGGTCCCTCTTGCTGCTCCCTCAACCAAGCCATCTTCTTACACATCTCATCCATCACAAGGTCAGCACCACCATCCTTACCACCCGTTTGTTCAAATTCCAACATCTGGGTTCGGAGTGTTTCAATCTGATCCGCAATCATTCGTTGATGATGTGTACGAGGTGAGGATGAACGAGGCATGGGTAGTCTTAATCTAGGTGATTCAGGAACTAAAGCTGATCGAGAGGATGACCTAGGACTCAAAGGAGACCGCGGAATGAAAGGTGACCTGTGGGTGATAGGCAATGGAGGTAGAGGTGCACAAGGCGGACTCGAATCAGGTCTTCGTGCTCTAGGTCCTCGTGGTCCTACGACTGCCGGAATTGGATAGGGGACAGGATCAGATAAGCCTCGCCCAGGGTCTTGATTCAATCTGTGCATCAGAGGAACGACAGGTGCAGGACCATGTAATCCTCGCTCAAGGTCTTGTGAATGCGGAGCGATGTTGGCGGAGCGAGAGATGCTTTGAGAAGGTGGAGGTTGAAGAATTTGGACCATCGTCTTTGGATGAAAAATCCACCCCACTTTCGGTTCCTGACGACGCCGAACAAGGAACATTATCAGCAACATGATAATAGCAAATACAACAAAAGCGCTGAGGATAGACCCGATAATGACGAGCTTGGGGTCCAGTGGAGGCAGTAGAGGCCGAGCATTGGATGTACGATCACTGTAGTTATTAGAGTGAGTGGTTTGCATAAAGAAGACATTGAAAGGGTTCACATAGTAGCGCCGTGCTGTGAAGAAACAGAGGTACTGTATACATATAAGGATCGGTATCCACGAAAAGAATAAAGTAACATACGGCTGCGACGTCGGCGTAGCACCAGAAATGGTTGTCGAAGTAGAAGGGAGCACAATTGCATCGATTTTTTTACTGGTACCAATGTTGTTGCTTGGACTCCTCACAGCGAATGATTTATCAGACTAACGAAAAACATAGATTTCAAGTAACAACCCACCCATGGACACCGATAGCCTGATATATCCTACTTGGCTAATTTAGCAACGCTTCTTTCCGATATACCGAAATGCTACGCACACCTGGGCAGGGAACGCCGCCTGAGCTGTTCCAAGCTGCTGCGTAGGTGAAGTATACATACCCGAAACAGCAGGTCCTACATCCTTGATGTCCGCTTCCTGCACAATTTGAGGGTCAAAATTCAACCTGTAATTTCCATCAATAGGTTTGACGTGCCCAAAATGGCGAGGTATGTGTGACGAACATGAGACCGAAAGGAAGGATAAACCTATGAAGTTTTTTTTTATCAAGGCATACGATTGAAGAAGAAACAAGGTTGAAACGCACAATTGAAAGGCTCTCCTGCACCAGGCGAGAGACAATATCAATAGTCCTGTATTTTTGAACCGACAGCAGCGCCAGGCGTTGAAGGTAAGATGGGAAACTTTTAGTATTTGCGAGGGGTCCAAAATGAGCAATCTCCGCTAAGCGAGTTCCAGGCTGCTGTTTCCAAGTTCGTTCTTGGCAACAGTCAGGATACTCCACATGGTTTGGCTAACAGATCTACATAGAAAGGCTCCTAGGAGCGATCTCTCTTGAGTTGAGCGGCTTCACGCTGTGTTTTATCACAGAGGTACAAGCAATATATATAATAAATAAATAAACATGGCCCGGAGCTTACAGGGGCCAAACGAGGGGATATGCGATGACCGTCCTGTAGTCTCCCTCTCAGGAGGTGAGAGGGGCACCCGGGTTTTATCAGGGCAATTGCAAGTTTTGCCTTGGGACTCTATCTGTTTTCCACTTAGGTTATGAGTGTTATTATTTTTTATCTGTATTTTCCGCATCTAGGGGACCTTGATTCGCATTTTATAAACACAAATTGCAGGACATTTTGAAATTTGTAGTGTGTTTGAGCTTTGATAATTTTGATCGCCGCGCCATGCGTGTCACGCTCTGTTCCTCGGTAAACAAAGTTTTTGACTTTTGTCGTGAAATGTGCTTCGCGAAACTACAAATTAGTATACAGTAATAACGATGGTGACAAACGATTTTTCCAGGCAAAGGATTGGGCCATCTGTGGCAGATAACCGCCCGGCAAGCTCCGGGCAGGTAACATTTCCTGTATTATCTCGTTTATAGCACCTATATTGTGTCCCTCTCTGAAAATTTGGAAATATATAGAATTGGTACATATATACAACTTTGCCTCCTTATAATTTCCAGAAGGGCTGTTGAGGTGTGGTAATTCAGCGATGTCAGATAATGGCGGATAACTTGTGGCTATGCAGACACGTGATCTGCCCACATCTATCCCTCCGCATCAGATGTCCTTGTTGCCGATTCCACAGTTGGGAAATTCCCGTCTCACTTAATGAGATTCTCCTATAACTACTAAGTGTGACATTCCCACTCTGGGAGTAAAGGAACGGCGCGCTGACGTGGTCCCTTGGCATCTTCATTGGACTTGAGTAAAGATTTTTTCTTTAAACTCGATAAATAGCAGACAACATCCCATCTATGTTTGGTTTGGTAGATAAATGAAACGGAAAAAGTGGGGAAACCCAAAGTAGAATGCACAAGGGGGTTTGGGATCAAAGAGTTATGATTTGGTCGCCAAAGCTCTCTCGCGCGGCCCTGAATCCCGAGATGGGAAAAGAGCCAAGCTCAAGCCGGCACAGGCGAGTAGATATACGAGACTGTAAAAGACAAAAAAAAGAAAAAAAAAGAGAGAAAGAAAGAAAGAAGAAAAGATGGGAATGTGGTAAGGGTGGGGTGAAAATAAAAAGAGCTCGAGGCAGAGCCTAACGAGCTATGTGTGAGATATGTAATTGAGAACACGAGAAGAAAGTGGAAGGAATGACTGGTATATAAGAAAATCTAACCAAGGACTACGAAGCAAGAAAAGATGTGAAAGAGATGAAAAATGGGAGCAGAAGCTCAAAGAGGCGAAAGAAAACACGATCTACTCTAGTCATGCCGAACCATGAAAGACGAGGGCTCAAAGAAATGAAAGGAAAAACATAAACTAGTCTAATCAGAAAGGGAGATGAAGTCAACATAGACCGCGATTCAAATTTCCCATACAACAAGCCATACACGTGCGCGTGATGCGTGACGTGAGTGGTGGTTACTTCCATACTGTTTGCACCCCGACAACAATCAAAAGAGTACAACTTGTTTCGATAAGTCCCATCCTATCTGACAGAGGGAACCTGTAACCGAAATTCACAGATCAAAAAGAAATGTACAGCTAGATTGGACCGGAAACTCACTTTTGGTAAACTGTTCCATCGGTGATGGACCACAAATGCAGATTAACTTATCTTGTCCTGGAGTCGGCAGGTGCGCCTTGAGGATATCACTGGTAATACGTCCTGTTGAATATGACCAGTCAATGGGAACTGGTTTCCCAGTTAGACTGTAATGGAGACGAAATCTCGATCTATGTTCCGAGGCAAGTCGATCAAGTTCTTCTCGGCATAAGATGTCCTCAATAAATCGGTTAACATCCAGAACCCAAACTTTGGTAGAACAATCCAGGGGGTCAGTCAAGATAGCCTGGAGGACTTGCAGAATAGGTGTGATTCCGCTTCCTCCGCAAATCAGACCAATCTCATTGACATGTCTTTCTTTGTCATGCAACATAACTGTGCCATTTCCTTTCCATACGAAATGTCCAACTGGACCTTTAATTTCCACCATACCTCCTAAAACAAGCTCGTTAAAGCCGAGCGTCATCCTCCCGCCCTCAGGAAATTCGGCGCTCGGATGGTAGATCCTGGCCATTGGCTTATCAATTTCTCTATTACGGTTGATAAGTTGAGGAAACATACTTTATCAACATATCGATGAAACCTTTGGTTCTCCTCTCCAAAAGTGGAGTATAAGCTCTTTGCACAAGCTCACCTTGTTCGTTTCCGGCGTTATCCTGATGCGCGATATTTCTCCGCAACCGAACATAGACGTGTTGCCCGACAGGCAAGCCTAGCTCCTGCTCCTGGTATGGAAGAGAGAAGCGGAAAATCTTTGCATTCCCCGATACATCTTTGACGTTCACAAGTACCACCTTTTTCCATTTCTTTGGGTGAAGGAAAGGCCCTGACTGCTCGTCCTCTTCGAACGTCTTAGTTCGAATATCCTGAAGTAGGGATCCAATGTGAAAATCAGCGAGTCGCTTCTTGGCGTCAGAACTATGAATTGCCATAAAGTCTTCCGTGGCGTCTTCTCCAGAGACGAGCATGATGGACTGGGCACCACCTGGGTGGTCATTGAAAAATCCGCTACCATTATAAACCTATGGTCAAGTGATGAATATTGATGGCCAGTAGGAATCAAATTATACGATCCTATACCTCTTTACGCACAACGAACCAAGCATTTTCTCTGGCTTCTGGTGACTGCAACTCTTCAACGCTAATCTTGCGAACCACGCCTGGCTTGGTCATTGAAACTTCATTGGTTCCTTTCACAGGTTTGTTGCTAGAGTCTGAGCTCGTCAGCGGCACATCCGAAAAATGCGGCTTTGACGGATCCTGCTCCTTGTCCTTCAACCTTTGCATCCAACCACCTGGTTGCGTTCCTGCCACTATTCATAACGTCAGTCGAGTGGACTCTGCCTGAGTGTCAGAGAGATTTTAACTCGTGGGATGCTCGAAACGTAGTCTCCCCCCATTTACTCGGTGAATGCACACCCGGAACCACCTGTTGAGGTAGGATGACGTCTATGTTTAGACTGACAGTTATCTGCTTACCAGTTATTCATCATCCCAGTTGCATTCCAATACATATCACGTGGTTGAAGAGCCATCGATTGATCCATGCACCGTACCATGATCGCCTGACTTGTTTGCAATACAGATATTTCGATGTCGAACGACCAGAAGCACCAGCAGAAGCATGCGTCGAAGTCACTAGAGTCAAGGCTTCCATAGACGGCGTCAAAATGAGTCGCGGCCCGATAAAGGTCCTCAGGGTAAGAAATATTCGCCAAACTCCAAGTCTCGCCATCGTCTGAGGAAATTTCGACACGCGTAACTCTATTACCTCCACCAGAATAAGCATATCCTTTTACAGTGTATGTCGCGTTCGGTGACTGATCGGTGGTATCCAGAGTTTCGTCGTGATCAGGGCAAGCAATCGCACTATTGACGTTAAGATCACGAATGATGTATCTGTTAGGGCATTTCTCATGAGATGGCGGCACAATCGCACTGTTATCTGGTTGCCCAACCTTGGATCATGCCACCACTGTTTCTCTGCACGCGCTCGATCTGGGCCAAGCGGCATCGGCAAGACCTTGTTGTCGTGGAAATGGAGATAATGTTGACTCTCAATATCTGATAGTTCGATTCTAGAGAGCCACTTCACAGATCTTCCGCCGATCTGCGACGGTACGACAAGCCGAAGTGGAAAACCATGGTCCGGCTCAAGCCTTGTTCAAGAAATCCCACTAGCGTCAGCAAGTATGTGAGAAAGTGTTTAAGAAGACACCTTACGGAAGACCGTTCATGGCCCAGGCCAGCATCATCCCTCTACGCTTATCTCGAGCCCAAGTGAGCAGTTGGCTATAAATATTAACAGTCATACGGTGACTGGAAGTTGCTGGAGATCTTACCTTGTGCCATAGGGACCGTTTGGGAGGTCATCACTACCTTCAAAAATGACATGTTTTTCCTGTCTTGCCGGCCGAATGTATTCGAGCACGTCGGACAGATACACTCCAGTGAAAAGTGCAGTAGAAAGGCCAGCTGCTCCCCACGAAAATCCTAAGGACTTTTGCACGATATTCTGTTCTTTACGACGATTTCCAGCGCATACCAATGTAACAGGGATGGTGAGAACTCTAAATTCGGTCCGCAGATCCGCTAAGGTTAAAATAGACGGGTTGGCACACAATCTGAATCGGATGCCGAGTCATTGAAACACGTTGTGATAACGTCAAATAACGATAACCGACCCATGAATTTTTAATTCCCACTTATCGACCATGTTTTGATTTATTTTGGGCACAGCACCGTGATTTCGGACATAGAAAAAGTTGCTCGGAGTGATAAATCCCTGTGCGTACAAAACTCTTAACTCGGATTCCGCATTGAACGGGTGCTTTCCGGTCAATCGAACAAGTCTTGGGTCTCGAGGAACCCAGGCATCTGGAGTACCACTGATGACTAGTCACTTCAACTGTAGGGAGGAAGAGGCAAGCAACGTACATATCCGGTGTGTCTATTTCTATGCATGCTTTCTCTTTTGGAACAAGAGGTAAGTCCAAAGTCGACGGCAGCCCTCGAGGGATCAAACATTCAACCCCATAACTTGGATCTGCTCCGACGAGCGATGGCGGAAAGAATGGAACTGGTAATTGTACGCCAGTTCCTTCTGTCCTCACATCTACTATCTTCTCGTCGGAGTCATACTCAAAAGATGAGGGCGAGGTGGATGTCGGAAATTCATCTGCCAAGGACGATTCTTGGTCGTCAGTGGGAGGCGTGTCAACTATTAAATATTAGTGAGCGGTATAAGATATGCAGGCTGGCGCGACTCACCACGATCTAGGATCCTAAGTCGCATGTATCTCAGCAAGGAATACGATATTCAATATTTGGGAGGTAGGACGCCTGCTCAAAGTCAGAAAAAAACCCAACCACCAACAACTTAAATGCATGTGCGGCCGATTATCCACCGCGATTAAGTCCATTTGTACACATTTCAACGGACCGATAACAGGAGTGTCGAAATTTTTATGGTAGTCGTAAGCGTTATCTTTGAGGTGTATTTTTTATTATTTACCCCCGGAGATAGGAATCACCAAAACATCGAGTGCAATAGAAATCACCCTCATAATCCAAAAGGCTCGGCGGTGACTTTCTGTCTGGAATCTGAACACGAGGCCGAATATAATGCCACCAAGGTTCCCAAAGGAGCCAACAAGACCAGACATGACGCCCTAGAAAGAACCGGTTAACAGCCATGGTCGAACACAATTTTTCACTGGAGATAAGACTCACGTTATTGTACGGATTGCAATGCTGCACAAGTGCAAAATTAGCACTGTTGCCTATTTCGTATCGATTGCAATGCTGCACAAGGGAAAAATTAGCACCGTTGCCTATTTCGGAAAGACGGTCGCAACTAAAGTCAGGGTAGGCGCCAGTTTCATAACCTAAACTCAAGCTTACGTTGTGCATCCCCAGAAACTTGGTTATTTTGTAGGTAGAATCCACCTCCAACTAAAGAAGCTCCATGGTACCACCGCAGAGAAGAGTCAAGGCTTTTTTTCCCTTAGTACTAGTACCGTCGATAGGGTGCGTCACCCAGGTAACCACTCAATGGCCGTGTCACTAGGTTGGAGAAACCACTGTTGAAAGGGAGTGTGAGCATCATACATTGCAAGAAACGAATGAAATAAATTTACAAAATTGATGTATAATATCCGGCTTCTGTCTCGTCAAAACCTGGAAGCTGTTTGTTGAATAGAGAGAAAAGGACATCTGCCATGGTATTGTCGATTGCAAGCTCAACCCCGAAAGTCGTGAGATAGGCTAAAGCAGGGAGCCAAGTCATCGGACTTTGCAAGAAACTTCAGGGCGCTTCTCAAAGTGAGAGATTCGTTAACAGCGACATCCAGCGTAGATTGAATAACTGGCTTGACGCTGACAACGGCCTCCTCCGGGTCCTTATCATCTTTTTCTTCCAAATGTTTCTCGTCATTATCATAGTGGACTTCATGGCCTTGCCGGATGGCGAGCGCAGTAGCAGGGGTGAGGTGGCATTCCGACCATTTTCCCGCCGGATGATCTTGTCCAAAGAGCAAAGTCAATCCTGCGACGAAGATTAAAATTGGTGCACTGAAAAAAAAAAAGTGAATAAGTCACTTTCGGCCTTTGTATAAGAGACATTGTTACTTACGGTACAATAGCGAAAGAAGCTCGCCATGCTACGCCTGGAGATAGCCCAAGGCCAGTGAGACTCTGAAATAGGGATGTCATAATCGCAAAAGTGGCACCGCCGCTGAAATGCATTTTAGCCTCCAGCAGATAGACTACCAATTTTATTTACCCCATATTTCCTAATGTACGCAAATTGGATGTCAGTATCGTATACTAACGAGAATGAATACGATACTAACCCCAGCCTCCAACCAGAGCATTCGCAGTTCCGACGCGAGTCTTGTCAACAAATGCTGAAGTCCACGCTTGACAAGGTACAAAAGTAGCTCCTAGAATACCGATGAAAAACCTCAGAGTGTAAAGAGCATTAGCTGTATAG
>Ga0193743_1001905_pt1 | contig 15082 bp, 9 predicted proteins | sample L2c2metaG_FD_143038 | JGI IMG/M metagenome (GOLD analysis project Ga0193743, IMG submission 143038) | Soil microbial communities from a riparian zone of the East river system, Colorado, United States - L2c2 | ecosystem: Environmental > Terrestrial > Soil > Riparian zone | place: USA: East River...
ACTCAACATGCCGCCACCAACACTGTTGCCGGCACAGAAGGGACATTTAGAAGCATTCTTACGCTTTTGTCCCAAGTCTCATCGACTGCGCCGTTTCATTCTTCAGTTTCGAGCCATGATGAGATGGCGAAGCGCCAAGAAACTGGGCGCCTGGATAAAGGCGGCGAGCACGTCTGGATTCCATTTTCTGGCTCAGTTCGCGAACACGCTCCGCCGCGATTTGAAAGCGGTGGAACTGTCGATCACGACACCCTGGAGCAATGGTCCCATTGAAGGGCACATCAACCGGCTAAAAGCGATCAAACGCCAGATGTACGGGCGTGCAGGATTCGACCTTCTCAAGGCGCGAGTGCTGCCATGGGATCTCGGACACGCCGCTTAACCTGTGCACCGAAAGTGCGGAAGATCCTCTAAATTGCGGACCAACTTCAGGCGCTAGTTCGTCCGCGATTCAAGTACACCAATCCGCGATTTCACCGCCATGACAATGCCGTTAAATCGCGGAAAAGAATTGAAAAATATAGAGCGGCAATCCGCGATTTGACTGCCACGCGACAGTGGGCCAAATACAACTTTCGAAATCAGCCGTATTGCAACATAAAAATCGGCAGATAGAAGTCGATAAGCAATTTGGTGGTGATCGGATGTTGGATTGCGCACTGGGACAACGGAATCAGGTGCTAGGGAATTTGTTGGCTAATGCCGCCGATGCGATTGACGCTCAATGGGGTAAAATCACAATCCACACCGGAGTCGAGGAGGGCTGCTAGGCCATTTCGGTTCGCAATAGTGGCCCTTGAGTGCCCGCCTCTATCCAATTGTTCTTTACCAGCTGCTCGTGGTCGACGACGAGCCTTCCATCCTGAATTCGATTGAGGATCTCCTCGAAAGCGAGTTCGACGTCAAAACGACGACAGATCCTCGCCGCGGACTGGCCGATCTCGCCGCTAATGAGATTTCGGTCCTCATCTCCGACCAGCGCATGCCCACCATGAATGGTGATGAGTTTCTCTGCATCGCGAAGGAGACGTCTTCCGCAACGCGCGTGCTGCTGACCGGCTTTGCTGACATCGAAGCGCTCGCCCGGGCCGTGAACGATGGCAAAATCTATGCGTATGTCAGCAAGCCCTGGGATCCGCTCGCGCTGAGAACTACTGTCCGGAATGCCGCTTCCGAATGCCGCCTCTTGAACGTTCTGCGCTCCGAGCGCAATCTGATGCGCACTTTGGTGGATAACATTCCCGATTGCGTCTACGTGCAGGATTTGGCCCAGCGTTACACGCTGGTAAACCGGGCATTCGCCAAACTTGCCGGAATGAATGACCCTCAAGAAGCAATCGGAAAGACAGAGTTAGAGTGCTTACCGGGTGAGTTTGGGCGCGAAGCGTCGACTGACGGGCGCAACATTCTTAAGACCGGCAGACCAATCATCTCCAAATGTGACGAGTGGAAACAGGACAATGGGACTTCGCGCTGGTACTCCTCCACGCGCATGCCAGTCCACAATCCGATCGATGATCATATAGAGCGCCTGATCGGCATCTCGATAGACGTCACTGAGCAGAAGCAAATCGAAAAGCATCTCAGAGCTGCCAAGGAGACCGCTGAGCAAACGATACGCGCGAAACAGCACTTTCTAGCTCGTACCGGTCACGAGATTCGTACGCCGCTCAACTCTATCCTCGGCATGGCGGGGCTTCTGTCGGAAACCGATTTATCCGAGCAACAAGGGAAATATGCCCGGATACTTCGAAGCAATGGCGAAATGTTGATGCGCTTGCTGAGCGACTTAGTCGATTTGTCGCGTAGTGACTTGCACGAACTGAGGCTCGCCGCTTCCAACTTTAGCCCTCGCGAGGCGGTCGAAGCCGTCATCGAATCCCTCGAGAAAAATGCGGCCCTTAGCGGCCTTTGCCTGCTCTTGGAGTTTGGCGGCAATGTTCCACGCCGTTTGATCGGAGACGCTGGACGCCTGAAGCAGATCTTAAGCAATTTGGTCAACAACGCTCTGAAATTCACGCATCAGGGCCGGATCGTTGTAAAGGTGAATTGCGCGTCTGTGGAAAATGACAAAGCATTGTTGGAATTTGCCGTCGAAGACACCGGAATCGGCATTGCCCCGGATAAGCTCGATTTTGTCTTCGAACCCTTCAATCAAGCACAGGAATTCATCACGAGTAAGTATGGCGGAAGTGGTCTCGGGTTGACGATATGCCGGCAACTGGTTCACCAGATGGGCGGCGCCATCTCGGTGCAGAGCTCACTAGGCGTTGGTTCCACCTTTCGCTTCACTGCCATGTTTCCACTTGCCAAGGCCGAGGCTCCGGCTACGGCTGTTCCCAGCCACCGCAAACTTACGCAAAATTCCTTCGCGGGATTGACTGTGCTCCTGGCGGAAGACAATCCGGACAACGTCCGTCTCATTCAGGCGTATCTCGGCCCCATAAAGATGGAAATCGCTTCCAACGGACGCGAGGCCGTTGACAAATTCAGCTCCGGCAAGTTCGACATCGTTCTCATGGATCTGCAGATGCCGGAAATGGACGGATTGCAGGCTACGCGCCTCATTCGGGGATGGGAACACGATCATCAAAAGGTTGCAACGCCCATTCTTGCTTGCACCGCCCATGCGACTGCCGAAGAAGACTCGCTGGAAGCAGGCTGCAACGGGCATCTGGTCAAGCCCATTTTTAAGGAACTATTGTTTGAAGCGATTGCCAAATACGTTGACCATCATGGAATAGAGTAATCCCCCGCGCGTGAAGACTCCAGCTAAGCAGCACTGCCGCGTCCGGACAGCTGACGTTTGCTTGGCTGCATCTGTGGGAGCGCCTTAAATCCGAGGGAACTCGACAATCGGCGGGATGCCGACAGAACAGCCTCAATCAAGTGCGGCAGATGTCCACCGCCCACGCGATAGGTTGGACCTGCGATGCCGAGCGCGGCGATCACTACTCCAGCATGATCAAAGACCGGCGCGCCAATGCACCGCAGATCCTCCTCCAACTCTTCATTATCGATCGCATAGCCGCGTTTGCGGATTCGATCGAACTCCTCTTTGAGATGCGATGCCCTGGTGATTGTGTTGCGGGTGAATCGCTTGAATTCGATTGAGCGGATGACTTCCGAAACGACGATTTCCGGCGAGAACGCGAGAATCGCTTTCCCTTGCGAAGTACAGTACATCGGCGATCGCCGGCCGACGGTTGTGGGAAGACGTAGACTGCGATCCACCTCCACACTCACGATCGAGATCAACTCACCTTCGCTCATGATGCCCAGGTGCGCCGTCTCATGGGTCTTCTGGACGAGCACTTCAAGATGCGGCCGCGCAAGATGATAGAGATCCAGGCGCGACACCGCCAGAGTTCCAAGCTCAAATAGCCGCGAGCCGAGCTTGTACTTGGCGTTCGCGTGGTTCTTCTCAATCACGCGGTGCCGTTCCAGCGTGACCAGCAGGCGATGAACGGTGGCCTTGTGCAGCTTCAGCCGCTCGGCCAAATCGGTCGCTCCCAACTCGCATTTTACCTCGGCCAGACGATCGAGAATTTGAAACACCCGGTCAATAACCTGTACTCGGTACAGCGTCTGAGATGGACGTGCCAAAACGGTCATGAATCTACCATAGGAGCTTGAGGCCGAACTGAACTTGCCGGCCCACGGTCTGTGATCCCGACAGTTTCCCGAACGCCGGATTCCCCACGGTCAGGACGGCGCTGCGCGCATTGGGCAATGTGAAAGTGGGGGTATTGGTGAGATTGAACGCCTCGGTGCGGAACTCGAGGCTGCGACGCTCTCCGATACGGATGCTCTTAAATAGCGAGGCATCCAGATTCTTGGATCCGGGTCCGCGCAGAACCGAGCGGCCGGCGTTTCCGAAAAGCTGAACCGGAGTGCCAAGCGCGTTTGTGACTGTCCCAGGGATCGCGAAAGCGGCGGGATTGAAGTACTGATCGAAGCCCGGATTCTCCACGGTCGTCGATTGACCGGGCACGACATCCGGCCTGTTGACGGTTGCAAACACGGGGGGAAGCCTGCCCACTAAGGCATCCGTTGGCAATCCCGAGCGCAACGTGACGATCCCGTTTACTTGCCAATCGCCGAAGACCGCGTTCAGAAAGCGATTGGAAGGATTCAGTGCCTTACCCTTGCCGAAAGGCAATTCATAGTCGGCGCTCAGGATGAATTTTTGCGGCAAATCGAGCGGGGAGACACCGCGCTCCCTTCGTAGGTCGTAAGAATTCATCGCACGGGTGTTGCCCTGGTTCGACAGAGTGCTGATGCCGGAGTTTCCGGAATCGGTGGAATGCGAAATCGTGTAGTTAGCAAGCAGCACGAGTCCGTGAGAATAGCGCTTCTCAATTCTCAAATTGCCGGAGTTGTACCAATTGCTGACATTCGCGGTATCGAGACCGACAGCGCTGGCGAGGAATGGGAACGGGCGATCGACCTGTGTATTTGTGCCCTGTAGAGCGTAGGAGAACGGGACCTGATTCAGATCAACCCGCTGCACCCAGTGAACTCCTCGAGCGCCGGCAAAGCTGACTTCGACGAGCAGCTTCGGGATCAGCTCATACTGCACGGCCAGATTGTACTGCTGTAGCATGGGAAATTTCGAGAAAGTCAGGTCGGCGGCATTAAACGATCCGCTATCGGAGCTCAACGGCCGGGCAGCACTGAAACCACTGAGCTGCGGGTCAATCAGGGGATTCACGCGCAAAGGTGAAGTGAATGTATAAGGAGCCGAAACGGTCGTCTGGGCTGATACTGCGGGCATGTCAATATTCCGGAAATTCAAAAGTGAGAGAGCCATGTCTGTTGTCTGATCGTTCTGCTCGCGATTACTGTAGAACATACCCCAGCCGCCGCGGATGACCAGCCTCGGAGTCGGCTGATAGGCGAATCCGAATCGTGGCGCGAAGTTCTTGTGGTGCCCCTCGACGATAGCCCGGCTGTAGCCGTTCGTGCCTGGAACGATAATCACGCCGCGGCGCCCAGCGCTGTTCACTCCATTAGGATCAAACATACCGCCGGTGTTCTTTGCGTCCACCGGTTGGGTGTATAAGTCATACCGGAAGCCGATGTTCAAAGTGAGCCGCCGCGTTAACTTCCAGTCGTCCTGGATGTACGGTCCAAAATAGATATCCCGTTGCCTGGACCAGTCAATTGGGCTGGAATTGATGACGGTTGTCGGCAAACCCATCAGGAAATCTGCGTAAGGGTTTCCAGTTGCCTGGCTGACACTTGGGTTTGAAGTATAGGTAGAGCCGAAGAAATAATTGGCTGCGGGCGGGAAAGCCTGCAGGCGATCAAAGCGGAAGCGGCGGAAATCAGCACCCATCTTGAACGTGTGATTGCTACGAATGACCGTCAGATTGTCTGTGTATTGAAAGGCGTTCTCAAAAGCGAAGTTCGATGTTGCTCCGGTAAACGCCGTGAACTGATTGGTTGACTGCGTTTGACCCGAGAATGTCCAGTTTACATTCGGGAAACCGGTGATCGGACCAGATTGGAACCCGTTCTCAGCCGCAAAGGCGACCTCCTCCGCTGCCTTTAGCGCCTGGCTGGAGCTATTGGCGCGGTTATAGCCTGCACGGAACTCATTTATCACTGTGGGACTAAATAGATGAGTTTCGCTTACGACGGCATTGATCGTGTTGAACAACTGCTGCGCCGGACTAAAGATATATACACCCTGATTGTCCTGAGTCTGCTTGGAGACTGATACGCGCACCATCAGGCTGTCCTTCTCCGATATCCGTTCATCTAGGCGGACATCCCCTTGGTTGCGGCCCAGAGACGTGGGTGAAGTACCGAGATAATTTCTCGAAGTCGCATTCGGACCACCCGCATTGGGAACAGGAAGCAGCGTTTGGTACTTTAATGCCGCGGGATCCAATCGTGTCGTCGCAATCCTGTTTCCCGCAAACGGTGTAGACGTCACAATGCCATTAGGTCCAAGGGACCGGCTCGCCGGATCATAGATCAAGGTGGAGGAACCGGAGAAATCTCCCGCTCGATAGGAGAGCGGCGGCTCATCGTTCAGGGATGAACCGGCGGCTTGGCGGATCTGTGTTCCCTCATAGTCCATGAAAAAGAACGTCCGATTTCTGCCGTTATAGCGGGGCAAATTGAGGGGACCTCCGATGCTTGCGCCAAACTGGTTCTGCCGGTACTTGGCGCGGGGCTGTCCGGCAAAATTTGAAATGAAGTTGTTTGCGTCAAGCCTGTCGTTTCGCAGAAACTCCCAAACGTGGCCGTGGTACTCGTTGGTGCCGGCCTTGATGGTTGCATTCATCACATATCCGGCGGAATGGCCGTACTCGGCCGAGAAGTTATTCGTCTTCACCTTGAACTCTTCGACCGCATCGACCGACGGCGTGTAGGCGAGCCCAGCTCTACCTACGGAGCCAGCATAGTTGCGGAGGTTGTTATCCACCCCGTCGAGCAGAATATCGTTTGCGTTGTAGCGGCCCCCACTTGCGACGATCGGAAGGTTGGTCGTCAATCCCTGGAACTGGACCGTGCCGCCCGCAAGAGTCCCCAACGCAAATGGATTGCGTCCGTTCAAAGGCATATCCAATATCTGCTTGTTCTCGATAACCTGTCCCAATGACGAAATCTGCGAGTCGAGCAGCGGCGCCGCGGCGGTAACTTCCACACTTTCGTTGACTGTCCCAGGCTTCAACTCGATGGGTATCGTGGCTGTCTGATCCACGCGTAGTTCAATACCGGTGAGCGTGGTCTTCTGAAATCCGTGGAGTTCGATCGTCACGTCATAGATTCCGATCGGCACTGAGGGAGCGTTGAAGTCACCCCGGTCATTGGTGGTAAGCATTCGCTGAAAGCCCGTCTGGGTATTGGCGATGAGCACGGAGCAGGCTGGCAAGACGGCCCCTGTCGAGTCGACGACGGTCCCCCGTAGGTTACCGGTAGCGACCTGTGCGAGGCAGGACGCCACGGATAGGATCAGGAGAAAAGCAACACGGAGCTTTTCGTTCATACCCCACACCTTCCCTATAGCGTCTCATACTGTGAGACGCAAGTTTTTGTGAATTAACTAATAAGACTTGTAACTGCGGTCGCTAACGGTGTCAATAGATTTCTTGAAGCGGACCCAAAATTCCGCAACTCTGTCTCACATCGTGAGACTTCCCAATTGCCGCAACCTTGAATAAGCGCTTGCATTGCCAGCAAATTTGGAAGGCATGTAACTTTTTGTTGCTTCCATTGCGTAATCACGATATATCTAAACCGCGATGTTTGAGGGAGGCAAGTTGAAGACCCAAGCACTTCTTTGCGTGATACTGTGGACCGCCTTTGCCAAAGGGCAAGACTTGAACTGCGATCTGGGCGGATACAAGCCGCAAGATGGATTGAAGGCCCGGATGCAGGGCGGAGCGCTGGAGGTGACATGGCAAGGCGAGCGCCGTGATCAGCTACGCGCCTCCTTTGGAATCCGGAACGGCCAGCCTGTCATTCAAGAGCTGGCGGCGCGGAAGAATGGCGGAGCCTGGATCGTGCTCGGTCAGAATCTGACGCCGGAGTTCGAGTTGACCAGCGGAGTCCGTAGATTGTCTCAACAGCAGATTAACCCGCTGGAGGACCTCAAAGTCGAACTGACTCCCGAAGTCATCGAACGGGAGAAATGGAATGCGTTCTGGGACTCGCCCCTGATGGTGCCCGGACGGCCCGGTACAAATCTGGGCCTTCCGCGAAAGGCCGACGAGATCAAAAGGACTTGGGCGAAGTATCATGCGACGAGCTGCCAAGCGAAGACCGATGGCGCTCGCCTGGAAATTGTTTTTCCTGGGTTTGAGGCAGGCATCTTCTCAGGTAAGCTACAGTACACCGTTTATCGCGGCGCGAACCTTCTTCGACAAGAGGCGATCGCCCAAACTAGCGAGCCCTCGGTCGCTTACAAGTACGTCGCGGGCCTGAAGGGATTTCCGATTTCGGATAGTAGCCGGATAGTTTGGCGCGACACAGCGCGAGGCTGGCAGCAGTACGCCTTCGGCGGCGCAGTAAACCAAGAACCCGTTGGTCTACAGGCTCGGAACCGCGTCGCAATCCTGGAAGTCAATGGAGGCTCGCTCGGGTTTCTGCCGCCGTCGCACAAGTTCTTCTGGTCGCGCGAAATTGAGACCAATCTCGGATATGTCTACTACCGAAAGGACAGCGATAGCGCCTTCTCGATTGGAGTCCGCCAGCCGGATCGTGAGACCGGCGCCAAACCTTGGGGAATTTCAGACGAAGTGTGGACCAGGCGCGTCGGCGAATCGCGCGGGCACTTGAACAATTTCGCCCTATATAACGCGCCGCCGGGAACACTGCAGCGCATGCCGGTCTACTTCTACCTGAGCCCTGAAAATAGCCGCACCACTCAACAGGCGATCATGGAGTTCACGCATGACGATGTTTACAAGCCTCTTCCCGGCTACAAGGTCATGGTGAGTCATTTTCATTTCCATTTCAACGAGCAACTGACGGACGTGGGAACCATGGATCTTCGTCCGACATGGCTCTCGGTGTTCAGCGACCTTGGGATCAACATCGCTGTTCTCGCGGACTTCCACTCCGACTCTCACCCGAGCGATACGGGAAAGCTGCGTCTCGACGAGCAGAAAGTGTACTTTGACGGATGCGCCCGCTTTTCGGACAAGGATCTGCTCCTGATCCCCGGGGAAGAACCGGATGCAAACTTCGGTGGACACTATATGTTTGTATTTCCACAGCCGTTGTTCTTTACACACGTCAAGCAGCCCGCCAAAGGTCCTACGGGGCAAGCTTTCCTCGAAGAACTGGCGCCGTACGGCAAGGTGTACCACACGACAACGGCGCCGACGGAGTTGGATTTGCTCAATCAGGAAAAAGGTCTCGTCTGGCAGACCCATCCGCGCACGAAGGGCTCAACCGGATATCCCGATGTAGTGAAAGACAAGGACTTTTTCCAGAGCGGACGCTTCCTCGGCGGGTCGTACCAATCGCTTCCCGTGGACCTGTCGCAGAAGCGCTTGTGTGAATCTCGCTGCCTCGGTCTCCTCGACGATATGAACAACTGGGCCGGGCCAAAGTACATGATTGCCGAGGGCGATACGTATATGAAGTATCCGGATGACGAGACCTACCCGCAGCTCATCGTCAATTACGTAAAGCTGGACCGTGTTCCGAAATACAGTGAGGGCTGGACACCCGTTCTCAACGCGCTCCACGCGGGCGATTACTTTGTGACGAGCGGCGAAGTGCTGATTCGGAGCTCGGGAATCGAAGGATCGGGGACCCAACGCACCTACGAAGCGGAAGCCGAATGGACCTTTCCGCCGGAGTTCGCCGAACTCGTCTGGAGTGACGGAAAGACCGTCGATCGCAAAGTCATCCCGATGTCTGAGATGGCTCCGTTCAGCAGTCATAAATTCAAAGTTCCCTTCGACGCTACCGGAAAGAAGTGGGTGCGCTTCGCAGTGTGGGATTCCGCGGGCAACGGCGCCTTTACTCAGCCGGTTCACCTGAAATAGCAAGAGCGGTTGCCCTACACCATTTCCCAAAAGTTGGAATATGTGCGAGGATCTCTTTTCAAGTCACTCTACTTCCAGGTTCTGGTGGCGATTGCACTTGGTGTTTTGCTGGGTTTTGTGAATCCGTCCGCGGGTGCGGCGATGAAACCGCTGGGAGACGGCTTCATCAAGCTCGTAAAGATGATCATCGCTCCGATCATTTTTTGTACGGTCGTACTCGGTATAGCGGGCACAAGAGATCTAAAAAAAGTCGGCCGCACGGGCGCACTCGCTCTGCTCTATTTTGAGGTGGTCAGTACACTCGCGCTAATCGTCGGACTCGTCGTCGTGAACGTTGTGCGGCCCGGAGACGGAATGAACGTCGATGTCCGCGCCCTCGATTCAACCACCGTGTCCGCGTACACGGGTCCCGGCAAGATGACGGGTATTCAGGATTTCCTGCTTGGCATGATTCCCAACACGTTCCTGGATGCGTTTGCTAAGGGAGAGGTTCTGCAAGTACTGCTGCTGGCGGTGCTCTTCGGCATTGCGCTCCAATACACCGGCGGTCGCGAGAATATAGTTTTTGCTGCGATTGAGAAGCTTTCGACCGTTTTGTTCGCCATCGTTGGAATCATCATGAAAGCCGCGCCAATCGGAGCTTTTGGCGCCATGGCATTCACTATCGGAGCTTATGGCATCGACAGTTTGTTGTCGCTTGCCAAGCTGATGGGAACGTTTTATCTGACCTGCATTCTCTTTGTAGTCTTCGTGCTGGGCTCGATCGCGCGGGCTCACGGCTTCAGCATCTGGCGCTTTGTGTCGTACATCAGGGAGGAACTGTTGATTGTGCTCGCGACGTCCTCTTCGGAAGCAGCGTTACCGCGCATGATGACGAAGCTGGAAAAGCTGGGAGCAGAAAAATCGACAGTCGGCCTGGTTGTGCCCACTGGTTACTCTTTCAATCTGGACGGTACGGCAATCTATCTGACGATGGCGGCCGTCTTCATTGCGCAGGCGACGAATACAGAGATGACGTTGGTGCAACAGGCTACCCTCCTTGCTGTTCTGCTGCTCACGTCGAAAGGCGCTGCGGGGGTCACCGGCAGCGGTTTCATCGTGCTCGCTGCCACGCTTTCTGCAGTCGGTCATTTGCCGGTTGCCGGGCTTACTCTCATTCTCGGAATTGATCGATTTATGTCAGAAGCACGCGCTTTGACGAATGTGATCGGAAACGGAGTTGCCACTCTTGTAGTCGCGAAATGGACGGGGAATCTCGATCACCGGCAGATGCAGGATCAATTGAACCTCAGCCACAACCCGGCTGAGCTGCCGCCCAAGTTCGTCCACTAGGTTTGTCCACTAAGTTCGTTCACTAACTTAGCCCGGTTCACCAAGCTTACGCGGTGTGACAATGCCGGCCACCACCAGTCGTTGAAGCAATTGCCAGCCGGGAGGAGCCAATTGCCGCTGCAGGTCACCGAAGGTATCGCGCGAGGTCTGCAAACGCCGGTAAAGAGCGAAGCCGTCATCGCTTTCCTCGAAGAATCGAACTTCCGGCATGCTCTCGTCGCCCGGTATAAAAAAGCGGTGACAAGGCTCAGGGAATAAGGGGGCGACCTGATCGCCCTGTGCAGCCGGGTCAGACCAAAAGTCTGTGTGTTCCCAGACATTGCTCTTAAGTGTGTTCTGGCGGCGGCTGGCGCCAAAGCTGGTGGAGCTTAGCGACATGCTGCGTCTGATCTGAGCGGCACGGGCAATCTCAGCGACGGCGTCGGGCGGAGGGTCGCGCCGGCTCAAGTCGAGTAACGCGCGCAACAGCGCACCGTCTAGCGGTAAGTGGCTGAGGGGGCCCGTCCCCTTGGTGATCACGTTCAACAGGTCGCCCTCCAGATCCGTATCCAGCAGCCAGCCGAAACTGGTTTCGCGATCGCGGAACGCCTGATTGCTTGCCCGTTCATTCCAGTAGATGCTCTGCGGATTCTCTTTCGCAATAGCGGCATACCAGCGTTGCGAGCTGGCTTCCATCACGCAGCGTCGCGCTCATAAGAGTCCACCAGTGTTCACTTTTACCCTCTGCCCCATGTCTTCGAGTTCCTCCAGCAAGTCGTGAAATGTGTCTTGAGGTATGGCGCGCTCGATCTGAAAACTGGGATGAGTGGTCTCGGGCTCGGACGGCGCCGGATCCGGCTCCGGTGGAGGGGTGGAAGCAGGCGTTTCGGAGAGAAGTACCGACATCGCAAGTTCAACCGTGCGGCGTGCGCGTTAAGAGGTCCCCGCGAGCCGCCCTTCGTATCCGGGGTTCGCGGCGTCTATGTTGTCGCAGGCCTGCCGTAAGATAGCTTTCAACTCTTTTACCGTTAACTCAGCGTTCAAACTGAGAGCGAGCGCCGCGACACCGGCAACATGGGCGCGGCAATCGACGTGCCCGCGCTATAACTGTACTGATTCTGAGGCTCGGCGCAGAGAATGTCGCGGTTGTCAAAGGGCAGTCCGTCTCCGCCGGGAGCGCAGAGGGACACCGCGGGCGAGTTGTTTGAGTACGGGCCCGCTCGTCAGTTCTTGTTGTAGCGGCGACCGAAACGACACCATCTCCGAGCGGCGGCTGCCAGCTTGCATAATCCGATGGGAAATGAGGATCGTTCGAGTCTTCGTTCCAGCGGAAAACACTACTAATGCATTTGCCTCTACGATTTCCTGAACAGCTAGCTCGTCAAGGATAGCTTCTGATTCTATCCTTGTTCGAACAACCTTTCCATTTATGGAGCGGATCGTGTCCCCTGCTCTGATTCCAGCAACAGCAGTTGGAGAATTCTGGACGATACCATCAACTCGGGAACGATTGCGTTGATCCAGTAAATCGGCGGCTCGACAAAAAGCGGAACAGAGATCTCAGGGCGTAATTTTCGCGCCAGATCGCCAACCCGCTGCCAGTGCTGGTGCAAATCAACTGGTAGCTGGTGGTGAAGCCACTTATGCATGAGTGGCAGTCGAATGCGAATTGCATACGCTTGGAAGCTCTCCAGATAGCGTGCCGTCGATTCGATACTCTCCATGCTCAAGGTAGGCCACGCAACGATACGACCCATGAAAGGTATCCGGTATTTCTGGAGCAGCCCGAGGTGCATCGAGTGCAATTTCCGTGCGGCGTCCAGTATGCATAAGACGTCGATTTTCATCCGGATCCGCGGCATTCAAAGAAAGTTTAAAAATGATTGGCTTCAGCTTAGCGAGCCGTTCCACCACATTGTCGGTAAAGAACGAACCATTCGACGTAATCCAGAACAGCTTGTTGGGTTCGCGTTGGCGCGCTATTTCGATAATCTCCAGCGCTTTCGGATGTACGAAAGTCTCCATATGATCGCGGCTGGAAGGAAATAGTGCGCGTCCGCTCTCGGGCGAATAATACTTGAGGCGAGTGCGCGCCTCATCAAGCGACATCAAGGATTGCTCGCGTGCGTATGGCGCGTTTTCTTCAAAGCAAAGATCGCACTTACTATTGCAAACGCTTGAGATAGGCGTAAGCGCGTTCATGGCGGTGTTAGTGGTAAAGCTGGTCCACTGCGATAAATCCCGCAGGCGAAACCCGTCGACTTCGAGTGGGCGTCTATCATGTTCGAGTTGAACGAGTGAGAGAAGGCGTTGGAGGTATGTCTCGATGCCGGACTTGGAAACTGAAATATTATAGGTTCCCACCGGCAATGAAGGAAATTCATAGATGCCGTTCGAGTGTGTCCCCATTTCACGGCGAAGGCCGGTTGCCGGCGCTGTCGGCTGGACCTTCGCGTCGCCCACGGTAGCGCCGGAGGTGTCGATGACAGTCCCGTTGATCACGGCGCGGGTTTGCGCCAACAGAGAGTAGACACCCACACACAAGATCAGCGGAACAGATAGTACCTTCATGATTGTCGCCTCGAAGTAACATAGCTACTTTTTGTTGCAACTTATTTTAAATCCGATAACAGGTTGCTGATTAGAAGGCTGGAATCCTGAAATGCGGTCCATTATCACAAGCATGCGCATACTCAATTAAAGATGAGGTCAAAAAATGTGGATAACTTGCGGTCGTACGACAAATTTCCACCTACAACGTCGTCCTTGCCTCAAGGATCAAGTAGTTCTCATTATGTCCGGCGGAGAAGGCTCCGTGTACGTCGCGCTGATGGTTGGCGGCGCTATAAATTCATTCACACTTTCAGGATTACTTCAGAAACAGATTGTGCCTACAAGAAATAGAAACCAGTTCCAAGCGGCTCGTTGATGACAACCAATCGGTTTGCGGAATGAGAGAACTCACCACCCGGCGGTGCCGGAAAGCTGGCGTCAGCACACACGACGATCGGCTTGGGCCGATCCTCCCGAAAGATTTGGCCCAGTGCTGGCGTGTGATCGATTGAGTTAGGCGGCCCGGCGTTCGTAATGATGGTGCAGTCCACCGACTTCACGAATTTCGACGACCTTACCTTCAGCGGGAGGCTGGGTTCGTCGGAATTGCGGAGCGTCTTTGCCGAGCGACAGATGAGTGCGCCAACTGTGGTGATAGGAAAGATACGACGCGAGAACACGATGCAGAGAGCGCTCCCCGAAGATAATGATATGATCCAGACATTCGCGGCGAATGGAACCAATGAGCCGTTCGACGTAGGCCCTGCCAGGGAGATCGCGGCGCCGAAAGCACTTGTTTGATGCCCATGGCCTTCACCTGTTCGACGAAGTCCTGCCCAAAGATTCGATCCCGATTGCGCAGTAGATACCGGGGCGCGCTGTCCCACGGAAAGGCTTCCCGCAGTTGCTGGACGGTCCACTCTGCGGTCGGATGGGCGGTCACCGCGAAGTGCACGATTCGTCGGCGCTCATGCGCCAGCACCAGAAACACGTAGAGAATCTCAAACCGGATCGTCGAGACAGTAAAAAAGTCCACCGACACCAGCGTCTTCACATGATTTTCAAGAAAGGTCCGCCATGTCTGTGACGGCGGCTTGCGATGTCGCACCATGTATTTCGCCACCGTAGGTTCGGTGATCGCGATACCCAACTTCAGTCATTCGCCATGAATGCGCGGTGCGCCCCAGCGCGGGTGTTGTGGCTCAGCATCCGAATCAGGTCCCGAACCTCTTGCGGCACCTTGGGGCGCCCCGGCTTGCCATGGTGGATTCGCCACGTCCAGAACAAACGAAAACCCTTGCGATGCCAAGCAATGACTGTCTCGGCTTTCACGATCATCAGGGCAGATTTCAAATCGCCCCACGAGCTTCGTCATCCGGCTCTCTTCCAGTTTTACCTTATGCATACCCGCAAGCAGTTCTTCACGGCTTCGCTCCCGGCGCAAGGAAAAGTCGGTAATGGCGTGGATCAATGTCAAAGGAGCGCGCAACTCGTGGGATGCATCGCTGGTGAACTGCCTGATCTGTTGTACGGATTTGTCGAGCCGGTCAAGCATTTGATTCAGCGCCGTGGAGAGCCGTTCCAGTTCATCATTGCTGGCAGGGACGGCGAGACGGGCCGAAAGGTTCGAAATGCTGATTGACCGGGCCTCACTCGTGATGCGGTCTACGGGCGCAAGTGCCTTGTGACTGATCCAATACCCC
>Ga0193743_1001906_pt1 | contig 15066 bp, 12 predicted proteins | sample L2c2metaG_FD_143038 | JGI IMG/M metagenome (GOLD analysis project Ga0193743, IMG submission 143038) | Soil microbial communities from a riparian zone of the East river system, Colorado, United States - L2c2 | ecosystem: Environmental > Terrestrial > Soil > Riparian zone | place: USA: East River...
CTGCTCCAGCGGGTGCACGGTCACGTGCAGGAGATCGACGCCGTCGACCGCCTGCACGTGACCGTGCACCCGCTGGAGCAGGCCTCGCTCGACGGGGAAGTGCTCACGCAGGCCTCGCGCCTCGACGATCGGACCGGACGCGGCGGCCGGCTCCGTGGCGGCGCTCATCGTTCCACCCTCGCGGGCCCATCGGTGGCAGCCACCTCCGCATGGCGGACACAGCGGACCTCGCGGTCGAGGCCCACAGCGGTGAGCTCGACGGGCGCCTCCCGGCATTCGTCGGTGGCGAAGCTGCAGCGAGGGCTGAACCGGCAGCCGTCGGCCCAGCGGCCGGGAACCGGCACCACGCCGGGAACGGACGTCAGCCGCTCGCCTCGAGGTGTCGCCTGGGGGATCGCGGCGAGAAGCTTCTTCGTGTACGGATGGCGAGGTTCGGCGAACAGGTCGTGCACGGGCGCCTGTTCGACGAGCTGTCCCGCGTACATCACCATCACGCGGTCGGCGATGTCGGCGATGACCCCGAGATCGTGGGTCACGAAGATCATCGCCATGCCCAACTCCTCCTGCAGCGAACGCGTGAGGTCGAGGATCTGCGCCTGGACCGTCACGTCGAGCGCCGTCGTCGGTTCGTCGGCGATCAGCAACCTCGGCTCGTTGGCCAACGCCATGGCGAGCAGCACCCGCTGGCGCATGCCGCCCGAAAGGCGGTGCGGGTACTCCCCCAGCCGCGACTCCGGGTCGGGGATGCCGACGAGGTCCAACAGCTCCTTCGCGCGCCGCCGGGCCTCGGCCCTGGTCGTATCACGGTGCAGGCGCACGGCCTCGATGAGCTGGTTGCCGACCGTGAAGGCCGGGTTGAGGCTCGCCATCGGGTCCTGGAAGACCATGGACAGCGCGTCGCCACGGGCCTCGGCGAGGTCACCGAACGGCAACGTCAGCAGGTCGCGCCCGTCGAACCACACCTCGCCCTCCACGATGCGGGCCGGTGGGGACGGCAGCAGCCGCATGATCGACAGCGACGTCACGGTCTTGCCCGAGCCGCTCTCCCCGACGAGCCCCACGACCTCGCCCTGACCGACGTCGAAGCTGATGCCGTCGACGACGGTGAGCAGACCGCTCTGGGTCGCGATCTCCACCCGCAGGTCTCGCACCGACAGCAACGGCTCCCGAGGGCCGACGCCAGCCCCTGGCTCGTGGCCGCCGTCATCCTTGCTGCGCTTGTGGTCGGCGACGAGGGTCATGCCCAAGCGGCCGCGCCGGCTGCCCCGCGGCGGCGCCGTCTCGGCGAGGCCGAGAGCGTCGCGCAACGAGTCGCCGACCATGTTGAACGAGAGCACGGCCAGGGCGATCGCCATGCCCGGCGGCATCATCTGGTACGGCTCGCTGAAGATGTACGAGTAGCCCCGTCGCAGCATGTTGCCCCAGCTGGCGTCGGGCGGTTGGGTGCCGAGCCCGAGGAAGCTCAGCGCCGCCTCGGCGATCAGCGCGATCCCGAGGACGAGGGTCGCGGCCACGATCAGCGGTGACAACACGCTCGGCAGGATGCGCCGGCGCAGGATGACGTGCGTGGGGGTTCCGATCGACCGCGACGCCTCCACGAACGTCTCCTCGGTCACGGCGAGGGTCGACCCGCGGACGATGCGCACGAGCCCCGGGATGAGCACCACGGTGATGGCGATCATGGCGTTGTTCAGCCCGGGCCCGAGGATCGCGGCGATCACGAGCGCCAGGACGAGAGCCGGAAAGCTCATGAGGGCGTCCATGGCCCGGAGCAGCACGTTGTCCACGCGCCCGCCGAGGTAGCCGGCCACCAACCCGATCGGAACGGCGACGACGAGAGCCATGGCCACGGTCTGGTACCCCGCCCGCACCGAGACCGACGCCCCGTCGATGAGGCGGCTCGCCAGATCGCGTCCCAGGTCGTCGGTGCCCAGCCAGTGGCTGCCCGACGGCGTCTCGAACGGTGTGAACGACTGGGCGTTCGGGTCGTGAGGCATGATCCACGGCCCGATGACAGCCACCACCAGCATCAGCACCAGGTAGCCGAACGCGACCATGCCCACCGGGTTGCGGACGAACCGGCGGATGGCCCGCCGCGCCGGAGAGGGGGCAGGGACGGCCGACTCCTCGACGCCGCGCGCCTCCTCGGCGGCGATCACGACACGCGCACCTTCGGGTTCAGCAGCCCGTAGGCGACGTCCACCAGCAGGCTCATCACCATGTAGACCAGCACGAACATGGTGGTGACCCCCATGATGACCGGCATGTCGGAGCTGGTTATCGCCTGGAGGAGGTAGGTGCCGAGGCCGGGGATGGAGAAGATCTGCTCGAGGATCACGGTTCCCCCGATCAGACCGCCCATCTGCAGGCCGATGACGGTGACCGCCGGTATGGCCGCGTTCTTCAGGGCGTGCTTGCCCACGACGAGCCGGGCCGAGCCCCCTTTCGCCCATGCCGTGCGCACGTAGCTGCGCTGCATCACGTCGGCCAGCTCGCCCCGGAGCTGGCGGGCCACGGATGCGGCGACGAAGGTGCCGAGCGCCAGCGACGGCAGCACCAGCGAGCGCAGCCAGTCCCAGGGCGACTCGGTCAGGCGGGTGAACCCGATCGCGGGGAACCACCCGAGGTTCACCGCGAAGACCAGGATGAGCATCATCGCCAGCCAGAAGTTCGGCACGGCGATGCCGAGGGTCGTCCCGAAGATGAGCCCGCGGTCGAGCCTGGTGCCTGCCTTCATGCCGGCGACGATGCCGGCCGGCACGCCCACCAGGAGACCGACCACCATGGCGCCGAAGGCGATGCTCGCAGTGACCGGGAGGCGGTTGAGGATGTCGCCGGACACGCTCTGACCGTTCACGAGCGATTCGCCGAAGTCGAAGGTCACGGCCCCCTTCAACCAACGTCCGTATTGGACGAGGAAGGGATCGTCCAGTCCGAGCTCGGTGCGCACCTCGGCGATCCGCTCCTCGGTGGCATCGACCCCGCCCGCGAGCTGTACGGCGGCGTCGCCCGGAACGAGCGCCATCAGCCCGTACACGACCAGGGATACGAGGAACAGGACCGGCACGAGGCTCGAGAGCCGTCGTGCGATGAGTCTTGCCATGGCCCCCTCCCCCGGCGCCTCACGAGGAGGGCCTTATTTGGTCAGCGTCTAAATATTAGCCACGCGGAACGATGCGGCACCCGCAGCGACGACCACCTCGTCGCGCCCCTCGTCGAGGAGCGTCAGCCGCGCCACGAGCCGGCCCTGCCGCCCGCCATGGACCTCGGCACGGACGAGGAACGGGCCGACCCGGCCCGGTGCGACGAAGTGGACGTCCCAGTCCTCGACCTGCAGCGCGTCGGTGCCCGACCGCTCGCGGCAGAGCTCCGTGGCTGCCGCCTCGAAGACGACGTGGATGGGGCCGATGTGCAGCGACGCCGAGGTCGACGCGTGCCGGGCGCTGAGCGGCGGGAGGCGCCAGCCGTCGGCGTCCCGGTAGGCGCCGAAGACGACGTGCAGCGCCGGGAGGTCGTCGACACCGGGGAGCTCCGGCGGCAGGTCGATGGGCCGGAAGTCCGGCGGTGCATCGCCCAGCGTGATCCCGATGCCGGTCGTGACGGCGATGAGGCGCTGCGGATCCGCCGCATCGAAGATCTCCGAGCGACTGAAACCCATCTTGCGCCCCTGGCGCACCGTGTGGCGCCTGACCCTGATCTCGGCGACGTCGCTCGCGTCGTCCACGATGTGCAGCGAGTACGCCACGGGAGCGGGGATCACGTCCCGATCGCGCCACCCACCCGTCTCCGGAGCGGCGATCGCCAGCGGTGCGGCCATGAGTCCTCCCGTCGCGTTCCGCATGTCGCTGCGCAACCGCATCGTGTCGGGGTCCTCGTGCTGGTTGAAGGCCCTGCCCAGGTACCAGTAGGTCATCAGGCCGTCGGGCCCCATCATCGACCGCAGCCGTTCCCAGTACTCCTCAGGAGGGCCGTCCCGTATGTCGTGCACCATCGTTCCCTAGGTTACTCTCGATGAGATAACTATGAGACTTCAGGAACCCACGGAGACGTCGTTCGGTCGGCGATCGACCGAATTCGCCCAGTCACGACCAGACGAGATCGACCTGGTGATCGTCCGGCGCGACGGTTCCGAGGTGGGGATGGCATGGGGCGTCCTCGAGTCGAGGGCCAACCAGATCGCCCGGATGCTCGAAGGTCTTGGTGTCACGCAGGACTCGGTCGTCGCCCTGGCGCTGCCGACGTGCGTCGAGCACGTCTACGCATCTCTCGCCGCCTGGAAGCTCGGAGCGGTCGTGGCCCCGCTACGCCACGACCTGCCCCACTGGGAGATGGACCGGCTGGTCGGCGCGGCCGACCCTGCGGTGCTCGTGTCGGACGTCCACGCAGCTCCCGGCCCGGTCGTCGGTCGCCAGGCGCTCGCGGCCACGACCTCGTTGCCGGATCACGCCCTCCCCGATCGCGTCGCGACCCACGTCAGCCTGCTGCCGTCCGGCGGCTCGACCGGCACCCCGAAGCTGATCCTCCATCCCTCCCGAGGCGTGGTCGACGACAATCCCATGGCTGCTGCGCTCTCGGCCGACGCGGGTGTGGAGGAGCGAACCCTGGTCAACTCGCCCCTCTACCACGGTCCGGGATTCCAGTTCGTCGCGCCCCGCATCCTCGAAGGCAAACGGGTCTTCGTGATGGAGAGGTTCGACGCCGCCCTCGCCGCACGGGTGATCGAGGAGAAGCAGATCACCTACACGCTGATGGTGCCCACCATGCTGCAACGGATCGCCCAGCTCGACGACGTCGGTCCGGCGAACTTCGCGAGCCTCCGGCGGCTGGTCTACGGCGGCGCGAGCATCCCGGAGTGGGTGGTCGACCGATGGCTCGAGCTGGTGCCACCCCACGTCTTCTGGTTCAGCTACGGCTCGAGTGAGCACATCGGGCTCTGCATGATGACCGGCGAGGAGTGGGCCGACCATCGTGGCTCGACCGGGCGACCGGTCGGGATGGAGGTGAGCATCCGCGACGAGGCCGGCAACGAGGTGCCCGCCGGCACGATCGGCGAGATCCACCAGCGCCCGCCCGACGGCCAGCGCACGTTCGAGTACGTCGGGGCACCGACCCCCGAGCCGACCGCCGACGGCTACTACACCATCGGCGATCTCGGCTGGGTCGACGCCGACGGCTACGTCTACATCGCGGACCGACGCAAGGACCTGATCATCACCGGCGGGGCCAACGTGTACCCCGCGGAGGTGGAGACGGCCCTGAGCGAGCACCCGGCCGTCGGCGACCAGGTGGTCGTCGGCGTGCCCGACCCTGAGTGGGGCCGGCGGGTGCACGCGATCGTCGAGCCCGCCGACCCGAACCACCCACCGGCAGTCGACGACCTCCGCACCTGGTGCAAGGCACGGCTGGCCGCCTACAAGGTCCCGAAGACCTACGAGGTCGTCCCGAAGCTGGAGCGGACCGACGCCGGCAAGGTGAACCGCACCCGGTTGAGCGCCACCCGGTCCGACGTGGGTTTCGGGGCCTCGTAGGCTGCCATGGTGGGTTACAGCGCTCAGGGCACGCGGCTGAACCGACGCGGGCTCGAATCGCGTCGACTCATCCTCGACGTCGCCATACGCTGCCTCGCCGAGCGCGGTCCCGAGTCGGCGAACGTGAACCTCATCGCCCGCGAGGCCGGCGTCACGTGGGGCACCGTCCAGCACCACTTCGGTGACACCGACGGGGTCTGGGCGGCGCTGCTCGAGCACGCCCACCAGGAATCCAGGGAGACGTTCCCTCGTCGATCGGCGGTCTCGGCCGCCCTGCGCCCGCGGGTGGCCTCCGTGGTGAACGCCATCTGGGCCGCCTACGACCAGCCGACGGTGCAAGCCGTGATGAACCTGCGGCTCGCCCTCCCGCGCGATCACGACGCCCTGGCCGAGGCGTTCCCCGCGACTGCGGAGACCCTCAAGGCCTGGGACGAGGGTTGGAGCGCGCGCTGGGACACGTTGTTCCGCGACCTGGTGACGTCGAGCACGAAGCTCCGTCGCCTCCAGAGCCTTCTACCGGCTGCGCTCCACGGGCTCTACCTCACCGGTCAGATGCCGACGTTCACCGATGTCGAGGAAGGTCGCAAAGGGCTGATCGACGCGATCACCTGCTACCTGCGGTGACACGCAGCGAGAGGTTCACGAGATGACCTCCCGTGCCTTCAGGTCGGCGAGCTCCTCCCAGCCGAGGCCCAGCTCGAGGAGGACCTCCTCGGTGTGCTCCCCCATCTCCGGCGCCCGCACCAGCGACGGGGGAGTCTCGTCGAACTGCACGGGGTTGGCGATGAGGTCGAACTCGGAGCCGTCGGCGGCCTTGACCGGGCGCACGAACCCGTTGGCCTGGACCTGCTCGTCGGCGAAGATGTCCAGCGGCCGCTGGTGGACCGCCCAGGGCCCGTCCTGTCGGCTGAGGATCCCGGCGCACTCCGCCACCGTCCGCCGCCCGAACTCGGCATCGAGCTCGGCGACGCAGGCAGCGCTGTTCTCGCCTCGGGCGCGGGCGTCGAGGAACCGGGGGTCGTCGACCAGGTCCAGGCGGTCGAGCAGCTCGCAGAGCTTCGCCCAGTACCGGTCCGATTGGAGCATGACCAGCTGCAACGTGCGACCGTCGGCGGTCTTGTAGGCGCCGGTGATCGGGTTGGGCGACTGGTCGCGGGGCCGCCGCGGGACGTCCGGGATGCCGAGCATCTTCGACAGCACGATGTGCGGCGACGCGTTCCAGAGTCCGTAGCCCAGCAGCGAGACGTCCACCACCGACGGCTCCCCCGTCGTCGCCCGGGCGAAGAGGGCGGCGGCGATCCCGCCGGCGATGGTCTGCGCGCCGGCGATGTCGCCGAAGGCGATCGGCTGGGTGCGCGGGTACTCGTCGCCCTGGGACACCAGCGAGGCCACCCCGCTGCGGGCCCAGTACGACGTCGCGTCGTAGCCGCCCTTGGGGGCGTCGGGCCCCCGCACCCCGTTGCCACTGCCCCGCACGTAGACGATGTCGGGGTTGACGGCACGGATGTCCTCGACCTCGATGCACAACCGGCGACGGGCGTCGGGCAGGAAGTTGGTGAGGAACACGTCGGCCCCGGCCACCAGCTTGTAGAGGAGCTCTCGGCCCCCGTCCGTGGCGAGGTCGACACCGACGCTGCGCTTGCCCCGGTTGGGGATCTCGATGATGAAGTTGACCGCGCTGTCCGGGACGATCCCGCCGGCGGCGAGGCCGCGCTGGGGGTCGCCGTGGAGCGGGTGCTCGATCTTGACGACGTCGGCGCCCCAGTCGGCCAGCACCGCTCCGGCGGCCGGGACGAAGGTCCAGGCGGCCACCTCGATCACCCGTACGCCGGTCATCGGACGGTCGGTCACGACTCAGACCTCCACGACCAGGGCGGTGCCCATGCCGCCGCCGGCGCACATCGCGGCGACGCCGAACCCGCCACCCCGGCGCCTGAGCTCGTAGACGAGCGTGGTGACCATGCGGGTGCCAGTCATGGCGATGGGGTGGCCGAGGCTGCAGCCGCTGCCGTTGGGGTTGACCCTCGCCGGGTCGATGCCGAGCCGACGCGTCGTGGCGACGCACACCGAAGCGAAGGCCTCGTTGATCTCGAAGAGGTCGACATCATCGATCCCGAGGCCCGCCCGCTCCAGTGCCTTGGGGATGGCCTTCACCGGAGCGAGGCCGGTCTCGACGGGCGGCACGCCGACGCTGGCCCAGGCGCGCACGGTGGCCAGCTGGGCGAGGCCCTCGGCCTTGGCGATGTCCGACGAGGCCAGCACCAGGGCGGCCGCCCCGTCGTTGACCCCGGCGGAGTTGCCGGCGGTGATGCTGAAGCCGTCGATCTCGGGGTGCAGCGGCTTCAGGGAGGCCAGCTTCTCCAGCGTGGTGTCGCGGCGCGGGTGCTCGTCGACCTCGAAGACCGAGGTCGAGCCGTCGCGGCCCCGGACGGGGAAGGGCGTGATCTCGGGGAGGAACGCCTTGGCGTCGATGGCGGCGACGGCCTTCTGGTGCGAGGCCAGCGCCCACGCGTCCATCTCTCGACGAGTGACGTCGGCCCGCTGCGCCGCGTTCCACCCAACGGTGATCGTCATGTCGCGGTTGGGGGCCTCCGCCGAATCGGGGTGGCTCGGCGACATCCACTGCTCGTCGAGCTCGTCGGTGCCGGGCACGCGCCGCACGGTGCGCGGCATGAGCGTGGACGACTGGACGCCGCCGGCGACGACGACACGGTCCATGCCCGCGCGGATGCTGCCGGCACCGGCGGCGATCGCCGCCAGGCCCGACGCGCAATGCCGGTTGACGGCGGTGCCCGGCGCGTCGACGATGCCGGCCTCGATGGCTGCGTGACGGGCGATGTCACCCCCGCCGGCCAGCGTCTCGCCGAGGATCACGTCGTCGACGAGCGCCGTGTCGACCCGGGCCCGCCCCAGGGCCTCGGCGACGACGTGGCGGGCCAGGTCGAACGGATCCGAGTCGACCAGCGTGCCTTTGCGGGCCGTGCCGATGGCAGTTCGGCAGGCGGAAACGATCGTGGCGTCCGGCAAGACTCCCCCTCGTGGTCGCTCAGGGCGGGTGCCTTGACCCGCGATTGGCGGGAGAATAAGCTTCTACCTGTATTAGAGTCAAGACTGCCATAGGCAGCAATCTGTCATATAGCAGAGGGGGGATCAGTGCCGGACGACCTCATCGAGTTCGACCCGTTCTCGGACACGTTCTTCGACGATCCCTACGCCACCTACGGGCGGCTGCGCGACGAGTCGCCCGTGTACCTCAACGAGCAATACGGGTTCTACGCGCTGTCCCGCTACGCCGACGTCGTCGCCGCCCACGGCGACCCGGCCCGCTTCGTCAGCTCCTACGGCGTCACCGTCGAGCTGCTCCTCCAGAAGCGCCCGATGAAGACGAACATGATGATCGTGCTCGACCCGCCCGAGCACACGCAGCAGCGCAAGCTCGTGAGCCAGGCATTCACCCGCCGGGCGATCCAGGGCATCGAGCCGTTGGTGGCGAGCATCATCTCGGACTTCCTCGACCGCCTCGTCGGTCACCGCGAGTTCGATGTCGTGGCCGAGTTCGCGGCGCTGTTCCCGGTCGAGGTCATCTCCGCCATGCTCGGCGTGCCCGAGGCCGACCGGCAGCAGGTGCGCATCTGGGTCGACACCTTCCTCCACCGGGAGAAAGGCAACCCGAACACCACGCAGGCCGGCATGGAGGCCTCCCTCAACATGGCCGGCTACTTCCTCGAGCTCGCCCGGGACAAGAGAAGGCACCCCGACGGCCTGCTGGTCACCAAGCTCATCGAGGCGGTCGTCACCGACGAGGACGGCGAGGAGCAGCACCTGAGCGATGACGACGTCGCGGCGTTCTCCGTGCTCATCGCCGGTGCCGGCAGTGAGACCGTCACCAAGCTCATCGGCAGCGGCGTCGTGCTGTTCGACCAGCGTCCCGACCAGTGGGACCTGATCCGCGCCGACGCCGCGGCCATCCCCGCCGCTGTCGAGGAGATCCTCCGCATGCACCCGCCGTCGCAGTACCAGGGGCGCTTCGCCGTGGAGGATGTCGCCTTCGACGGCGGCACGATCCCCGCCGGCTCGCCGGTGCTGCTGCTCACCGGTGCCGCCACCCGCGACCCCCGCGAGTTCGACGCGCCCGACGACTTCGACATCACCCGCGGCGGCCACACCACCGTCGCATTCGGCTACGGCGCCCACAGCTGCCTCGGCGCGTGGCTCGCCCGCATGGAGAGCCGCCTCGCCCTGGAGGAGATCCGCAGCCGCTGGCCCCGCCTCGCCGTCGACCACGATGGGCTCCGGCGGGTCAACATGTCGAACGTCGCCGGGTACTCGCACGTGCCCGTGACGGCGATCGCCGGATAGGCAGCCTCGTGGCCACCGCCGCGCTCGCCGTCGCTCCCGCTCTCGCTCCCGCGCTGGGGCGCGAGGACTTGGCGGACCCGCTGGAAGGGCTGCCGGACAGCATCCCGGCCGTCCTGGCCGTGCGGGCGGAGCGGTCGGACGACCCGTTCGTCGTCGGGCCCGACGGCACGCTCACGTTCGGGGAGGCCTGCCGGCGCAGCGCCGTGCTGGCCGGACGGCTGCTCGCCGCCGGCGTCGGCAAGGGCACACGCGTCGGGCTGCTCCACCCCAACGGCGCCGGTTGGGCTGTCGGATGGCTGGCGGCGGCACGGATCGGCGCGCTCACCGTCCCCTTGTCGACCTTCGCGCCCGGCGGCGAGCTGGCACGCGCCCTGCGCCAGACCGACGTGCACGCCCTGCTGACCGCAAGCCACTTCGCCGGCGACTCGCTCGGCGACCGCGTCGAAGCAGGGCTGCCCGACCTGGTCGGCAGCAAGCCCGGTCTCGCCATCGCCGACGCCCCGTTCCTCCGGTGGATCCACGTCGAGCAGGAGGACAGGTCGTGGTCCCGGGCGCTTCCCCGGCCCCTGCCGCTGGCGATGGTGCAAGCCGCACAGCGGGAGGTCGGCCCCGCCGACCCACTGGCGATCATCAGCACATCGGGAGCGACCGCCGCGCCCAAGGCGACAGTCCACACGCACGGGTCGCTGGTACGGCACGCCGCGCTGCTGGCAGCGCGCCGGGGCCTCACCAGCGAGGACCGCATCTACTCCCCCATGCCGTTCTTCTGGGTCGGCGGGTTGACCATGGTGCTCCTGGCCGCCCTCACGTCGGGGGCCGCCGCCGTGGTCCACGAGCGCTTCGAGCCCGGAGAAGCCCTCGACCTGATCGAACGCGAGCGGGTGACGCAGGTGTCGTGCTGGCCGAACGCGGCGCGAGCGATGGGCGAGCATCCGAGCTTCGCCACCCGGGACCTGCGCTGCGTCCGCGGCGGGACGCTGGTGGAGGCGCTGCCCCCGCGGAGTCGCCCGGCCTCACCGGACCTCGCGCCGATCCCGCTGGGCATGACCGAGACCGGCGGCCCCCACACGGGCCCCGACGACGCCTACGCCCCGCTCCCCGACAGCCTCCGGGGCACCTTCGGACGCACCCTGCCCGGTATGGAGCACCGCATCGTCGACGGCGAGATCCACGTCCGGGGCCGGTTCCTCATGGACGGCATCTACAAGCAGGAACGGCACCGCACCTTCGACCCCGACGGCTGGTACGCCACCGGCGACCTCGGCTGGTTCGGCGCGGACGGCCACCTCCGCTTCGCCGGCCGGCGCACGGCGATGATCAAGACCGGCGGTTCGAACGTCTCACCCGCCGAGGTCGAGACCGCGCTGGTCGCAATGCCCCAGGTGCGCGCCGCGTTCGTGTTCGGCATCGCCGCGGGCGAACGCGGAGAAGCCGTGGCCGCGGTCGTCGTCCCCGAGCCCGGACGAAGGGTCGACCCGAGTGACCTCTCGTCCTCCCTGCGCACCAGCCTGTCGTCCTACAAGGTGCCCCGGCACTACCGGGTCGTGGCGGAGCCGGACCTCCCGATGCTGCCCACCGGCAAGGCCGACCTGGTCGCCCTCCGGGCGCTCTTCGCCGACCAACGAGACTCATCGGGAGGCTGAGATGGACCTCGAGAAGGCCTCGGTCATCGTGAGCGGCGGAGCGGGCGGGCTCGGCGAGGCGACCGTACGACGGTTCGTCGGCCGAGGCATCCCCACGGTGATCGCCGACCTGGACGACGAGCGCGGCCAGGGCCTGGCCGACGAGCTGGGCGATGACGCGCACTACGTCCGCACCGACGTGACCGACGAGAAGTCCACGCTGACGGCCGTGGAAGCCGCCACCGAGGCCGGGACGCTGCGCCTCGCTGTGGCGGCCCATGGCGCCGGCGCCGCGGTCGGCCGGGTCGTGGGCCGCGACGGCGAGCCCCTCGGCCTCGACGGCTTCCGCCGGACGATCGACGTCTACCTCACCGGCACCTTCAACCTCCTGCGCCTGGCCGCTGCCGCCATGGCCCGCTCCACGCCCGACGACGGCGGCGGCCGCGGCGTGGTCGTCAACACGGCGTCGATCGCCGCGTACGAGGGCCAGATCGGCCAGTCGCCCTACGCCGCCGCCAAGGCCGGCGTCGCCGGCCTCACGCTCGCCGCCGCGCGCGACCTGGCCGCCGCCGGCGTGCGCGTCATGACCATCGCGCCCGGCACGTTCTTCACACCCGCGTTCCGCATGCCCGAGGACGAGGCGCAGGCCCGTTGGGGGACGGCCGTGCCGTTCCCCAACCGCATGGGCCGGGCCACCGAGTACGCCGCCCTCGTCGAGCACATCGTGGCCAACGACTACCTCAACGGCGAGGTCATCCGCCTCGACGGAGCGATCCGCTTCGGCCCCAAGTAGCCGCCACCACACCACCCGATCGAAGGGGAAGCATGGACCGCCAGTCACTCAGAGGCAGCGTCTTCGACGCCGACAACCATCTCTACGAGCCGCGGGAGGCGCTCACGCAGTTCCTTCCGGGTCCGTACAAGTCCGCGATCAAGTACGTCGAGGTCGACGGACGCACGAAGATCGCCGTGCTGGGCCAGATCAGCGACTACATCCCCAACCCCACCTTCGACAAGGTGGCGGCGCCCGGCGCGCAGGAGGACTTCTTCCGGCACGGCAACCCCGAAGGCAAGTCGCACCGCGAGATCTACGGCGACGCCATCGCCTGCCTTCCCGCGTTCCGGGAGCCGGGCCCCCGGCTGACGCTCATGGACCAGCAGGGCCTCGACCGCACGCTGATGTTCCCCACCCTCGCCAGCCTGGTCGAGGAGCGGTTCCGGCACGACCCCGACGCCATGCACGTCGTGATCCACGCGCTCAACGAGTGGCTCCACGAGACCTGGTCGTTCGACTACGAGCAGCGCATCTACCCGACACCGATCATCACGCTGCCCGTCGTGGAGCGGGCCGTCGAGGAGCTGGAGTGGGTGCTCGAGCGCGGCGCCCGGGCGATCCTCGTCCGGCCTGCGCCCGTGCCCGGGCTCCGCGGCCCCCGCTCGTTCGGACTGCCGGAGTTCGACCCGTTCTGGAAGCTGGCCCAGGAGGAGAAGGTCCTGGTGACCATGCACGCGTCCGACAGCGGCTACACCCGCTGGGTCGGCGAGTGGGACGGCGCCAGCGAGTTCAAGCCGTTCCAGCCCTCGCCACTGCGGTCCTACTGGACCGTCGCCCACCAGCCCATGGCCGACGCCATCGCCGCTCTCGTCTGCCACGGCGCCCTGTCCCGCTTCCCCGACCTGCGCGTCATGTCGGTCGAGAACGGCAGCGACTGGGTGCCCGGGCTGCTCCACCATCTCGCCGGCGTCCACAAGAAGATGCCGCAGCTCTTCGACGAGGACCCGATCGAGGTCGTCAGCCGCAACATCTGGATCAGTCCCTTCTGGGAGGACGACGTGCAGAGCCTGGCCAAGCTGCTGCCGATCGACCACATCGTCTTCGGCTCCGACTTCCCCCACCCCGAAGGACTCGGCGACCCCCTCTCCTACCTCGACCACCTCACCGGGCTCGGCGACGACGAGGTCCGCGACCTCATGGGCGGCACCCTGGCCCGCCTCGTCGCCTGACATGGCCGTGCAACTCGACGAGGTCGACCTGCTCGACCGGGACGTGTTCGCCCGCGGCGTGCCCCACGAGTGGTTCACGTTCCTGCGGGCACGGCATCCGCTGTTCCGGCATCCCGAGCCCCACGGTCCCGGCTTCTGGGTGGTGTCGAAGCACGCCGACGTGCGGGCCATCGGACGGGACCCGGCCACGTTCTCCTCGGACCAGGACCACGGTGGGATCATGCCGCTGGAGGACCCGGAGACTCCCGCGGCGGACCCGGGGATCAAGGTGCTGATCGCGATGGACCCGCCGGAGCACACGCGGTTCCGGAAGCTGGTCAGCCACGGCTTCACACCGCGCATGATCAACCGGATGGAGCCGCGCATCCGAGAGATGGCCGTGCGCATCGTCGACCGTGCCGTCGCCATGGGAACGTGCGACTTCGTCACCGACGTCGCCGCGCTGCTGCCCGTGGAGGTGATCGCCGAGCTCATCGGCGTCCCCGAGGAGGACCGTCACAAGCTCTTCGAGTGGACCAACACGATCGTCGGGGCCGACGACCCCGAGTTCTTCGTCGCCGAGGACCAGATGCACCAGGCGATGGCCGAGATGTTCGCCTACGTCGAGCAGCTCGCCGAGCAACGCCGCGACGACCCCCGCGACGACATCATGACCGAGCTGCTCGGAGCCGAGATCGACGGCGACAAGCTCACCGCGTTCGAGCTCAACGCCTTCTTCCTGTTCCTCTCCTCGGCGGGCAACGAGACCACCCGCAACGCCGCGGCCCACGGGCTCAGCGCCTTCCTGGACAACCCGGGAGAGTACGACAAGCTGGTCCAGGATCCTTCGGGACTGGTCAAGAGCGCCACCGAGGAGATCCTGCGGTGGGCGTCACCGGTCATGTACCTGCGCCGCAACGTCACCACCGACACCGAACTGCGGGGCCAGGAGCTGAAGGCCGGCGACAAGATCAGCCTCTGGTACGTCTCCGCCAACCGTGACGAGGAGGTGTTCGACGACCCCTTCCGCTTCGACATCGAGCGCTCACCGAACGACCACATCGCGTTCGGGGGTGGCGGCCCCCACTTCTGCCTCGGCGCCAGCCTCGCCCGCATGGAGCTCCGCGTGCTCTTCGAGGAGCTGGCCCGCCGCGCCCCCACCCTCCGCTCCCTCGGCCCACCCGCACCCCTGCGCTCCAACATCGTCGCCGGCATCAAGCACCTCCCCGTCGACCTCGGCGCCCGCTGAACCTCTCCGACAAACTCCGGCCTCGCGGCGGCCGCCCGCACACTGACACCATTCTCAGGCTCTTCGATCGGCTGGTGCGAGCGTCCGTCCTGGTCGTGGCGATCCTGGCCGCAAGCGGGAAGCGGCGTCGGGGCACACCCCAGCTCCACCTCACCGATCTCTGTCGTCACGGCCTTGGAGTAGTGGCCGTTGCGGCCATTGCCGGTCTCGCCGGTCAAAGCTCGTACCTCATCCCGACGAGGCCCCACGGTGACCCACATCTTCAACCTCCGGGTCACCAACCGGCTCGGCTACCGCCGTATCGCCGTATCGCCGTATCGCCGAC
>Ga0193743_1001907_pt1 | contig 15064 bp, 13 predicted proteins | sample L2c2metaG_FD_143038 | JGI IMG/M metagenome (GOLD analysis project Ga0193743, IMG submission 143038) | Soil microbial communities from a riparian zone of the East river system, Colorado, United States - L2c2 | ecosystem: Environmental > Terrestrial > Soil > Riparian zone | place: USA: East River...
TGTCATTACCAACCAACACCATGTGCTTTCTACCGCAGCACAACCACAGCCCCACCATGCTCCACACACGTTCCATGTTCCAGGCCAATCACATCGTGCACGCACCAGTCTCGAGGTCATGAGTCTCAGTCACCACAAGGACCTGCGAGGATTTACGTCGGCATCCTTCGGCACCATCCGGAATACGAGTCTCCTGGTTATATGTTCATTCTACTACCATATGCTCTTCACGATAACCCCTTATATGTTTATGTTTTGTCTCTATATAAATACTCCAGTTTGTTGTATGTATTTCGCTAGTTCGAATATCAACTTAGCAACCTACTTCTCCTTAACTCGCTCTCGTCTTCCTTAAGCTTCTTCTCGGCTCGATTCCAGACTCTCCTACTCTGTCCGGACCTCCGAAATTCGAGGCATCCTGCAAGAGAGCGGCGCAACCTACAAGTTGAAGCCAACGCCTCCACGACTTCGGACCCGACATCTCCGTCCGAACTCCAAGCTTAACAATTTTATATGTTGATCTCCGTATACAAATTTCCTGGATTTTAAATATTAATCTTTTTTACTGTGAGTCCAGCATTTTAAGTACTTAGCAACATATAGAACACCTCTTCAGTTATAATTTTCATTTTGCTAGAAAGGGAGTTTGTAGGTCATCAAATATTTTAAATATATTTTTTTCCTGCAGGTTGTCTGATAGTATAAATTAAAATTACTTTTATACAAACCTTTCTATTTAAATTATTCAATTTGCTAAAGGACTTAAGTTAAAAAACTTCTTTTAATCTTAAGCCTCCCGAAGTGTAAGAAGTTTGAAGCTATTCAGATTTTGAGAAGTGCCTACAAAAATAAGGTATTCAGTGCATTAGAGGAAACTACTGCCACTGCTCCTTGGGACTGGGCTATGGAATTCTAAATTATACTTTGTTCCATGTATTTGAATCAAATTGTCTTTGGATAAATGGTTCTGGCCTCCCTAAGTGGTTCTGGTTCTGGTTCTGACAAAATGGGTGCTGCACTGAACCAAACTGAACTTACAGAACCGCCCTTCAACTGGTTGAAAACATTGAAGGGCCATCCACACAAGAAGGAATGGGATGGCAACATGGATAGTGTTTAAAGGTCTGGTCTGGTCCAGTTATTTGGTCCCAGAACACTAACTGATAACTGATAACCAGACCAGTTAGCATTTTTTCCAAAAGCAGAAATAACCTAACCAGACCACAAATAACCAACAAAAACTGGTTAGTTGTAGTCCTAACTGTTAGGATCAAAAAAGGTGAAAAACTGGTTACAACCAGGCAAGACCATGCATATACCTCTCAGTAAAAATTATTGCCACATATCATAGCTTCAAATAGAGCCCAAGAACACTAAATTTGGTGAAGAATTGACATATTTATGATGATATTCTTCAAAGTCTACTCTTTTGGCTGAATTTTTAGTTGACAATAACTCCTTCAGATTTTGATGGTTTTGGATGTTTTTGGGTGCATTTGAAAAGTGTATAATAGGGCTTGTTATAACCAGTTGCAACCATTTAGTCAATGGTTAGTTAACCCAAAATAACTGGTTATTTTATTTCTAAAATGGACTAAACCTAACCATGGTTAGGTTAGTGTTGTGGTTAGGTCCAGTTAGGTCTCGGTTATTTTTGCAGTTAACTAACCTAACCTTTGAACACCAAACATGGATGCAACACAAAGCAACGAGGCATGAGCGCTAGGGACACAAGTCTTTATTCTTATTCGATTGTTCCCACAGATTCAATCACTCCAATTGTGAACAAGTTCCAATCCACAGAAAAAAATATTGGCCTGTATAGCATGGCCTTACGCCGTTTTATTTCTTGATCGAGGGGTCGCATCAATCTTGCGGTCGGGATCCATGAAAGCATCCACAACAGCGTCTGTCACTTTGACTCTTCGCTACATTAAAGAAGAGTAGATAAACTTGGTTTGACTTGGCCAAGGCATGGGGCCACTTTACCTCTTGAAAATCTGCTACAAATTGTTGGAGTTGCCGGATACATTCTGCTTTCAGTTGCCCTGTCAGAAGGGTCCCTTCTTGATAGCCCTAGTGAAAGGCCGATTAGTTGTCCACCAAATATAGTCTTGGGGACATCGATACCTTTCGAAGTTTCTCTAGTTCTTCATCGTCCTCCAAGAAGAAGGTCAGATATTGGTAACTGACATCGACATCTGGGTCACCACCAAGACGCCGATGTTCCGCTTCAGTCTCCCTTCCGCCAGAGAATCCATGCTTGTTGATCTTATTTTTTATTTGACCTGCCTTATCGGTCATGAATATGCTGCTATTTGGGTCACTAGCGCTCATTTTCGTCTGAGGTCCCTGAAGAGCAGGGAAGAACTTGGCGTGGATGAGACAGGGTTTGGGATGTTTAAGCTTTTGTGCAATGTCGCGAGTTAAGCGAAAGTAAGGATCCTGATCGATGGCACAGGGAATCAAGCAGGGAATATCAGATGCCGTGCCGAAGATTTGAGGAAATGTAGTCGAGAAGGCAGGTGCAGCTTGAATCGCGGCGAAGTGTATCTTACCAATGTTATCTCTGTTATCTAACGATTGAGAACTGTGCAAACATGCTGTTAGAGACCGCAACTTACGACTCATTGAATCCAAAGGTCGCTTTGACTTGGTTGTAAGTGATTTGCCTGGAAATTTTGGATACGTTCCGATAGAACGCTCCACCCATGTACTGATAATTGCTGAAAATAAATGTTCGTTCCAGATTGAAGCCGCAAGCGATGATATCCCGAGCGTTCTGTCTAGAGAATTCCATTGTCTGCTCCGGCTTTAGTTCATGTTTGAAAAGAAACTTTTCGTCGTCTGAAATTTCTATCTATCAGAGTTGGTAAACCATTGAAAACCAATGGACAAAAACCTGTCAACTGTATGACCAATGGAACCTCGAAAACGTCCTGTAGCCACCTGGAAGTAGAAAGAAATTCATGTAAGCAATATATATCTAGAATGATAAGACATACTTTGCGAATACAAAGGGAACCATGTGTCCTAGATGTATGCTGTCACTGCTGGGTCCTCTTCCCGTGTATAAGTAAAAAGGTTTTTCTTGTTCATATCTATCAAGAATTTTGTCGAGTTCTCTGAAAATAGTGTCGGTCATAATACATTTCAAAAATAGCAGAATGCTGACCGATGGGAGAAAAATAATCCTCGACGAAGAAATATATGAGGTCTGCAGCCCGTTAACTTCTCAAAGCGCTCGAGCACTTTATAATCAATTCTGCGTGTACCAAATTGGTCGACAAGTTTATCGTAATCGATTGCTTGCTGGCTTCCATCGGCGGACAGAGATCCCTGCACATTCCAAGGAGTCACTATTTGTTCACTATGTACTTGAGGTACTGGGATTGGAGGATCCTGGGACTGGGAAGGATCTCTTCAAAATTTAACATCAGTTTGAGATTAATTGAACTGGGAATTAACGAACAGGGACATTGTCAACGGTGAAAACAAGATGTCAAGCCTGAGTTCACCTTAGCATCGTTATCTTATCAACATGATCCAAGCAGCAACAAGCAGTGACAAGCATGTCGTGGGATCTTGAAGCCTCATTGTACTTGGACAAATAAATTCTTTCTTTTATACTTGTAACGAGTCTGCTTCACGACTCATGTCCTCTACAAGACTCCAGCCTCACCACTCTTTGCCGGCGCCGGTCGTACACGCGACTTTTTCAGCCCAGTCCAAGTCTCACGTCCTAGCTGGTGTTCAAGACGCGTACTGGAGCGATGACGAGGCGGTATGGGGTTTTCATCCGTTTTAATTGTTGAAAGGTCTTTTAAAAAACCTTTGTTAACATTTTAGGAAGATGCAGAGTGTCCATTATGCCTTGAAGAAATGGATATATCAGATCTGAACTTTAAACCCTGCATCTGTGGTTACCAGGCGAGGCGCCTTGTTTCCAGTTTCCTACCTGGTAATTGACTTTCTTTAGATATGTCGTTTCTGTTGGCACCACATCAAGGAGAATTTGAACAAACGCTGTCCTGCCTGCCGTAGAATCTATACAGATGATACTGTTGAGTTCAAGCCAATCGCGACCCAAGAGTCAGTACACTTCAATGGAGATGACACTGCGACATCTAATCCTCATATGTTTCTCTAAACGCTAGCCACAAACGTCTCACACAGCAAAAGAAACAAAGAGATCGTGAAAGAAAAGAATTAGATGCGCTAGGACGACGTCCTCTTGCAAATGTGCGCGTTGTTCAAAGAAATATTGTCTACGTGGTTGGTCTTGGTCCTCGCTTTGCAAAAGAAGAGGTTCGTACTCTCTTAACCTTTTCCGTTTTCAAATCGAATGATTATTCGTTGTATTAGCTTATTCCAACTCTGCGTTCAAACGAATATTTTGGACAGTATGGAAAAATCACCAAAATCCTCCTAGTGAAACGGAATTCCCCGGGGGGAGGGGGGCCTGTTGTCGGGCTATATATTACATATCAACGGCGCGAAGATGCGGCTCGGGCCATTGCTGCTGTAGATGGAACCCATTCCCCAGGGGGCAGTAGGGATGTAATGAGGGCTAGTTATGGCACAACCAAGTATTGTATGGCCTTCCTTCGTGGAGTTACCTGCAGTGACCACGGTTGTATGAATCTTCATGAATGGGGAGACGAAAAAGATTGTTTTACCAAAGAAGATCTTACAACATTGTGAGCCATCTCATCTTGATTCTGCTGCACCTATCGTTCGTTAACTTTTTCACAGAAAACATACAATGAAGGCCACAGAGAGCCGCACTCGGGTAACACCAAACAAAAGGACAGAAGAAGATGGCAAGTTTTTTCCTGCCAATGTCTATTTAAATGATTGATATTTGCGAGTAGCTCCTTTGCCGCGTGCAGCAGCGTGGGCACAAAAAGGCCTTAACACACCTGCCGCAGTTGTTCCGAACACACCGGTCAATATAAACAGTGTAGCTGCGACAACATCAATACGACAACCTCGACGAGGTGGCGCGTCGCGTCAGCCAAGGAATGTTATGAATGTCGGTTCATCAGCTGCTCAGGATAGTCGATCCAATCAAGCGAAACCCCCGCCAGAGCGCAAACCTAACTTAGCATCTACATCTCGACCCTCGACACCTGTGGTGGAGCCTTCTATAGCATCCCATACGGACTTGAAAGGCCTTCGACCAAAGGAATTATTGACCTCTGTCCAATTGTCCACTTCGCCTGCACCATCAGCCACTACTACATCGGATCATTCTGGGTTTCAAGAACATACTTCATCTACTCCCGTTAGACCCGATTCCACTGATTCAACAAGTTCGAATTCACATCTGACCTCTTCCATACCCATGAGTGCCTCCTTGATGGTACCCCCTGGCCTGTCAGCTCCGCCCGGAATATCGTCTCCTAGCCGACCACCTCGTGCGGACACCGCGTCTCCTCAGACACCCTTACTTGCATTACAATCGTCGTATCAGATGTCGACAGCAGCGCGGGCGCTTTTGGACGACGTTAAAGCTAGGCGGGAATCATCTTTATTTGTGTCTTCTGGTTTCAGCCCATTTCCAGATTTCGATCGAACTCTACAAACACTCACTGACGAAGGTGGTGGTGGTTTCAGCTTCAATCTCGATCCTAAGTTGGCCAATGAAGCCGAATTTGCTGAACCACTTCCAGATTTCGACGTAGCTCCCAGCATTCCTTTCCACGGTTCTTACATTGAGGCCTTCCCTGCTTTGCGTTCAGGCATCGGCTTTATCCAGTCTCCAACGTCTGGCTATTCACCCAATATCAATCTACCCATCTACGATCCTGCGACACCGCGGACCGGCTCAAGGCATTCATTCGAGAAACAGCATGCGAAAGGAACCAGTTACATGGGTTTGTTCAATCCTTTCTCGGAACCAGGAGTTGAGAGCGTTTCGACGTCTTCGTCATTATCAAGGTTGTCCTACCCGCCCGGTGACGAAGAACGTAAAGTATCGCGTTTTGGATTTGCGCAGGGACGCAAGGCTTCTACGGTGGCATCGCCTCCTCCCCTTTCAAACCCGTTAAGTCACGCAAGGGAGCATCAGTCATTTTATCACCCAACGGAAGCTGTCCATCATGGCGCTGGGTACCAGTGGGCTACAGAATACCATGAACATCACGTCTCCAATTCTCATGTGACTTCTGCCCAAGTGCAACATGCTCAAGCCCAAACCATGTTTACCCACCCCCAAACCCGTTTACCTTCGGACGGGGAATTAAGTGAGGCTCAACTTCGAAGCTTTATTCAATCCAGCCAAGCGCGATTGAATGACTCTGAGAAACTGGCAGACCCCAATGGTATATTTCCTCCTTCCTGTCAGTGCTTATTTCTGTTGAACGTTTCTGTTGAACGTTGTGTTCTTAGATTTTAATCCATCCCTTTTGAGATCATCTCGACCATTTGAAGATCCTGCTATTATGTCTGCAAGCTTCGGAGGCCCAGGTCCTGAACATATCTTCACATCTATGACATACGGGCCTCCGCCTGGACTCCCAGCACCTCAAGGAGTACTCTCACACTCCCAGCAAAATATGAATGGCGACGAACCCCATGAAGGTGAGTAAATTTTGTTTTATTCTCAGGGGAGGGAGGTCAGTATACCAAGTACCGTGCTTTCCCAGTGCGGAATATCTACTATCGCCATTGATGTCTCGGCCAGCTTCGCCCTACTCCAATCCCGAAAGCAGAACAAACGATCATCAAGAACTTTTTGCTTCCCAACACCCTTGAATCCTCCCTCCCCTTCAGCTTGGTGTGGTGTTGACGTCTATTGCAACGCTAATGTTCACTCCTTATGTTTACTATTCGGTTTAGTCCTCACTATCATCGCATCTCCTTCATCCACAACTCTTTCTCAAGAGGATTTCCCTGCCTTACTCCCGATTTCATCTGACCCAATCTCAACTCATATGTCAGGAGACTCTGCATCACTTGCACCTACCTCTGTTGAAAGCAGCAAAAACCGCGAGTATGCGGATCGCAAGGCTGCTAAAAAGGCTGCTGCTACGGAAAAGGCCATCGACCGACGAAAACTGGTCCAGGGCAAAGCTGTTGAAAAGGCAAAGGCTGTTAAGGAGAATGCACCGAAGGAAATACTTCCGGCCCCAAAGCCGCAGCTGGTGTCAGGCCAGAAAGCAAATTTGGCCCAAGACCCCGTCGAAGAACGTGTGGTGCATGTACCAGGTCCATCTAAACATCGATCAGAGAAAGCTAAAGAATCCCCTTTGGAGAATAGTGATAAGGCCTTTTCCATCAAAAGATCAGTTAAGGCAAGTGACTTGCCAACAGCGAACAAACAACTAGAGGAGCCCCCAGTGGCGTCACCGAAGTCCTTTACTCGATCCAAGAATTATACTTTAAGCCAACAAACATCAGAAACATCTCAGCTTCCGCTTCTCTCAAAAAAGCCCAAGAAAAACAAGCCGATTGTCAAAGCCGTCAAAATTCCAAAGAAAGACGAGGGTCACGAGGGTCTAAATCTGCCTTTTCCCCATGAGACATTCCATGCAGCTGAGGATACCGCAAACCCCAGCTCTAGCACCTCCCGATCTCAATCTCTTGATCGGCATTCTTGCCTCACATCTGTTGAAGAGCTTTTGGAAGAGATAAATATCATCAATCCCGGGCTAGATGTTTCAAGCAACCCTTTTTTCGATATGCAGAGACTAAGTTCTCCTGCCAAAATGCCACTTGAATACGGACCCCTTGTACATGCATTATCTGCATTATCGGTGGGAGGCACAAATAGTATGCCCTCTGGGTCCATCGACAATGCGGTCTCATCTTTCCAACAGTTGTTGGAGACACTAACGCAAACCATCTCGGAACTTTTGCGACTTCTGCCCCGTACGACATGGGATGATAGTTCTTCCTTCAATGGCGTTTTCCATGACATGTTAAAGGGAGATGACTTTCTTGATGACGGGGAGGATGGTTCTGGGAAGGACGATGAAGTTGCTGCTTTAACGTTAGCACTGGAACGACGCGCAAGGTGGATGGAAGTGCAGCTTTCAAAATTGGAAGAATTACACCGTGATATCAACACAGCCGCTGTACGTGCTATACTTTCGTTTAACGACAACGGATGGGACCAGCATGCTTTTTTGCCACGTATTGGCGACACATTGCTTCGATTCGATCATATTGGGATGATGAAAGAAGGTGGGGCTTTACGTCCTATGACTGCCGACGAACTAGAGAAAAAGCTCGCAGTAGCAAAGGAGGCTGCTATTTTCGCGGAGACGGAAATTCGCCAAGCTATGGAAAGGTATCAAAATCAAGCTCGTGGCGAATAATATATATCATTTCTTGTTCGCAGAGTATGACATGCAAAATACAAGTATATATCATCGTATCCGTGACATTGAAGTGGTCGAATTTTCATCTGGATAGAGCTTGGCCAAATTTAACCCCGAGAGCAACTGTTAAGGTTTTGAACGCCAGCTTACTTTGCCAGGATTCATTATATTCAATGGATCAATAGCACGCTTGATCGTTCTCATCAATTCCACTGTATTGACACCAAGTTCTTCTACGAGGTATTCTTTTTTACCGACTCCTATCCCATGCTCGCCGGTACCTAACATATGCAAAGGATGTTGGTAAGTTTGAATAACCCAGAATCGAATATAAAGCTGACAGGTTCCATCTAATTTAATCGCTCGATGAACGAGACGATGCACTGCATCACTGACGGCAGCAAGTTCCTGTTGTCCGTCAAATAATATTAAAGCATGGAAATTCCCGTCGCCAACATGCCCCACGATAGTGCTTCGCAAGTTGGATTCAAGAAGGTCTTCTTTAGTTTCATGGACGAGCTCAGGCAATCTGGAGACAGGGACACTGAAAAAGATTACTGTTGATTCAGGAGTTCATAAGAAACGCCATACCAGACATCTGTTGTCCAACAGCGCGAACCGCGGTGAGCGGCGAGAGTTGACATTAAAGCATACTTGCGATTTTGCCATAGCTCGTCTGCTTCCTTGTCAGTGGACGCAAACTGGAAACAAAGACTGCCATGTTTATTGACAATAGTCCGCACAGTCTTAGATGCCTGTGTGATGCATGATGAATCGCCTTGTATCTTGAAGAAAAGCGTGTCTTTCACGGGATAAGGCTTGTCCACCAGTCCTGCAACATTGATGGCGCTCATCACTAGGCCTTTAGTCGGTTTGAATTCAAAGAACAGAAAATTCATACACTTACTGCGATCATCCAAGAGTTCGACACATTCTGTACGGTAGGTAAATTGCGCGGAGGGTCGATACTTCGGAAAGCTTACGTATGTGCAGTCCTTGTGGAGAGTTCAAAATTTCCTGAACAGCACTTACGGCTTGTTGGATATTAGGGAATTGAGCCATTGCAACCTTAGTGGGCAGTAGAGGAGCAAGACGCAATGTTGCTGCCAGACAAAGCGAAGTAAGAAATAGAGAACAAAGAAGTCTGAGAATTCTGCTACCTTCCGTGACCACCCCTAAGGTTCCTTCCGCGCCAATAAAGAGTTTAGTAGTGTCAAAACCAGCTGCTGATTTTCTTGCTCGACTACGCGTCTTGATGATTTCTCCATTGGGGAGCACAACGGTCTTAGGCGCTGCTTTAACAAAAAATTACCAAGGGAACGGATTTGAGATACTAACGAGATTAAGGAACCATTCTGCTCTTGCGGTGCCATATCGAACCGCATTTGCTTTAGTTATGAGTGAGTTTTCAATAATTGGTCTTCGGGCAGGACCCAATGCCTACTTCCACTGCACCCAGTACCAACCATGCCGCCAATTGTCTGTACATCAAACGCTGGTCACGATCCAATAGTGACTTAGTATAAAATTCGTACGGCACCAGGACCAGGATCTAGCTATCTCGGAGTCGCATAATTAATGATTTATTTAATTATCTAGAGGGATTGGTTGACTTACTGGGAAGAACAAGGGGATCCCACGTTCTCTCAAAGTGCAATTGATGTCTTCCCATCGAGCGCCAGCCTGACAAGTCAAGTCTCCATCATCAACTAGGAATAGTCGATTATGAGTTTAACGATTGGGATTATTTCAATAGAATACCATTGATGTTTAATATTTGATCCATCAAAGACATGTCTAGACAAATGCTACCCAGTGGATGCTTCATGTGGTGTGGCCTATAAGTAAATGCTTATAAATTGAGCACAGCGTAACGCTTACCCCGGAAATTTGACCTTCAAGGCTAGTCGCGCCACTATATGGGGTGATGGGAACACGATATTTACGAGCTATTTTGACAACTTTCACCACGTCGAGAGTAGAGCTAGGTCGAACCTGTATTTTGAGTAAGCAAAACTATAGATCGGTGGAAACATTGGTCTATACAATAACTGCATGGGGCGATGTTGGATGGTACGAATTTTCCGATGAGCCATACGTCTTTAGAGCATTCGCGTCGGTGACAACTACATTGGGATCAGGAAAGGCAAGTCGAAGTTCTTCGATAGCTACTCCAAGATCTTTTGGGGATGCATACGATGAATTTGAAGGGGAAGCAATAGGATGACCTCTGAACTGAGGTTTGATGCAGGCGAAATACTAGCATCAACACATAGGTAGTAAGACTTGATGCACTTACACAAAAATACGATGTCACTCCAAAGAACATCGCAGCGTACACTGCGCTTTGCCAAAATATTTTTGAATCTAGAGACCCAGTAAACTTGGTGGACCACGGTGAGTATTTTTGCAAGTAGTGGGGGCTTGCATGGAGTTGTTGGCGGGAAAGCCTGAAGCAACGCCGGGTAGTGAGAAATTGAGCAACTGTTGGTTTGGGGTTGAAATGCCCTTGGCCAAGGGCATAAATACCCCTATGGCAGCCTATGACGGCTGTTAGACCCATAGGGTTTCTACACCAAGGACGCAGAATCACCTCTTCCCAACAATATCATCCTCGACCGTTGTGTCAATGTTAATGGGATTACAGGTTTTACGTAAAATTGCATAAAAATTTGATTTTTTTTTTAGACTACTAACATCACCCTATATACTATACTATTACATCGTCCGGACCCCTCTTTCGTCCAGTTGAAATATCTCCGTCAATTATGACGCTGGCACTCTGAAATTTTGCATGTATACTCTACTCTATATTTTGAATGTATTCCAGGTTTTTTTTTCGGCCAAATTGCTTCAAGGGAAGTGAGGATTTTTGGGCTACTTGTCACACTTGCCGACATGCCATATCGGAGTCTGAATGGCCAAACGCGCTAATTTAGGTACGCAAACTGCACGTCTGGTGGCTCCTCTGCCACTGTTACCAAATTTGGGATGTGACAATGATGTGACTGGACGAAAGATGGGTCCGGACGATGTACTAATACTATGCTGTACACCGGTGCCGTGACGACCCACTAATCGTGAGTCACAAAACGTAACGTCACCCTACACAGAATATTGATTCTCCGCTCGGACTGTAGTATCACGATAAGTATAAGGTAGTGAAAAGTTATCAACACAAAGTATAGTAGCTTGTAGTAGTTAGGAATGTAATAATTATGTCATTGGAGAGCTGCTGTGCTCAGTACTACCAAACTAGCATCAAAAAGGGTGAGTGGATGTAGATGATCCTGCATGCAAGGATAGTGAATTATATGCAGCCTTGTTAAATGTGGCTGAAGATGAATGCAAGTAGAAAGGCGACGGCTGTGGTCCATGCATGTGGTGTGACTCAGGGACTTGGAAGGCCATGTAATGGTATAGTGGCATGAAATGCGCTGGGCCTGACGTTGGTGGTGGCGGAGGAGTAGGAATAAAGTCTGGCTGTACTTTGCGACTCAGACTCCATGGCACTGCTTGAGTGTGATTTGCACGTTGCCGCCCAGTTTGATATAATCCAGCGAAATGAGGATTGTTTGCCAATTTGGGGTGAGCACTGAGATGTTCTTTGATGCGTGCTGTAGAGCTACGCTATGGCATGAGACGGCGAGCGTGACACCCCAGCAAAAATGGGACTTCATCTATACTCCTTATTTTTTCTCTAAAACACCTGGAACCTGTTTATATACCGTCTTAGTAGTCGTAGTAAAAGTAGCTAAGCAGCAGCTATTCATATGATGAAGTTATTTCAGGTTTACAATTAGTGGGTCATCACGGCACCGGTGTACAGCATAGTATAGGGTGATGTTAGTACTCAGAACGATAATTGGTTCTGTTACATAATTTGCTAATTGTAGAGTTACCTCTCACATAGGCCTCATAAAGTTTGATGAAATGCCCTCCTGCGCAAATTGTTTTTCATGGTGCAGACCATTAGGCAAGAAATGATCTCTCCGTTGCTGCGAGACCAAAGTCAATCTTTAAAAGGATTTGACCTCAGCAAGTAGTGCGTTCAATGACCGTTCTTCCTAGCATTCTTTCTTACACCATGTGTTTTCTTTCAGTCCAAGAAATCGATGCGTGAAGAAGCCCCTCCTCAATGGCTTAGATGACAACAATAATATGCAGGCTGACTCATTTGAATCCTCATCTACTCATTTGCCAAGGCATAATGTGTTACGACTTCGACCGATTCAGTCTTTACAGACGTGATCGGATACAGTCAGTATCTGATAATGCCCAAGCATCTGTCCAAGGAGCTAGCTGAGCCCATGAATATCAACTGGAAGACGTCCAGTCAAGTATCCACAGGTTTGAGAATGGATAAATGCCAATTAAGCACTATCATTATTAACAAGTTAAAGACAAGCTAAAGGGTACAAGTAATCTAGCTATAGTTATATACTAATGTCCATGTGTTGTCCTCAAGGTAAACACATGTAAAGCGTGTGTCCAAAGCATGTCAAGAGTAAGGTAAAAGCATGTTGCACAGCAACATGTGTAGAATGCATGTTGATCGTCAATGAAAGACATGAGTCAAAGGCATGTCAAATGCATGTAAGTAATAATGTAAAGTTCATATAAAGAAACGTATCTTGGATCATCATCATCAGATAAGATCAAGAGATCTAGATAAGATCAAGAGATCTAGATAAGATCGTAGATCAAGAGATAAGATCGCCAAGATAAGATCAAGAGATATGATCAAGAGATATGATCAAGAGATCAAGATATCTTCATATCTATAAGATAAGATCAAGTAAAGTTCAAACGTTCAAAGTAAAAGTAAAAAGAGTGTTGTAACATAATGGATGTAGATCAAGATGATATAAACGGGACCTTACAGAAACCAGTGATGAGTGACACACCAGAAGTAACCGGTGCAGGCAATATATCATTAACCTAATGAAATATGCTGCTATCGTTGACCCCCAGGAATCTTCCAACAAAGATAGACCGCCTGCCATCATTCAAGAAGACATTGTCATCCCAGCGCCTTTGTACCCAACAGGAGACCAAGTATGTTATATTGACACTTTAGCAGACCTGTACGCCATTTAGGCACCGCTGAAAATGTCACTGCTTATCTGAGACCTCAACCAATCCTGTTATAGGTTCCAACTCAAATTCAGTCTGCAAATGGCGGTGGTGACGTGCAAACTGCCTCAGTGAAATTCTCGAAATCTGTACTTGCCCTCTGTGACAGCAAATATCTTATTGTAAAGGCACTCGGCTCTTCAGACTTTTGATTGCGACATCGATGTTTCAAAGGTGCTTCAAGATAAAGATTCAAATGTCCACTTAGATCTCTTCCTCCCTTCGACCGTTATGTCTTTTCGACGTTCATCCAGGCCCTGGTCCTGTTCCTAAAGAAGGGAAGAAACAGATGGAAAAAGGGTCGGATAGGGACAACCCAAACAAATGAATAGAAGATAATATGAAGTTGTGCCCAACTGGTCGGTTCATATACACAAACCCTATCCTACATTGGAAAAATGACCGATGGTTATCCGCGGAGACATCTATTGTACCTGGTGATGGTAGCGGATGGATTCCAGATGATAGCAGCAATGGTAAAAATTCATCCCTTTCTATTATGGTGTCACAAATAATAACGCGACATAGAACTTTTTGATGGTCGATCAAGTCCTACTAAGTCCAATTTTATCTATGCTTCCTCCAAAGATAAGGACGCTCAGAAATGTGTGGCCGATCTTATACGGAGTACATCTGACAATGCATTACTCAAGTCCCTCATCGACCAGTATCCTAATAATTGGCCTCTTATTGCAGACTGTTGCAATGCTTCGTCCGACAGCACCAACAGAGCGAAGAACACTGAAGGTTTGCCTCAAGCGCTGGAAAGGACAATGGAGTTCAGAGTGAAAGCCATTGGCTTTTGAAGCTGCATATGTACCGGTGGATAATCACTTGGTTCCTAGGGTTAAATGACGACTTGAGGGGTGAAGCGGTTTGCTAGTACAGGTACCTTAAGTCCAGTTAATCAAGGGTTGTTCACATTAGTGAATCAAAGAGGCAGCAAGGACATACTCTCCTACAGGAATCAATGCAAAGATCTGCCAAGAACGCACTGAAGCAGCGCAAAAGGTGTGAGTCGCTCCATTGCCAACATGGTTGCTTTGCCTGTTTACTGAGAATAACCAAAAGCCAATCAACGTAAAACACTGACCATCCACGAAACACATAATACAACAAACTTCCCAAACTGAGGTTCTATGGATCTCAGTCGGATCAAGACAGAAAAATATGGTCGGGATAGTTAGGATATTGCGATGGCCCACCAAGGGCAAACTCTTTTTTAATCAGGCTCAGCGTGTTGCTACTATTCCCGTACGCAATCTACTTCTTTCAATTGGTTCAATGCTCATAGTTTTGCAGACTGCCCAACTGTTAGGGCAACTGTGGAACGACTTAGTCGAGATCTAGCAGGGGATCTGTTAGGGGACGCTCCGCATCGTCCAATGTCTCCTCCGATATTTCTCCGTCACCTCTGTATATTCCTCCTCATCATCGCTAGTCCAAGACGGAGTGCACTCGCGGCTCCGATACTGGAGTCCGATGATCACGTGACGTAGCATTCCTATCACTGTTTCACCATTCTCCATCTTTTTCATCATTTCATTATTTTTCATCATTTTATTATTTCGACTCCGATTTTTGGTATATAGACATGCATC
>Ga0193743_1001908_pt1 | contig 15060 bp, 12 predicted proteins | sample L2c2metaG_FD_143038 | JGI IMG/M metagenome (GOLD analysis project Ga0193743, IMG submission 143038) | Soil microbial communities from a riparian zone of the East river system, Colorado, United States - L2c2 | ecosystem: Environmental > Terrestrial > Soil > Riparian zone | place: USA: East River...
CGGCGAGAGCGCGGCCAGTGGGCGTGGTCATGTCGAAGGCCTCGGTCAGGGAGACGAACCCGATCCCCAACTCGGCGAGTTCCTTCAAAGTGACCACGAGGTCGGGGAGCGAGCGTCCCCATCGGTCGAGTCGCCAGACCAGGATCGCGTCGACCGTTAGCCGAGATTCTGTTCATTTTCATCAGGTAATCCAGGAGAGAAGCGCGACTCAAATCAACAGGCGGTAGTCATAAGGGGCTGAACCGAAGCCGGTGAGATACGGACCGACTTTCGCGATTGCACTGGCAGACAGCAGAGTCGCTGGAAGCTGTGAATAGTACTCGAAATGGTTCCAATTCATTTTCGAGAGGCCGAGAACTTCTGAAGCAATTTGACTGACATCCGAATTGCCCCTATATCTGCGGAGCATAAGAGGTGTCGGAATACGTCTTTTACCTTGGTAGTATCTGTAGCTCGGTTTGAGAATACTGGGCGCGGAGCCATGGACCCAAAGCAATGCAGTGTCTTTGTTCTGGACTACGGTGGTACCTCGCGGGACAGGGTACCGGTCGATTGTGAGCTTGCCATCACGAAATGTTGAAGCAAGATATCGGAGGGAATCTTCGAATGTTATTTCAAGAAGTTCAATATTCTGAACGCCCTCAAGCCCGGCCGACAGTCCTTCCTGCTCCTCCCGGCTGAATGGGGTTCTCTTATGAATAACAACGCGGCTAGGCAACTTTAACTTCGAGTCAAAGAATAGTTGGCGAATCGTTTCTCCAGTACGTCTCGCGTCATCGAATGACATAAATGGCTTCTTGTTGCGATAGATAGGATTTTCGACCCGTCCTAGCCTGAACTGGAGTCCTTCTCCCCGCGCACTATAAAGGTGGCTACAGCCGAGCAAGATGTGTCCAGAATGCTTCGCGCTGTGGTCAATACTATAGCCAATTCCAACGAATGCTGTGTCGTCATCCAGCGCATCGATGCGCCACGGCGTTCGCATCCCCTTGGCGTAGGCAGCGAGAGACAGCCACCAACGAATTCGACACGCCTGAGAAGTCTGGAGTGTTTTCTCTCGAAGAAACTGTGTGCTCTGTCCTCGGCGGGCCGCATAAGCTTTTACGAGGTCGTGCAAGTTGAAGCTCTCACCCTCAGTTTCCCCTTTTTCAAACGGAGCCCAAGTCTTAGGAACAAAGATGATGCATACCGCCGCTGGACGGGACGCCCTGACCGTGTCGAGCGCACTGCAAAGACGTTGAGCGAGTTCCTTACCTCCGGCCATTCCGTTGTTCTTGACCGCACTCTCAATTGGTATCCATAAAGCGTCCGTAGGAGAAGGGACCTGAAGAGGCAAGCCAAAAGCGTTGGAAAAACCAGGAAATGGCTGGAGATAATCGCGTTCTGTGTTGATCGGCTCAGCCTGCTGATGAAGCTGCCCAAGGAAGCTTTCCAGGGATCTTGCTTGGGCCGTTGGGCATAGGACAGCGAGCTCGATCGAGCGCGAAAGACCTGAACGGGTGACCTCATAGTCCCAGGGTCGGTTGCTGACCAACCCCCGTAATGGATTGGGGTCACGAACTTCCACTTTGCCGTCAGCGCTGCTGAAAACCAAATTTGCATCAGCTGCGATGATTCCTTGCTGCTTGATGAAGCGGTGGGTGGCAAGCGGCAGAGCGCTGCGCCCCGGCTGAACTAAACCCGCGCACACGGCCGACATACTCATCTGAAATGTCTGGTCACCAAACGATGCAAAATGTGGTCCGCAGAGCATTTTAAGCCAGTGCTTTAGATCCTTGTCGAAGACGTCGTTGTGTTGATAACCGTAAATCTGATTGCGGAGAAATTTGGTAGCGTCTTCGTTGGCCATCGCACCACTTGAGTCCTTCGCTATTATCTCGGGCATGATCGTCACATGTATCTGTCCCATAAGATCTAGAACTCTCACTGAGAATGCACGGTGTATTGCGTAGCTGAGGTTCTCGTATGAGCGCTTTTCGTAGGAACCGGGCTCCCATCCCCGTCGCTCTCCATCGCTATCCAACCTAAGCTGACGAGTGACCGATTGTAGCAATGCTCTTCGAAGCAAAGCCTGCAATCTTCCATCGTTAGCAACCACTTCCTGCGTGAGCGTAAACGGGACTGGTGTACCTCGAATAGATGATCCGAGAGATTTCATCAACTCTTGGTTATCCGCAAACGCCATCAGTCCGTCATCAAGAACCACGGCTACGCCAGTTTTTTCGGAAATGTGTTTGTTCAGGAATTCGCGGCGGTCAGTTTCAGGCGGGAATGCTAAGGTGCATTTCAACGCTGTCGATGGAAATCTGAGGGGATGCGCATTGCTCTTAATCAGAGCAGTCGGAGGTTGATTAGGAGTTTCGAAAGTGGCGTGGTCCATTTCGAACACCGTGATTCGTCTCAACAGATCCTTAACTTCTGCAAGAAGCGGACCCTCAAATGAACGCATGCACAGCCTGGCCAACACATCATCGAAGCCATCTGTTGCGATATAGAACGCCTCATGCCCGGTGTTCCTTGCGTCTATAAGAAGCTGCCTCACCGTTGGCGCTGGCTCAATACCGTATCCGCACCAATACAATTGTCCTGAACCTGGTTGTGAATATGCTTCTCTGAGCGTCGCCATTACTGATTCATCTCGACCGCTGTATCCAAGGACGATCAAATCTCGATGGCGCAACTCTCTACATAGCTCGGCATGGATCTCAGATTCTTGAGATTGCAATTCTTCAGTTGTGTTCTTTAGGGCATCGTATCGAAAATCCCCATGCATCGATACAACTCTAAACACGTCACTGCTAACAGGACCTGCAAAGCGATGCATCGTCTCAATTCCCACTTCTGAAACGACTACATTTCTTGCCGCGCATGCTCTCGCCGCTAGTCCATCGAAGTTTGTGGTCCAGACGGTACTTACTCGTCCTGTCTTTCCCAACATTGCAACAAGGTTGTATCCCACATGAGGGACTGCACGTTTTACGAAAGCATGAAAGAAGCTTCTCCGACCTTGTTGTGTAGGAAAGCAATGGTGTGCGTATGTGGAGTACTCATCCGTCGATCCGTCTGAAGGAAACCCACGAGTCTGATCAAGCCATCGCTGGATTCGGCGCTGTGTTCCTGGGAGTGAAACTTCTCCGACGCTTTCCTTTAGGGTAGGGTTACGCGTTATGAATATTTCTCGTTTCCATTCCCAAATACATCTTTGAGCCGATGGCATACCGGAAGATATCGAGCAACCCGCGCCCAATAAAAATGAAAACTGTCGATCTGGGTCGATCGTCGCCAAGCGAACGAATGCATCAACAGTCAGGTCTGCTGGTAGTGTCATATGGCCGCCTTCGTCCAGTCACTGTTACTGCAAATATTCATAGGGCCTCAGGCTGAACACCGGCTCTTGCGAAGACTTCGAGAAACTTGGCAACTTCCTTGCGGGTTTGGGAGCGCCCACCGCGTTCTTCGACACTCGTGATAATTACACGTTGTTTTGCGCGAGAGAATGCGACGAAAACATTGCATTCTTCTTCACCAGTTTTTTCGGTGAGACTGCGAAAGGGATAATCTTCTAACCCCAGAAGGATTACTGAATGATATTCCAGGCCCTTGCTCTTATGGATGCTCATGACGGGAACATATCCGACGCCCATAAAATCATCTAAAGCTTCAGGCCACGATCCCTTTCTCGTTTTAGCATCGATGAGGGCAACAGAGCAGTCGTTGATGATTTTGGCTAGGAAATCATCCTGTAAGTAACGTTCATGTCTAAGGCGAAAGCTCGATTTGCCTAAGAAGATAAGGAGTTCGTTGATCAGAGTGGTGAGGTCTTGTTGTGTTGCGGAAGCCTCGACTTTCGGACGCCATTCTTGAATGAATGCTGATAGGGACTGTACGGCCTTACGGCTGCGCGCCGACTCCTCAGTCAGGCCTTGAAGCTCAAAGACTACCTCTCTCAGTTCGCTCCATTGAACCGGGACTGGCGACTTGCAGCAAACGCTCAGGGCATTCATGACAACTCGAGTCAAGGGCTCAGAGAGCAAATCCTGAAGGGCATCTTGTACCCGGACAGTAACACCATATTTCGCAAGCTCAGGCATCAAGACAGCAGCAAACAAGTCGGAGCGCTGACGTGCCAGAACGCATATTTCTCCGGGAGGTATTTGGTCAACGTTGATCCAGGTATTGACGAGGTTGGCTATGACGTCAGCTTCTGCGCTATCGTCTTGGAAGGTGAGAATCCTGCACTCTCCTCCATCCACTGTTCCGTCGGGAGGCGCCATAGACGCGTCGGCCTGGGGGTCTATTTCTTCTATCAGGTGGTTCTGAATAGCGATAAGCCGTGGAGCCGACCGATGGTTCGTTCGCAGTGTGCAACGCTTCGCGGAAAACGTCGTTTCAAAAGCCGCGAATACATCCTCCTTGGCTCCAGCCCAAAGCATGATCCGTTGCTTGTTATCGCCAACGCCTGTGATGCACGAATCAGATCCAAGAAATGCGGTCGTGAGGAGATTAAACTGATTGCGAGTCGTGTCCTGAAATTCATCAAGAAAGACATAGCGATAGGTTGTCCGTAGAGCCGACAGGAGTTTGGGATTGGTACGCAGGATCAGCTCGGACAACGCCCCTATCATTTGAAAATCGAGAACGGATCTCGTGCCTGAGAATAGAAGTTGCTCCCAAAATGCACGAATGAGAGCTAGTGGGGTTCCGGATGGAGCCGCCGCGTCTAGATCTATAGGAAGATCAGCCACATACTTCCGATAGAAATTGACGGTATTGAGCCTATAGATCCTCTCTCCTTCGACGCCAGCAACAGTCGTCAACGAGAGAAATCTCGCCTGGAGACGGGCTTGATCTGCCAGTCTGAAATCGATAAGGTAGTCGTCCGTGGGTTTGTACGGTGCGGGGAGAGCAGCTCGAAATCGGTCCAGAATGCCCTTCGCCCAGGCATCAAAGGTGTAGGACTCGAATCGATGTGCCAGTTCATCACCACATCGGCGCTTTACTCGCTCCTTCAAATTGCTCGCTGCGTCGCGTTTAAAGCTGATTGCAAGGATTCGATAAGGGGCTGGACAAGTTCCGGTTTCCAGAAGGAAACTTGCTCGCTGCGCAAGCATCTCAGTCTTGCCGGCGCCCGGACCGGCAACGACCAAATAGTTCCGATCTGAACGCACGACCGTCAGGGCCGTCGCTTCAAGGCTTGGAACACCTCGTGGACTCCATGCATCTTTTGTGATTCTTCGGCTCACAAGCCCGCCGTTGTTACAGGCTGAGTGTCGCTCACGGCTAGGCACCGATCCATCAATCGTCTAAGTACCGGCGGAAGTCCGGCGGCAAGTGCATCGTCTTCAAGTGCTGCGAGCGCGCGCATATGAGTGACCGGCTTACCGCGCCCTAGAAACAGGTACTGATACCAAATAAAGAGATTCCGCTGGTCACTAGTATAGGTAGTGCCGTTCCCGCCCTCCGGTTTAAGGACCGCAGCTCTCGCTGCGTCTAATCGGTTGGATAACTCTGGTTCGGTTGTAGGTATCCGCGGTCCTGTTCCCGTTGTAGCCGCTTGATATTGAGTTTGGAACGCCTCTAACAGCAGAAAGTCGAGGTCAAGAGGCGACGAGAAAAATACGTTGTGCCCTTCAAGACTCAGAATCCATCCATCGACAATCCCTACTGGTTCGAGTGACCAATTGGGCATCGCTTCCAGTTGTTCCTGTGTAAGCCCGAAATGTTGCAACGTGAGCCCCGGACGGCATATCAGCAATTGATCGATCACATACTTTATTCTGGCCCAGCCACCCCCAACGCGTTCTCGATCAAAGTCCAAGAGCGTCACGTGCGGAATTCTTAGGTCGTTGAGCAGTCGCCAAAAATGATTGATGTGACGACCACCCAATGGAACCACTGATACAAACGTTTGATCGAGCAATTGGCCTGTCGCACGAGCGGCACGCGGCAACACTAGCTCTTCGCTGTCGCCTTCACCTAAAACGATCACCTTCGCAAAGTAAAGTTCGGGGAAGGCACGTACCGCCTCCTTCACGTACTTGAAAGCTTCACCCTGGTCCGCTGGCGGCAACAAGATTCTGCAGATGCTGGAACAACCGGTTGCAGCATTTAGCTGCAGATGGCGAACTCTCTCCGGTTCAATCCGTCCAAGGACGCTTGGGGATTGGCTTGTGAGTATTATTTGAGCTTTTCGGTTGCTGGAGAGGCGTGTGAGAAGAGCCAAAATCCTGCTGAGATAATGCGGCGCGAGATGATTCTCAGGTTCTTCGATCGCGAAGATTGTGAGGAGGGGCAAGCCTGCACTGTCCAAGTTAAAAAGTGGTGGCGCCGTGCCCGTGGACAACTGTTGCTCGAGCTCGAAGCGCGCACCAACAAGAGAAAAATAGAATAGTGAACGTTGACCGTCGCTTAGTCGATCGAGAGGCTGGGACTGGGGTGTCTGCGGATCTGAGGGCATGAAGACCGCCTCAATCTGCTTTACGAGGCCATCAAACTCAGAACTCATCGGCTGAAGCTGAACATTTCTCAACGACGCGTAGCTCTGCAACCGGTTCCATTCCGTGGTGATTGCATTCTCCAAAGCCTGAACCGCAGCTTCACCTCGAACGGCATTTCGGACTTGTGATGCGGCTTGCGTAGCTGAGGTTCTGGTAGCTTCGGCCCATTGGATCGCCTTTAGAAGCGGCTGAAGAAGAGTGCCGGAAACCTGACGCAATTGTGCGGAGGGATCTCGCGAGGCCGGGACATAGATGACGGCGATATTCGCACGATCATGAGCCGAAACGCGCAGCTTGGAGGCCTCCGGGGGGTTAGCCTCTGCGCTCACTATCCAGTACAAAGATTGGTCTACTTCGCCGGCCGCGTTCGAGTTGCGCGTCCAATTGGCTTCAAGACGGATGCGGCAGAAGGGTGCATCTCCAGGGCCTTGTACCGCCATATGCCGAAAGCATTCGGGAATGCCATCGGCTCCTTCACCGTTTTCTACATTTGGAAACTCAATCAGCACTTCAATCCAGAGGTTCAGGTTGATAAGCGCATTTTCGTTCGTGCCCGGCGGGACGTAGAAGTCTGAGAACTCCATTGTTCTGTCGCTGGGTCTGGGGCCGAACATCCGCACGAGTGCCATTAGGGCTGCGGTTTTGCCCGTACCGTTAGTGCCTATCAAGACAGTGAGATCGTCCAAATCCGCGGATACAGGATTTGGTCCAAAGCAGCGGAAGTTGCTGAGCGTTACTCTGCGAATGCGCATCATTGTTTGGAGTTAAGGCGCCCTAATTGTAAATGTTGAGTACCCGAACTGCCCGTCGTAGGGAAAAGAAGTAACTTCCCAAAACGCCCTCGGGTTATCTTGCTAGATCAAGGAGTCGCTCCGGTTTCGCTCATCGAGGCGATTGCCGATAGCTTTTTCATGAGCAATGAAATGCGAGCCTGATTGGCCGCGTCGGGGAGTAGATATCCTGGAAGTGCATCGAGAAACTTGGATTCTGAAAGCAATGATGTCACCGTAGAGGCAACGTAATTGCGAAGGGGTTGTTCGGATTCTAGAAGCTCTTCTGCTATTTCCCTTCGGCCATCGATTACGGCGATAAAATCTTCCAGATCGTGGCTGGCGAAGAAGTCTTCTTTCCCACGGCCACGAAATGCCTCCAATTTTGTCCCTGAAAAATATGGGGCAGTGATGACTCGAATTGTGATGTCCTTTGAAAGGATGGCCTGTCGAGATGTTCGTAGCGCCCCTTCATACCAACGGTTTGAAAAACCTAGAATGGCTGGATCTAGGGGCATAACATCCAATATCAAATCCTTAAATTTCCATCGGCATAAGGGGGCGCCTTCGCTGCTGTCCTCAGTAAAATCCAGGAGCCTTAGCCGTTCAGAGAAGATTCCGTATTCCGCATATGAGGCAATTTCTGCAATGATGTCCACATCGTAGGTTTTCCTGACAGCAGCGGCGCCCGGATCGTTAATGAGAAGTCCAGTCGCGCATCCTCCCACGAAGACGATTTCTCCTAATAGTGGTGCGAGTTTCTGCGCGGATGTTTCGAGAAGGGCCAAGTTAGGGTTTGGCATAGGTTGAGTATTCGATCATGTTTTTTAGTTCTTTGGCAGCTATTGTTCGCTCGCGCACACGCCCATCGCGCATTGCGTCCACTAGCGTGAGCAATTTGTAGAGGCGTACGTCATCTAGAGCAGCCTGTGGCACATTCTTATGAAGCGGGGCAAAACTGTATCCACGAGTGTGGCCTTCCGGATAAGGCCAGACCGGCAACGGCTCGCTACCACTATCGATGTGTTCATTGAGTGGAGAAGCCCCGTAGCTGGTGGGTATTCCGCGGGTGAGTGAACCGGTCTCGGCGGGAAATGCGTACCGAATTCCATGGAGCAGAAACTCCAGCAATGCCGATCGATTAACCCTATCTTTCATCTCAGGTCCCTGCAAAAGTTGAGACGCTCGGGCTCGCTTTATGGACGTGTACACTTCCGACGGGTACATGTGCACGTCATTTGCAATCCTCAAATAGGGAGGTCTCTCGTCCCCCAGGAGCGAAAGTTTGAGCAAAACGACCACATCTTGCGGTCTGAGCATGACTTATGGTACTTGAAGTACATTCAATATTCAAATATTTTGAATATTGAATGGGATCGATAGCCATTTTCCCGTAAGCGCAATAAAATCAATGCGCGGCACTGTGGTCACATGAAAGCAACTGAAACATCGAGCGAGAGCCCCTTGGAGGGAAAATGTCCGGATCAGGATCGGGATCAGGAAACGGTGGAGGAGACTGGGTCCCCCAAAACAATGACGCTTGCGAAACTTTAAACCAACAGCTAGCGATCAACTCGCTCGGCTATCAGGCGCATCGCCGCAGTGTTCACGAGCTTTCTGAAGTGGAACTGTTCACCCCAACTGATCGGAGTTACATTGCGATATTCGTGCATCCCATCGATTCCGTATCCGGGATGGAGTCGTTTGCGCAGTGATGCGCGCGCATCTGGATTTGCTCCGTGGTCGAGCAACAGGCGCGTGAACGGCGCGTCTGGAACCTGCCCACGATGGTTCATCCAGAAATTTGGCTGTGACACTACGGTCGCGAAGAGGGGTGTTTGACCTCCGAACCCGTCGGAGTCGATTGCCGCCTGCTCATCGACGTTCATGCCGCGGTCAAGCAGCCAGCGAGCAATCTCGATCTCGTCATAGTCCGCGCACATGTGCAGCAAAGTCCCGCCGGAAAGGGGTGTTCCGTGTGTCGCCAGCACTTCATCGTGACATCCAAGTTCTAGCGGATAGATCTCTTCGTGTGTGAAGGTTCGCTGAAGCAGGTTTGGATCACGGCGCAGATGCTCTTCGAGTAGATCGATGCGGCCACGATGCAGAGCCATCGTCGGCGTGTTGGGCAGCTTGAACCCACGCTCGGCATACAACTCCAGAATGCGATGCTTGGCCGATGGGTTGCGGCTATCGGTTTCGAGCACCGTATCTACGGGCGCAAGCCGTGTTCCGTGCTCGTCATACACACGTGCGCCGAGTTCGAGCAGAAGTGCAGAGCCCGCAACATTGAGTGTGTAAGCAGGGCCGCTCAATTCATCGTCTGGCGGTCGCGGACCGCCCATCATGGCGTGAAGCTTCCGTGCGGTTTCGATCTGGCCTTGCAAACAGGCGCGCCCGAAAGCGTGCTGCATGTCGGATGCGCCAAGGCTGCGTAGCATTTCGACGATTGCATCTTTACCAAGATTGGCGGCATACGACATCGGTGGACCCCAATTGCCTTTTACACCGCGCGCATCTTCATCTAACAAGTGCGGATCGCGCAACACCATAGAGCGAACCGTCTCGACATCACCGCGCCAGATAGCGCCAGTCATGCGGCACGCAGTGACGAGGGGGTCCAATTGGGAAGGCCATAACTACGCGCAAGCACGAGCTGCGCGTCGGCAAGCCGAACCGTTGCGGGATCAATTGATTTGGGGTGATGCTCGCGGAAATTGACAATGCCGTCTGGATCGCTGCGACGAATGGCGTGTAGCAGATCTTTGGCCTGATGTCTCAGCTGGTCAAGGTCAGGACGGACGGGAAAGTGGCAATTTGCCACGACGGACCTCCTCTGTGGTCATGCCCTTGGTCCGCAGTGCAGGGCGAAAAGGAGATTCGTGAATCCTCAGTTTGTATGCTTCACAGGTGGACTCGGTCCTGTCCGCGGACGGGTGGCGCCCTGCGCGCCGGAATCAGTGTACACCGCTTTCCGGCATGTTTTGCGAAGAGAAGATGAGTGTTGAACCGGTTACAAGGATCAAAGCTCGGAAATTGCTTGCCTCAGAAATTGCTTGCCTCAATTGAGGCCAGCAGGTCTCACCACGTTTCCAGGCTGAACTGGCTCGATTTGATACTTGGCGATTTATCAACATTTGAGATGTCCCACAGGCGGATTTGGGTGGAAGCTTCTTGTCCTCGAGCGGGAGTCTCACATTGCGCTTTTGGTCGCACGGCGATCTTTCACGAGCGCGATCAAGCCCGCGTTTAAAATCGTGAGCCCAGCCAGAAGGTACAAGCCTGCGTGTTCTGGGCCAAAATGCTCATCGGCCCAGACCTTCAGGTTGGGGGCAAGAAATCCCCCAAGATTGCCCATTCCTATCAGGGCGATCCCGCCGGCCGCTGCGCGATCGGCCAGGTATCTCGTTGGAAACATCCAGAAAAGCGGTTGCACGGCAATAAAACCAGCTGCCGCCAGCGAAAGCATTGCAAGTCCTATGCGCGGCCCGGCGGTGGGAAATGCCAAACTTGCGCAGCCCGAAATCATCAGGGTCAGCGATGCGAGTTGACGATGCTTATGCAATTTATCGGCAACGCGCGGCAGGAAACAGACAGCAACCAGCGTGCAGATCCATGGAATGGCCGACACCAAGCCAACTTCAATCCCAACGGGTCTATGCATTAGGGCCGATATCTCGGCAGGAAGGTAGAAAACCACTCCATAGGTACTGATCTGAATGAGGGTATAGATCAGCAGGAAGTGCATGACTCGAAGATCGCGAAACATGGGAAGAAGTTTCGCGGGCCCGGTGGAGCGTCGATCCTCCTCCTCAAGCGCCAATGCATTCGCCAGCGCTCGTTTTTCCTCGGCCGGCAGCCATGAAGCATTCGCCGGCCTATTATCCAGATACCAAAATGCGAACAGCCCGAGAACAACTGCCATGAAGCCTTCCACGAGAAACATCCACTGCCAACTTTGAAGCCCCAACAACGGGCGTATCTCAAGCAGCAGACCCGAGAGCGGGCCGCCCAGGACGAGCGCAAGTGGAACACCCAGGTAGAACAGTCCAAGAACCCGACCGCGAATGCTGTTGGGAAACCAATAGGTCAGGTAGAGAATCGCACCAGGAAAAAAACCCGCTTCCAACACGCCGAGCAGCAGCCGTAACAGATAAAACGAAGTGGCGCCGCTCACGAACATGTTGGCCATCGACACCACTCCCCATCCCACCATAAGTAAAGCCAGCCACTTTTTCGCGCCCACCTTATGAAGGATTAGGTTGCTGGGGAATCCGCATAACGAATAGCTGATGAAAAACAGACCCGCGCCCAAGGCGTAGATACTTTCGGAAATGCCTACTGATCTCTCCAGCGCCTGTTTTGCAAAACCGATATTCGAGCGGTCGAGAAAGGAAACGACGTACATGAGCATCAGGAACGGCGTTAACCGTCTCGCAGCTCGTGAGATCGCACGAGCTAAGGTCGGATCCGATGTACTGAGGACTGCGGGCGGTAAATTCAATGCCGGCCTCATCCCTTCTTGTAACTGATTATTTAGAAATCATAGCGGAGCAACCTGCGATTCCGCTCCTGCTAGTTCCTCCTGATCAGGCTCTAACCAGGTTACCCTCGAATGGTGGTAACAGGGCTTAGCGCGTTTCCAGAATGCAGCGCCTGGAAACGTATATTGGCGATTTCGCATACATCAAGATGAAGAACTCTGATTCTGAACTTTTCGACTGACGATAACGGGGCAAGCCAGAGATCGAGATATTCTTGTCGGGTGGAGCGAGGTGGGATCAGAGCGGGCGTAGTTCTACCGCCTGGATGTTCTACCCGTCTTCCGGACCTGAGTGCCCCGCTCGGCGTCAAGCTCGTATTCGCTCTGCACCAGGCCACCGTTATAGCAGCGCGTAGCAACGTGGCGAAGACTGATGTCGCGCGGCACCGGACCGAACAACGGGATGCCCGCTCCAATCAGTACTGGCACGTGTGTGATCACCAGTCGGTCGATCAGGCCGGCCGCTAGGAATCGCTGAATGGTGATGCCGCCGTCTATATAAGCATGTTTGAGGCCGCGAGCTTTAAGCCGGGTTACGATTTGGGAGGGTTCGCCGGACATCTGCTCGACCACTCCGTCCTTGACCGATGAGAAATCGAGCGGACGGCGGCTCAGCACGACCACCGGCTTCTTGCCGTAAAACCATTTGCCGAATGTCAGCACGACTTCGAAGGTTTTGCGACCGATTACGACGACATCGATGCTGCCATAAAATTCTTCGAAACCGTGCGGCTCCTGCTCGCCAGCACGCAGAAAATCAAGCGAATTGTCAGGCCGAGCCAAAAAGCCGTCTACGCTGACCCCGCAGAATACCGAGAGCTTCATGGACCGCCTCCCGATCTAGATCAGTTGAGTCTAGTGATCCTAATTTGCCTGGTCAACAATTCGGGCTGAAGCGTCAGTTGCCCTCTGACTCGAAATTGTGGATAGTCCCCGTAAGGTCTCGATGACTCGGCGATTTATCACAAGCCGACATCCCACAACCGTCAGTTTGATTAAGGAGAGCGCGCTTGCATCCTCAGACAACATGCAGCTAGACCGCAGCACCTCCAACAAATGAGCCGCGACCCCTCTCGCGAACGATGTAACCTTCCACGCGAAGCTCATAAAGAGCCTGTCTCACTGTCAGGCGGCTGACTTTAAATGCGGCCTCCAGCTGCGTCTCCGATGGAATCAGATCACCGGTGGCAAGGTCACCATGTTCAATGCGATCCAATACGAGGTCCTTGATCTGCCGATTTAGGGGAACGAAGCTCTGGCGATCGAGCCTGCAATCCGTAATTCTGTACCTCGGGGTTGACCGTCCTCCGTTGCGATCTTCCCTTTCGCCAGTCGCGTCCCCACGGACCGCCGCCACGAGGTAGCGCCGAACGCGACCAACAGGGGCTCCGCGCGGCAGTCATGTCCATGCGAAGACATATCTCAGGACGCGTATTCCTGGGTGGTCACTCCTATGGAGGAAGACAAGCCTCCATGCTGGCTGCGGCTGAACCTGGTCTCGTCGCTCAGCTCCTGTTGCTCTCTTACCCGCTCCATCCGCCGCAACGGCCGACCGAGTTGCGGACAGCGCATTTCTCAGGCCTTCGAACCCCAGCGTTGTTCGTTCATGGCCTACGGGATGGATTTGGCTCCATGGATGAAGTGACAGCGGCGTTGAAGCTCATCCCCGCGCGAACCGAACTCTTGCCAGTCCCCGGTGCAGGCCATGAGCTCATAACGAAGCGGAACAAAGATGAACTATTGGAAACTGTCGTAAAGACGTTCCGGCAGCTCATCAATGAAGTCAGATCGTAAGAACAACCTTGCCGAAGGGACGTCCGTCAACCAGGTACTTCGGAGCATCCACGGCTCAGCCAGGAAAGCATCTTCCACGAAGGAAGGTCCCCGGGCAAAGCCAGCTGCGGAACGTCAGGTTCCTTAGATCTTGTTGCCGGCGCAGAGGGAAAGGTGCAGGACCGGGGAACGAGGTTATTCCGAAGCTCGTCAGGCAGCATATCCAGGCCTCGTTTGTTGACGCGAAGCCGACTTGTGGCACTGTTCCGATCTCAATGCGTGATTTGAGTCGTTTCGCCGGCCGATGTAGCTCCTCGTCGGACAAGTAACGACAAACGCTCTTGTGTTGACTATCTTGGTATCTCTCAGCACCCTAGCAGCCCGCAAAGCCCCGCACATCTTTGCAAACATCACACAAGAGTCGGAGGGTAAGACCGGTTACCGATGTGGAGGTCGCGGCGGCGAAAGACGGTAGTTGTGGGTGCGACGAGGTTCTGTTGAGGTGGTCCGAAAGAAGCAGCGGCTTAAGGATGGAGCCGGGAGTATTGGCCAGCTTTACGTCACCACGTATTGCGAGAATTCTGCTGGATTGCTGATGAAGGATGGTCGCGATTGCGGATGTGTTCCGGAGGGTGTCGGTAAGAGCGATCTATTCGTGTGGGATAGGTGGAAAGCGCGTGAATGCGGGGCAGAAGTGAAGCTGTTGCGGCGCACAGGACAGTATGGCGCGTACTGCCCGTTCTAAATGATCGTTCTGGAACTCGGCTTTCCATCAATTATGACGCTACAATACTTTGCGAATTACAGTCGCTTGTTTGTCCCGGGTGACGCGTGGGCAACAATACACATAATCGTCAGCTCACAAGCACAAATACGCGGGCCATGACACCAACAGCGGGAGATCAGTTGTCTTTATTCGGCGGCTAGTCACCATTGAGAAAACCCCGCGCGACAAGCCTTCGGTGCTTATGCCTCTAATGAACGGTCCGACCGAACCGATAGCCATCTATGGACGGAGCGAGTTGCTGAGATTTCTGAGGGTAAGCATAGGTTGCTTTCGCATATCAGCGGGTTCCTAATCGTGACTTAAGCGAAGCGCGGAATTCTTTCGGCGGTACAACAACTTCTGAGGCAGATATATGGAACGGTCGAACAGGCTACAAATCATAGCTGATGTTTGGCTAGTGCCGTACTCTCTGCGAGCGCAATTTAGTTTTCACTTTTGTTCTTCTCGCCACGTAGGATTCGAAAACGCCCCGCCTCCTGCTACGTCCCAAACAGCGACACGAGCCCACCTCCATGCAGGGGCGTTTACATTCCACTGAAAAGACCGTTTTTCGAATTCATGCGTTTTGTCGAGTTCAAACTGTTCTGTGTGAGTGCTTTTGCCGTCCCCCCAAACCACTTCAGCAATTCGGAGAGAAAAAGTTGAGGATGTCTCAATCTCTACATGTACGGAGTCACCGCCCGTTGAAGA
>Ga0193743_1001909_pt1 | contig 15060 bp, 10 predicted proteins | sample L2c2metaG_FD_143038 | JGI IMG/M metagenome (GOLD analysis project Ga0193743, IMG submission 143038) | Soil microbial communities from a riparian zone of the East river system, Colorado, United States - L2c2 | ecosystem: Environmental > Terrestrial > Soil > Riparian zone | place: USA: East River...
TTCCTTCGCGGCAAATCCCTCCCGCGCGGTGAACATGGGCGTGAATGGCACTAGCGGCTGGGGCAACGATACCAGGATCGACGGCACCAGTTCCTATAACTACAACGGGACTTTTCCTCTATATACGCCCGCATTGGAGGCGATTCAAACGGTGAACGTGGTGACGAGTTCGTTCGACGCCGAACAGGGCTTGGCGGGCGGCGCGGTGATCGATCTGTCCACCAAAACCGGCTCGAACCAGATACACGGTTCGGCTTTTGAATATCACTCCAACCAACACTTACAGGCGTATGCCTGGGCTGCCGATCGCACGAAGACCAAACCTAAATACATCAATAACCAGTTCGGCGGAACCATCGGCGGACCCATCATTAAGAACAAGCTATTCTATTTCATCAGCTATCAGGGCACCTACGTTCCGCAAAATACTTCTTTGTTCTCCCAGGTTCCTACTGCGGCAATGCGAGCGGGCGACCTATCGGCCTCGCCCACCGCCATATACAATCCAGCTACCGGCAACGCCAACGGGACGGGCCGGCTGCCCTTTGCCGGAAACAAGATCGCGGCTTCCCAAATAGATCCCGGCATCGCCGCTCTTCTGGCGCTGAACCAGTGGCCCAACCCCAACGTGAGGGGCACCGGAGCATTTGGTCTCGCCCGGAACTACTTAAGCACCGGCAACAATGGCCAGCAGCAAAACCAGTGGGACACCAAGCTGAATTGGAATCTGAACAACAAGTTGAGCATCGTGACTCGCTTCGGCATAAACGACAACTCATGGTTTAACCCGCAGCAGTACGGGCCTTTGGGCGGTCCTGGCTTTAGCCCTTCCAACTCAGCCGTGGGCACTGGCGGCGGCCATGTGTATAGCGGCACGGTAGCGGCCACTTACATCTTCTCGCCGAATTTGATTGCCGACGCCTATTTCGGATATTCGCGGAATAATGCCAACACCGCCCAGCAGTTGCTCGACCAGAACTTGGGGTACAGCCTGCTGGGGATTCCGGGCCTGCAAAGCTCGGACATACGCCAGGGCGGTTTGCCGGCCCTCGAGATCGATGGTTTCGGCGCCCCCGGCATCAATCTGCCGGAATCCACCATAGGGCCATACAACAATTTTCAACCGCAAAACATTGCGAATGTGGAGAAAGAGTACGTGGGAAATGTAACCTGGATCAAAGGCCGCCACAATTTGCGCGCAGGCATCGATTTTGATCAACAGCAGGACAACGAGATGCAAATGCTTGCAACGTTCTGCAGCTACTGCACGGGTTCCGGCGGCTTTCAGTTTTCACAAGGCTCGACACAGTTGAACGCAGCCGGCGCGCCCACCGGAAACGATTTTAATGCCTTCGCCTCGTTCCTGCTGGGCCTCCCCACGAATGCGGGCAAGGTTACTTTGTTCCCGCCGATGTACCACAATTACAGCAACATTGTTGGTACTTACATTCGGGACCAATGGCAGGCAACGTCCAAACTGACGTTAACTTACGGCACGCGCTGGGAGTATTATCCTTTTCCTACCCGCGAGGGCCGCGGCATGGAATACCTGAATGCCGCAACCAATCAAATGGTGATTTGCGGTGTTGCCGGTAATCCTGAGAACTGTGGAATCACCAAAGACACCAAGCGTTTTGCACCGCGCGCCGGAGTGGCTTACCGGGTCACAGGTTCGACGGTTATCCGGGCCGGGTATGGCTTGACGACCGATCCGACGAACATTGGAGGAGCGCTGGGAAACCGCCAGAACTACCCGGATATCCTGGCGACCACCGTCAACGCGCCGAACGGCTTTTCCTATGCGACCACATTGCGCCAGGGTCTGCCGGTGCCGGTGGCGCCGAATACCTCGTCGGGCCTCATTCCGGTTCCAACCAACACCGGCGTGTTCACTGTCGACAACAAAAACTACGTTCGGGGATATGTTCAATCCTGGAATTTCACCGTCGAACAAAAGATAGCCGATTGGACCGCTTCCGCCGCCTATGTGGCCACCCGCTCGATTGATCCGATATCCGCTCTAAATCAGAATTGGTCGCCCGTGGGAACTGGGACAGCGGGTCAGATTCTAAATGTTTTGGCCGGGCGCACTGCCATTACGAACACGATTGGCACCATGGGCACAAACAAATATGACTCTTTGCAAGCGCGCGCGGAACACCGCTTTGCCCGCAACTATCAGTTCTCCGCCACTTACACATATGCCAAAGGACTGGGTTACTCAACCCAGGTCGCAATTCCGTCGGCTTTCAATCGCAACTACGGTAATCTCTCTGGAATCGCCACGCACACTTTGGGCATGACCTTCATTGCGGATTCCCCCTTTGGCAAGGGTAAGACTTGGGCGCAGAGTGGACTAGGAAGCAAGTTGTTGGGCGGCTGGCAGCTTCAGGCGGTTTCCACGCTTCGTACGGGCACGCCTTTCACCGTGACTGCCGCGAATACCACGCTCAACGCCGTCGCATCCAACCAGTTCGGAGATTGCAAAAGCACGCCTCAACAGGTCGGCGATATCTACCAGTGGTACAACCCGTCTGCTTTCGCTGTGCCTTCAGCCGGACGTTTCGGTACGTGCGGCACGAATAATCTGTGGGGCCCTGGCCTGGTTAACTTAGATTTGGGCCTGGCTCGCAGCTTCACGTTCGCCGAACGATTCGACCTTAAATTCCGGGCTCAGATGTTCAATGCAGCCAATACGCCTCATCACTCGAATCCGACTTCCAGCGTCAGCAGCGGAACGTTTATGCAAGCTCTAGGAATCGCCAACACGGGCCGGGAAGGAATTGATCAACGCACTGTTCAGTTCAGTTTGCGGCTAGGTTTTTAGTCGCTGGCTTCTAGCAGTAGACTGGTACTTCTCATGTCGACAAAAACTACGCGCCGCGGTTTTCTGGGCGCAGCTACCGCAACAGCCGCGGCCGGGCTATTGCCTGCAAATGCATCCGCCACTGTGAATAATGAGGCCGGCAGCTTCAAGTTGGGCGTGACCATGAAGGGCGCGCTCGCCGCATTAAAATAGTTAATTACCATGCTTAGATCCACTTTTACTTGTTTCACTTGTATCGGGCTCCTCTCGACATCACTTCTGTTTGCCCAGACGCGCCCGCGCATTACCGGCGTGGCCCATATTGCCATCTATGCGCACGATTACGAAAAATCGCGCGCTTTCTACGGGCAGTTTCTGGGCTACGAAGAGCCGTACGATTTAAAGAACGCGGACGGTTCGCCGTCCATGACGTTCTACAAAATTAACGAGCGCCAGTACATTGAATTGTTTCCGGAGCGTAAGCCCGGCGCCGACCGGCTCAACCACATATCGCTGGAAACGGATAATTTGGAAGCCATGCGGGTCTACCTTCGCTCGAAGGGCGTCAAAGTGCCGGACGAAGTAAAAAAGGGCAGAATTGGAAACTTCAATTTCAACATCACTGATCCGGAAGGCCATACCGTGGAGTTGGTGCAATATGCACCGGATGGCTGGACTGTGCGTGAAAAAGGAAAGCATCTACCCGCCACTCGCGTGTCAAAGCGTCTGATGCATGTTGGCATCATTGTTAGTCATCTGGACGCCGAGACAAAATTCTATACAGACATACTCGGGTTCAAAGAGACTTGGCGCGGCAGCAAATCCGGAACCGTTCTCTCATGGACTAACTTGAAAGTTCCGGACGGGGACGATTATATCGAATTCATGCTGTATAAAGAGGCGCCGGCGGAGACAGAGCGCGGCGGCGCGCATCACCTCGCATTGGAAGTGCCTGATATAACTGCCAGCGCCGCTGCGCTGAAAGCAAACCCCTACTTCAAGCTCTATGGCAAACCATTGGAGGTACGGGTGGGAACCAATCGCAAGCGTCAGTTGAATCTGTTCGACCCCGACGGGACCAGAACAGAGTTGATGGAGCCGAAAACGATCGACGGCAAGCCCACTCCTTCTTCCACCGCGCCTTGGCCTGATTAGCAGGGGTCGGCACATAGGATATTACTTCGTGGTCTCGGCTCCAGGCGGCGGTGCGTCTGACGGTGGCGCCGGCTTGCCATCAACTGTATGCGGCTCCATCAATTCGGTCCGTGTGCCGTCCGGGTCAAACAGGTTAGCTTGGCGCTTGCGGTTTTTGCCGGTGCGGATTTCTATCGGTCGGGTATATTCTTTGCGATACGGCTTTTCGTTTAACGCCGCCACGCTGGCATCAATATTCGGAACCTCAAGACACAAGTGATGAGAGGTTCCTCTTTTATCGGGAGGCGCGGCGGTCTTAGCAAGCATGAGCTCTATGTAGTCTTCGCTATCCGGCAACTTGAGATTGACCCACGATAAAGTCGTGCCTGTGCTGCTGCCGCGCCAGATCTCCTTGAATCCCAGGACATCCTGATAGAACTTCATCTCGGCGTCGAACTGGGTTACGATGATGCCTACATGCATCATATGTTTCGAAGCCCGCGTCTCTGGCATGTGCTTTCCCGTTTCGCGAGTGGGCCAGCTATCGGGAGTATATTGCACAACCTCGATGCTGTGTCCTTCGGGATCTTTGAAGGTAAACGTTATCACTCCGATGCGCGCCTTTTTTACATGCTCGGGAACAGCCACGCCTTTCGAACCGAGATACGCCCGCAACGCTTCGGCATCTTCGGTCTGCAGCCCATAGTGGTTCAGGCGGTCTGAATTGGCTTCCTTTTCCTTTGAGATCTGGATGTATTGCCGGTCATTGATCTTAAAGAAAGAAATAGCTGTCGAACCGTCGGCATTTTTCAGTGAATACGCTTCGTCGAATCCGAGAAAGTCTTGGTAAAACGCATGCGCCTTGTCGAAATCGTGCACAAAAAGTGACAAGTGCTCTACACCAAGAAGTTGCGGCCGCTGCACTCCCTGACCCAGCAATGCCGGCGCCGAGGCGAGCAGGGCAGCCGCCATCCACTTTGCCGTTCGCTTCAGCATTCTAAATATTTCCCTTCCGCAGCTCTTCTTTCAAATAGTCGGAGGCCCGCACGGCGAGCGACATGATGGTCAGAGTGGGATTCTGACAGCCGGGCGAGTTAAAGCAGGAACCATCCATCACAAACAGGTTCTTCACGTCGTGCGTTTGTTGAAATTTGTTCAGCACCGACTTTTTCGGATCGTTTCCCATACGTGCTGTGCCTACGTCGTGATTCGCGTCGCCAGGCAGGTGAATCTGTGATTGGACCTTGATATCCTTGACCCCCGCGGCTTCCAGCATCTCAGCAGCCTGCTCGCTGGCGTCCTTCATCATGCTGCGTTCCTCGTCGCCCCAGGCCACGTGCATGCGAAGCACCGGTATGCCGAAGGCGTCGAGCACTTTCGGGTCCAGTTCCACATAATTCTCAAAACGGGGCAGCGGTTCCCCGTAGCATTGCAAATTGAATGTCTCCACCGGCTCCTTGGCCGCCCGCATATAGGCTTCGCCGAAGCCGGGCGCACTCGCATGGAAACCCGAACCGCTCGAACCTTGCATTCCATAGCCGCGCCGGAAGTCTTTCATCTTGGGACTGCCGGGAACATTGCGAAAACGCATGATGTACACGCCCGTCGGACGGTGCGGACTGTTGATGGAAAGCTGGCTGATCCCGCCTGGAACGGTGCCTGCCGCCAGTCCGCCCTTCAAGCTATCCGTATAGTAGTGTCCCAGCACGCCGCTTGAGTTGGCCAAGCCGTTCGAGTACTGGCTGGTCTTCGAGTTCAATAAAATGCGCGTGGATTCCAGCGCCGCCGCGCCCAGAATCACAACGCGGGCATGTACTTCCCGCGGCTGCTTGGTGACGCGGTCAATATAAAGGACCCCGGTGGCTCGGTTTGTTGCGGGGTCCATCAACACCTTGTAGACCATCGCGTTCACAACCAAGTCGCACTTGCCCGTGGCCAAAGCGTCCTTCAGCGTGGTATAGGAAGAGTTGAAGTAGGAATGGGTAACGCAGCCGCGCTCGCACGGTCCGCAGTAATGGCAGGGCTGACGGCCATTCAGAGCCTGGGTAATGTTAGCCGAACGTCCCTGCGTAACGGTGCGCCCGAATTTTTGCTTGACGCTATCCCGTAGCCTCCATTCCGCGCACGTTAAACCCATGGGCGGCTGATAATGCCCGTCCGGCAGAACGTCCATGCCCTCCCGCATTCCTGTGATGCCCACGTAACGCGCTACGCGATCGTAATAAGGAGCAACATCTTTATACGATATGGGCCAGTCCTCGCCGTAGCCATCGTGGGAAGCAGCCTTGAAATCCAGATCGCTCAAGCGATAGCAAAGGCGGCCCCATACATTCGTGCGTCCGCCAACCACGCGCAGGCGGCCAAAATAGCTATAGTCCATGCCTGGCGCAGTCGTGTAGGGCTCGTCATGATCGTTAGCAAACCATTCGTAATTCCACTCCGTACAGGCGTAGCACTGCCCTTGCACGGGGCGTGTCTGGCGGATTATGGGCGATACGGGTTCGTGGAACTTCAGGTTCCGGTACTTCAGGTCGAAAACAGGAACATGCTCGGTGAAGTTCGAATCCTTCTGCGGCCGGCCGCAATCCACCACTAGCACCTGCAATCCACTTTCCGCGAGTACCTTCGACGCCCAACCGCCGGATGCTCCGGATCCGACAACAATGACGTCATACTTTTTTGTCGCCATAGCTCCTATTCGCTGCTGACTTGTTTAAACAACATAATATCGACTCCCTGATCAAGGCACTAATGTGTTCAGGAACTAATGTGATACATAGAATGCTGCCCTTACTTTATGAAACGCCGCGAATTCCTAAAGCAAACCGGACTGGCCACTTTGGCATCAGCCCTGCCGGCCAGTATCACTGTTTATTATGACCAGCAAATTCCCCAGCTTCAGTTCGCGGCGAACGAGATTCAAAGCGCGCTGCGGGCGCGTGGCGCCGGCTTAGTGCAAAAGAAGCTTTCCGAGTTGTCCCCGTCAGGGAATTCCACCCGAATTGTTCTGCTTTCCGATCAGGCCAGTGCACGCTCAGCGGCTGGCATCGAAGTAGCGGCACTTAAATCGACGCTGCCGCAGTCTTACGCTGTCGGCCGGCGCGTGGAAGGCGGCCGGACGACCTACACTGTTTTGGGCAGCGATGCCGCAGGCGCCATGTATGGAGGTCTCGACGTCGCCGAGGCCATTCGCTTGGACATGCTGGCGGAGATCGGCGATCAGGAGCAAACCCCTCACATCGCGCGGCGCGGCATAAAATTCAATATCCCTCTTGACGTGAGAACTCCCAGCTATTCCGATTGCAGCGATGCCGCGCAGCACAACATACCGGAGATGTGGGGCTTCGATTTTTGGAGAGAGTTCCTCGATGAGATGGCGCGCGACCGTTATAACGTCCTCTCTCTTTGGAACCTGCATCCATTTCCCTCGATGGTCAAAGTTCCTGAATACCCCGATGTTGCGCTCAACGATGTGCTGCGCACGACAATCACGTTGCCCGATAACTTTTCCCCCAGGGGCGAAGACATGGTACGGCCGGAGATGCTGCGGAGCGTCGAAACCGTCAAAAAAATCACCATAGACGAGAAAATTCAATTCTGGCGTTCGGTGATGCAGTATGCGCAAGACCGGGGCATCGAAGTTTATCTGATCACATGGAACATCTTTGTATGGGGCGCTGAAGGAAAATATGGCATTACCTCGGCGCAAGATAACCCGACCACCATTGACTATATGCGGAAGAGCGTTCGGGAAGCCATTCTGACTTATCCTCTGCTGGCTGGTATCGGCATAACGGCTGGCGAGCACATGCAGAATCGAAAGGACGATTTTTCGAGTGAGAAGTGGCTTTGGAAAACTTACGGCGAGGGTATTCGCGACGCCAAGAAAATACAACCGGGCCGCCGGGTCCGGCTCATTCATCGCTACCATGAATCGGCCTTGGGCCCAATACTGGACGCGTTTGGAGAGCACACGGACACGCTCGACCTCAGCTACAAATATTCGGTTGCGCATATGTACTCGTCACCCGCGCCGCCATTCGCCAAAGCGTCTCTCGAGGAACTGCCGCCGCGCCTGCGCATGTGGATGACCGTGCGCAATGACGATATCTATACATTTCGCTGGGGCGATCCGGATTACGCGCGTGACTACGTTCGCAACTTACCAGGCCCGAATAAGTTGGCCGGTTACTACATGGGACCGGACGGTTACATCTGGGGCAGGGAATTCGTCAGCACGGAGCCTGATCCTGTGCGTCAGTTGGTGATCAAGAAACAATGGTACAGCTTCATGCTGTGGGGCCGGCTCAGTTACAATCCCAATTTGAGCAACGCTTTTTTCCAAAAACTCCTGGCGCAGCGCTTCCCCGGCGTGTCCGCTTCATCGCTCTTTGAGGCTTCTTCCATAGCTTCGAAAATCATTCCGCAAGTGACGCGCTTTTTCTGGCAGGATATCGATCTGAAATGGTTTCCCGAAGCATGCCTGAGCCACCCCAGATACAGGGGGTTCTTCACCGTGAAACATTTCATGGCAGGTGAGTGCATGCAGGGAAGCGGCATTCTCAGCATCTCCCAATATCGAGCGAGCCTGCAGGGTCATAAACCCGCGCCCGGAATCACGCCGCTCCAAGTCGCGGACAATCTTTCCGCCTATTCCGATTCAACCTTCAAGACGCTGGCTCAACTGCGCACAGGGAAAGACGCCGTTGCTAAGAACAAGGAACTTCGGCTGACGCTAGGTGATCTGGAAGCTATGGCTCACCTGGGCCGCTACTACTCGGAGAAGATTCGCGGCGCCACGAATCTAGCCCTCTACGAATTGAGCGGAGAGGCGCAACAGAAGCAAGCGGCCATACAACATTTGGAAGAGGCGGTTCAACACTGGAAGAATTATGCCTCCACTGCGGGCCGGCAATACAAGCCGCAGCTCTTGAACCGCGTGGGGCACGTAGATCTGATGCAATTGACGGCCAAGGTGCAAGCGGACGTCGAGATGGCCCGGTCCTTCCAACCTAAATAGCCACTTTCGATGGCGTGTCTTCATCCAAAAAAAGCATGGGTGAATTGAAGCAGACGCTCTTCTCGGTTTTGGATCTTGCGCCAGTAAAGGTGAACAGCAGTATTGCCGACTCTTTCCGCAATACGCTCGATCTGGCTCAACATGTGGAGCGTTGGGGTTACACGCGCTTTTGGCTGGCCGAGCACCACAACATGAGCGGCATTGCGAGTGCGGCGACGGCAGTGCTGATCGGCTACGTCGCGGGCGGAACCTCCACTCTGCGCGTGGGCTCGGGCGGTGTGATGCTTCCCAACCATGCCCCGCTGGTGATCGCCGAACAGTTCGGTACGCTGGAAACGCTCTACCCCGGCCGTATCGATCTGGGCTTGGGACGCGCTCCCGGCACTGACGGGTTGACCATTCGCGCCTTGCGCCGTGATCCCAACTGGAATGGCGACGAGTTTCCTTCCCTGGTGCAGGAGTTGCTTGCGTATCTGGGACCCGTCACCCCTGGCCAGCGGGTGCGTGCAGTACCTGGCGCGGGCACCAACGTCCCTGTTTGGTTGCTGGGCTCCAGCACCTTCAGCGCGCAGCTCGCGGGATTGCTCGGTCTGCCCTTCGCCTTTGCCGCGCATTTTGCGCCACAGGAATTGTATCCGGCGCTGCGCCTGTACCGGCAGCGTTTCCAGCCTTCGCAATGGCTGCGAAAACCTCACGCCATGGTGGGCCTGCCCGTCATCGCCGCCGACACGGATGAGAAGGCGCAAAAACTTTCCACGTCGACCGCTATGCGCTTCCTGCAGTTAATTCGCGGCGAACCCTTCTTAACCGCACCGCCCGTCGACAGCATGGAAGGACGCTGGAGTCCGGACGAGAAACTGTTGGTTCAATCTAAACTGGGAGCGCTGATTTGCGGTGGGCCGGAGACCGTCCGCCGGGAGTTGGCGGCGCTTATTGAAGCCACTCAGGCCGATGAACTGATGATTGCTTCGGACACATATAGCCACGCCGACCGGCTCCGTTCTTATGAACTGGTGGCCGATGCAATGAAAAGCCTGTCCGGTGCTCCGGCGTTGGCGTCGGCGGGTTAACTAACCACCCCGCAACAGCGGATACTTGACCAACTCACGCAAATCATCGATCCAGTAATCCGGCGACCATTTGGCTAGCTCCGCGCGTTTGCCATACCCGTAGGTTGCGGCGCAAGCTTTTACTCCAGCCTGTTTGGCGGCCTCCATGTCGGCGCAGGAATCGCCGATGAACAGACACTCTTCCCGTTGAGCACCCAGGCCCGCCATCGCCCTGAACAGCACCTCTGGATTCGGTTTTGCCGGGAATCCATCGGTTCCTTGGACGTGATCAAAGTAGGGAAGCAAGCCGAAACGCTCGAGGACAATGCGCGTATTCACTCCGCCCTTTGTGGTTGCCGTGGCTTTGCGCCCGCCTAACCCGGAGAGCACTTCCGCCGCGTGCGGATAAGCCTTGGTCATCCCATGGCCGCGCGCCGGGTAGAGCAGTCGATACTCCTCCACCAAGGCGTCCATCTGCGCCGGGGTGTAACCGGGGAACAGGTCGTTGAACAGTTCCAGCAGGTGCTTTCCAATGTAGCCGCGAAGGAATTCGTCAGGAACTGCGTTTTGGGGTGTTTTCGACAAAACACCCTGGATGGCTCCGCAAATATCTGCCGCGGAGTCAACCAGGGTGCCGTCTAAGTCAAAGATGTAAAAGCGAAACGCCGGAATCACGCAGGCTGAGGGCTCTCCCCGCCAACCAGGCCGGGTAGACCGGTCTGGTGAGGGGCAATGACCAGGCCCCCGTCAGGAGGATTATTGGCATTCGGCTTTGTGATCGGAGGCAGTTTTGGCAATGTCTTGCCATTAATTAACGCCGTCACTTCCGCCGCGTCCAGTACCTCGCGCTCCAGCAGCGCTTCAGCGATCTTCACCATCGCTTCCGAGCGTCCCTGAATGATTCCCTTGGCGGTGTTGTAGCCATCTTCCACCAGCTTACGAACCTGCTGATCGATCTTGATGGCGGTCTCTTCGCTGTAATCGCGGTGTTGTGCAATTTCGCGGCCCAGGAAGATTTGCTCGTCCTTCTTGCCGAAGCTGAGAGGTCCAAGCTCGCTCATACCCCATTCGCAGACCATCTTGTGGGCCATTTCGGTTGCACGTTCGATGTCGTTGCCCGCGCCGGTTGTCATCTGGTCCAGGAAGATCTCTTCGGCGATGCGGCCCGCCATTAGGATGGCCAAACGCGCTTCCAGATACTTCTTGTCGTGCGACAGTTTATCGTCAATCGGCAACTGCATAGTCAGCCCAAGCGCCATGCCGCGCGGGATGATCGTAACCTTGTGTAGCGGATCGGCATGTTCGATCAAGGCAGCCACCAACGCATGGCCGGCTTCGTGGAAAGCAGTCATGCGCTTTTCCTTGTCACTGATGATCAGGCTCTTGCGTTCCACGCCCATCAGCACCTTGTCTTTGGCTAATTCGAAATCCCACTGCGTGACCACTTTGCGGTTTTGACGGGCAGCTACGAGAGCAGCCTCGTTCACCAGGTTGGCCAGATCGGCGCCCGCAAAACCAGGCGTGCCGCGCGCGATGACCGACAGGTCGACGTCGTCAGAAAGCGGAACCTTCTTGGTATGTACCTTGAGAATGCTTTCGCGGCCGCGCACATCGGGACGGTCCACCACAACGCGCCTGTCGAAACGTCCAGGCCGGAGCAAAGCCGGGTCAAGAACGTCGGGACGGTTCGTCGCGGCAACCAGGATGACTCCTTCGTTCGATTCGAAGCCGTCCATCTCGACCAGTAGTTGGTTTAACGTTTGTTCACGTTCATCGTGTCCACCGCCGAGGCCTGCGCCGCGATGGCGTCCGACAGCGTCAATTTCGTCGATGAAGATAATGCAAGGTGCGTTCTTTTTGCCCTGCTCGAATAGATCGCGCACGCGGCTCGCGCCCACGCCTACAAACATTTCCACAAAATCGGAGCCGGAGATCGAGAAAAACGGCACGTTCGCTTCGCCCGCGATGGCGCGTGCCAACAGTGTTTTGCCGGTACCGGGAGGTCCGATCAGCAAGACGCCCTTGGGAATGCGGCCGCCGAGTTTCTGGAACTTCTGGGGCTCGCGCAGGAATTCGATAATCTCCTGCAGCTCTTCCTTGGCTTCATCCACGCCCGCCACATCTTTGAAGGAGACCTTCTTCTGCTGCGACGAGTGCAGCCTTGCCCGGCTCTTGCCGAAACTGAGCGCTTTGTTGCCGCCGCTCTGCATCTGACGCATCATGAAAATCCAAAGGCCGAGCAGAATCAGCAACGGAACTGCGTTGAAGAGAACCCCGATCCAGCCGCTGCCGGTAGATTCCTTCCATGTGTACTTAACGCCTTTGTCCTGCAGAAGATCGTAAATCTTGGGGTAGTTCGGCGGAATAACGGTGTGGAACTGTTTGGAGACTCCACCGTCGGTAAATGTGCCGCTTACATCCGTGCCCGTTATATCGGCATCCTTAATCTTGCCATCCTGCACGTATGCGACAAAGTCGGATACCTTCAGATTCGTCGGGGTGGGGCCGCGACCGGTCTTTACGGCCATGTACACCAACGCGACCGCGCAAACAATGACCACCCAAAAAACTGCGGTTTTTACATTTGAACTCATGAACTCACCTTCCGCCCACCGGACGTCCTTATTACTGCTACTACTAGAGACGTTAACTGCCCGGCTTTCGATTCATACTCTAAATGGAGGAGCACTTGCGCTGTACACCAAACGTGCCACCCTGCTGCTTTCGCTGGAGGCTTTGAACTTCCCGGCGCATCCGAACCGGCGCGCCCAAACGATTTCCCGGCCGATTTCTACCACCGGCCAGTGCCTGCGCTCCCAGAGCAATACCCGGTTTTCCTGAAACAACGACTTGATTTTTTCTGCCGTCTTATGTCCCGGACGAAGGATTTCATCGCCTGGCTCCCAATTTCGCACCGTCAAGGTCTCAGGCATTCCGGCTTTCGCCAAAATATCCCAATCCAAATCAATCGCTTCCTGTTTTGGATCTTGGTCTTCCTTGAAATTAGCACAGATTTCAACGGGTGACTTTACCCAGTTGACATATATAGACCCGGTGTTGAACGGAAGCTCGCATTTCTCCCCTATTCCGATCTCAAAACGGTACTGCCGGGACCTTCCCGCCAGCGTACCCGGTTGGGTTAATAAAAGGTCTCCGAAGGAGCGTAGCGCGTCCACTCCGGGGATCAAAACACGGTCGTGCCCCTGGTCTGTCCCGCATAAAGCCAGAATTGCGTCGATGTGCTCCAAATCGATGCCACGCAAATTGCCCTTCACGTCGGCTACCGCGCGCCGTATCAGCCGGCGCTGTACGGCAGGGTGGAGACCGCCAATCCGGTCGATTTGACAAAACGAACCCAATGAAGTTCGTTTGGTAATTTCCATGTAGATCGGCTCGATCTCTTTGTTCCAATAATCCTCTTCCGCTTGCGCGAGCCGCGCCGTTCCAGCCAGGACCGCTTCGAGATTGGGATTATATGCCTCAGTTAGGGTGGGGATAGTGTCGCGCCGCAGCCGGTTCCGGGTAAACCCTGTATCGTGGTTGGAAGAATCGTCACGCCAGTGGATACCCTCGGCTTTGGCCCACAGACGGATTTCTTCCCGGCCAATGGTGAGCAGCGGACGGATCAGCCCATCATCCGTCACGGGTTGCATTCCAGCCAGACCTGCCAGTCCGGAGCCGCGAAACAGCCGGAAGAGCACCGTTTCGGCCTGGTCGCTGCGGGTGTGCCCCAGAGCTATATTTTGCAGATCATATTGATGCATGCATTCGACGAAGAAACGCCGCCGGACCAAGCGCGCTTCCTGTTCCAGGTTACCGGCGGCGGGGAGACCGGCCGCTACGGCGATTTCAAGTCCTAGCGATCCCGCCAGCCCCCGGACGAAGGCTTCATCGTCGTCTGATTCGGCTCCTCGCAAACGGTGGTTTACATGCAGCACCATGAGCTGCGCGCCGAATTTGCCATCCTCCCGGCGCAGCCTGTGCAGCAGGTTCAACAGAACCACCGAATCAGCGCCCCCCGAGACCGCTACGCCGATGCGCTCGCCAGCGCGGAACATGTTATAACGAGTGAGGATTCGCGCCACTCGATCCACTAATGTGAGGGGCAATAACGCCATTGTAAGCCGTTCCATCACGCCCTGAACAACCTTCTAACCCCCCATGCTCTTAAACCCACCCTTGACCGAACAGGAGCTTTATCGCCGCGCCTCGGCGGTGAAGGTTCTTTTAATGGATGTTGACGGCGTTTTAACCGATGGACGCCTTTATCTATTGCCCGGCGCCGACGGTAAAATGGTTGAAACCAAAGGCTTCGACTCGCAGGACGGTATCGCCCTGCGCTGGCTCAGTTGGTACGGCATCAAGACCGGCGTCATTAGCGGCCGGGAGTCGCCAGCCACAGCCGAGCGTGCCAGCCAGGTTGGGATGGCCTGGGTGTTTCAAGGACACATTGAAAAGATTCCGCTGTTCGAACGCGTGCTGGCGGAAGGCGGAATCACAGCGGAGGAAATCGCCTACGTGGGTGACGATTTGACGGATGTGGTGATTATGCGGCGCGCCGGCCTTTCATTCGCTACCGCCAATGCGCGCGAGGAAGTAAAGCAATCCGCGCAGGCGGTGACCAGCGCGCCGGGTGGTTCGGGCGCTATTCGGGAAGTGATCGAAGTGATTTTGAAGGCGCAAGGTCACTGGGCCGGATTGCTCAAGAAATACGAGGTAACTCTTTGAGTGAGCTGCTGAATGACGCAGGCTCTGGCAAAGTTGGCTTGGTTTTGGCCACTGTCAGCGCGCCGGGCGTCCTGCACCAGTTGACCGGCGTCATCCTCAAACACTCGGGCGATATTCGATCGGTTTCGATCATTGAAGACCAGCCCGAGAACACCCGCCTCTATTTTGAAGTCGACCTTCCCGGCTCGGCGGAAGGCCTTTTGCATGATCTGCAGCGACTCGAGGTGGTGCGCAGCGTTGCCCAAGTGCAGTCGCTGCAGAAGATCTACGGCAAGCGCATCATTATTATGGGCGGCGGCGCACAAGTGGGACAAGTGGCTTTG
>Ga0193743_1001910_pt1 | contig 15059 bp, 15 predicted proteins | sample L2c2metaG_FD_143038 | JGI IMG/M metagenome (GOLD analysis project Ga0193743, IMG submission 143038) | Soil microbial communities from a riparian zone of the East river system, Colorado, United States - L2c2 | ecosystem: Environmental > Terrestrial > Soil > Riparian zone | place: USA: East River...
GTAGATCCGATCCACGGCATTGCAGAAGATGGCCTCCACGGGTCCGGTCATCCGACACGAAGTGCAGATGATAGCCGGGCACGTTGAACGTTTTCGCGTACTCGGGACTCCAAAAACCTACGAGTGTGCCCTTGACGTCATGAAATTCAAACTCGGGTTGAACGGCGGCAGCCTGGACTAACGGCACGCCCTCCTCAGTCCGGCACATCGCGCGTGTGTGCACGTAGTCAAACCTTCCGTCCACCCTCAGAGCAAAGAAGACGTTATCGGAATGGCGGAGACTGTCGAACCGGGAAGTCAAGTGGGTCAGATCGGGGCACTGATTCAGCGTGACGGCCGGCTCCGGGCCAAACCGAGTGATCACGGCGAAAGGGCTCAGCACTGCATCGTCGACTTCGCGCACCGAACCGTCGCATCGCACTTGAAAGAAGTGTCCGTCGACTATTACCATCTCGCCGTCCAGATCCTCGAAGGTCCCTAATCCGAGATCGCCATGTTCCCGGAGAGTCTCGACCCTTACTGCACCTTGATATATCCCCTCGACCAGCGCTGTGGCCGTCGAAACCTGATACAGCGTGTGGTGAGCGATCTCAAAGTAATCGGCAAGTGCCTTGTTGACGACATGCGCTATAGGCTCATTAGTCCTGTGGGAGCGGTCCTGCAAAAGCCGCCAAAGGCCTGTTGATACTTCACAGTTAAGTTCGGGCATATGTAGCGTGTGCCGAGAACCTTTCGGCAGTCTGACATATGCATGCGCAGCGCCAATCTTGATTCCGCGAAATTAAAAGGGGTTATAGAACTCAGGGCGCGGAAATGTTGCGATATCGAGTCGACGAGGACGCGAAATATCGACGTTCATCTTTTGCGGAAAGCCAAACCGGAAAAGGTTCGACTTGCACTCCGGCGGTCAAAACGGATTGCTTAAGTAGTTACGAGGGGATGGAAAGCTTTCAATACCAAACACATCGCGAGCTTCTTTAGGTCACTCGAATGCCGGCGCAGTAGACATACAGAGATGAGCTTGATTCCGCGGCCTTGGTTGATCGGTTCCACCACGGTCAATTTAGAGTGGAGAGCAAAATGCACAGTGCATCGTAGAACTTAACCGCGAGCTTCGCGCATGTGGGCGGTTTCGCTAATATTCGGGCCACACGCGTGAAGACGTGAAAGGAAATATTCATACACTATGATTGCCAGCACGCCATTAGTTGCGAATCGAGGGATCGAGCTCCTGCGCGATCCGCAACACAACAAATCAACTGCTTTCACCGAGGCCGAGCGTGAGGAACTGGGATTAACCGGCCTCCTTCCCTCCGGCGTTGACACCGAAGAGACTCAGGTCCGACGAGCGTTGCAACAGATGGGGTACAAGCCCACCGACCTGGAGCGCTACATATATCTCATCTCGCTGCTCGACACAAACGAGACGCTCTTTTATAAGGTGGTGATGTCCGACCCGGCGCGATTCCTGCCGATCCTCTATGACCCCACAGTTGGAGAGGTGTGCTTGAAGTTCGGCCATATCTTCCGCCGCCCGCGAGGCGTGTATTTGTCCCTCAAGCACAAGGGCAGGCTGCGGAAGGTCCTGAGCAATTGGCCGGAAAAGGACGTGCGAGTTATTTGCATCACTTCCGGGGAACGTATTCTCGGTTTGGGCGACCTGGGCGCCAACGGCATGGGAATTCCCATTGGCAAGCTGCAACTCTACACGTCTTGCGCTGCCGTGCCGCCACAGTACCTTCTTCCGATACATATGGATTTTGGTACGAATAACCAGGAACTACTGAATGATTCATTGTATTTGGGCCTGCGCCAGCCGAGAGTCTCGACTGCTGAGCGCGACGAGTTGGTCGAGGAATTCGTGGAGGCCGTCCAGGAAGCTTTCCCTGGCTGTTGTATCCACTTCGAGGACTGGGCCGGCGTGGACGCTGAGCGGCTGCTAAAGCGTTACCGAGATAAGGTTTGCTGCTACAACGATGACATCCAGGGAACAGCCGGCGTCGCCCTTGCGGGAATCTTGAGCGCCCTTCGCATCACCGGCGGCAAACTGAGCGATCAACGGATCTTGTTCCTCGGCGCCGGATCGGCAGGTATCGGTATCGCGGACTTGATCGCGTCGGCCATGACGCTCGACGGCTTAACAGAAGATCAGGCGCGCGCTCGTATCTCGCACTTCGACATCAATGGACTGCTTGAACCTAGCCGCAGCGATCTGTTCGATTTCCAAGTGCCTTACGCCCATCCGCACGCGCCATCGCGAGACTTCGTCTCCGTGATCGAGGATCTCCGGCCAACGGCTATCATCGGCGTCAGCACGAAGGGAAAGACGTTCACTCAGAAGGTCATCGAAACCATGTCTCGCATCAACGAGCGGCCGATCATATTCGCTTACTCGAACCCTACGGAACATGCGGAATGTACGGCCGAAGACGCCTATCGCTGGTCTGACGGCCGGGCGTTGTATGCGGCCGGCGTGCCATTCCAACCGGTGCGATATAACGGCAAGACTCTTGTGCCGGGTCAGGGCAACAACCTGTATATCTTCCCGGCTGTCGGCCTGGCGATCTACGCCACACGAGCCCGGCTCGTTACCGACGAGATGTTTATCGCCGCCGCTCAGGCCGTGGCGGACCAGGTTAGCGAGGAAGAGATCCATAGCGGTCTGCTGTATCCGCCGCAGAGTAACATCCTTCAAACGGAGATCACCACGGCCGAGCGCGTGGCCAAGGTTATCTTCGACCGTGGCCTCGCTGGGGTTAAGCGGCCCAAGGATCTGCGGGCCTTTCTCGAATCGCAGCTATACAAGCCCGATTACTCCGATTCTGCGGCGAAGTAGTTGTTGGTAAGCGTTCGCGCCAAGTAAATGTATGCGACCTGGTATTCAAACCTTGGCGCGGTCGCGTTCGTCGAGGATAACCAAAAGCAGCGGATTGCGATCTCGACCGCCTCAGGATGACGTAACACGTAACCAAAAACAACAGAATCTGAGGATACAGAACATGATGCTTGCGACGGAACAACAGCGCCCGACAGAGACGCGGAATGCCTCTCAAGTTTATGTATCCGGCATCGAATGGCTTTCCACGTCGATCGTTCATGATCTCCGGAATCCACTCGGGTCAATCTATGCAGCTGCGGAAATGTTACTAGAACTTGACTCTGGGCCGGCTCAAGTGAAGCGGCTTGCGACCAATATCTTCCGGGCAGCCGGCCACATGCGGGAAGTGTTGGCAGATCTCAACCGTATCGCCCATGGAGGCAAACCGACGGCTCAGATCTGTCGGATCAGCGAGATCATTGCCGCGGCATCCGGTGCAGCATCGGCAACTACGAAGAGCCACAACCTTCAGATCCTAATCGAAGTATCTGATGGGCTAGAGTTGCCGCTCATACGTTCTTGCATGGAGCGCGCCTTCTTCAACCTGATTGCCAATGCCTTCGAAGCCATGCCGGCTGGTGGATTGCTCAGCATTATAGGTCGGAGAGCCGGCAAATATGTGCTTATCGAACTGGAAGATACCGGGCCCGGAATACCATGCTGCATTCGTGACCGCTTGTTCGAACCGTTCGTCACGGCAGGCAAGCAGGATGGCCTTGGGCTTGGGTTGGCCCTCGCCCGGCAGACTATTCGCAACCACGGTGGCGACATTTGGAATGAGCCGGCCACCGGGGCTCGTTTTGTTATCCGCCTTCCCCTCAATCGGGCGGCTCTTCAGAAGATGCATAGAGGCTCCGGCTGAACTGTGGATCTACGATTGAACGGAGAGAGAGCTATCGCAACTGCAGAGAAGGTGACCTCATATATGGTGGGAGCGGCTGTTGAAAATATTCTGAGTTGGCAAAGGAGATTGTGGAACGAGGCCGCGAAGCCTCGCAGCTGTACAAGCCTGAGTAGTCCAGTGCCGCAACCCCTGAGTGAGCATGATAGCGGGCAGCCACCAGGGCCATCGGAGTATAGGAAGCGTGGGGCAATCGTAACATGGCCTCGCATTGACTGGTGGTTGCCGGCCATTTTGAGCACAGCCGCTGGCGCGGTGGATGTCATCGGCTTTCTTGTGTTCGGAGGCCTCTTCACGGCCCATATCACGGGCAACTTAGTCGTGGTGGCGGCGCACTACGTTACGGGCGGCTTCGGGCAAGTCGGGCCTCTTTTGGCAGTTCCGGTCTTTGTCGCCGCTCTGGGACTTGTCGTGCTGTTGTTCGGAGGAATCAAAAACAAAGGTAAGTCGCGGCGGGTTTTGCTGGTCCTACACGCGGCGCTCCTTGCGGGCTGCCTTGTACTCGGAGTACGGTTCGGCCCCTTTCGCAACGTCGATAGCCCGGTGGCCGTGCTCGCGGGCATGCTCGCAGTAACTGCGATGGCGACCCAAAATGCGCTCGTGAAATTAACACTGGTGGACTCACCATCTACCGCGGTTATGACCACAAACACGACGCAATTCATAATTGACGCGGCCGCGCTCGTTCAAATTGCCGAAGAACCCGAAAAACTCTGGAAGGTCCGGCGGAGAGCCAGCGTGACGTTCCTGTGCATGGCCGGATTTGTTGGCGGCTGCGTAGCCGGAGCTGTCCTTGAATTACATTTCGGCAGCAGCGCCCTGGCTTTACCAGCCATTCTCGCAGCGCTCGCTGTCCCGCTAGGGGAAACAGAAAGGAAGAATCTATGAAAAATACTAATGATGCTCGCAAGTTCCGAATTGAAGAAGACGCCTTAGGAAATGTGGAAGTCCCAGTGGACCACTTATGGGGCGCCCAGACGGAACGATCACACCGCAACTTCCCGATCGGTGTCGAACGCTACCGCTGGGGTCGGCCCGTGATCCGCGCTCTCGGCATTCTGAAGAAGTGCGCTGCGCTGGCCAACGCCGAGTTGGGCCAGTTGCCGCGCGAGAACGTCGATCTGATCGTCCGTGCCGCACAAGACGTAAAGGACGGAAAGCTGGACAGCGAATTTCCGCTGGTCGTATTCCAGACAGGATCGGGCACCCAGACCAACATGAACGCGAATGAAGTGATCGCGAACCGCGCAATCCAGATCGCCGGCGGAGTGGTGGGGTCGAAGAAACCGATCCATCCGAATGACGACGTCAATCACAGCCAGTCATCCAATGACACCTTCCCGACTACGATGCACATCGCGACGGTGGAAGAGCTGGAGAATGTCCTAACGCCCGCTATTCGCACGCTGCGCGACACCTTAAACGAGAAGTCCCGAGCCTTCTCTCGCGTGGTCATGGTGGGCCGGACTCACCTTCAAGACGCGACACCGCTGACCTTGGGCCAAATAATTTCGGGTTGGGTAGCACAACTCGATCAGGCGCTAGACGCAATCCGCGCGAGTTTGCCGGGTGTTTGTGCACTCGCGATCGGGGGGACGGCGGTCGGCACGGGGTTGAATGCCGATCCGCGCTTCGCAGAGGTAGCGGCGCGCAAGATCGCGGAAGAGACAGGCAAGCCATTCGTCTCCGCGCCAAACAAGTTCGCGGCGCTTTCGGCGCATGACGCTATGGTGAATGTCAGTGCAGCCCTACGCACGCTGGCAGGCGTCCTGATGAAGATCGCGAACGACGTGCGCTGGTACGCATGTGGGCCGCGGGCCGGATTTGCCGAGTTGAGAATACCGGAAAACGAGCCGGGTTCCTCGATTATGCCTGGGAAGATCAACCCAACCCAATGCGAGGCGCTGACCATGGTGGCCGTGGAGGTTTTTGGCAACGATCACTCCGTGGCCTTCGCCGGTTCCCAAGGAAATTTTCAGCTCAATGTCTACAAGCCCGTAATCCTGCACAACGTTCTGCAGTCGATTCAACTGCTAGCTGAGGGTGCCCGCTCATTTAATGACCGCTGCGCGAAAGGCATCGAGCCGAACGAAAAGCGCATCCGCGAGCACCTCGACAACTCGCTTATGCTGGTGACCGCGCTCAATCCGCACATCGGCTATGAGAAAGCAGCGCAGATTTCGCTCAAGGCCTATCGCGAGGACCTCACTCTGCGGGACGCCGCGCTGAAGTCGGGGTTCCTGACCGCGAACCAGTTTGACGAATGGGTCCGGCCGGAGGATATGACACACCCGCTCGAGCCGGAGAAGACAAACGCCTAGCCGCGCGCTTTGCTTTAGGATGCCTTCAATCATGGCGAGAATACCAAAACAAGACGCAAACGCCCTGCGCCCTCAGACTGGCGAAATCCTCATCGGCGCGGCAGTGCTCGCGATTTCGTGCGTGATTAGTTATTGGCTGATCACGCACATCCTTGCCAACACATACTCCATATCCAGGGATGACGACCTCCTTGGAGGGATGTGGGCTGTCGCCGCCACAATATTTGTCTGCCGCTATAGCCACGCGGAGAGCGTGCGCGCCGCCTTATCGCGCATGGCGGCGACATCCGTAAGCTTCGCGTTGTGTTTAATCTACCTGTTGATCTTCCCGTTTCACGTTGGGGGCATGGCCGTACTGATCGGGATCGGCGCCGTCATCGTAACAATAACGGGCCGTTCGGACGATACAATCACAACCGGGATTACTATTGCGGTCGTTATGGTCGTCGCGGCATTGAGCCCGCACGCCGCTTGGCGACAGCCTATTCTGCGACTGTTCGACACCGCGGTCGGGGTTTCCGTCGGTGTGGTGGCGGCGTGGGTCGGTAGCAACCTGATGCGAGTGAGCAAACTGATCGGGCGGACAACCCCAGTGTTGTCTGAACAAAGAAAGGAGTCTTAGATGGATCACTCTTTCCACGGCATTCCATCAAACCAACGCGCCGCGGGCAAGCTCTCAAAGATAATTGACGTCCACTCGCACGCAATCTTGAATATAGGGGAGCAGGTTCCGCTCGCTAATCAAGCCCGGTGGTCGGTGGAAGGGGCTCTGTCGCTTATGGACGCGAATGAAATTGCGGTCACCATCCTTTCCGCGCCCGGCGCAGCCAATTATGCGGAAGACAAAGAAGCGGTTGAGATCTCCCGGCGCATCAACGAGGCGCTAGCGGAGATTGTGGCCAAACATCCCACACGCTTCGGCGCAGTCGCGACACTTCCGGGCAAAACGATGGACGGATCTCTATCGGAAATGGCATACGCGCTGGATACGCTCAAAATGGATGGCGTTTCAACCCTGACTAGCGTGGATGACATCTACCTGGGAGATTCACGCTTTGATCCGTGGTTCGAAGAGATGAATCGCCGCAAGGTCACATTGTTCATGCATCCTACGGTCGCGAGCGCTTCGCTGGCCGTTGATCTCAAGATTGATATTTCTATCCTTGAGTTCATATTCGATACGACTCGCATGCTCACCAACATGGTATTTTCTGGCGCAAAGCGACGTTTTCCGGACGTTCGAATGATTTCCACGCACGCCGGCGGAACCGTTCCCTACCTTGTTAGTCGTATTCAAACGCTCGAACTCGCGTTCGGCCCAGGCCCTAATCGGACGCCTCTTACTGCCGAAGAGATCAAGGAGGGATTTGCGTCCTTCTACTACGATCTAACTGCCGGCACCTCTCGGGCGCAGTTATGTGCAATCCGCGAGCTAGTGCCTGCGTCGCAGCTACTCGTGGGGTTCGACAGTCCGTACATGCCGGAGTGGTCCTTTGGTCCCGCAATCCGCGATTTGGAGCAGTGGGATGGATTTACTCAGGACGATCGAGAGCAAATCGCGCACAAGAATGCCTGCTTGCTTTATCCCACAGTTGCTGCTCGAGCGGGCTATGTGATGGATCCGGTCGGAAGCGCTTTGTAAGGGCCGCGCTTCTGTGGAACGTTGATCCATATATCGGAATTACTGAACCAAAAAGGAGAAACAAATGGCGACATTTAACCGAAGCAGGAACGGTAAGGTGTTCTCACGGGATATAAAACTCGACCTGTTCATACCGTGCTACAGGGGCACATTTACCTTCCCAAACTGGCCCGCTGAGGAGCAACTGCATTTAGGTGCAGTACGAAGTAGAATATCAACATGACCACACTTAGTTACAGTTGCGGCAGATGGTCGCCCAGGACTCTGGCGGGCCAATAGTGAACACTTCGTCCGTGGGCGGTATACTCGCGACCGCTGGCTCTGCACCTTACCTTCGCCAGCAAGCATGCCGTTCTTGGACTTACGAAATGGGCGGCCCTCGAATATGGCAAGTACGGTCGTGTGAACGCCGTCAGCCCAGGCGCCATAAAAACGAAATTGCTCGTTAGCGCCTTTGGGATCACATGAAGCCCTGGATCGGCTCGGTTCGGTGCACCCGCTCTCTCGAATCGGTTCACCAGAGGAAATCGCGGATGACAACGGCACATGACAGCGCGGCTTGATGAGCGCTGCACTTGCGCTATCTGACGGGGGTGCAGTTGTCCCGGCCGCCCTTTGTTCAGTAGCAAACAATTCTTCAAAAAACGGCAGGGTATCTCATGGCAACATCGCATACCAAGAATCTTCTTCGTCCACTAGGACCAAGTGAGCACTACTTCTGGCTTAGCAATCAAAATAGCGCGAAGCACTTTGTGATCGCCGCCGAAGTCCTTGGGGATGCGACGACCGAAGCATGGATCTCGGCTGTTGCTGCAGCGCAACTCCGTCATCCTTTTCTTAGATGCTCCGTTGAGTATGGTCTGGACGGGCAACCATGTTTTCGCGAGCACCCGAATGTATCGATTCCCCTACGACTTGTTCCGGAAGAAGGGCCCGCGACATGGCAGGTAGAGATGGCCAAAGAACTCACAACTCCGATTCCACTGAGCGGCGCTCCGCTTGTCCGTATCGCGCTGCTGCGAGCCAGTGGTGGATCGACCCTTCTCCTTTCAATGCATCATTCCATCGCGGATGGGATCTCTTCGGCTTTCGTCATACGCGACATTCTTGAGGCGCTCTCGGGAGATCCTCTTCAGCCATTGACGCCGACTGAGCCTCAGGAAAATCTCTGCTCAGCAGCCGCGGACCCGCTGCCTCGACCTTCTGCGCCAGTTTACCCGGCAGCTACATTGCTCAGGAGAGATGTTCAGGGCCCTAAGGTCCAGGCTTTGAAGCTCTCCAAGGAATTGACCACAAAATTGCGGACACATGCTCGTGAAGTTGGTGCAACAGTTCACGGAGCGCTGGTTGCAGCCTTGACGTTTTCCGGCAGACAACTTTCCCGTGATTGGCTAATGCAGCCGGTCCGCGTAATTTCGCCTGTGAACAACCGGAAGCTCCTTGGACTGAAAGATCAATGCACGCTCTCGATCATCTTTCCGACGGGAGCTTATGCACCTGATTCAGAAGAGCGTCTTTGGGATGTGGCACGCTCGGTGACAAACGAGTTGGCGCCTCTGCGAACTGTTGAGGGGCTCAGCATTGTCTTTTCCGGCTTTCGGCGACTGATGTCAACATCGCCAGATGTAGCCCAGGTCGCAGCGTTTGAACTGCAGGTCTGTGCTTGTGAAGGTATGGTGTCAAATCTCGGTATCCTCCCTTTTGAGACGAGTTTCGGCAAGTTCAAATTGGAGTCGCTATGGGGGCCAGCCGTATTTGTTGGCATAGAAGGTGAACAGATGATTGGCGTCGTAACACTCAATGGAAGCATGCATCTACTGCACACCAGCTACACCCCAATACCAAAGCTTCTCCAGGCGATGGAATGGACCTTGGAGGCGATGGCCCGGTAACGTCGACCTTGTTTCCAAAAGGCAGATGAACCTGTGGATTCGCGGACTAAAAACAACAATCTGCTCCGGACTTTCCGAAAAACATGCTCGCTTGCCTGGAGAGCGGCCCCCTTCGCTCCGGGTCGCCCCAACAGATCAGGGCAGAAAGGAAGACAAACACACGCTATGCAAGAATCGCATCACTCTCATTGGTTTCCTCGACTGGATGCCGAAACACGTTCCACACCGAACGGCGCCGCTTTCACCCGATTTTCACTCGCTACTAGTGTCAGCTGGAAAGAGAAAAGCAGCAACGAGTACCAGACGCGCACGGAATGGCACCGCATCCTTTGCTGGAACAAATTCGCCGACTGGGCCGGTACCTTGCAGAAGGGCGCTTACGTCGAAGTCGAGGGCGAACTGCGGTATCGCGACTATACTCCTACAGAATCCGATCGGAGCGTCCGCCTGGCGGAGATCCATGCCACTTCGATCCTCGCGTTGGAACGATCCTATCGACAGCCCGTTTCCCTCTCTGCTGAATCCGAGATAAGCGACGACAAACCCCTCGATTGACCCATCAGCCGGCATCCGATCTTGAATCGATGCCCGGTCTTCAGCCATTGAGCCGTCACTTGAGTCTATGGAAGCGCGGCATAGCTTAAGGTCTTTCCTTCTCGAACCGGCATTCGTGTTTCGGAGGAAGATCGCCGACTCCAGCGCGCCTGCGCACTCTTCCTCGCTCGTTCGCGCTTCTCTTAAGGACTGATCTTGGCTCAGTAGTTTTTCGACACTTGTCCCATCGTCCGGCGAAATACCTCGGACTGGCCCGGGCTTTTGATGTTCCTGTTTCAAGGTAGATCTACGTATCTGGGTTTCTCGGAGAAGGGCGCCAAAACCACCGAACAATACCTGGGCTGCAAGCAATGGCTACGGAATGCCGTGAACGACTGTATCGGACTTGAACCTGACCGCAGCGAAACCAGTTGTCGAAGAAGTCAATTTCTGGAAGCCCTCGTGCGGGGCAAACTTCAAAGGCGCTCTCGATTGGCGAGCCAGTTCTGTTTAAGCTTCACTCCCAAGTCAACTTTATTGCAGGCGGCGGCTTCTTCACCAAATTCGCCCATCTTCTGTTGCACGTGGCCTGGGAGGCTTCCGGAGAAGGCAATGGTGTTCGCTCGCTTGAGGAGGCGAGAGCACGGATTGGGAAATATCGAAGGGAGGTGATTCTCCGGCGCTGATCGTCATCGAGGCGCAATCGTCGGTCACGGAGCTACTCGCGAAGAACCCGGTTCTCCTCACGAAGGTAGTCGATGACCTGCAATTGGCGTTGATTCATCCATCCGGAAACGGCGATCAGCTCAAACCGGAATGGGTCGAGATCTCTCTGGTTCTTCAAAGCTCATCATCGCGAATGCCGGCTATGGTAGAACCCATCGCAGATTCATGCAGATCCAGTTTCCGGACCATACGCGATCAGACGGCAAGAGCCGCCCGGCGAGGGGAGCGAGGTCGGGCGGCGCTGCCCCAATGAAGCCCGGCCAGCGCTCGGCAGCTGCAGCGTCTTGTCAGGCCGCATGGAGCGCACTGATCGTAACGTAATATCCGTCCGGATCTCGGAGCGAGAACTCCTTGGTTTGAGTGTTCGGATTCACGTGTGGCTCCTCTTCGAGCCAGTGACGAGAGAGCGTGCCCTTTTGAAGCGCCAGGTCGAAATCATCGACACGGAAGAACAACAGGAGCCCGTTGCCGGGTGTCCCGTGATCGGGGCTCATCAACGACGGATGCTCGTGGGCGCCCCACTCGTGGAGGCAGAGCAAGACGGTTCCATCTGAATCGAGGATTTGCCCAAAGTAATCATGAGCCGGAGGGGTAGCCGCCTGACCGAACAGCGACTGGTACCATTTCAAGCTGCCCGGCACGTCGCCTACCCCTACGATCGTCCACGTGCGCTTCATTGGGTACCCCTCTGCGGACTAATTCTTGTTTACACTGACCTGGATACAGCCGGTCATGGACGGCCTAAAACGAAGTAGTCGCCAACAACCCATTGTGTTTACACTCGCTCCTACCATATCCCAAGGCGATGGCAGGTTTAGACTGACCCGCCTGTTGGCCTAGAACAGTACGGTAATTTCTCGGACATTGGGAACGATACACGGCGTTCTCGTCTGCGATCGCGGCCGACGGATCATGGTAGGTAATCAGACCTACCAGGCGCAATCCGCAGGGGGTGAATTAGGCCCCTGTTTCCGGGTCGCGCGTGATTCGACAACAATCCGAAAAGAATGGCGAATCGGATTGCTAACCCTGATCGTACCGATTCGTTCCAAGTTCGGAGCAGCCGCGAACTGCTGCGCCAGTCAGCTGAAAGGCTGGAGATGTGAATGACACGCTGGGTTAGGAAATTAACCTTTGCCAATGTTTTTTCTTAAAGGCCAGGAGCCGGTTGCGATTAAGAGTGACCTACCGATCAGATGATGCTAAGTCCGCGTCCACTGTAATAATTTGTCTGGTGATCCAACCTCCGGAGCGCGAAGCCAGCGCCACGATCCAGGCTGCTACCTCTTCAGGTAATCCTCTTCGCCCCAATGGAATGCGACTGCGCTCCTGGGCCGGCGAGTTCCAGCGCCCAGCAGCGAGTCATATGCTCGAGCGCGCGGCTTCCCCCTCCGCCAGTTGAGTGGCCTACAAGTGTTACTTCCTTGAGATCAAGTGCCTCAATCAGGCGACCAGATCGTCGGCATATCCATTCACCTCATTCTCGGACGAGGCCTGGCTTGACCGGCCATGGCCCCTCCGGTGGCGTGCAATCACACGGAACCCGTTCTGCGCGAGGAACAGCATTTGCCCGTCCCAAGCGTCGGAACTCAGCGGCCAGCCGTGCGAAAACGGCCGGCCGGGCCTCGCTTCCCTGTTTTTAGTACATCGTTGTTCAGTCTTTGACGGTAATCGTGCTCATCTATTTTTTTTCTGAATTGAATTTTGGCGACGCAGTAATGCTCCCCGGTATTTGGTTTCACTTGACAGGTATCAGCACCGGAGCGTCCTTGTCCTTAACTAAGAACACGACGAACTTGGCTGGTTTGGTGGTACTTGCGTTCCGGCCCACGGCATGAATATCGTTGGGACCTTCGTAAAAACTCTGGCCTGGCGTGAGTGTGACCTCTTTCCCGCCTTTCACCTGCATTACAACGGAGCCTTCCAGCACGTAAAGGAACGCATGCGCATTGTGCCGATGAATAGGATCCGAAGCTCCAGGCGGATACACGACGGTGATCATCAGACCCTCCTTGCCGGGGAATTCTGCAAGATCTTTCGATATGAGCGGTGTGACCTTAGCGTCCTGCGCCATCAGGGTGCTGGTCATGAAAAATGCCAGCACCAACAACGGTCGTGAGTTCTTCATACGTAGTTCACCTTCGCTGCACTTACGCCGGTTGCAGATCCGGATTCGGGATCTGCCTTGCAACCTGACTGAGCCAGTTTTCGAAACGCGTCTCGCCGAGTCGCGCGTCATCGCCGGGAACCAGTGTGCTCTCGCTCACCTCGATACCGAAGTAGCGCGCGTGCGGGTCAGCGATCACGTCGCGCGGATCCTTGCGTGCAGCTAATCCCCGTTGTATGAGTTCATCAAGACGGAACCGTTCCGGCCCTCCTACTTCAACCCTGCCATTCACGGGTGAGCCCATCGCGATTCTGCCAATTGCACTGGCGACATCATCGGCCGCCATGGGCTGGATGAGCACAGGTGGCAGCCGTACTGTGTTGCCGTCGGTGGAAAAATCGGCGATGTTCTTGACGAATTCGAAGAACTGCGTCGCGCGGATGATCGAGTAGGGAATTGAGGAGGCTTTGATCAAGTTCTCCTGAGCCATTTTTGCGCGGAAGAAGCCGCTTTCAAGCAGACGTTCAGTTCCTACCACTGACAACGCAACGTGATGTCCCACACCTGCGACCGCTTCATAGGCGAGGAGGTTACGGGTTGATGTTTCAAAGAACTTCAGCACCGCCGCGTCCTCCCATGAAGGGGAGTTCGTTACATCGACAACCACGGAGGCGCCTTTCAGCGCATCCGCAAGTCCTTCACCTGTGAGGGTGTTGACCCCGGAAGTGGGCGACGCGGCGACTGCTTCGTGCCCATGCTCACGAAGCTTATTGACAAGCTTCGATCCAATAAGTCCACTACCGCCAATTACTACAACGTTCATATTGTCCTGTCCTTTCGACCGAGCACTTCTAAGCTGCCGGTCGTACTCGCTAAGACCGAACAGCCCATCGCTTTGTGACAGCATCTTTGTCCTTGTGGTCGAATTGTTACGCTCCGGTTACCCGGCGAGACGCTTTTCGATGCGCCGGTCGGGGATCAGCCAGAGCAACACAGCGCCACGAGAACCGCGTCGGCAATCCGTGGCGCATGCAGCGCCACCGCGATCGCCACGAGATAAAGCACCACTGACACCTTGCCCTTCCAATCTCGCCCGACCGCTTGTTGCAGGATTGAGTCCTGCCCTTGGGCGCGGATGATCGCCTGCTCGAGCAGGTAATATGCGACGCGGCCATTAACAGCACAACGCCGTATAGGACGGTGGGTGCCGCGGCAAAATGGTTCTCTCCCATCCACCCGGTGGCGAACGAAAACAACGAGAGCCAGAACAACAAGTGCAGATTAGCCCAGAGCATCGCGCCAGTCACCACCGTGCAGGTGTGCAGCAGGTGAGGGTGGTTATTCCAGTAGATGCCGACATAAGCGAAACTCAAAGACGTAGCTGAGGAACGTCGGGATCAGCGGCACTAACTCTTCCACACGGTCTCCGTGCGGTACTTTCATTTCCAACACCATGATCGTAAGATCACTCCGTCGCTGAATGCTTTCAATCGTCCCTTGATCATCTATCCTCCGGTGCACAGCCGCCAAATACGAAATGTTACGGGACCGCCGATGCCTTAGACGAGGACGCGATCGTCTGTTGTCGCCCCGCTTCCCCCATCCCGAATCCTGGGCATTTCGAAGCTGCCTTCGCACGAGCTAAGACCGGACATCCGATCGTTTTGTGACACGATGCCGTGGGATAATGCCGCCGTCACAGATCTCAGCGTCGATGCACCAGGAGTCCGCACCGTGCCAAGTGCGCAGCACCCCTCCGGCAAGGCAAACGTCTTGCCGAAAACATCGTGGCGACACTGCGAGGTAAGCCGGGCGAAAAATTACATTCATAAGAGCCTAGTCTAGGCCTGGTCGCTGCACTTGGAATGGGTGAAGGAGTGTTCCAGTCCGGTAACACTATTATCACCGGATTCCTGCCTGGATCATTCCGCGGCTACCACGTGCTGGCCGTGCCCACATGGGAACGAAAGATCCGCGTCTCAGCTCGACTTTGGCCATTAGGCAGCTCTGCAGAGTGCGTAGATGAGGCAGTCACGTAAAGCTTTGGAGGATTTGAGG
>Ga0193743_1001911_pt1 | contig 15055 bp, 9 predicted proteins | sample L2c2metaG_FD_143038 | JGI IMG/M metagenome (GOLD analysis project Ga0193743, IMG submission 143038) | Soil microbial communities from a riparian zone of the East river system, Colorado, United States - L2c2 | ecosystem: Environmental > Terrestrial > Soil > Riparian zone | place: USA: East River...
AACCAGGTGGTGATCGTCGCCGGGGAAACCGGATCCGGAAAGACCACGCAGCTGCCCAAGATCTGCCTGGAACTGGGTCGAGGCGCGGGCGGCAAGACCGGCGGCAAGATCGGCCACACCCAGCCGAGGCGGATCGCCGCACGCACGGTGGCTGCCCGCATCGCCGAGGAGCTGGGCACCACGCTGGGTGACCTGGTGGGCTGGAAGGTGCGGTTCACCGACGAGGTCTCCGAGCGCACCCAGATCAAGGTGATGACCGACGGCATCCTGCTGGCCGAGCTGGGCCGGGACCGGATGCTGCGCCAGTACGACACACTGATCATCGACGAGGCGCACGAGCGCAGCCTGAACATCGACTTCATCCTGGGCTACCTCAAGCGGCTGCTGCCCCGCCGCCCGGACCTCAAGGTGATCATCACCTCGGCCACCATCGACGTGGAGCGGTTCGCCGAGCACTTCGGCACTCCGGGGAGGCCGGCGCCGATCGTCGAGGTGTCTGGCCGCACCTACCCGGTCGAGGTCCGCTACCGGCCACTCGTCGACCCGGACGACAAGGACGCCGAGGAGCGGGACCAGGGCGAGGCGATCGTGGCGGCGTGCCGTGAGCTGGCCGCCGAAGGCCCGGGCGACGTGCTGGTGTTCCTGCCCGGCGAGCGGGACATCCGGGACGCCACCGAGGCGCTGGCTGAAGCGATTGCCGAAGACAACGCAGCCGGCGAACTCCTTCGAGGCACCGAGCTGCTGCCGCTCTACGCCCGGCTGTCCTCCGCCGAACAGCAGCGGGTCTGGTCGCGGCCGGGCCGAGGCATCTCCCGCCGGATCGTGCTGGCCACCAACGTCGCGGAGACCTCGCTGACCGTGCCGGGCATCAAGTACGTGGTGGACACCGGGACCGCGCGGATCTCCCGGTACAGCCACCGCACCAAGGTGCAGCGGCTGCCCATCGAGAAGATCTCCCAGGCATCCGCCAACCAGCGGGCCGGGCGGTGCGGGCGGACCAGCGACGGCATCTGCATCCGGCTCTACGCCGAGGACGACTACGAGACCCGCCCGGAGTTCACCGACCCGGAGATCCTGCGCACCAACCTGGCCTCGGTGATGCTGCGGATGATCTCCCTCGGGCTGGGCGAGGTGGCCGCCTTCCCGTTCGTCGACCCGCCGGACCGCCGTGCGGTCACCGACGGCATCAACCTGCTGCACGAGCTGGGCGCGGTGACCGAAGCCGGCGGCAATGGCACCGGCACCGGCACGCGGAAGATCACCGAGATCGGCCGCTCGCTGGATCGGCTGCCCATCGATCCCCGGTTCGCCCGGATGTTGGTGGAGGCCGGCCACAACGGCGTGGCGTCCGAGGTGCTGGTGATCGTCGCCGCACTATCCATTCAGGACCCGAGGGAGCGCCCGGCCGACCACCAGCAGGCCGCCGACGCCGCGCACGCCAGGTTCGCCGACCCGCGCTCGGACTTCGTCAGCTACCTCAACCTGTGGCGCTACCTGGGGCAGCGGCGCGCCGAGCTGACCGGCAACCAGTTCCGCCGGATGTGCCGCGCCGAGTACCTGCACTACCTGCGCATCCGCGAATGGCAGGACCTGCACGGTCAGCTGCGCCGGGTGCTGCGCGAGCTGGACATCGACGCCCAGCCGCTGCCCGCTCAGGCCGATGCCACCCCGGACCCGGAGCACGAGACCGCCCCGAAGGCGGTGCACCTGTCACTGCTGGCCGGGTTGCTCTCGCACATCGGGCTACAGGTCGAGGCACCGTCGGCGCGGAGCAATACCAACCAGAATGCCAACGGCAACCGGCGCCGCGCCCAGCAGCGCGAGCGCAACACCTACACCGGGGCCCGCGGCGCCTCGTTCGCGATCTTCCCTGGGTCCGGGCTGTTCCGCCGGCCGCCCCGCTGGGTGATGGCCGCCGAGCTGGTGGAGACCTCCCGGCTGTGGGCTCGCACGGTGGCCAGGATCGAGCCGGAGTGGATCGAGCCACTGGCCACCCACCTGGTGCGCAGCACGTTCAGCGAGCCGGCCTGGTCGGCCAAGCGGGGCGCGGTGATGGCCCGCGAGCGGGTCACCCTCTACGGCGTGCCGATCGTGGTGGACCGGCTGACCACCTACACCTCGGTGGACCCGGCGCTGTGCCGCGAGCTGTTCATCCGGCACGCGCTGGTCCAGGGCGAGTGGCACACCCAGCACGAGTTCTTCCACCGCAACCGGGCGCTGCTGGAGGAGGTCGGCGAGTGGGAACAGCGGACCCGCCGCCGCGACATCCTGGTCGACGAGCAGACCCTGTTCGACTTCTACGAGCGGCGGGTGCCCGCCGAGGTCGCCTCGGCCCGGCACTTCGACCGGTGGTGGAAAACCGCCGGCCGGGAGAACCCGGAGCTGCTGGACCTGACGGTCAAGGAGCTGACCAACGACGCCACCGGGGTGACCGAGCGGGACTACCCGTCGTTCTGGTCCACCTCCACCCCGGGGGCTTCGGAGCCGGCGAGGTTGGCGCTCAAGTACGAGTTCGAGCCGGGCGCGCCGACCGACGGGGTCAGCGTGGACGTGCCGCTGGCGCTGCTGAACCAGGTCGACGAGGCCGCGTTCAGCTGGCAGATACCCGGGCACCGCGAGGAGCTGGTCACCGCGCTGATCCGGTCACTGCGCAAGGACCTGCGGCGCAACTTCGTGCCGGTGCCGGACACCGTGCGGGCCGCGCTGGCCAGGATGGACCCGGCGCGTGGTTCGCTGACCGAGGAGCTGTCCCGGGTGCTGCGGGAGATGTTCGGGGTCACCGTTCCCCCGGATGCCTGGCGGTGGGACCACGTGCCCGAGCACCTGCGGGTCAGCTTCCGGGTGGTCGGCGACGACGGCTCCGCGGTGGGCACCGGCAAGGACCTGGTCGAGCTGCGCGGCCGGTTGCTGAAGCGCACCCGGGCGGCGCTGTCGTCGGCCACCGGGGCGGACGTGGAACGCTCCGGCCTGACCTCGTGGAGCATCGGGGATCTGCCCGAGGTGGTGCGCCGGGAGCGGGACGGCTACCAGGTGGTCGGCTACCCGGCACTGGTCGACGAGGGGGCCGCCGGAGTTGCGGTGCGGGTGCTCGGCTCGCCGGAGGAGCAGCGCGCGGCGATGTGGCGCGGCACCCGCCGGCTGCTGCTGCTCACCGTGCCTTCCCCGGTGCGCCAGGTCCGCCGCACCCTGAGCAACACCGACAGCCTGGCGCTGAGCCGGAGCCCGCACGGATCGCTGGACGCGCTGCTGGCCGACTGCCAGGACGCGGCGGCCGATGCGGTGTTGGCGGCGGCCGGCGGCCCGGCGTGGACGGCGGCCGGGTTCGCCAAGCTGGTCGACGCGCTGCGCATCGGGTTGACCGCCGCCACGGTCACCGCCGTCACCGGGGTGGTCTCGGTGCTGGCGGCGGCCACCGAGGTGCAGGCCCGGCTGGCCGACGTGCGCGCGCCCGGCGTCGAGTCCTCCCTGGCCGACGTACGGGCACAGCTGCGCGGGCTGGTGTACCCCGGGTTCGTGGCGGCCACCGGCACACCCCGGCTGGCCGACCTGGCCCGGTACCTGCGGGCGGCGTCCCGGCGGCTGGAGACACTGACCCGCGAGCCGGCCCGCGACCGGGAGTGGATGTCCCGGGTACACGAGGTCCGGGTCGCCTACGACGAGCTGCTCACCACCCTTCCGCCTGGGCGCCCGGTGCCGGCGGGGGTGGGCGAGATCCGGTGGATGATCGAGGAACTCCGGGTCAGCTTCTTCGCCCAGACCCTGGGCACCAAGTACCCGGTGTCGGAGAAGCGCATCTACCGCGCCATCGACGACCTGCTGCCCTGACCCCGTGAGTGGTTAGCGTTGCTATGACAACGCTAACCACTCACGGGGGCTATTCCGCGAAGTCCGGCTGGGCGCTCCGGGCGGTGTCCGCCCGGCCCTTCGGCTCTTCCCACTCCTCCTGGCGGCCGAGCGCGGTCAGGTCCAGGTAGTAGTACGAGCCGCCAGTCTGCTCGGCGCCCCGGCCGTAGGTGGAGTACGTGTGGAAGATGGTGTCGCCGTCCCGCAGGAAACAGCTCAACCCCGGCTGCTCGGACGGCTGCGGGCCGCTGAAGTAGTAGTCGGTGCCGGCCTCGCGGTGCTGCTGGAGGGACTTGTAGTTGTAGATCACCGGGGCCACCGACTCATCCATGGTGACCGCATAGTCGTAGTTGAACTCGCTGCCGTAGGAGGAGTACCAGGGGAAGGCCCAGCCCTTCCGCCGCTTGTAGTCCTCGATCTTGGCCAGCGGCGCCCGGGACACGTGCACCAGCCCGGTATCCCTGATCGCCAGGTGCTTGAGGAGGCCTGGGGAAAGCTCGTCAGCGCCGGCCGAGCAACTCGAGCACCCGTCGGTCCACTCCGGGTCGAACATGAAGTGGCCCACCATCAGTTGGCGTCGACCACCGAACAGGTCCAGCAGGCTGGCCTTGCCGTCCGGCCCCTCGAACACGTAGTCCTTCTCCACCCGCACCATCGGCAGTCGCCTGCGCTCGGCGTTCAGCGCGTCGCGGGCGCGAGTCAGCTCCTTCTCCTTGGCCAGCAGCGCGGTGCGCGCGGCCAACCACCCTTCCCTCGATACGACCTGAGGCAAACTCACAGGGCTCTCCTTCCCTCTCGGTACCCCTTGGTCGTACTGACTCGGCCAAACCGGACATCGAATCGGTCTGGCCTGAAATAAGTTCTGACGAGCGGCCTAGCTGGAGAAATCAGCACCGCGCCGAGTTAGGACAGCACCAACCTGGGCCAACGTCTGAGCCGGGGTGCGCAGCACATCCGCCGAGGTGAACCGCAGAATCGTCCACCCGGCCGCGGCCATCGCCACGTCCCGTCGACGGTCGGTGCCGAAGGTCTCCCGATGGCTGTCACCGTCGTATTCGATCCCGACCGAGGCATCGGGGTAGGCCAAGGCAACTCGGCCGAGCAGCTCCCGTGCGTCTACCACCGGATATTGCACCGAGGGCGCCGGCAGGCCACCGAGCACGAGCAGCAGCCGCAGCCGGGTCTCCATCGCCGACTCGGCGGCCGGGTCGGCTAGTTCCACGACCCGGTCCAGCCGGCCGCTGCCCCAGGCTCTCGGCGAGCGTTCCCGCAGCGTCAGCAACTCGCCGGGGGCGAACCCCGCCCGGGCGGCCAGCGCATCCACCGCCACCACGGCGTCCACCAGTTCGGCCCAGCGGCCCAGGTCGTACGCGGTGCGCAGGAACGAGGTCACGGGACAGCCGTCCCGCTCACGCACCTCGGCCGGCGCCGCGGCGCCGCGGCGCACCCGCAGCCCCGGCTGCGCCCGCACGTTGAAGTCCACCAGCACGTCGACCGGCGCATCCCTGGGCGCGCAGTTCGCGGCCAGCAGCTCCGACGCGGCCCAACCGGCCACCACGCCGCCGCGCCACGCGACGAGCAGCGAGGCGGCGCGGGCCCTGGCGCGCAGGTCGGCCGGCACGTGAGCGGCCAGGTACACGTCCGGGAACAGCCGCTGGAACCGAGGGCCACGCAGCACACCCGGGGCCACCCAACCGGCCGCGACCGCCTCCGAACCGCGAAACGGCACGGCACCGAGGACCGGCTCGGAAGCGCGCACCTGCTTGGACTGAGCCTCAGGTTGCCACATTATTTCACTGTAACGCTGTCACGACCGTGCTAAGACTACAATTGAGTGGAAAATACGCGTTCGAAACTCAGATCCGCGCCCGGCGTGACCGGCCACCCCGGCCACGACGTCAGCCGGTGGCGCCGATCTCGCGGGCGATGAGCATGCGCTGCACCTCGGACGTGCCCTCGCCGATTTCCAGGATCTTGGCGTCCCGGTAGAAGCGGCCGACCGGGAACTCGTTCATGAACCCGTAGCCGCCGAAGATCTGCGTGGCGTCCCGAGCGTTGTCCATCGCCGCGTTGGAGGCGACCAGCTTGGCGATCGCGGCGTCCTTCTTGAACGGCTCGCCGCGCAGCAACTTGCTGGCCGCGTGGTAGTAAGCCAGCCGCGCGGTGTGCGCCCGGACTTCCATGTCCGCCATCTTGAACTGGATGGACTGGTACGTGCCGATGGTGTGGCCGAACGCCTCCCGCTCCCGGATGTAGCGCAGGCACTCGTCCACGCAGCCCTGGGCCAGCCCGACGGACACGGCGGCGATCGCGATGCGTCCCTCGTCCAGGATGCGGAGAAACTGGGCGTAGCCCTTGCCTCGCTCACCGAGCAGGTTCGCCGCCGGCACCCGGCAGTCGTCGAAGGACAGCTCGTGGGTGTCCGAGGCGTTCCAGCCGACCTTGGAGTACTTCGGCGCCACGGTGAACCCGCGGGTGCCAGCCGGCACGATGATCGCCGAGATCTCCTTGCGGGTGCCGCTGATTCCGGTCACCGCCGTGACGGTGACCGCCGAGGTGATGTCCGTGCCGGAGTTGGTGATGAACGACTTGGAGCCGTTGATCACCCACTCGGAACCGTCCCCGGACAACACCGCTGTGGTGCGGGTGGCGCCGGCGTCCGAACCGCCGCCCGGCTCGGTCAGCCCGAACCCGGCCAGCTTGGTTCCCGCGCACAGCTCGGGCAGCCACTCCCGCTTCTGCTCCTCGGTGCCGAACCGGTAGATCGGCATGGCGCCCAGGGAGACCCCGGCCTCCAGGGTGATCGCCACCGACGAGTCCACCCGGGCCAGCTCCTCCAGCGCCAGGCAGAGCGCGAAGTAGTCACCGCCCATGCCGCCGTACTCCTCGGCGAACGGCAACCCGAACAGCCCCATCCGGCCCATCTGGGCGGCCAGCTGGTAAGGAAACTCCTCGCGCTGATAGAACTCGCCGATCACCGGAGCGACCTGCTCGCGGGCGAACTCCTCGACGGTCTTGCGCAGGTCCTGGTAGTCCTCGGACAACCTGTGGTCGATCATTGCGACGCTCCCGACGCTTCTGTGGTCGACGGTGGGACGACTGTGACCAGCGGTGCATCGACGGCGACCTGACTGCCCTCGCGGACCGCCAGCTCGGCGATCACACCGTCGGTGGGGGCGGCGATGGTGTGCTCCATCTTCATCGCCTCGATGACCAGCAGCGGCTGGCCGGCGTGCACCAAGTCGCCGTCCGCCACCGCAACGGCCAACACGGTCCCGGGCATCGGGCTGCGCAGCGTGCCGCCGGCGGCCCCGCTGGTGTCCGACCGGGCGGCGGCCAATCGACCGGTCTCGGCGAGCACCCAGCTGCGCCCGCGCCGACCCAGCCAGCGGCGCCCGTTGGTGCCGGCGGTGGTGTAGCGCTGGGTGGCGCCGGAGTAGCTGAGCACCAGCTCGGCGCCGTCCGCCCCGTCGTCATGGCGCAGCGCGCACGCCGTCGGTTCGCCGCCGCCCACGGATACCTCGGCGGCGCTCGCCCGACCGCGCACCCGCACGTCCACCGGATCGTGTCCGGACAGCTCGAAGCGCCAGGTGCTCCACGCCGGCTCACCGAGGCGCCAGCCACCGGGGATGTCCCACGGATTGGTCACCGGCCCGGCTGGCTCCAGCTCGAGCACCCGCTGCAGCGCGGCCACCACGTACACCGGATCGGGAATGGTGCCGTCGACCAGCTCGTCCAGCGCCCGCTCGACCAGCCCGGTGTCCAGCCGGCCGGCGACCACGTCGGGATGGCGCAGCAGCGCGCGCAGGAACGCCACGTTGGTGGGCACGCCCAGGACGGCGGTGTCCACCAGCGCGCCGTCGAGGCGGCGCAGCGCGGTCTCCCGGTCCGGGCCGTGCGCGATCACCTTGGCCAGCATCGGGTCGTACGCGCCGCTGATCTCCAGGTTCGGCCGCAGGCCGGAGTCCACCCTGATACCGGGGCCGGACGGTTCGTGCAGGGTGAGCACCCGACCGCCGGTGGGCAGGAAGCCGCGGGCGGGGTCCTCGGCGTAGATCCTGGCCTCCACCGCGTGGCCGGCCAGCCGGATGTCTTGTTGCCGCAGCCCCAACGGCTCGCCGGCGGCCACCCGCAGCTGCAGCTCCACCAGGTCCAGCCCGGTGATCATCTCGGTGACCGGGTGCTCCACCTGCAGCCGGGTGTTCATCTCCATGAAGAAGTGCTCGTCGGCGTCGGAGCCGTTGACGATGAACTCCACGGTGCCGGCACCGGTGTAGCCGACCGCCCGGGCCGCCTCCACCGCGGCGGCGCCCATCGCGGCCCGCTGCGCGCCCGTGAGCAGCGGCGACGGCGCCTCTTCGATGATCTTCTGGTGCCGGCGCTGCAGGCTGCACTCCCGCTCGCCGAGGTGCAGCACGGTGCCGTGCTGGTCGGCCAGCACCTGGATCTCGATGTGGCGTGGGTCGGTGATGAACCGCTCCACCAGCAGCGTGTCGTCGCCGAAGCTGCCCCTGGCCTCCCGGCGGGCGCCGGCGATCGCGTCGTGCAGCTGGCCTTCCTCGGTGACCAGCCGCATGCCCTTGCCGCCCCCGCCGGCGGACGGCTTGAGCAGCACCGGGAAGCCGATCTCCCGCGCTATCTCCGCCAGCCGCTCGTCGGAGAGACCGGGCGCGCCGCCACCGGGGACGACCGGCACGCCGGCCGCCGCGACGGTCGCCTTGGCCCGGATCTTGTCGCCCATCGCCTCGATCGCGGCCACCGGCGGCCCGATGAACACCAACCCGGCGTCGGCGCACGCCCGGGCGAACGCCGCGTTCTCCGACAGGAACCCGTAGCCGGGGTGCACGGCCCGCGCGCGGGTGCGCACAGCGGCGTCCACCACCGCGCGGATGTTCAGGTAGCTCTGGTTGGCCGGGGTCGGCCCGATGTGCACGGCGACGTCGGCCTCCGCGACGTGCCGGGCGCCGGCGTCCGCGTCGCTGAACACCGCCACGCTGCGCACCCCGAGCGCCCGCAAGGTGCGGATGACCCGGACGGCGATCTCCCCCCGGTTGGCGATCAGCACAGTGTCAAACACGGCACGCCTCTCCCGTTTGTGCAGGTCAAGGGCCGTGAGCGGTAAGTGGTCTTATAGGACCACTTACCACTCACGGGCTCTGAGCAGGGCTTTTCATGCATGGCGGTCACATCCGGAAGACGCCGTAGTGGACCGGCTCGAGCGGGGCGTTGGCCGCCACTGACAACGCGAGCCCGAGCACGGTGCGGGTGTCGGCCGGGTCGATGACGCCGTCGTCCCACAGCCGGGCGGTGGAGTAGTACGGGTTGCCCTGCCGCTCGTACTGGTCGCGGATGCCGGCCTTGAACTCGTCCTCCGGGACAGGATCGCCGGCCCGGCGGACCATGGACAGCACGGTGGCCGCCTGCTCCCCACCCATCACCGAGATCCGCGCGTTCGGCCACATCCAGAGGAACCGGGGCGAGTACGCCCGCCCGCACATCGCGTAGTTGCCGGCGCCGAACGAGCCGCCGATCACCACGGTGAACTTGGGCACCCGGGCACACGCCGTCGCGGTGACCAGCTTGGCGCCGTGCTTGGCGATACCGCCGGCCTCGTACTCCCGGCCGACCATGAACCCGGTGATGTTCTGCAGGTACACCAGCGGGATCGAGCGCTGGTCGCACAGCTCGATGAAGTGCGCGCCCTTCATCGCCGACTCGGAGAACAGCACGCCGTTGTTGGCCACGATGCCGACCGGGTGGCCGTGAATGTGCGCGAAGCCGGTGACCAGGGTCGGCCCGTACTCCGCCTTGAACTCGGCGAACACGCTGCCGTCGACCACCCGGGCGATCACCTCGCGCACGTCGTAGCTGGTCCGCGAGTCGGTGGGTACCGCGCCGTAGAGCTGCTTCTCGTCGACCGCCGGCTGCTGGACCGGGGCGACCTCCCACGGCACGGGAGTGCGCGGACCGAGGGTGGAGACGATGGACCGGACGATCTGCAGCGCGTGTGCGTCGTCATCGGCCAGGTGGTCGGTGACGCCGGAGATGCGGGAGTGCAGGTCGCCGCCGCCCAGCTCCTCGGCGGTGACCTCCTCGCCGGTGGCCGCCTTCACCAGCGGCGGGCCGCCCAGGAAGATGGTGCCCTGGTTCCGGACGATCACCGCCTGGTCGCTCATCGCCGGCACGTAGGCGCCGCCGGCGGTACAGCTGCCCAGGACCGCGGCGATCTGCGGGATCCCGCGCGAGGACATCGTGGCCTGGTTGTAGAAGATCCGGCCGAAATGCTCCCGGTCCGGGAAGACGTCGTCCTGCTCGGGCAGGAACGCGCCGCCGGAGTCGACCAGGTAGATGCACGGCAGGTGGTTGTGCAGCGCTACCTCCTGCGCGCGCAGGTGCTTCTTGACCGTCATCGGGTAGTACGTGCCGCCCTTGACCGTGGCGTCGTTGGCCACGATCACGCACTCTCGCCCGGCCACCCGCCCGACGCCGGTGATGATCCCCGCGCCGGGCGCGTCGTCGCCGTACATCCCGTTGGCGGCTAGCGGGGAGAGCTCCAGGAACGGGCTGGACGGGTCGACCAGCGCGTCCACCCGGTCGCGCGGCAGCAGCTTGCCCCGGTCGGTGTGCCGGGCGCGAGCGCGTTCCGGGCCACCCAGTCGGGCGCTGGCCAGCCGGTCGGCCAGCTCGGCGACCAGCTTGCGGTGAGAGGCGTCGCTGCGTTCAAAGGCCGCGCTCGTCGGGTCGACGGCACTGGTCAACGGGGGCGCTTCCATCGTGAACTGCTCCTGACGTTAGCGTTCGTTAACAAGGTTAGCGCTCATTAACATGGAGCGCCAGCGTTCGCTACTGTTGCTGCATGGTGGCCCTGCCGACACCCCCGACGACACCGCCGGACACGTCCCGGAAGGCGCAGATCCTTCGCGAGGCGGCCCAGCTGTTCGCCCGGCACGGCTTCCACGGGGTGAGCATTGTCGAGCTCGGCGCCGCGGTCGGCATCAGCGGCCCGGCGCTCTACCGGCATTTTTCCAGCAAGGAGGCCCTGCTCGCACGCATGCTCATCGGAGTGAGCGAACGGCTGCTGGCCGGCGGGACCGCGCTGGCCTCCCAGATCAGCCAACCGGCCGAGCTGCTCGCCGCCCTGGTCGACTTCCAGCTGGACTTCTCCCTCCGCGAACCCGAACTGATCACCGTCCAGGATCGGGATCTCGCCAACCTGCCGACCGAGGACCGTCGCCAGGTGCGGGCCCTGCAGCGGGCCTACGTGGAGATCTGGGTGGACGCGCTGGTCCGGCTTCGCCCGGGCCTGTCCGCCGAGGCCGCCAGGGTCGTCGCGCACGGGGTGTTCGGCCTGCTGAACTCCACCCCGCACAGTGCGCCGAGGGCCGAGCCGAGCCAGGCCGCCGGCCTACTCCGCCGAATGGCCACGGCCGCGCTAACCGACCCCGACCTAGCCAGCTGACCCTCCGTCGGCGCAACAAGACGGAACCGTCCAGTCTTGTTTAAGCTCAGCTACTCCTGGACGCCGGCTTCGCCCCAGAGGTCGAGCAGGGCCGCGGCGCGCTCGGCCCTGGTCATTCCGCGCAGGTCGACGGAGCCGCGCTCGGTGACCACGATGTCAACATCCTGGGACGGGGTGCTCACCGGGCGGGTCAGCCGGCGGACCAGCGTGGACCGGCCCTTGTGCGTGCTGCTCACCGCGATGATGCTCAAGCCCCCGACGGACCGGGTGGCCGCCGCCGCGTAGTCGGAGTGCCCGCCGATCCCGCCGACCACCGCCGTCTCGGTGCCCTCCACGTTCACCTGGCCGGCCACGTCCAGCTCGATCGCGGTGTTGAAGGCGATGAACGGCACGCCGTTGGACAGCCGACCCAGGTCGTGGGTGACCTCCAGCGGGTGCAGCAGCGGGCGGCCGTGCGCCCAGCGGTACAGCCGCTCGCTGCCGACCAGGTAGGCGGCCATCGGCTGGTCCAGCAGCAGGCCGCGCTCGTCCAGGTCGACGACCTCCTCGGGGAGCAGACCGGAGTCGATGCGCACCGGCACCTGAACCGCCCGCAGCATCGCCGCGCCGAGCTGCCCCGGGCCGACCTGCAAGCGAGCGCCCTCGGGGACCAGCGCGGCGGCGTGCGCGCAGATCCGCTCGTGCTCTGGGCGGGGCGAGGCAAAGCTGAGCTCACGGGGGCCGTCGTCGACCTCGCCGAGCACGGTCACCGCGTCCTCGGGCAGCGGCGGGCCAGCGTCGGAGTGCGGCCCGGTGCGGGTGACCACGGCGGCCACCGGTACCCCCGCCCCGATCACCGCCCGCAGCCAGGACACCTCGGAGGAGAACCGCAACCCATCGGTGGTGCGCACCACGGTGGCCAGCAGCAGGTCCGGCCGCAGCGGGCCGTGCACCAGCGACGGTACGGCGGAGAGCCTGGCCGGGATCGGGGTGACCGTGCCGTCGGCCACCGCCGTGCGCAGACCCCAGCCGGACATCACCGTGCGCGCGTCGGCGAACAGCGACACGTCCAGCCCTGGCTCGGGCACCGGCGTCCAGCCCAGCAGCAGCCGCAGGTCGCCGTACCGCTCGGCGGCCCGGTTCAGCGCGGGGAACAGCGCGCGGGGGGTACCGGTGCCGTCCGCCACGGCGATCCGCATCCCCGGCTTGATCAGCTCATCCAGGTCGACCACGCGGTTCCTCTCAAGGCTTCCGGTGCACTGCCACCAGGTAGTCGCCACCGGCGTAGGGCTCCCGGTCCCAGGTGGCGAACCGGTCCTCGGCCACCAGGCCGGCGTCGAGGCACCATCGGTCGTAGTCGTCCACCGACGGCCAGCCCGCCCGCAGGCTGAACCCGGCGATCAGCCGGCCACCAGCGCTCAACGCCCGCGCGCTTGCGGCCACGGCGGCGGGCCGGTGTTCGGCGGCGATGTAGGGCACCACGTTGCCGGCCAGCACCACGACGTCGAACCGGTCCGCCCCGGTATCGGTCTCGGCTGCCAGGACGGTGTCCAGCTCGGTCAGGTCAGCCAGTCGCCAACGCAGCGACGGCGCCTTGGCGCGAGCGGCGGAGACCATGTCGGGGTCGGCGTCCACACCGAGCACCCGGACCCCGCGTCGGGCCAGTTCGATGGCCACCCGGCCGGTGCCGCAACCGCCGTCCAGCACCGAGGCCGGCCGGTACCAGCTGACCAGGTCGGCCTCGCCGTGCGGGTTCACGCCGGATTCGGCCATCCGCCGCCACCGCTCGTCGTAGCCGGTCAACGCGACCTGGTCGCGCCACCTGCTCCAGTCCGCCGGCAGCTCGCCGGCGCCGTCCTCCGGCACCGGGGTCAGTAGGCGCGGTCCCGGCGGACGTTGGCCCGCCGGCCCTTGAGCACGGTGGACCCACGCAGCTCGCGCAGCACCTCGTCGGCGGCCGACTCAGGTACCTCGACCAGCGCGTGCCGCTCGTGGATCTGAATCGTGCCGATGTCGTTCCCGGACAGCTGCGACTCGTTGGCCAGCGCGCCGACGATGTCCTGCGGGCGCACCCCGGCGGCCCGCCCAGCGGCGACAAACAGCCGGGTGGTGCCCGCCTTGGGCCGGCCACCGGCACCCCGGGTGCGGGCAGGGCCACGCTCGGGCTTGCTGAGGCGACGCGGACCGCCGCCTACGGTGCTTCGCGCCCGGCTGTCCGGGTCGATCCGAGGGATGTCTTCCTCGTCCACCGGTGCGCCGCTGCGCTGCTGCGCCAGCAGCAGGGCGGCGGTGGCCACCTCGGCCGGGTCGTACTCGCCGGCCAGCTCGGTGATCATCGCGCGGATCTCCTCGCGGGCCGCGTCCAGGCCGCGTGGCTCGGGCTCCGCGTCGCCGACCGAGTCGGTTCCGGTCAGCTGGGCCACCAGCTCGGCGCGGGTCCTGGCCAGCCGGGCGGACCGCAGGTCGGCCACCGAAGGCACCGAGGCCAGCGAGATGGGTTGCCCGGTGAGCCGCTCGATGTTGCGCAGCGCGTACCGCTTGGACGGCGGCACGAGGGTGATCGCGGTGCCCTCCCGGCCGGCCCGGCCGACACGGCCGATCCGGTGCACATAGGCCTCCGGGGTCTGCGGCACGTCGTGGTTGACCACGTGGGTGAGCAGGTCGATGTCCAGCCCACGGGCGGCCACATCGGTGGCCACCAGCAGCTCGGTGCGCCCGCTGCGCAGCCGCTCGACCACCCGCGCCCGCTGGTCCTGATCCAGCCCGCCGTGCAGTGCCTCGGCGCGCAGCCCGCGTGCGGTCAGCGTCTCGGTGACCGCGTCCACGTCGGCCCGGGTGCGGCAGAACACGATCGCCGAGCGGGGCCGCTCCAGCTCAAGCACGCGACCCAGCGCGGCCGTGGTGTGCGTGCGGGGCACCAGATAGGCGGCCTGCCGGACCAGCGGCGAGGCGCCCTCGGCGATCTCCTCCCGGGCGATCCGAACGGTCACCGGCTTGTGCAGGTAGCGCTGGGCCAGCGTCTCGATCCGGCGCGGGATGGTGGCCGAGAACAGCACCACCTGACGGGTGTCCGGGGTGGCGTCCAGGATGGTCTCGATGTCTTCCACGAAGCCCATGTCGAGCATTTCGTCGGCCTCGTCCAGCACCGCAACCTCGAGCTTGGCCAGGTTCAACCCGCCCCGGTTGATCAGGTCGATGGCCCGGCCAGGGGTGGCCACCACGACATCCACGCCTCGGCGCAGCGCGCTCAGCTGCGGGCCGATCGGCGCGCCGCCGTAGACCGCGAGGGTGCGCGCGCCCATGCTCTCGCCGTACCGGGTGGCCGCTGTGCAGACCTGCATCGCCAGTTCCCTGGTCGGCGCGAGGACCAGGCCGAACACGCCGGTCGGCCGGTCGCCGGAGGCGCGCCGCTCGGCCAACCGCTGCAGCATCGGCAGCATGAAGGCGGCGGTCTTGCCGGTGCCCGTGGCGGCCTGGCCCAGCAGATCGTGGCCCTCCACCAGCGGTCCGATCGCCTCGGCCTGGATCGGGGTGGGGTACTCGTACCCGAGCGAAGCGACCTCGCTCAACAGCACGGGATCCAGCGGAAGGTCGGCGAACGTCAGCGCGGTAGCGTGCGGATCGGCAACATCAATGCTCACAGCAGCGTGTCTCGTCAGTTTCTCTCGTCAAGGCTGTTCCGGACGGCTGTCCCGGGGCAGCTGGGCGCACGAAGAAGGCACACCCGACCTCCATTGTCTCAGGTGCTCGCGCTCAGCGTCGGGCAGCACGGCG